>OJIY01000083.1_pt1 | contig 99762 bp, 89 predicted proteins | sample 1596061 | NCBI WGS metagenome assembly OJIY01 (sample SAMEA4350111, study PRJEB24818) | metagenome | biome: human; feature: gut; material: faeces | place: Denmark | collected 2013-09 | reverse complement strand
TCTGCGAGTGCCCACACAGATTGTCTGATAATTTGTTAAAGAGCAGTGCAACATTCGCTGCCGTTTCCGGTCTTCTGCGTTGTTGCGAGGAGGTGCATTCTACATCTTCCTCATTTCGTGTCAAGCGCTTATTTTCAAGGCTTCACACTTTTTTTCTTTGTTCTCTCGACTAACTCACTTAGCGTGGTTTGCCGTGACAACGAGGGCGCATTATAGGGAGTTTTCTGAATGTGACAAGTATTATTTTAAAAAAAGCTCTCGATAGCGCATTTAACAATCAACTTGACGGTCAATGTATGAATTATAGCCACATGACGATTGAAAAACAATCAAACACCTCTCGCTCTATTTAAATTCTTTCTTTATTGATATTCAAGAAACCACAAATAATCGGAAAACACTCTTAAATAGAGGTCTTTTTCCACATATTGGCATACTCATGGATCCCTATGACTCAATATTATGACATTCAACCAATCATTATTTGGCCGTATCTCATACATATCGATTCAGAACTTCTAAAGCTTCCTATTTTGTATACACCAACAGCGAATTCATATCGTTATTCCATAGAGTGACTTATTTTCGATGTTATACTCAAAAGCACATTACTTTATTATTTAACAATCCACTTTCTTAACTATTATGAAACAGAAAACAAAACCTAAATTGACGACAAAAGGGCATCAACGAACCCAAGCGATGATAAATGCCGCTATAGATTGCTTTTTGACTTATGGTTACGAAAAAACATCTCTTGATATGATCATTCAAAAATCAGGAGGATCTCGCTCAACGCTTTATCATCACTTTAAAAATAAAGAAGGATTGTTTTCCGCAGTAATTGAAAACCTAATTGATGATATCTTTCTTGAAGTGCAAAATAAGATGCTAGAACATAAAACAGCCTATCAGCTACTTGAGCACTTTGGTTTTTCATTCATCAATAAATTACTCAAACCTAAAACAATGGGTCTTTATCGTTTAGTTATTGCGGAATCTGTGCATTTTCCTATGTTAGGACAAGCATTTAATCAACTTGCACCTGAAAATAGTTATAAATATTTGGCACAAGAACTCGAAAAATTAGAAGAAATTAAATTAGATTTTGAACAACTACGCCATGTCGCTGGATTTTTTATTGAGATGTTAAAAACAAACTTCTTTATGAAAGCATTAATTACCCCTGATTATTCCCCAACAAATGAAGAAATACGTCAACAATGTAAGTTATGCGCTTTGATTATTGGGGATTACCTTTTATTAGACAAAAAAGAAAAATAATTATTCTCTTTATACTTATACTATACATTAGCCTGTTTACCGATTTGTATTCACAATAGTGGCGGGCTTCAACACCGTTTTCTCAAAAGCGTTATATAAACTCACTCCAACCTCAATACGTACACTCTCCTTCTTTATTCATCATTCGTCATTTTTACATCAACGAAGTTGTACTCATTATTAAAAATTCAAAAAAAAAATTATGTACTATTCAATACACAAAAAACAATGTTAGAATAATTCTGTACTGAACAATACATTTTTTTCATTGAGATAACATCATGACAAATAATAAAAATACAATTTCAAGACGCGCTTTTATAAAAGCTGCTGGTGCAGGCTCTTTGGGCCTAGCATTTACTACACCAAATAAAGCTTCAGCAATATCCTCTTCTTTAGATAAGGAAAATAGAAGCTACATCGCGACCAAAAAATCTAAAAAAATCATATATAACGGCTATGTCATAACAATGGACGAAAAATACGGTGATTTAGAGCATGGAGCCGTTCTAATTGAAAATGACACTATTATTGATGTTGGGGATATCTCGAAATTTGCCCACATTGATGCAGAATTAATTGATGCTGAAGGCGGTATTATTCTTCCAGGTATCATTGATAGTCATCGACATACCTGGATGTCTCTTTTAAGAAGCATTTCTGCTGATATGTCATTAGCGCATTTTTTAAACTCCGTTTTCTATGGTATCGGTGCATTAATGGAAGCTGACGATTTAAAAATGGCAACCTTAGTCGGTTCTTTAGAAGCGCTAGATGCTGGGGTAACGACGATTTTAGATTGCTGTGATTGTGTAAACACCCCCCAACATGCCGTAGCTGCTATTGACTCTTTACGTGAATCAGGGATCCGTAGCATCTATGCTTATGGCATGCAGTCTTATGATTATAAAGGTGAAAATAGATTTAAAACACATTCACAACGTCTTGAGACAGCAAAAGAGATCTACCAAAAATTTTATAAAAATAACAATACAATAAACAAAATGGGCGTATTGCTGAGCGATTTTGGGACCATTCCGTTTGAGCATACACGCCAAGAAATTGAGCAAGCCCAAAAAATGGGGATATTTATTGCCTCACATACAGGCGCTGCAGAAAAATCTATTTTATTAAAAGGATTACATGAACTAAAACAAAACAATCTTCTCCATCCTGGTCATCTCCATATCCACTGTACCTCCTTAGATCGTAGTGAATGGGATATTTTATCTCAAACAGGTGGAAAAATATCTATTGCACCAGAAACAGAAATGCAAATGGGAATGGGGAGACCGCCTTTTCGTGCAAGCATTGACCATGGATTTAAGCCTGGATTAAGTACAGATATTGTTTGCGTTGGTTCTGGTGATTTATTTTCACAAATGCGTTTAGGATTACAATTCCAACGTTGTATGGATAATGAAGCGACAGCTAATAGGACAGGTAAAACAACGACTCATATTGATTTAAGTGTGAGAGATGCATTGACTTGGGCAACTCAAGGTAGCGCTGAAGCATTAGGAATGGAAAAACAGATAGGCACTCTTACACCAAGTAAAAAAGCAGATATTATTATTGTATCTCAAAGCAAAGCCTTTGTTCCTTCGAGTTACCCTGCCGGCTCAATTGTATTACAAACTACCGCTTCTGATGTTGATACTGTCATTATTAACGGTGAAGTTAAAAAACGCTTTGGTAAATTGCTCCATCATGATATTGAAAAAATTAGAACAGAAGCAACGGCAACATTAAAACATATTCAAGAAAAAGCAAAAAATATCCCGAATACTTCACCAGAAGAGATTGCTCAGTTTTTTGATATGGCACAAGAGCAAGCAAGAGAAAATTTTGCTCAGGCTTATAAAAAATAAACTCACTCCCTACTAAATAAAAAGCCTACAACGTGAAATTTGTAGGCTTTATTATCAATAATATTATCTATTACTGTTTTGCTATTATCTTATTATCATCTAAATCTAAGATAATCTCTTTACCCGGCAATAACTTACCAGACAAGATATCTTGAGCTAGTGGGTTTTCAACCTCTTGTTGGATAGCTCGTTTCAATGGACGAGCTCCATAAATTGGATCGAAGCCAACTTCACTCAATTTCTCTAATGCAGCTCCAGTGATCGTCACATGATAACCACGCTCTTCCAAACGTTGATATAAACGACGCAACTGAATTTGTGCAATCGCTGCAATGTTTTCTTTACCTAATGGGTGGAATACCACAACTTCATCAATACGGTTAATAAACTCTGGTCTGAAATGATGACCAACAACATCCATCACAATTGTTTTCATTTCAGGATAATCAAGTGTCCCGAAACGTTCTTGAATTAAATCAGAACCTAAGTTCGACGTCATAATCACAACCGTGTTACGAAAATCGACAGTTCTACCTTGCCCATCAGTTAGACGACCATCATCCAATACTTGTAATAAGATATTGAATACATCAGGGTGCGCTTTTTCAACTTCATCTAATAAGATAACAGAATAAGGACGACGACGAACCGCTTCTGTTAAATATCCGCCTTCTTCATAACCGACATATCCTGGAGGCGCCCCCACTAAACGAGAAACGGAGTGTTTTTCCATAAACTCAGACATATCGATACGAACCATTGCATCATCACTATCAAACAAGAAGTTTGCTAGTGCTTTACACAATTCCGTCTTACCCACACCTGTTGGTCCTAAGAATAAGAACGATCCAATTGGACGATTTGGATCAGACAACCCAGCACGGCTACGACGAATAGCATTAGACACAGCACTTACAGCCTCAGACTGGCCAATAACACGTCTATGTAACTCTTGTTCCATTCTTAATAGTTTTTCACGCTCCCCTTCTAACATTCTAGAGACAGGAATACCTGTCCAGCGTGCTAAGATTTCAGCAATTTCAGCATCAGTTACTTTATTACGTAACAGTTTCATATGCTTATCCTCAGCTTTATTAGCTTCGGCAAGCTGTTTTTCTAAAGTTGGAATTTGTCCATATTGGATCTCTGACATTTTTGCCAAATCACCACTACGACGAGCTTGCTCTAATGCAATACGTGCTTGCTCTAATTCTGATTTAATATGCTGAGTTCCTGTCAGCTCTGCTTTCTCTGCTTTCCACTCTTCTTCTAAAGCAGAGTACTCTTTCTCTTTTTCTGCAAGCTCTTCATTTAGCATTTCTAAACGCTTTTTACTTGCATCATCAGACTCTTTTTGCAGTGCTTGTTGTTCCAGTTTCAGTTGAATAATACGTCTATCAAGTCTATCTAATGCTTCTGGTTTTGAATCCATCTGCATACGTAGGCTTGCACCCGCTTCATCAATTAAGTCAATCGCTTTATCGGGTAACATACGATCAGAAATATAGCGATGTGATAAAGTTGCTGCCGCGACAATGGCTGGGTCTGTAATTTGAACGTGATGATGAAGTTCATAACGTTCTTTCAAACCACGTAAAATCGCGATGGTATCTTCAACTGTTGGCTCTGCCACATATACTTTTTGGAAACGACGTTCTAATGCGGCATCTTTTTCAATATATTGACGATATTCATCAAGTGTTGTTGCACCAACACAGTGTAACTCACCGCGAGCTAATGCAGGCTTTAACATATTCCCTGCATCCATCGCACCGTCAGCCTTACCGGCACCCACCATCGTATGTAATTCATCAATAAACAGAATAACGCTACCTTCCTGTTTAGATAAATCATTTAAAACAGCTTTTAAACGTTCTTCAAATTCACCGCGATATTTAGCACCCGCTAATAACGAGCCCATATCCAAAGAAAGTACACGTTTATTTTTTAAACCTTCAGGGACTTCGCCATTAACAATACGTTGAGCCAAACCTTCAACAATTGCCGTTTTACCTACACCTGGCTCACCGATAAGAACAGGGTTATTTTTAGTACGGCGCTGTAAGACTTGAATTGTTCTTCTTATTTCTTCATCACGACCAATAACAGGATCGAGTTTACCTTGTTCTGCTCTTTCCGTTAAATCCACAGTATATTTTTTCAATGCCTGACGTTGGTCTTCTGCATTTTGATCGTTCACTGTTTCTCCACCACGTATTTTTTCAATCGCTATCTCAAGACTCGCTTTATTCGCTCCGGCGGCTTTTAGCATGTCAGCAACTTGACCACCGGTTTCCATTGCAGCTAAAAGAAAGAGCTCTGATGAAATGAATTCATCACCTTTTTTCTGTGCTAATTTATCGCACAAATTAAGGTGCTTAATTAAATCATTCGAGGGATGAACCTCTCCACCAGCACCTTCGACTTTAGGTAATCGAGACAAAGCGTCGTTAATTCGCTCATTAAATTGTGATGCATTAACACCTGTTGATGTTAATAAAGGGCGAATTGAGCCACCTTGTTGATTAAATAACGCACTCAGTAAATGTATGGGTTCTATAAATTGATTATCGTTCCCAAGTGCCAATGACTGGGCGTCTGCGAGAGCTTGCTGGAATTTATTGGTTAATTTATCCAGACGCATAACACCTCCAAGTAAAATTTAAATTAAAATTCGTAACTGGAGAATAGATGAGGTCATTTTGACAATATTCAAGCTCAAAATAAAAATTTTGAGCAAAAATATTCATCAATATTTAAGATAAGTGAGAAAAATCGTTGGTAGAAGTTTATTTAATCCAGATTAATGATGCCATTCTACCTGTTATCTGCTCTCGTCTATATGAGAAGAAGCGTGATTTATCAGTCACAGTACAGAAATCACCACCATAAATCTGTGTCACTCCACTTTCCTGTAAGATTATTCTCGCTAACATATAAATATTAGCGAAGTATTTATCATTATGGGGAATAAATGCAGGATCAAAGGCAATATTTTTTTCAATAAAAGCCAAACGGACCTCAGCCCCTACTTCAAAAGCATTAGGACCAATTGCGGGTCCTAACCATGCCATTATTTGACTTTTAGGCGCTTTGAAGTGCGCAAGTGTATTTTGCAATACGCCATGGCAAAGCCCTCTCCACCCACCGTGTGCTGCACCAACTTCTGTTCCATCGACCGTAGTAAAAAGAACAGGTAGACAATCTGCCGTCATAATTGCACAAACTTTTTTCATTGTAGAGGTATAAAGGGCATCACCTTCTACTTCATTATTTTTCCCAGAATTTAGCGTAACAACATGTGTACCATGAACTTGTTCTAGCCATAGTGGCATTTCCGGCAATTGGGCTTGTTGACAAAGTCTGTGTCTGTTTTCTTCAACACGAGACAATTCATCACCAACATGTGCACCTAAATTAAAGCTATGGTAAGGAGGTAAACTAATTCCCCCTTCCCTCAGCGTACTACAAGCACCAATATTGTCAGGTTGTGGCCAATCAGGAAAAATCAATGAAGTCATTTACCAATCCATTTCATCTTTAAATTGTTCAGCATCATCTTTTAATACATCGATAAGCTTAACCATATCATCAGGTAATGGTGCATGCCATTCCATTTCAATACCTGTGATAGGATGATAAAGGCGTAACATCGTTGCATGTAATGCTTGTCTATCAAACAAACGTAGCATTTCACGCAGTTCTTCTGAAGCACCTTTTAAAGGGCGTGGCCTTCCTGCATAAAGTTGATCACCAATTAAAGCATGATGAATATGTGCCATATGAACACGAATTTGGTGAGTACGTCCAGTTTCTAAGCGCAAACGTAAGCGTGTATGAGCACGGAAATGCTCCATCACACGATAATGTGTTACTGCAGGTTTACCCATTGGGTGCACCGCCATATGTGTACGCTTAGTCGGATGTCGAGAAATTGGTTCATTGACTAATCCTCCCGCCGTCATTCTTCCTGTTGCAACCGCTTCATATTCACGCGTAATTTCGCGACGCTGCAAAGCTTCAACTAAATGAGTTTGAGCGGGAACTGTTTTTGCAACAACCATTAAACCTGTTGTATCTTTATCTAAACGATGGACAATACCTGCACGAGGTACATTAGCAATTTCTGGATAGCGATAAAGTAATGCATTTAATACGGTACCATCTGGGTTACCAGCACCGGGATGTACAACGAGATCTCTTGGCTTATTGATAACTAAAATATCATCATCTTCATAGACGATATTTAACGGAATATTCTGAGGCTCCCAGCGAACTTCCTCTTCAATTAAGGCATCGACTTCAATTTTTTCACCGCCAAGCATTTTTTCTTTTGGCTTATTGATGATTTTATCGTTAACCTGCACTCTATTGTCTAAGATCCACTCTTTTATACGAGATCTTGAATAATCAGGGAACAATTCGGCCAAAGCCTGATCTAAGCGTTGACCCAGCTGCGAATCTGCGACTGTAGCATTAAGTCGTATTTGTTGAGACATAAATAATTTTCTATTAATTAAGTTAGTGTTTTGACGGCACAGCCGTTTCATTTAAAATGAGTTATAGTGTAACCGATTTTAGGGGAGCTTCACGGAGAGACTCCCCAAACCTATTCAGAGGATAATCAATACGTGATGAGACGCATTAAATACCTGGTGGCAGCGGCCACTGTAAGCCTATTACTTACTGGCTGTTCGAGTTCAGACAAAGACACTACTGCCGATATGTCGCCTTCTGAGCTTTACTCAACCAGTCAGGAAAAATTGCTAGATGGCAATTATGGAGCGGCTATCAAACAATTAGAGTCTCTCGATAATCGCTATCCTTTTGGCCCTTACTCTCAACAAGTTCAACTCGACCTGATTTATGCTTATTATAAATCAGCAGAGTTGCCAATGGCGATTTCTGCAATCGACCGTTTTATGCGATTAAACCCAACCCATCCTAATATTGACTATGTTCTTTATATGCGAGGCTTAACCGCTCAAGCATTAGATGATAGTGCATTACAAGGATTCTTTGGTATTGATCGTTCAGACCGTGATCCTCAACATGCAATTGTGGCATTTAAAGACTTCAGTCAATTAGTACGTTACTACCCTGATAGCCTTTACGTCGCTGATGCAACCAAGCGCCTTGTCTTTCTTAAAAACCGTTTAGCGAAGTATGAACTTTCAGTTGCGAAATTCTATACTAAACGAGGGGCTTATGTCGCGGTTATTAATAGAGTAGAGCAAATGATGCGTGATTATCCTGATACACAAGCCACTCGTGATGCGCTTGTCTACATGGAAAATGCCTATAAAGAATTAGGTCTGACACAAGAAGCGGAAAAAGTGGCTTCATTAATTGCAGCAAATCCAGCTTAACTCAAACATCACCATCAAAAACAGCAGCTTATCGCTGCTGTTTTTTATTCTTGTTAGCTAAATTGTCTTTACATTTTATCAGCCCAACCTTTCTAATATGACTGAATAAATACAACTTAACAAGCGGTCTTTTTCAGCTATTTATCATTTGTCACGTTTCTATTACTTGTTACACATACATCTAACAAAAAGTGATTTTGATCATGTTTTTAATTGTATATCACGATATTCTGAAGTTATCGAAGACGGAGTAATTAAGAGGTAACTATATGATTATAAATATTACTAGCAAACAAATGGAAATTACCCCAGCACTACGTGAACACATTGAAAGCCGTCTAACTAAACTTAATAAATGGCAGGTGAATTTAATCAATCCTCGTATTATTCTGACAAAAGATCCTAAAGGTTTTAGTGTTGATGCCAGCATTCATACACCAAATGGACAATTAGTCGCTAATGCACAACATGCCGATATGTATGTTGCTATTAATGATTTATTAGCAAAACTTGAGCGTCAATTAAACAAAGTTCAGCATAAAAATGAATCTCGTCGGGCTAATAACAGCCTGAAAGAAGAAAATTTACTTGTCGATGAAATATAAATAGTAAAGCTAGATTAAAAATTAGAATAAATCACTGACTCAAAACGCCTCTGCGCATCCTTGTGATGCGCTTTTTATTGTATTTCTCTTGACTCCTTTCACATCATCATGTTTGATAGCTATATGTTAAATAATTTACCAAACAATATAATGACGACACATTCGTTTTTGTCTTTCTTCTTTTTCTTTTTACTCTTTCATTAAGAGGCATTGTCATTTCAGAAAGAAAAATAAGAACGACAATAGCCTCCAAAAATGGAGGCTTTTTTATTTATAATGGTACGACGCAAAGATATAGGGCTAAAACATGGAAAAACGCGATTTATTAGCAATCAGAGATAAAATCACAACGTTAGATTCAGAATTACTCACGTTGTTAGCAAATAGACGCCAATTATCTGCTGATGTCGCTCAATTTAAATTGAATACACATCGCCCTATTAGAGATAAGGATCGTGAACGTGAATTACTTAATTTATTAATTGAGAAAGGAAAAAATGTTGGGTTAGATGGTTTTTATATCAGCCGTATTTTTCAAATGATCATTGAAGACTCCGTATTAACACAACAAGCTATCCTACAACAGCACCTCAATGCAACACCAAATGAATCAGCTAGAATTGCTTATTTAGGGCCCAAAGGCTCTTATTCACATATTGCAGCTCGTCAATATGCAGCCCGCCATTTCGATACCTTTGTTGATTGTACCTGCCAAAAATTTGATGATATTTTTACACTGGTTGATACAGGCCAAGCTGATTACGGTTTATTGCCTATTGAGAATACTAGCTCCGGTGCAATTAATGATGTTTACGATTTACTGCAGACAACATCACTGTCTATCGTAGGTGAAATCCGTATTCCTATTAATCACGCACTTTTAACTAGCGTTGATAGTACAACAGAAGAACTACAAATTATTTATAGCCATCCTCAACCTTTCCAACAATGTAGCCATTATTTAAATCAGTATCCAAATTGGAAAATCGAATATTGCGAAAGTACTGCTGCAGCCATGGAAAAGGTTGCATTGGCGCAATCACCTCACATAGCCGCCATTGGTAGTGAAGCGGGTGGTTCTCTTTATGGTTTAAAACCTTTAGCGAATAATTTAGCTAATCAGCAAATAAACGTTACACGTTTTATTGTTATTGCACGAAAAGCTATCGATGTCTCAGAGCAAGTTCCTGCGAAAACAACGTTCTTAATGGCAACAGGACAACAAGCAGGTGCTTTAGTCGATGCTTTAATGATTTTAAAGAAATACGACATTATTATGACGAAATTAGAATCTCGCCCTATTAATGGCACGCCTTGGGAAGAGATGTTTTATATTGATGTTCAAGCTAATCTACGTGATATCAGTATGCAAAAAGCCTTACACGATTTATCACAAACTACGCGTTCATTAAAAGTTCTAGGCTGTTACCCTTCAGAGAATGTTGTTCCCGTTGAAGTCAAATAATCTCACTCAAAGATAAAAGCCAGATAGTAATATAACTATCTGGCTTTTCTGTTCTTATTATAAATTCAATTAATTATAAAAAGCCATACATCGCTGCAAATACCCAACCAAAGACACAGGAAACTGTTACACCAATTAACCCTGGTAGAATAAAGCTATGGTTAATAACAAAACGCCCTATTCGAGTTGTACCAGAACGGTCAAATTGAATGGCGGCTAAGTCACTCGGGTAAGTTGGCAGAATATAGTAACCATAACAAGCAGGTGCAGATGCAATAATATAAGCAGGATCTACACCAATCCCCAATGCTAAGGGAACAATTGCGGCTAAAGCCGCCGCTTGTGAGTTAACAAACTTAGACACTAATAATAAAACAACAGCATAAGCCCAAGGATATTCTCGTACCAATTGCCCTAATGCGGCTTCTATTTCTTTCATATGCGCAGAGAACATGGTTTCTGCCATCCAAGCAATACCATATACAGCAACAATTGCTATCATCCCTGAGCGGAAAACTTCATTTTTAGAAATAAGAGACGGATTCGTTTTACAGATAATAATAATTGATGCGCCCGCTAATAACATAAACATCTGAATAACGAGCACCATAGATAACGGTTTACCATTAAATACAGGACGTATTTCAGAAAAGGCACCTAATATCGCAACAACCGCAATTGCACCTAAGAATATCCACATTGCCACCCAGTTTTTCATCGGCAACTTTTTATCTAAAAGTGTCGCTGTATCACCATAAACATAATCATGGTTTTCAGGAACTGAAATAAACTCTTGGAAGCGTAGATCCTTATCTAAATCCTTACCTCTAAACCAACTAAAAATACCAATCGCTAAAATACCAATAAAAGTAGAAGGAATTGTAATTGCTAATAAATCTAAAAACTCAAGGTGTTTACCATTAAAAGTGACGTCACCTAGCATTGCCACTAAGGTTACAACCGCAACAGACACGGGGCTTGCAATAATTCCCATTTGTGAACCAATAGTACTTGCAGCCATTGGCCTTTCTGGTCGAATATTATTTTTAATCGATACATCATAGATAATAGGTAAGATGGTATAAACAACATGCCCTGTGCCACATAATATTGTCAATGTACAAGTAACGAGTGGGGCAACGATAGAAATGTATTTCGGATTTTTACGTAATAGTTTTTCTGCTATTTGTAGCATAACATCCAATCCACCAGATGCTTGTAATGTTGCTGACGCAGAAACAACTGCAATAATAACGAGCATTACATCAACAGGTGGCTTTCCCGGAGGAAGATTAAAAATAAAAACTAAAATAACAAGACCTACACCACCTAATAGACCTAATGCAATTCCCCCTTTCCTAGCTCCATAGAATAGACACACTAATATAATGGCGAGTTGTATTAAAAAATCCATAAGTTACCCCTTGGAAAATACATCGGAATATAAAAATAATACAATTGGTTTTTTAGCATTTCTTTCAAGAAAAACAGCTTATGAAATATAATCTACGATAACTGTTATATCTATTTTTTTGATCACTGTTATAGTTTTAATAATACATTTTAATTTCATTCAGTTTTAAGATCTCATCAACAAAAAAAATTCAATAAAAAGAAAATATTGAACATTAATAGTTATTTAATTAAACCCAATAATAACAATTAAATAACAATAAATATAAATGACATTAGAGTATTAATAAAAGAAGGTATTTATCTTATTGTTTTTAAATATATATTTAAATTCAGCCACTCTTATTTCCTGAATAAAAGTAGGAAAAATCTATTTATTTTTAATAATTGAAAAACAGGAAAATAATATGAATATTTTTATCATGCTGATTTTAGGTCTATTTTTCACTAACCATGAAAGTAAGATTGATTCAGAAAAGGGCTATTACACTTATTCAGTGAGTCATCAATCACATTTACAACGATGTACAGTGAGTCCATGTCCAGATCCTAAAGACTACTAATTTATAACTATATTATTTTAGAGAAAATTATTATGAAAAAATTATCTATTTTGATACTCTCACTTTTATTTTCTAGTTATGTAAGTGCTCAAATCCATAATAAGAACATAAAAAATAAAACATCAATAAATACGTATTCACAAAGTAAGACTAACACAACAGACTCTAATCGTTGCGTTTGGCCACCTTGCGATGATGAGTGGTAATAAACTAAACAAACCCAATAAATAATTAGCAAAATAAAAGCCGAACAATCACTGTTCGGCTTTTATACTGTTATTCCTTTATACCTTTTATAGGTAGATAAATACTATATATAGCTAAATACGGCTATCATTCGCTTTTTGTAATAATACACCACTCTCTTTCATAAATTGAGAAGCATAATCACCGAACCAATCACTCACGTTATTAAATGAATGAACAAACTCATTCTTTGCATTAATATCTAATAAATCGATAGCTTGGCCTAATGAGTGATGATATCTACGAATTAATTCAATATTTTCTTTTGATGATAAAATAATATCTGCATACAGTTGTGGGTCTTGAGCAAATAGTCGCCCTATCATTGCTAATTCTAAACGATAAATAGGAGATGACAGTCTAAGCAAACTCGCAAGATCAACATTCTCTTTCGCTAAATGCTGACCGTAAGCAAACGTTGTAAAATGCCGAAGTGCTTGAATAAAGCTCATATTTTTATCATGATCTTCTGGTGCGATTGCCTCAATTCTAGCGCCCCATACCATTAATTGCTCTAGCAACCATTCAAACTCTTGATGGTTACGACCCTCACAATAAGCCACAACCTGTTTTGCTAAGCTAGGCACGTCAGGGCCAAACATAGGATGAAGACCTAAAACAGGCCCACTATGTGCTTTTAACATCGCTTCTAAAGGTATTTTTTTAATGGAGGAGAGATCCACAAGTAAACAATTTTCAGGTAAAGGTGGAAGCGACTCGATCACGTCAACAGTTAAATGGATAGGCACACTAATCATGACCATTCCCGCATTCTCAAAAATAGCGGGTGATTTCGTTTGCCATTCATTTGCTTCTAAACTTTCCACTTGATAACCAGAAAGGGTAAATAAACGAGAAAATAGTTTTCCCATTTTCCCCTTCCCCCCTACAATAACAATTTTACCCAGTTGAGGATTTAGCGTTTTAAAACCTTTGTCATTCTCTTTCGTATAAGACTCACGCATCACTCGGCGTAACACATCTTCAATCAAATCTGGAGATATTCCCATTTTCTGTGCATCATTACGCCGAGAAGCAAGCATAGAGGCTTCTCTATCAGGGGCATAAATCGGTAAGCCATGGCGATTTTTAACTTCTCCTACTTCAGCTACCAATTGCATTCTTTTCTCAAGTAAAGAAAGCAATGATTTGTCTACCTGATCAATTTGCTCACGCAAATATTGTAATTCTTCAGCCATCGATGCTTGCCTCTTTTTCTTTATGGTTATCTAGCTTAACTTACTTTTTTAAACAACGCTTCACGCTGGGCTAAAACAGGTGAAATTTGCGCATGTAAATTTCTTAATACAGATTCTGTTGTCTCCCAGCTAATACAAGCATCTGTTACTGAAACACCATATTTCATTTCATTACGAGGCTGTTCTGATGATTGATTACCTTCATTAATATGACTTTCTAACATAATACCGGTGATAGACTCATTACCTTTCGTGATCTGTTCAATCACTGAATCCACCACTGCGGTTTGACGTCGGAAATCTTTATTCGAATTACCGTGGCTACAATCAATCATTAATGAGGGTTTTAAGCCTGCTTTTATCATATGAGCTTCACATTGAGCCACGTCTTCTTCATGGTAATTTGGTGTTTTCCCCCCCCGTAAAATCACATGCCCATCAGGGTTACCTTGCGTTTGTAATAAACACACTTGCCCTGATTGATTAATTCCCATAAAGCGGTGTGGCATAGAAGCTGCTTTCATTGCATTAATTGCCGTATCTAAATTACCATCAGTCCCGTTTTTAAAACCAACTGGCATTGAAAGTCCTGATGCCATTTCACGGTGAGTTTGAGACTCGGTTGTTCTTGCACCAATTGCAGACCAACTAAATAAATCACCTAAGTATTGTGGATTATTAGGATCTAATGCTTCTGTTGCCAAAGGTAGCCCTAGTTGCACTAATTCAGTCAGCAATTTTCGCGCAATATGTAATCCTTTTTCCATTTCAAAGCTACCATCCATAAATGGATCACTAATTAAGCCTTTCCAACCCACTGTTGTACGAGGTTTTTCAAAGTAGACACGCATCACAATGTACAAACTATCACTTAATTCGGACGCTAATGCTTTTAGGCGTTTTGCATAATCGATAGCAACATCAACGTCATGAATCGAACAAGGCCCGCATACCACAAGTAAACGAGGATCACGATGTTGAACAATATCAGAGATTGTTTGACGTGATTGAGCAATGGCATGCAGATCATTGCGACTCAATGGGTATTTTTGTTTTAACTCTTCGGGCGTAATTAAAACCAGCTCTTCGCTGATATTCACATTATTGAGTGCATCTTTTTGCATGATCATAATCGTTACCTTTTTATATCTGTCATTGTGATTTTTGTGTGTCTGAAAGATAAGATAACATGCAATGTAAAGAAATCAATCCATATTTTCAATAATTACGATAATATTGTAACTCAATCTTTACACATACTATTTTAATTATAAATAATCAATAAATAACAATCAGTTATAGACATTAAAAAAATAAAAATGATGTGATAAATATTGAGTCAAAACAATATATCGTAAACATATAATTACACTTTATCTTTTAATGAATCTCAGCATAAGAAGAGTAGAGAAGATAGGGAGATTGAAGTAAAAGAGATAAAAAAAAAGGTCAGCAAATGCTGACCTTTTAACAATAACTTTCGGATGTGCGAAAGCGTATTATTTAGCGTTAAGACGCTCTTTGATACGAGCAGCCTTACCTGAACGCTCACGCAGGTAGTACAATTTAGCTTGGCGAACCGCACCACGACGTTTCACAGTGATGCTATCTACGACTGGAGAGTGAGTTTGGAATACACGCTCAACACCTTCGCCATTAGAAATTTTACGAACAGTAAATGCAGAGTGCAGACCGCGGTTACGAATAGCGATAACCACGCCCTCGAATGCCTGCAGACGTTTTTTAGAACCTTCAACAACCCATACCTTAACTTCTACATTATCGCCTGGACGAAATGAAGGTACATCTTGCTTCATTTGTTCTTGTTCGATTTGCTTAATAATATTGCTCATAATAACTCTCTTACCCTAGGTAAACTGATATTAATGACACCTTGTGTCAGACTTACTCTGCTGTACTTTCCAGATATTCCTGTTGGAACTCTGTTAACAGCACTCTTTGCTCGTCAGTCAGAGCTAGGCTTTCCAGAAGCTCAGGTCTTCTTAGCCAGGTTCGACCCAGTGATTGTTTCATACGCCAGCGATTAATATGTGCATGGTTGCCCGATAGTAGAACTGCCGGAACTTCCATACCATCTAATACCTCTGGGCGAGTATAGTGAGGATGATCCAGTAAACCTTCAGCAAAAGAATCCTCTTTCGCAGAGGCTGCATGTCCGAGAACACCCGGTACAAAGCGTGCTACTGCATCTATCATTATCATGGCAGGTAATTCCCCACCACTTAATACGTAATCACCCACAGACCATTCTTCATCGATTTCTGTTTGAATGACACGCTCATCTATACCTTCATACCGACCACAAACTAGAATTAGCTTCTCATTTGTTGCCAGTTCACAAACTCCTTGTTGATCGAGTTTGCGTCCCTGAGGTGATAAATAAATCACCTTTGCTCCATCACCAGCCGCAGCTTTCGCTTGATGAATGGCTTCCCTTAGAGGCTGTACCATCATCAACATACCAGGACCACCGCCATAAGGACGATCATCAACGGTATTGTGTCTGTCGTATGTAAAATCTCGGGGATTCCAACATTCTACATTAAGCAGACCATGCTTCACTGCCCGACCAGTCACCCCGTACTCGGTTATAGAGCGGAACATTTCTGGAAATAGGCTAATTACCCCAATCCACATTTTAGTGTCCCACTGTTGAGAACCGTTAACCGGATAATCTAAAAACCAGGATCCCAATCAACGATAATTTTTTTCGCTGAGAGATCGACTTTCTTGATAACCTGCCCATCAAGAAACGGAACTAACCGTTCCCCAACACCGAATGCATCTTTCAGATTAGCTTTAATCACCATGACGTCATTTGAGCCCGTTTCCATCATGTCAGTAATGACACCTAAATCGTAGCCTTTGTCAGTTTCAACATGGCAACCCATCAGATCTTTCCAGTAATATTCACCTTCAAGTTCAGGCAGTTGCGATGCATTCACGACAATTTCAACATTCGTCAGGAAATTAGCCGCATCTCTGTCGTCAATACCTTTTAGCTTGACAATAATATCTTGGTTGTGATGTTTCCAACTTTCAATTTCAATAGTTTCCCACTGTCCATGACGCTGAATAAACCACGGTTGATATTCAAAAATGTTTTCGGCATGTTCGGTGGAGGAAAAAACTCTGAGCCAACCACGGATCCCGTAAGGTGAGCCCAACTTACCCATAACAATAGGTTCTACAGGCTCTTTTAAGGTTTTTTGTTCGCTCATTGTTACCACCGCGACAGATTAAGCGCTTTTCTTCGCTGATTTGATCAGGCCAGCAACACGTTCTGAAACAGTTGCGCCTTGAGCAACCCAGTGTTCAACACGGTCTACGTCTAAACGTAATTCTTCTGCATTACCGGTTGCCAGTGGGTTATAAAAGCCTACGCGTTCAATGAAACGACCATCACGCGCATTGCGGCTATCGGTTACTACTACTTGGTAAAACGGACGCTTTTTTGCGCCGCCACGAGCTAAACGAATTGTTACCATAACATCCTCATTAGTTAATAAAACAACCAGACGCCATCGAGGAACGGAGTCCGGTTGTCATATAAAAAGCCCGAAAAGTTTACTCACTTTGGCGAAAAAAGCAATCCAAAGCACGTTTTTTTTCAGGCTTTTTGATTTTATCGGCCTGGAAATCCTGGTGGCATCATACCTTTCATGCTACGCATCATCTTAGCCATGCCACCTTTTTTCATTTTTTTCATCATACGTTGCATGTCATCAAACTGTTTTAACAAACGGTTGACGTCTTGCACCTGCGTACCTGATCCCATCGCAATACGACGTTTTCGAGATCCTTTGATGATTTCGGGTTTTTGGCGTTCTTTTTTAGTCATGGAGTTAATAATCGCTTCCATTTTCACTAAAATTGAATCATCCATTTGTGATTTTACTGCATCTGGCACCTGAGACATACCCGGCATTTTGCTTAACATACTCGCCATGCCGCCCATGTTCTTCATTTGCTTTAATTGATCTAAAAAATCATTTAGATCAAAACCATCACCTTTTTTAAGCTTCGTCGCCAATTTTTCAGCTTGAGCTCTGTCAACTTTGCTTTCAATATCTTCAATCAATGACAGAACATCACCCATGCCTAAAATACGAGAGGCAATACGATCTGGGTGGAAAGGTTCTAATGCTTCTGTTTTTTCCCCAACACCGAGGAATTTAATTGGTTTGCCCGTAATATGACGAATTGATAACGCCGCACCACCACGCGCATCACCATCAACTTTAGTTAAGACAACCCCGGTTAATGGTAATGCTTCATTAAATGCTTTTGCCGTATTTGCAGCATCTTGCCCCGTCATGGCGTCAACAACAAACAGGGTTTCAACGGGATTAATGGCTTTATGAAGGAGCTGGATCTCTTCCATCATACCTTCATCTACGTGTAAACGCCCTGCGGTATCCACCAGTAACACATCATAAAATTGAAGCTGTGCATGTTTTAATGCATTACTTGCAATCGTGACTGGGTTTTCTTGTACGGTAGAAGGGAAAAAATCAACACCAACAGTTTCAGCTAATGTTTCAAGCTGTTTAATCGCCGCAGGGCGATAAACGTCAGCAGAAACAACCAGAACTTTTTTCTTCTTTTTCTCTTTTAAGAATTTACCTAATTTTGCAACACTGGTTGTTTTACCTGCACCTTGCAGACCCGCCATTAAAACAACAGCTGGTGGTTGAGCAGAAAGATCAAGGTCAGTATTGACTTCTCCCATCGCATTGACGAGTTCATTTTGAACAATCTTCACAAACTCCTGACCAGGTGTCAGGCTTTTGTTAACTTCATGTCCTACTGCACTTTCTTTCACTCGCGCAATAAAATCACGAACCACCGGTAAGGCAACGTCGGCTTCTAATAACGCCATACGTACTTCACGCAGTGTCTCTTTAATGTTTTCTTCGGTCAATCTTCCTCGACCGCTTATATTGCGCAATGTGCGCGATAATCTATCACTTAAATTCTCAAACATTATCTTAGCTCAGTGTTAAAGTTGGGCTTATCAGTATGTATGTCATCGATTATATCACGATGACTCGCGGATCTCTGCATAGAGATTTAAGCTTAATGACTTCAATAGTTGGAGCCGAATGCTCCTAGCGCTATACTAGGAAGTTATTCAAACAATATATGTAAGCGAAACTATGCCCGTTATATCAATCTCTATCGTCGCTGTCTGCGCTTATTTACTCAGTCTGGTGCTCATTTTACCTAGCCTGTTACGAAAAGAGCAGAATGGATACCGAGGATTAGCCCTCCTCTTCGCGGTCATTGCGCTTGTTGCGCATGCTATTTCATTAAAATTTTTAATTTTCCGTCCTCACAGCGGGCAGGATCTTTCACTCACCAACCTAGGTGCTATTGTTAGCCTGATGGTCTGCGTTATTATGACGATTGTGGCTTCGCGTGGCCGAGCATGGTTTTTACTGCCTATTGTTTATTGTTTTGCAATAGTCAATCTTGTCATTGCGACACTGATGCCAGGTGAGTTTGTTACACATCTTGAAAGTAGTACATCACTCTTTATCCATATAGGGCTCGCATTATTAAGCTATGCCACACTGTTAATCGCAGCATTGTATGCATTACAACTAAGCTGGCTCGACTATCAGCTAAAAAATAAGAAACTAAAATTCTCACCTCAAATGCCACCATTAATGACGATTGAGCGTAAAATGTTTCATATCACACAAGTTGGTGTCGTGTTACTCACACTAACATTGTGTACAGGTTTGGTGTACATGGATAATATTTTTGGTAAAGAAAATATCCATAAATCGATTTTTTCTATTATCGCTTGGTTTGTTTACATCATTTTATTATGGGGACATTTCCGCGAAGGGTGGAGAGGGAAAAAAGTCATTATCTTTAACTTGATTGGCGCCATTATTTTGACATTAGCTTTTTTTGGTAATCGTTTATTACAAGAGTTAATGCTTAATTAATTTTTATTTTAAGGTAGCAAAAGGATCTCAATTTTGGAGCATGTGTCGACAACTACACTCATTATCATACTAATAGCGATGATTATTGCCTCAGCTTATTTTTCTGGAACAGAAACCAGTATGATGACGATTAATCGTTATCGTCTTCGTCATGCAGCAAAACAAGGAAATCGCTCTGCAAAACGTGTTGAAAAACTATTGCAACGGCCTGATAGATTGATCAGTCTGGTATTGATTGGCAATAATCTGATTAATATTGTTGCATCTGCATTAGCAACTATTGTGGGCATGCGTTTATATGGTGATGCTGGTGTTGCTATAGCAACAGGGATATTAACGTTTGTGATCCTTATTTTTGCGGAAGTACTACCAAAATCAATCGCGGCGTTGTATCCAGAACAGTTTGCCTACCCAAGTAGCATCATTCTTTCACCATTACAAAAAATCATGTTACCGATTGTTTGGTTTTTTAATAAAATCACATTAATATTCATGCGAATTTTAGGAATAAAGTCGCCAGTAATACAAGGTAATGCCGTTTCAAAAGAAGAGCTAAGAACCATTGTAAATGAATCAAAATCAAAGCTTTCTCAAAGAAATCAAAATATGTTGCTTTCTATTCTTGATTTAGAAAAAGTAACTATTGGCGATATTATGGTTCCAAGAAATGAAATTATTGGTATCGATGTAAATGACGAATGGAAATCAATCGTAAGACAACTCACTCACTCCCCTCATGGTCGAATTGTGCTTTATCGCGATACTCTTGATGATGCCATTGGAATGTTACGAGTGCGTGAAGCCTATCGTTTAATGACGGAGAAAAAAGAATTCACTAAACAAATTTTGATGAAAGCGGCAGATAAAGTCTATTTTATTCCTGAAAGCACACCGTTAAATTTACAGCTTGTTAATTTTCAGCTTAATAATGAAAAAGCAGGTATTGTGGTAGATGAATATGGTGAAATTCAAGGTTTGGTCACTGTTGAAGATATTTTAGAAGAAATTGTGGGTGACTTTACCACTTCAATGTCACCGTCATTAGCAGAAGAAGTGACATCTCAAAAAGATGGATCATTACTCGTTGATGGCACAACAAATATTCGAGACATCAATAAAGCATTTGGCTGGCATTTGCCCGAAGATGAAGCCAGAACTATTAACGGTGTCATTATTGAAGAACTTGGTGACTTACCTGTTGTCGGCGATAAAATAAAAGTCAGTGATTATGAATTCGAAATACTTGAAGTCCAGGACAACGTGATCAAAAAGGCCCTAATTCGCCATCTCGCTATTCCTCATCATTAATGAATGCAAAATAAAGCGCTTATTGAAGCGCTTTATTTTTTTCTATTTATCCTAACTCAAATCGTAATTTGCTATTACGAAAATCAAACTCTCTCGCGGGTTCCATATAAGAAGGTTCTATTGCTTGTTCTCTCTTGAGTTGAATAGGCCTTACTTGTTGATAATCAGAATAAAAACCATGATTTTTTACTCACATCACTAGATTAAGTGCTGGCTCATGAGAATAAGAATAACCATATTCTTCTCGTTGACAAATAAAGCATGCTGTTTCATCTTTTTTTAACGTAAGAGAAAGAGACTTGCGTGGAAAATGAGTACGCAATGTACTTTTACCAAAGAAATAAAATTCTCGAACAAAAAATTCTAAAACCAATTTGGGTGATAGGAATGGATGATTTTCCATAATAAAAGTGTACTCCGTGTATTAAGCATAAATTTAATCCATTATTGTGATAACAATATAAGAAGATAAGAAAATAAAACAATGGGATAAAAAAAAGAAAAATAGGAAAAAATTAGAATAAAAAGAGACAATAAATCAGGATGCGAATTTCTTGATCTATTGTCCCCTAGTTTTATAAGGTGCCTAAGACTAGATATGTAGCTCTTTTAAAGTCTCTTCAGGAAGTGCTAATTCGTCGTTATGATTAATACCAATATGGTGAGATAAAATATCCCGTGCAATGTCTTGTGCTTCAGTCAGAGAGTGCATTTCATAAGTACCGCATTGATATACATTCAACTCAGGGATATGATTTTGATCTTTTACTTTCAAAACATCTTCCATTGCTGCTTTCCATGCATCAGCAACTCTCTGTTCTTCTGGTTGCCCAATTAAGCTCATATAGAAGCCTGTACGACACCCCATCGGCGAGATATCAATGATCTCGACTCCATTACCATTAAGATGGTTACGCATGAAGCCAGCGAACAGATGCTCTAATGTATGAATTCCTTTCTCAGGCATAGCTTTTTTATTTGGCACAGTAAAACGTAAGTCAAATACCGTGATGGTATCACCAGATGGCGTTTTCATTGTTTTAGCAACGCGTACAGCGGGTGCAGACATACGAGTATGATCAACAGTAAAACTATCCAATAAAGGCATAAAAAACCTCCTAAGAAAAATTTAAATATTTTTAAGAAAAAATGAAACTTTCTGCAAGTAGCCCGGTCTTAGTAATGAATACGCGCAAAATGTTATCATCCCTATTTCTCTATAGAATTTTTCAGCCACACAAATCTTAGTGTGGCTTTTTTCTATCTAAGTTTAGGAAGCCACGTTATCGGCATTCGCCCCCGCATGGTTCTTCAAATACTCATCAAAAGAAATGGTATCACTCTTTTCTAACTCTTCTTGACGTTTTATAGATGAAATTCTCTCATGTTCGAACGCTTCATCAGTCAATGTTTCATAAGGTGTTTTAATTAATTCTTGGTAATACTCTTCCGCTAAAGATAAACCGTAGCTACCAATGCCTTGTGTTTTGATTTTCTCTAACAGTCTGCCAGAAAAGGTTAATTCTGGATTATCAAACATTTCTTCTAACTTAACACAAACTTCCATATATTTTGTGCCAGAACAGCAATCAAGAACATTAGCTACACGTTTTAAATCTGCAAATAACGCTTTACCCACTTGTGCTAACGGCTCTCTTCTTTCTCCACACCCCATGCCAATAACTTGACCTGGTTTACGTCCTTCTAGAATAACGTTATTCCAATTTGAACGACAACACGCTAATTCAGATGCGCTCATTTCTGGTGCATCAGCTAAAACACACCAAATCAAAAATAAATCAAGGAAACGAATTTGTGTTTCATCGACACCAATTGGTGTAAAAGGATTAATATCGAGTGAACGAACTTCAATATATTCAATGCCACCTCGTAATAAAGCATCAGAAGGAGACTCATCACCTTTGACTACACGCTTAGGGCGAATAGGTGCATAAAGCTCATTTTCAATCTGTAGTACGTTGGTGTTTAATTGAATGTATTCGCCGTCTTTATTCTTAACACCCAGTTTTGCAAATTCATCAGATGGCTTATGAATCGCTTTTTTCAGCCCTTTGACGTAAGTCTCGAGGTGATTAAAGGTAATATCCAAATCACTTTGGGATTTGTTGGTATATCCCAAGTCACTTAAACGTAATGACGTTGCGTAAGGTAAATACTTCGCACCTTTTGGCGTATTTTCAAACGGTAAGTTTGTTTCTCTTCCCTTTAAAAAAGATCCACAAATTGCCGGCGATGCACCAAAGAAAAATGGAATAATCCAACCAAAGCGATAATAGTTGCGGATCAAACGCAAATAACCATCTGAAATCGCCTCTTTACCACTGTTTTCATCTTTGATATTCGCCCATGCTTGCCAAAATTCGATAGGCAATGAAAAATTATAATGCACACCTGAAATAGTTTGCATTAAAGCGCCATAACGATTTTTCAGCCCTTCACGATATAGCGTTTTAAAACGCCCGACATTGGATGTGCCAAATTGAGCAAGCGTAATCTTATCTTCTGCTTCAATAAAGCAAGGCATACTCATAGGCCACATGCGTTCATTATCTAAGTGACGCGCCGTATAGCGATGTAAATCAGCTAAAAAGTGCAGGGTATGTGAAATATTGTCATCAACAGGCGTTATAAACTCTAACAGCGATTCAGCGAAATCTGTTGTGATCCATTTATGAGTTAATGACTTACCTAATGAGATAGGATGCTCGGTTGATGCTAAATTGCCTTCTGGTGTTACCCTTAAGGTTTCACGCTCGATACCACGGTGGATGCCACATAAAACTTTAGGGTGTGCTTCCAACCAAGAAAGCGCTTTGGATACGTCCGGGATCAAAGGTGACCTCCCGCGTTGATTAATGTTAGTAAATAGATAGGTGTTACTTTATCGTAAAGTCACTAAATTGTCGCTGATTAGATGATGTTAGCATTGTTAGTAGATGCTAAACAAAATCTTAGCATAATGAGAAATGAATGAATCGTGGAAAGCAAAAAGCCTCGCAAAAGCGAGGCTTTAAAGATGGTGCATCCTGGAGGATTCGAACCTCCGACCGCTCGGTTCGTAGCCGAGTACTCTATCCAGCTGAGCTAAGGATGCAGGTCTAACGAATTATTCTAGAAGCGATTTAACTATGATATCTAATAAAAGATGGTGCATCCTGGAGGATTCGAACCTCCGACCGCTCGGTTCGTAGCCGAGTACTCTATCCAGCTGAGCTAAGGATGCGTCGTCGTAATCTTTCTAGCTGCTCATATTGCTATTAGCAATAATGAGTAATGAGATGGTGCATCCTGGAGGATTCGAACCTCCGACCGCTCGGTTCGTAGCCGAGTACTCTATCCAGCTGAGCTAAGGATGCGCCGTTTTAATACTTTACTCTTTTAATGCAAATTATTCACCATTTGCACCAAAATAAAAACCCCATACATTAATCATGGGGTTGGAATTGGTGCATCCTGGAGGATTCGAACCTCCGACCGCTCGGTTCGTAGCCGAGTACTCTATCCAGCTGAGCTAAGGATGCAATCTAAATGGCGGTGAGAGAGGGATTCGAACCCTCGATGCAGCTTTTGACCGCATACTCCCTTAGCAGGGGAGCGCCTTCAGCCTCTCGGCCATCTCACCATATTTAGAACCACTCAACGAAGTTCTTACTGAACATCTCGTCTCTGTGTGGCGCACATATTACTTTCTCAGCCTAAGAAGTCAAACAATTTTTCTCAACTTTTTACGAATATATGTTTGTTTGAACACTTCACAAACAAACTGATGCGTTTATCAGCAAGATTGGCTAAAAAAGTCTTAAACACAATGATATCGATGATGAAAAATCATTCAAGTATTTTATACTCATAGCAAATATATTTATTTGCAAAACAAATAATTGTGAAGCGAATGATTAGAGGTAAAAAGAGTTTCAATTCTGTCAATCAGAATAAACGGATAGTGCAATAATAAATGCAACTCAAGGAGAGTGATGATAGGAACCAAAAAAGGAATAAAAAGTCTTATAAAGAGAAAAGCGCCCAGACCCGGCAAAAGTGTGGACGCTTACGAATGAATTGTAGCTAACTAAAAGTGGGAATTTATTTAGTAGTTATCAGTAGGCTGAGTTTTCTCGGCCTGAATTCGTTGATAGATCTCTTCACGATGGACTGATACTTCTTTGGGTGCATTTACGCCAATCCGTACCTGATTACCTTTAACCCCTAAAACGGTTACGGTCACATCATCGCCTATCATAAGCGTTTCACCAACTCGACGAGTTAGAATAAGCATTCTTTGCTCCTTGAAAATTTACAAGAGTCGGGTCTCTAGAATTTCCCGGCCATTATCCATCATACATTGTCAATTCGTATAATCATTATTTATCACAAGTAACTCATACTTCATAACAAAATATAAATTTTGTGACTGATTATTTAACGGATCATCAATATCTCTATAAGGCGTTATCCCTATAAATCAGGGATAGCGCCTTTTTTCAGGTTATTATCGCTTACAGATGCGATTCAACCCACTCGTCAACACTTGCTAAAGCCACAGGTAAAGCATCAATATCAGTACCACCAGCTTGAGCCATATCAGGGCGACCGCCACCTTTACCGCCGATTTGCTGTGCTACAAAACTAATTAACTCACCCGCTTTAACTTTAGCAGTCAAATCTTTAGTGACCCCAACAATTAAGCTCACTTTACCATCAGAAATAGTAGAAAGCACAATAATTGCTGAACCCAATTGATTTTTTAAATCATCAACCATGGTTCTTAACATTTTTGGCTCAACACCATTAAGCTCACGAACTAAAAGTTTGATACCTTTCACGTTTTTAGCTTGACCACCTAAAGAAGAACTTTCTTGGGCTGCTTGCTGATCTTTTAGTTGTTGGAGTTCTTTTTCTAATAAGCGGTACTTTTCTTGGACTGTCTTAATTCTTTCAACCAAGTTTGTACCGTCACTTTTTAGAACTTGCGCAACAAGAGAGATAAGATCTGATTGCTCATGAACACTCTCAATTGCTGTAATACCTGTAATTGCCTCAATACGACGAATACCAGCCGCCGTTCCTGACTCACTGATAATACGGAATAAACCAATATCCCCCGTCCTAGAAGCGTGAGTACCGCCACAAAGTTCAGTAGAGAAATCCCCCATGGTTAAAACACGAACACGTTCGTCGTATTTCTCACCAAACAGAGCCATCGCCCCTTTCTCTTTAGCGTCCTCAAGATCCATTAGCTCAGTGACAATCGGTGAGTTAAGACGGATTTGCGCATTCACAATGTCTTCGATTTCTCGTAATTGCTCTGGTTTAACTGCTTCAAAATGAGAGAAGTCAAAGCGCAGGTATTTATCGTTAACTAAAGAACCTTTTTGCGTAACATGCGTACCTAATACTTGGCGTAATGCTGCATGTAATAAGTGAGTCGCAGAGTGATTCAATCGAATGGCATCACGGCGAGCAATATCAATGGTAGCATTGATTTTATGGTTAACAATAAATGACCCTACGTTAACTTTACCAATATGGCCAATTGCTTTACCGTATTTTTGCGTATCTGTGACTTCAAACTGACTATCTTTACTCGTCAAGACACCTTTATCACCCACCTGACCACCAGACTCTGCATAAAATGCCGTCTTATTTAAGAAGATTATACCTTCTTCGCCTGCTTTTAATTCAGTGACTGATTGTCCATTACGAAAAATGGCCGTAACAGTGCCTTGCTGTTCGTTATGATCATAGCCAGAGAAATCACTGCGGCTATCAACTTTGATAAGGCTATTATAGTCAGTACCAAAACCGCTGGATTCACGAGCACGTTTACGTTGCTCCTCCATTGCAAGATCAAAGCCCTTTTCATCAACTTTAATATTTCTTTCACGGCAAACATCAGCCGTTAAATCAAGAGGGAAACCGTAAGTATCATAAAGGCGGAAAGCTGTTTCACCCGGAAGAACGTCATCTGTTAATTGAGCAAGCTCTTCATCTAATAGTTGAAGGCCACGTTCTAACGTACGAGCAAACTGCTCTTCTTCTGTTTTGAGTACTTTCTCAACAGTAACTTGTTGACGTTTTAATTCTTCACCCGCCTCAGCCATCACTTCAATTAATGGCGCAACTAATTTATAGAAGAAGGTATCTTTCGCGCCAAGCATATACCCATGACGCACAGCTCGACGAATAATACGACGTAGCACATAGCCACGACCTTCATTAGAAGGAATAACACCATCACAGATAAGGAAGGAACAAGAACGAATATGGTCAGCAATAACGCGTAACGATTTATTACTTAAATCAGAAGCATTAGTCACTTTCGCGACTGATTCAATTAATGAACGGAATAAATCAATATCATAGTTAGAGTTTACATGCTGTAAAACAGCCGTAATACGCTCTAATCCCATACCTGTATCAACAGATGGTTTGGGTAATGGATCCATTGTACCGTCTGATTTACGGTTAAATTGCATGAAGACAATGTTCCAGATCTCAATATAGCGATCGCCGTCTTCTTCTGGTGATCCCGGAGGCCCCCCCCAAATGTGGTCACCGTGATCATAAAATATTTCGGTGCAAGGTCCACAAGGGCCAGTGTCTCCCATTTGCCAGAAGTTATCTGAGGCAAATGGTGCACCTTTATTATCGCCAATGCGAATTATTCTTTCTGCAGGAATACCAATTTCTTTATTCCAAATATCATAAGCTTCATCATCTGTAGCATATACGGTTACCCAAAGCCTTTCTTTAGGTAAGTTAAACCACTCTTTGCCCGTTAATAATTCCCAAGCAAAATGGATTGCGTCATGTTTGAAATAGTCACCAAAACTAAAATTACCTAGCATTTCAAAAAAAGTATGGTGACGGGCAGTATAACCCACATTTTCTAAATCGTTATGTTTACCACCAGCACGTACACAGCGTTGCGCGGTTGTCGCTCGGGAATAAGGTCTATTGTCCAATCCAAGAAACACATCTTTGAATTGGTTCATCCCTGCGTTTGTAAACAGCAATGTTGGATCGTTATTTGGAACCAAAGAACTGCTAGGTACTATTTGATGTCCTTTAGTATGAAAAAAGTCGAGAAACGCCTGACGGATCTCAGCGGTGCTTTTGCTCATAATTATCCCGAAATCAAGCTGGAAAAACAGAAATTAGAAATCTAGTTAGAGGAGGTTTATGGTTACCTCTACTTAGCCAACGAATACATAAGTAGGGATAAGATAGAATTTCTTCTGTCAGAAGTAAAACCCCCGATAAACTTATTCGTGTTGACATTGTAAATCGTCTAGTTTTTTTCTGAAAGTGGGATTGTTATATGAGAATGGGACTTTTCTCTATTTAAGTGAGATTATTCTAAGAAATGTAAGAGGTTTAAAGTATTTTCATTTTGTAATTATTAAAAAGTATTTGTTATTATTGTTTTTTGTCATCTCACAAACTAGATGTGTTTTTTTCTTGAATAACCTCTTTTTCTTATAACAATCAAGAATAAATACACTGGCATTATCCATTAAGAAATATAATAAACTCACGATAACTGACTAAAAAAAAAGTACTTCTCAGTATGAGATCTATCATATCACTCAATAAGCTCTTAAATATCATCCTTATTATATTCAAATATTTTGAAGGTATTTATCTCTCTATATCAATTATTTACAATCTTACTCAGCGAGCAAATTGTAATGATTCTTATTTATATTAATAATTACTGAGAATATATCATCAAAATTTCACTATATAAACTTTCATACAACTATAAAAAATCATTAGTAAAAAATATCGTTATATTAAATAAAATAGTGTTAAAGGCTAGTTTTAATGGATAGAAAACAGAATAAAACCAATATAAGCCATAACTTGGATAAATAAAACTACACATAACAAAAAGGAAGCCTTTTTAGAGCTTCCTTTTTAAGTGAGTTAAATCACATTAATTGACTAGCTATTTACCATTACAATAATAGTAATTTATCTAAATACACTATCAATTTTAGTCATTTTATTACGAGCCGAGAGATTATTCTTCTGTCTCTTCAGTCTTACCTTCATTGGCAAAATCAGCCGCACTTGTAAACTCACCTGCATGATTTAATAACATTTCACGTAATTTTGTATTTAATTCATCGTACATCTCTGGATGTTCTTTTAGATAAGTTGTTGCATTAGCTTTACCTTGACCAATCTTCTCGCCATTGTAGCTGTACCATGCACCTGCTTTTTCTACCAATTTATGTTTAACACCTAAATCGATAAGCTCACCAAAAGTATTAATACCTTCGCCGTACATAATTTGGAATTCAGCTTGTTTAAATGGCGCTGCAATCTTATTTTTTACAACTTTAACGCGGGTTTCACTTCCCACAACTTCATCACCGTTTTTAACAGAACCAATGCGACGAATATCTAAACGAACAGATGCGTAGAATTTAAGTGCATTACCACCAGTTGTGGTTTCTGGGTTACCGAACATAACACCAATTTTCATACGGATTTGGTTGATAAAAATAAGTAACGTATTGGAATTTTTTAGGTTACCCGCTAACTTACGCATAGCTTGGCTCATCATACGAGCGGCTAAACCTACGTGAGAATCGCCGATTTCACCTTCAATTTCAGCTTTTGGTGTTAATGCTGCTACAGAGTCAACAACGATAACATCAACAGCACCAGAACGAGATAATGCATCACAAATTTCTAAGGCTTGTTCACCCGTATCAGGCTGAGAACACAGTAGGTTATCAATATCTACACCCAATTTTTGGGCATAGATTGGATCTAAAGCATGTTCAGCATCGATAAAAGCACAAATTTTGCCTTCACGTTGAGCTGAAGCGATAACTTGTAATGTTAAAGTTGTTTTACCTGAAGATTCTGGGCCATAGATTTCAACAATACGACCACGTGGTAAACCACCAGCACCTAAAGCAACGTCTAATGATAAAGATCCCGTAGAGATGGTTTCAACGTTCATGGAACGATCTTCGCCCAAACGCATGATAGACCCTTTACCAAATTGCTTTTCAATTTGACCAAGTGCTGCGGCCAATGCTTTTTGTTTGTTTTCATCAATAGCCATGTTATCTCCCTCTGGGCAGTGAAGCATAAAGATGGGTCACTACCATTAAAACGTATATGATTTTGCTTGTTGAAACTCATTATACTGTATAATCATACAGTATCAAGTTAATTATTTATAATTTCTTTAAGAATTGATTTTAAAGAAAAAATAACAGATTCTGCTCTTACTTGCTCTCGCGAACCACTGAATATACAGTGTTTTGCTGTTACCTGAACACCGGTTGTTGTTTTAACCGCAAAGCCAAACCAAACTAAGCCCACTGGTTTTTCTTTACTACCTCCACCAGGGCCTGCAATACCACTGACAGAAACAGCAAAATCGGCATTTGCAGCATCAAGTGCGCCTTTCGCCATTTCTAGAACGACTTCTTCGCTAACAGCGCCATATTTAATCAAGGTTTGTTCATCAACACCTATCATTTCATGCTTTGCTTCGTTACTGTAGGTCACAAAGCCACGGTGATAATAATCAGAGCTTCCTGCAATATCTGTGATGACTTTTGCAATCCATCCACCAGTACAAGATTCTGCCGTTGTTATCGTGCTCTTCTTTTCAATTAGCGCGTTACCCACTTCAATACTTAAGTGAGTCATTTCATCGTAATTTATCATTAAGGTTCATCTAACCTCTATTCTAAATCCTACTGTTTAAGATTTCTTTCTAGTGCAATCCCATAACCATAAACCACCTATTGCGAGTGCAAAGATAGCACCAAATCCAATTCCGATGGCAACAACAGATATTCCAATACTGGTAACCAGTGAGAACAAGCCTAACATTAATAGCATCGCTGTATTTTCACCTAAGTTTTGTACTGCGATAGCATTACCCGCTCCCACGCTGTGCTTTCCTTTATCTTGTAATAGTGCATTCAATGGAACTACAAAGAAGCCACCAAAAATACCAATAACGATAAGGATTAAATAAGATGGAATAATTGAGGTTTGCAATGAAAAGTAAACGACCCCAAGGCCAATTAAAATACCCGCAGGCATACAGCGACGTACTGTTTTCAGTGTTACAAATTTAGCGGCTAATCCAGCGCCAACAACAATACCAATAGCCACCATCGCATTTAATATTGTTGGAGTGGTGTTATCAGTCATGCCTAATGCAATAGGTACCCATTGAACGAGCAAAAAACGCAAAGTCACGCCTGCGCCCCAAAACATACTGGTTCCCACTAATGAAAAACGACTTTCTTTATCTGCCCATAAAGTACCTGTTGCCTCAAGAAATTGAGCGAACATTTTTTTTATGTTCCAACCTCGACCTATTTGCGCGGCAGATAATTTAGGGATACCAAAGTTAACAAGAACCGCCAAAGCGTACATCATTGCACAGACACCTAATGCAAAAACAATACTCCAATCAGAGAGAAAACCACCAATCACTGAGCCCAATAAAATAGCAGCAATGGTTGATGCTTCCATTAAACCATTCGCTTTGACTAAACGCTCTCCATCGGTTAATTCGCCTAAAATACCATATTTGGCTGGAGAATAAACTGCAGCACCAATCCCGACTAAGGCATAACCTAAGAAGGGATCAGAGCCCACACAAATAAGAAAAGCCCCCACAAATTTTAAGATATTACCACTGAGCATAACCCTCCCCTTAGGATTACGATCAGCAACTTGCCCCACAAAAGGGGCTAAAAGAATAAAAGCCAGCACAAAGACCATTTGTAAAACAGGCTGGCTCCATTCAGGGTAAAGAGCTGACTTAAACTGAGCTAAAATGGCAAACAGTAGTGCATTATCAGCAAAAGCAGAAAGAAATTGCGATAACAATACTGCTTTCATTCCCCTACTCATTAAAGGAGGCTGGCTAATATTCTCTGACATTAGTTATTTTCCTGTTCAGCAAGTTTTTTCAATGAGACAAAATCCGTTTTCCCACTCCCAAGAACAGGAATTTCTTTAACAAAACGAATATCTTTCGGCACGGCTATTTCCGCAACACCTTCTGCTTTAGCCAGTGTTGATAATGCGCTACGATCCAATTGCTTATCTGTTGTAAACAGTACCAAGGATTCTCCTCTACGTTTATCGCTGATAGCCACGACTGCGTGCTCACCTTTAGATGCTTTACGTGCAAGTTGCTCGACACCTTCAAGAGAGACCATCTCACCAGCAATTTTAGCAAAGCGTTTTACGCGCCCTTTAATAGTGCAATAACCTTCACTATCGATAGCAACAATATCACCAGTGTCATACCAACCTTCTTCATCAATACCTTCCGCGTTTGTAGCTACGGGGACTTCTAGGTTTTCTGGTGATTCAACACGTAAATACCCCATCATGACATTCGGGCCACGTAATTGTAGTCGTCCCCCTTCCGCGATCCCATTCATTGGGATAAGTCGCCCTTCCATGCCCGGTAATAAACGGCCTACGGTATGTGTTTTAGCACTCATAGGTACGTTGATTGACACAACAGGTGCACATTCGGTAACACCATAACCTTCCAAAATGCGGATACCGAACTTTTCTTGCCATAAAATACGAGTTGATTCTGATAGTTTTTCAGCACCAGCAACCACATACCTAACTCTGGCAAAATCATAAGGATGAGCAAATTTGCCGTAATTACCTAAAAAGGTTGATGTACCAAATAACACTGTACAATTTTGGTCATACACTAATTCAGGCACAACGCGATAGTGTAATGGGCTTGGATAAAGAAAAACACGAGCGCCTAAGCAAATTGGCGTTAATAGACAAGCAGTTAGGCCAAATGCATGGAATAACGGTAATGCTGACATAAATTTATCTTTAGGTGAAAAGTCAGCAATAGCACGAATTTGATCTACGTTAGCCAGTAAACTTGAATGACTATGAACAACACCTTTAGGCGTACCTTCAGATCCTGACGTAAATAAAATAACCGCAGCATCCGTCGATTTTTGCGGTAACATCGCTTTATGTGGAGTAATAAGATGTTTGAGGATCCAGCGTTTATCTTCACGCGTCACACTATCTTTGAGATCTTCAAGGTAAATCCAATTCGCTTCCGGAGTTTGTTCAGGAATATGTAATAAGTTCCCTTTTTCTAAAAATTGGCGTGATGTAAAAATGGTTTTGATTGAAGCTGCTTTCATTGCATTTTGTACGCCTAAGCTACCCGCAGTATAGTTAAGCATAGCCACAACACGTTGGCGCATTGTGGCACCTAATAATGCAGCCGCTGTTACCGTTGTGTTTGGCAATAACAAGCCAATACGTTCATTAGGTACTGTGTAACGTTCAATCAGCCGGCTGATCCCTAACGTTTTTTTCAATAACCCTTGGTAAGAATCTTCTTTTAGATTGATATCTGAAATTAACGGGCTAAATCGCCCATATTGAGACATCGCTTGCAAGAAGGCCTCATATAGCGTAAATGCTGGGCGCGTTTGCATAATAGCATTCATCATAATATCGCGCATCGCTTCACCTGCTAACCGACGACGCTCTGATGATTTTTCTGCTTTTGGCATAGGTAAATCAATTGCAGGCAACACCTTTATCGTGATTCGAGGAAAAAATTTGGACTTTATACGTAAACTTTTACGGACTCGTGAAAAATAGCTAAATTCAGCGCCTTCAATTCTGATAGGAACCACTTTAGCACCTGATTTTGCAGCAATAAAAGCAGCACCTTCATAGATTTTCATCAAACCATTGGTCACGGTAATTCTCCCTTCAGGGAAAATTACCACTGGACGGCCTTTATCCACTTCTTTCACAAGATGCCGTACAGCCATTGGATTAGCAGGATCTAAAGGTACAATATCGGCATAACGACCTAACCATTTTGTCGTTTTTGCAGAAGCCACTGAAGTATAAACAGCAAATACAGGATTAATAGGTAGGAATAAACGTAATAATATACCGTCAATAAAAGAAGTATGATTAGGTGTAATTATACATTTTTCATATTGCGAAAACTGATTAACAAGTCCTTCAATTCTTATTCTAAAGAAGAATTTAAATAGTGTTTTAAAAAACGCTATTAACATCATATCCATATCTCATTTTGCTATAATTAGCCTTACTATAAATAGGATGTGATGAAAATAAAATAGATGTCTTTTGTTTTATCCTTTATATCGGACGACTACCTAATTATTTGATGAGTTTTGCAAGAATTACCGCAATAATTTCATTAATAGATAATCCAGCATCAACAGTGATATCTGCACACTGCATATATAAAGGCTCACGCTTAATTAAAACATCATGCATCTCTGAAACTAACGTTTTCCCCGTTAAGCTAGGTCTTTGTGCTTCATTAGGATCTTGAGATAAGCGTTCAACTAGCGTTTCAACCGAGGCCTGTAAATAAACTGTGACACCTGAGTTTTTCATATAAGCGCGATTTTTATCTGCCAAAACCATGCCACCACCAGTTGAAATAACTTGGTTGGGTTGACTAACTTGAATAAGTGCTTCTGATTCTATTTGACGAAAAAAATCCCAACCTTTTTCTGCCACCATCGCGGATATAGTTTGTTGATACTTTTGGGTTATCCAATAATCCGTATCAATAAATCTATAATTTAAAGAGAGAGAAAGTGCTTTACCTACTGTTGTTTTCCCTGCACCTCGAGGCCCGATAAGGTAAATTGTACTTTCCATAAAATGCACTATCTCCATAGGGTATTCCCATTAGGGTGTAATTAAAAATTTACATACTGTAAAGTATAAAACATCATACCTGATGTAACAAAAAAATAAAGCCACACTTTAGAAAAGTATGGCTTATTTAATAATTTCAATAATTAACGGCGAATTGTATTATCACCATAGCCAATCCATTTATAGGTCGTTAGGGCATCTAATCCCATCGGTCCTCGAGCATGTAATTTTTGTGTGCTAACAGCGACCTCGGCACCTAAGCCAAATTGTCCACCATCAGTAAAGCGTGTACTCGCATTAACATAAACAGCAGCAGAATCTACTTGGCGAACAAAGCGATCAGCATTAGCAATAGATTGTGTCAAAATTGCGTCTGAATGTGCAGTTCCATAACGGCGAATATGGTTAATTGCTTCAGTTAATCCACTTACCACTTCTACATTTAAATCAAGTGATAACCATTCATCACAATAATCAGCATCTTTTACATCAACAATCGTTGCTCCGCCTTTTTTTAACCCAGCTAATGCTTTTTCACTTGAGTGTAAAGTCACCTTTTGCGCTGCCATGGCGTCACTTAGTTGTGGTAAAAATAGATCCGCGATATCTTCATGTACTAAAAGCGTTTCTAAAGAATTACATGCACTTGGGCGTTGCACTTTTGCATTCACAATAACTGTTAATGCTTTTTCTAAATCGGCACTGTCATCAACAAATGTATGGCAAACACCAATACCACCAGTGATAACTGGAATTGTCGATTGTTCACGGCAAAGCCTATGTAGGCCTGCCCCACCACGAGGAATAAGCATATCAATATACTCATCCATTTTTAGCATTTTCGCGACAAGTTCACGATCTGGCTTATCGATGGCTTGAATAGCCCCCGCGGGAATACCACACTTCTCAAGCGCTTGTTGAATAACGGCAACCACAGCTTGATTTGTATGATGTGTCTCTTTTCCACCACGAAGAATGGCTGCATTACCTGTTTTCAAACATAATGAAGCAACATCAATTGTAACATTAGGACGAGCTTCGTAAATAACACCAACAACACCTAATGGCACACGGCGACGCTCTAAACGTAAGCCACTATCTAACATACGCCCATCAATAACTTGTCCCACAGGATCTTCTAAGCGACATACTTGTCGAACATCATCAGCAATCGCTTTTAAACGTTCAGAAGTCAACAATAAACGATCAAGCATAGCTGCATTAATATTGGCTTCACGAGCTGCTTGCATATCTTTTTCATTGGCTGCAAGAATTGAAGCTTCTTGTTGCTCTAATAAATCAGCCATAACCAGTAATGCCTGATTTTTTTGCTCTGTCGATAATTGAGCTAAATGCCAAGATGCTTCTCTTGCTGATTTACCCATTTGTTCTAACATCGAAGGCTCCTTAGCTAACAATCATATCGTCACGATGTACAGCAACACTGCCATACTCATAACCTAAAATTTGACTAATTTCTTGTGAATGGTGGCCTGCAATTAAGCGCAGTGCATCACTATTATAGTGAGCAACACCATGAGCGAGATCTTTACCCTGTAAACTTTGAATACGAATAACGCTCCCACGAGAGAAATCGCCTTTTATTTCTTTAATGCCTTTCGGTAAAAGGGAGCTGCCTTTTTCTTTAATTGCTTTTTCAGCCCCTTCATCAACCACAATAATACCTGCTATTGGTGCGCCAAAGATCCATCGTTTACGAGCTTCTAATGGGCTTTGTAATCCATGAAATAAAGTTCCAACAGGTTCATTATTGATAACTTTACCAATCACCTCAGGTTGTATTCCTGCCGCTATGACAACATCAATACCTGCACGCCCAGCAACAGTGGCAGCTTGTAATTTTGTTGCCATTCCGCCTGTACCTAAACCAGATACACTATCACCCGCCATTTCACGTAATTCGTCATTGATATCAAAAACTTCGGGAATAAGTTTAGCTTCAGGATTACTACGAGGATCAGCAGTATATAATCCTTCAATATCAGTCAGTAATAACAGCTTATCAGCGCTTCCTAAAATAGCGGCTAATGCAGATAAATTATCGTTATCCCCTACTTTAATTTCTGCGGTAGCAACGGCATCGTTTTCATTAATAACTGGAATAATGCGGTTATCTAATAATGCATGTAATGTATCACGCGCATTCAAGAAGCGTTCTCTATCTTCAATATCTGCACGTGTTAACAACATCTGACCAATATGAATACCATAGATAGCAAATAATTGTTTCCATACTTGAATTAATGCGCTTTGGCCTACAGCGGCAAGCAACTGCTTAGAAGCAATGGTTGCAGGTAAATCAGGATAATTCAAATATTCACGCCCTGCTGCAATTGCCCCCGAAGTAACAATAATAATCCGATGACCTTTTTCGTGTTGTTTAGCGCATTGGCGAACCAGCTCAACAATATGAGACTGATCCAGACGTCGTGAACCACCAGTAAGTACACTTGTCCCTAATTTAACAACCAGTGTTTGGCTGCTACTCATAACATTTACCATTCTTGTTGATTATTTAAAAAGATAATACACAGTTTTATCAGGAGAGAAGCGTTATGCCAACCGACATAACGCAAAATCTATGAAAAGTTGCCCTAACACAAAATTAGGGCTGAATCGGAAGCGGAAATTTGTTCATTTTTTCATCAGGAATAAGTGTCATCTCTAATTCACTCACTGCTGTTTTAAGAAATTGATGAAAACGGATCAGTGTTTCATTGATTGATTCAGCAACATCATTTTTACTGATGTTCTGATGGATCCAATCACCATTTTTATCAAATAGTCCAATTTGATAATGATAAATGAGCTGTTCATTGTTGCGTTCTAATTTCATCCACCAGCCCCAAAACTCACGTTTTTCTGGTACGACTTTCTTATTCACACAAACAGCTAAACAGTCAAAAAAGAACTGGCTCTCTTGGCATTGTTGCTCTCGGATATAGGGGCCGATTTGAGCAAAACGCTTTAATAACTTACCTCGGGTAGGGTTCAAAGATGAAGTCATAAATTCAGTCTCCTTAGAAACTCTACTGTTATATAATCTAGTATAATTAGCAAGTTATTGTTAAAGATTAATTATATTAATTTGTCATAGATCCAGTCAGCACTTTTTTGTAACGCGAGCTCTAGCCCTTTATAAAGCGGTTTTTCATTAATTGCTAGAATATCGCCATCCATAGAAGAACGTGCAATTAACTGTGAATCCTCTTTAGGACTCATTTCATCGCCTTTCCAGTAAACGCCCATCATAGGAACTGGAATTCGTCGTCCAATCAGTCCTTGGTTTTTCAGTGAATAACTGCTTAATGATAATCGAAGATTATTTTCATCAATATTCCATAAACCTAAACGACTCGCTAATACATCAAGATACATTACAGGAATTTTTTTTTGTAATTCGGCCTGGGTAAAGAAAGAATGGATTAACGGCCCTAAGGCGACAACACCTTTAATTAATTTTGGGTAAATATAAGCTAGACGTACAGCAATATTACCGCCAAAACGAAACCCCATCACACCAACACGAGTATGATCAACCCAAGGTACTTCAGAAAGTTGTTTTAGAACTTCGCCTTGTAACTGACAAGTATCTTCTGTCAATTTCTGTTTTATTGAATAACCAATTGAAGGCATATCTAGCGTTAACATCGCAATACCTTTAGGTGATAAATACTCCCTAAAGAAACTGACATAATCGCTTTGAAGACCATCTAACCCACCGCAAAATAACACCGTAGGGTAAGGGCCTCTACAGTCTTTAGGTAAATGTAGAAAACCAGTAGTCGTCCCTTTTCCTTCTAATTTAAATGTGAGTTTTTTCACCTCAAAAGAAGAAAATTTTGTTGCATTCTCAAAGGCTTTCATCGATAAAGTAACGGCTTGATCGGCTAAAAAATCACCATTAATAAAAGGATACGCCGCAATACTATATAAATGCGCAGCCCGTAACCAGCAATCAGCAGCCGCATCTCCAGATTCTTTTCGTAATGCTTTTTGTTGCCAAATCATAGCTTGATGTGACCATTCATATGACCAGCCACCTTTACGATACCCCACAACGGTGTCAATAAATTTATCATCACTTCGAGGGGCATCATGTATTGCAATTCGGCTTAAAACTTCTTCTATTTCAATAGGTGAAATACCACGCCAGATCCAAAGTAAACGCTGAATAGTACGATACCAATTTTGCTGACTTGTGCCATTAAGCACAGTAGACGTATTGATATTCGATTTTGGATGAGTGTACTGAATTAATGTTGAGGTTTCAGCATGTTTTGCTCTGGGTTTAAATAGCGTTTCAGAAAGGTTTGTATTGTTTACCATATCACTCTTCAAATCAGTCGATATCGAATAAAGGGGCTAAGAAGTCTGGCTTTATCATAGCATGAAATCAATATGAACAGAGGGTATCACGAAGGTAATCGCACGAAGGCCTAATTCGAGGAAAGAATAAAAACATAAAAAAATCCCCGCCAAGGCGAGGATTTTTATTAAAACAGCTCAATAAATACCACCAAATTATTTTTGATCGCAAACGGGCGGAATAAAGACAACGCCCATATCCCAAGGCTGTTCAATCCAAGTATTCTGTGGGATATCAACCACGAAATCATCCACTAATGGACGCCCTTCGGGTTTTGCAAAGATAGTCACAAAGTGGGCTTTAGGATACATATCGCGGATAACTTTCGCCGTACCACCTGTATCAACTAAATCGTCAACAACGATAAAGCCTTCACCATCACCTTCTGCTTTTTTTAAGATTTTGAGGTCACGCTGATGATCATGGTCATAGCTAGAAATGCAGACTGTATCCACATGACGGATACCTAATTCACGAGCAAGTAATGCAGCAGGGACTAATCCCCCACGGCTGACAGCAATAATGCCTGTCCACTGTTCGACTGGTAATAAACGTTGCGCCAATTGACGGGCATGTATTTGCAACATATCCCACGTTACAACATATTTTTCGCTCATAATATTGTGATCCTAGCTACTTGAATGCGAGAGAAGCTTTTTTTGCGGAAAAAAAGGTTGCGCGAGATTATAGTGATTTGAGCGCCTAAAAACCAGAGAAAACGTGAAAAGAGGTGAGATTATCCTCATTTTTTTCTGTATTACTTTTTTATGATTAAAAAATGAACCATATAAAAAATGAATGCAAATAAAGATCTAATTTCTTAGATAGAGAGATGAATAGAATGACGCATTCATCAGAAGAAAGTGATATTCTCGATTACATTGGCGTATAACGCTCAGAATAATAAAGCTAACCCTTAAAAAAAGCGGTAGGCTATTAATAACACAGATGCTGTTAGAGGAGATCCATCGTGTCTGAACTATCTACTCTATCCCCACAACCATTATGGGATATTTTTGCAAAAATTTGTTCGATTCCACATCCATCACATCATGAAGAAGCCTTAGCTTCCCACATTCTTTCATGGGCAAGTGAAAAAGGTCTTTTTGCCGAGCGCGATGCTGTCGGCAATATTTTAATTCGCAAGCCTGCGACTAAAGGCATGGAAGATCGTAAAACCGTTGTTTTACAAGCACACTTAGATATGGTGCCACAAAAAAACAACGATACAGTTCATGACTTCACTAAAGATCCAATTCAACCTTATATTGACGGTGAATGGATCAAAGCAAAAGGCACAACATTAGGTGCTGATAACGGTGTTGGTATGGCATCCGCATTAGCTGTTTTAGCTGACGATACCGTAAAACATGGTCCATTAGAAGTACTGTTAACCATGACAGAAGAAACAGGCATGGACGGTGCTTTTGGTTTACAACCAGGCTGGTTACAAGCTGATATTCTTATCAACACAGACTCTGAAGAAGAAGGTGAAATCTACATGGGCTGTGCGGGTGGTATTGATGTTAAAACCACGGTAAGCCTTTCTTATGAAGCAATTCCAGCAGGCCATGTTGTTAAGCAACTAGTACTGAAAGGATTAAATGGTGGTCACTCAGGTGGTGATATCCATTTAGGTTTAGGTAATGCAAATAAATTATTAGCACGTTTCTTAGCAGGTCACGCAGAAGAATTATCACTGAAATTAATTGATTTCCACGGTGGTACACTGCGTAATGCTATTCCTCGTGAAGCAAACATTGTTTTTGCAATTCCAGCGGATAAAGCAAGCCAGCTAGACGCAGTAAAAGCGAAATTTGAAGCTCTGTTAAAAACAGAATTAGCTATTGCTGAAAAAAATCTGAAAATTGAATTAATTGATACAACAACAGATAAAAAAGTTTTCACAGCAGATTGTCAAGAACGCTTAATCAACCTACTTAATGCTATGCCAAATGGTGTTATTCGTATGAGTGACGATGTTGAAGGTGTTGTTGAAACTTCATTAAACGTAGGTGTTGTTAGCATTGTTGACGATAAGGTAGAGATCCTGTGCTTAATTCGTTCTCTGATTGATAGCGGTAAAACTTATGTTGTTAGCATGCTGACAGCATTGGCAAAACTGGCTAAAGCGGATATCGAAACCAAAGGCGGTTACCCAGGTTGGAAACCCGATGCAGACTCTCCAGTAATGCATTTAGTTCGCGATACTTATCAACAGTTGTTTGATAAAGTACCAAATATCATGGTTATCCATGCGGGCCTTGAGTGTGGTCTATTTAAAAAACCTTACCCAGATATGGATATGGTTTCTATTGGGCCAACAATCCGGGGTGCTCACTCCCCAGACGAACGCGTTCACATTAAAAGTGTCGGTCAATACTGGCAGTTATTAACAGCAATTTTAAAAGCGATCCCTGCTAAATAATCTTGCTTTAAACATCATAATGAAACCCGCTTAATTGGCGGGTTTTTCGTGGCTAAAACCATCACAAAAAAATAATTTATTTTCCTACTCACACTCAATTTTCCTTAAATATCATAATTTATTCCTCATATAACCAATAAATTTAACAGTTATTCCATCATGGAATAAAAAACAAAGCTTAATAAATTAAATATATAGAATGATAATTATTATCATTAGTATTAATGTTTATTGAGTGATATTTTCATGCCTTCCGGATTTCAAATGAAAAAATAAAAATTCAAAAGGTTCTATTGTGTCTAACAAAAATTGTATTACTAATGTCTTTCTTGCCTTACCTTTAAGTTTACTCTCGGTTCAAATTCATGCGACAGTTAATCAAAATGTGTCTGAAAAGATAATTGTCACCGCAACTCCATCACAAGATCCACAAGCCCCTGTTTCGGGGTTTCTCGCCACAAAGACACTCTCAGCAAATAAATTACCTACTGAAATTGAAAAAACACCACAATCCATTACGGTTATTACTCGTGATCAAATGGATACTCAAGATGTAAGTTCTGTTTCACAAGCCTTACGTTATACACCTGGGGTTTTCACTGAATATAGAGGTAGCTCTAACCGTAATGATGAAGTTTTTATTCGTGGGTACAGTTATGCACCACGTTTTCTAGATGGTTTAAGTTATGGAATGGGCGCTTCATCATCGACGGGGACACTTGATCCATGGTTATTAGAACGCGTTGAAGTTGTTAAAGGGCCAGCGTCTGTTCTTTATGGTCAAGTAAATCCTGGTGGCCTTGTTGCAATGACTAGCAAAAGACCCACGGCAACATCTATTCGCCATATTCAAGTGCGAGCAGACAATGATCAATTGGCTGAAACTGCATTCGACTTTTCAGGTGCTTTAAGTGATGACAATCGTATTCTTTATCGCCTAAATGGTATTGCCAAAACACAACACACTCAAATAAAAAACTATAAAGAAGAGCGTTTTGCCCTTGCTCCAGTGATTACTTTTTTACCTAATGAACAAACACGCTTAACATTATTAAGTTTTATTCAACAAGAGCCTGAAGCTGGTTATCGTAACTTTTTACCTGCTTATGGTACTGTGAAAAAAACACCTGAAGGCATTATTCCTTTTGATTTCGACGTAAACAACCCTGATTATCACCAATCGTGGCGTCAACAATATGGTATAGGCTATGAATTCGAACATGAATTTAGTGACTCACTCAAAATCGTACAAAATGCTCGTTATAATCATATTAATCAGAAATATAAATACCTTGTTTTCGGTTCATTAAGAAAAGACAATCCTTATGTACTTGAACGCAGAGCTCAACAAGAACTACGTGAAACAGAAACTTTAGGAATAGACACTCGCTTACAAGTCGATTTCACTACCGCAAAAATCGATCATACTGTGATTGCGGGTATTGATTATCAATGGAGTAAAGATCAAGATAATTTACGTCGTGCGATGGGCTCGGAATACGATCTTGATTGGCGTGATCCTAATTATAGCTATCCAATTAATATGACCTTACAAAAGCCTGCAACCAATCAGTTACAAAAACGGGATCAGATTGGGGTGTATCTACAAGATCAGCTCCAATGGCAAAATTGGATATTACTGGCAGGTTTACGCCAAGACTGGGCGCAAGTACGAACTCATGACTTCTTAGCAACCTCATATGATCAGCAAGATGATCATAAATTAACGGGTCGTGCTGGTCTTTTATATGCTTTTGATAATGGTATTTCATCTTATATAAGTTATAGCACCTCTTTTGAACCTAATTTACAAACGCGTAGAGCACCAGGTGCACCACCATTTGATCCAAGTGAAGGACGCCAATTAGAAGCGGGAATTAAATATTTCACCCCTAATCAACAAACATTAGCAACGCTCTCTGTTTATCAATTACAACAGCGTAATGTGACTAACTATAATGCCGAAAAAGCCTATTTTGAACCCGTGGGTGAAATTAGAAGCCGGGGTGTTGAAGCTCAAATTAATAGCCAATTAACTGACAATATTTCATTAATTAGTAGCTATGCTTATACCGATACCGAAGTAAGAAAAACCATTATTACGGGAACACAAGGGAAAGAATTACCAAGAGTTCCTAAGCACATGGCCTCATTTTGGGGTCAATATGATGTAATCTCTGGGTTACTTAATGGTGCTAAAGCGGGCTTTGGTGTGAGATATGTGGGTGTATCTCAAGGTGATACTAAAAATACAGTCAGTGTACCTGCGGTAACGTTGTATGACGCAATGGTAGGCTATTCTTTAGGAGAATTATCACCATCTTTAAAAGGAGCTGAAATTCAACTAAATATGAATAATATTGCGAATAAACATTATGTTGCCTCTTGTGCAGGTGATACTGCATGTTTTTATGGCATTGGTAGAACGATGACAGCAACGATGAATTATCGCTGGTAATGCTACATAAATTAACTATGCAGCAAATAAATACCCTAACCATAGCCAATCTGTTGATCGGCTATGGTTTTTTTAAATTCTTATAACGCTAAAAGAAGCTGTCGCTCTATTTGTGGATCTTGCAAAGTGACATGAAACCCGATTAACCGTACACCTCGCCCATTTCGGCGCTCATGCCATGCTTGATAGGCAATATTTATTAAATCGGCTTTTTCTAAGATAGGATGAGTATGCTCTTGTGTCGTTAATTGAAAATCATCAAATTTCAGCTTAACGCCTTGCCTTGCTATCCTTAGATCAGGTTTAACTTTTGTGAGACGTTTTTCTAATTCGTTATACAACCCATCAAGTAATACTAAGCAGTCATCCCATGAATTAATATCTGTCGCAAAAGTACGCTCAACACCTACCGATTTTCTCAGTCTATCCGGGTTTATTTGACGAGCATCAATACCATGACTACGTTCCCATAAATTTTGACCAAACTTTCCAAGTGCTTTAACCAGAGAAATAACATCCGTACGACGAATATCTGCACAGGTTTCTAATCCCATGTCTTGTAAACGTGCAAACGTCACCTTTCCTACACCGGGTATTTTGTTGAGTGGTAATTTTAGAATAAAATCATCGACTTGTTCTGGTGTAATAACATATTGTCCGTTTGGTTTATTGATATCAGATGCAATTTTGGCAAGAAATTTAATTGGTGCAATACCCGCTGATGCCGTGAGATTAAGTTCGTCAACAATCTGTTGGCGAATTTCTTGGGCTATCAACGTTGCAGAGCCATGACAGTGCTTACTTTCCGAAACATCAAGATATGCTTCATCAAGTGAAAGAGGCTCAATAAGATCAGTATAACGAGAAAATATATGGCGAATTTTTGCTGAGGTTTCTTTATAGAGTGCCATTCTGCCGGGCAAGACTTTTAAATGAGGACATAGTTTCAATGCTGTGGCCGTTGACATAGCACTACGTACACCAAAGCGACGTGCGAGATAATTCGCGGTGCAGATAACGCCTCGGCTAGAAGCATTTCCACCAACCGCAATTGGGATCTCTTTTAGTGCTGGATTATCACGCATTTCAATCGCCGCATAAAAACAATCCATATCAACATGAATAATTTTACGCATACAATCACCTCACCTCATTTACTGTTTAAATATACAGTAAGTAAATATTAACTGCAATTTTTATTCGTTCTCATATCCCTAGATGTAGGTGTATTTCTCATAAAAGTCTGAATTAGTCTGTTTATTTATAGAATTGTCACAAAGTGATGCTAGATTGTTTTTGCTTGTTGATTAATTACATTTACTTTAATGATTGTTTTGTAACTATATATAAAACAAGGAAATTATTTTTCATGATCAAATTATTTATTGCTATTTCTCTCTTTTTTTATTCTGTAATTCTTATGGCATCCCCTAAAATTATCGCACATCGTGGTGGCACCGCTGATGCACCAGAAAATACTGAAGTTGCTATAAAAACAGCACTCTCTAATCAAGCTGACGCAATTTGGATCACGGTTCAATTATCGAAAGATAACGTTCCTGTACTTTACCGCCCTAGTGATTTAAAAAGCTTAACTAATGGACAAGGTGCTGTTTCTGAATTTACTGCACAACAACTTAAACAATGGGATGCAGGCTATAAATTTGGAGAAACACAGCAATTTCCTTATCGAAACAAAGGGGTTACTATTCCCACCTTAGATGAAATCCTAACTCAATTTCCTACTACTCAATTTTATCTTGATTTAAAATCGCCAGATGCTGATCCCGCAGTTCAAGGCGAAGCATTGGCCTCTGTTCTCAGTAAACATAATGCACTTGATAGAACTCGAGTTTATTCCACTAACACAGCCTTTCTTGAAGCACTACCTACCAATGTAGAGCGTTTTGAAAGTCGTGATATCACTCGTGATATCCTTGCAAATATAACGATGAGTCACATTTGTTTATTACCTGAAAATTTAGATATTACTCGTTGGTATGGACTTGAATTACATCGAAAAGTAGAGGTTGTTGAAAAATATACTTTAGGCGAGGCACGTTCGGCTTCAATTCTTAGTTGGGATAAAGATGCAATGTCATGTTTTCGTGCTGGTGGCAATGCTCATATTGTTCTTTTTGGTATCAACACCGAAAAAGATTATATTCAGGCTACTGAATTAGGCGCTGATGCAGTTATGGTCGATTCTCTAGCTAAAATGAAAGCATTTAGAAAAGAGTAAATAAGTCGATTTAGGCATTCACTTTTATCTTCACTTCATTCTCTTCTACACTTAATCATGTTATCTGATGGAAATAAGTAAGGAGGAATAAAATGTTAAACAATAAAATTTCGGGTGATTGGAATTTATTCAAAGGAAAAGTAAAAGAAAAATGGGGAAAAATCACCCATGATGAACTTGATGTTATCGAAGGCACTCGAGAGCAATTGATTGGTAAACTTCAAGAGCATTATGACTATTCCTACGAAGAAGCCAAAAAAGAAGTTTTAGAGTGGGAGGGACAAAACCCTTATCCATGGAAGTGATCCTTTGACAAAAAGTTTTGTTTTTTATGATCTTACTTTAGTTCTATTAAAATTTTTTTAGAATGAAATAAAAAAGAGTGATGGCAACTAAAATCCATCACTCTTTTTTTATCGAAAAATATTTCTTATTGTTAAAGAATTCGATTCTTTTTTAGTAGCTCTTCTCGTGCGGACTCTTTTGCCATACGTTTTTTACGTGCATCACATGGCTCAGGGCAATCGCACTCTTTTTCTATCCCCATAGCTCCTAAACCACCGCAACTACCTTGAAGGCTCTTACGCTTTACAATATATCCTAACGCCATTCCAAAGAAGGCAATTAAGAATAAGATGAAGGCAAAAAGAAATATTTTTAACATAACCTTCTCTCCTTAAATTCTATTTTTTTAAGAATGGGGCGAATGCTTTACTATAGCGCTCTTCAAACCCATTTTCAGTTTTCACTATCATAAAGACAGGAATATTTAGTTCATTTGCTACGTCTAACCCTTTTTCAGGTCCTAAAACATTCAATCCAGTAGAAAGACCATCAGCACTCATGCAAGTGGGTACAATCACAGTAATAGAAACAAGGTTATGTTTAATAGGATGACCTGTGGTTGGGTCAATAGTATGAGAAAAACGGACACCATTTTCCTCAAAATAGTTACGGTAATCACCTGAAGTTGCAATTGAATTGTCACCAGGTTCAATAATTAACTGTACACTCTGTTTTGTACCATCATTAGCTGGTTTCTCAATCGCTATACGCCAAAGTTTGTCATTACCATTCACACCTTGAGTTCTTACTTCACCACCAATATCAACCATATAGTTAGTGATATTCTGTGACATTAAATACTCAGCTACAGCATCAACACCATAGCCTTTAGCAATAGAAGAGAGATCAACATAAAGTTCAGGGATCTTCTTGATCAGAGTATTACCTTCAACTGCAAGGTAATCAATACCAATCCACTGTTTACGTTTTGCTAATTCCTCTTCAGAGGGTTGGTGAGTAAATCGACCTTCAGGGCCAAAACCCCATAAATTCACTAAAGGCCCAACAGTCACATCTAAAGCACCATCCGTTATTTTATTAATACGAATAGCTTCACTCACTACTTTAGCAGTAGCGGGTGAAACGGGGAATGGGGTATTAATTTCACGACTTTGATTGAAACGACTTAATTCAGAATGAGGGCGATATGTTGACATTTGATCGTTAACCTCTTCAAGTATACGATCAATTTCTGTTTGTAAGACGTTTTGTGGAGGTGAATTACTATCAGGGACGTATTTAATCGAGTAATAAGTTCCCATGGTTTCGCCTTCTAATACCTGCTGTTTTTCACCACATGCAGACAATAGAATTAACGCAGACAGCATCACTATCCAATTTATCATCTTTCTTTTTAACATAACTCTCTCTTCTGATCATGAGCGCCCACATAAGTGGGCGCTTGTCATTTCATTCATTTATGCTTATTGGAAGTTAGGATCAACCACCAAAGTCATCCAGCATAATGTTCTCATCTTCAACGCCTAAGTCTTTGAGCATTTTAATAACAGCTGCGTTCATTACTGGCGGTCCACACATATAAAATTCACAGTCTTCTGGTGCTGGGTGATTTTTGAGGTAATTCTCAAACAACACATTGTGAATAAATCCGGTATATCCCGTCCAGTTATCTTCAGGTAAGGCATCTGAAAGTGCGACATTCCAGGTGAAGTTTTCGTTTTCTTTTGCAAGCATATCGAAATCTTCAGTGTAGAACATTTCACGTACAGAACGAGCACCATACCAGAAGCTAATTTTACGTTTAGTATGTAAACGTTTTAGCTGATCAAAAATATGTGAGCGCATTGGTGCCATACCGGCCCCCCCACCAATAAAGATCATCTCAGCATCTGTTTCTTTCGCAAAGAACTCACCAAATGGCCCTGAAATTGTCACCTTATCACCTGGTTTTAATGACCAAATATAGGATGACATAATACCTGGTGGCACATCAGGATTACGTGGTGGTGGTGTTGCAATACGCACGTTTAACATAATGATGCCATGCTCTTCAGGGTAGTTTGCCATTGAATAAGCACGTACTGTTGTTTCCTTTACATCAGAAACGTAGCGGAACAAATTAAATTTATCCCAGTCTTCACGATACTCTTCAGGGACATCAAAATCTTCATAACGTACAGTATGAGGAGGACATTCAATCTGAATAAATCCACCAGCACGGAAAGGCACAACTTCACCTTCAGGAATTTTTAACACTAATTCTTTAATGAAAGTTGCTTTGTTATCGTTTGAGATAACTTCACATTCCCATTTCTTAACACCGAAGATTTCTTCAGGTAATTCTAATTTCAGGTTGTTTTTTACGTTAACCTGACAGGCTAAACGACAACCTTCTTTAGCTTCTCGCTTGTTAATATGCGAAAGTTCTGTTGGCAGAATATCACCACCACCTTCGAGTACTTTAACGCGACACTGACCACAAGAGCCACCGCCACCACAAGCGGATGAAATAAAAATACCTTCGTTTGACAATACGTTTAGTAATTTATCACCTGCTGGTGCATTAAAGCTTTTGTCTGGGTCTCCATTGACCTCAACTGAAATATCCCCTGTATTGACCAGTTTTGATTTTGCAAACAAAATCAAAGCCGTTAACACCAATACAATCAGGGTAAACATCACGACACCTAGAATAATTATATCCATGAGTTCTTCTCACCCTTTATAGCTGAACACCAGAGAAGGACATGAAACCTAATGCCATCAACCCTGTGGTGACAAAAGTAACGCCTAATCCTTTCATACCTGCCGGTACATCCGCGTACTTCATTTTCTCACGGATAGAAGCCAACAATACGATGGCTAACATCCAACCAACGCCAGAACCGAAACCATAAACAATAGACTCACTAAAGTTATAGTCACGTTGTGCCATAAATGACACACCACCGAAGATGGCGCAGTTAACGGTAATAAGAGGCAAGAAGATCCCTAATGCATTATAAAGTGCAGGGAAATAACGGTCTAAAATCATCTCTAGGATTTGTACTAGTGCCGCTATCACACCAATGAAAGTGATAAAGTTTAAGAAACTTAAATCTACACCTTCCATTAAAGCATTATCACGTAACACATAGTTATAAACTAAGTTATTCAGAGGTACAGAAAGGCCTAGAACAACTGTAACAGCGATACCTAATCCAAATGCTGTTTTTACGTTTTTAGATACAGCGAGGAAAGTACACATCCCTAAGAAGAATGCGAGCGCCATATTCTCAATAAAAACAGCACGAACAAACAGGCTTATATAATGTTCCATGGCGATTAGTCCTCTTCAACCTGTGCAGGTTTTAATGTACGTAATCCCCAAATTAGCAAGCCAATGATAAAGAATGCACTTGGTGCTAACAGGAATAAACCATTTGGCTGATACCAGCCACCATTTTGGATAGATTCCATGACGGTAATACCAAATAATTTACCAGATCCGAAAAGTTCACGTAAAAATCCGACAAGGATCAAGATAACGCCATACCCTAAGCCATTACCAATACCATCCATAAAGCTTTCAATAGGCGGTGATTTCATCGCATACGCTTCAGCACGTCCCATTACAATACAGTTAGTAATGATAAGACCAACGAAAACAGAAAGTTGTTTAGAGATTTCATACGCATAAGCTTGCAGTATTTGGTCAACAACGATAACTAATGAAGCAATAATCGCCATTTGAACAATAATACGAACACTACTTGGTATGTAATTGCGAATGAGTGAAATAAAAAAGTTTGAGAACGCAGTAACCAGCGTTACAGCAATTGTCATCACTAATGCAGTTTCAAGTTTTGTTGTCACCGCCAATGCAGAACACACACCTAATACTTGTAAGGCAATTGGGTTGTTATCTAACAATGGGCCAAGTAAAACTCGTTTAATTTCTTTTGTATCAGCCATTGATTTCTCCTTCACGAACTTTTTTCAGGAATGGGCCGAAACCTTTTTCACCTAACCAGAAATCGAACATATGCTGGATACCATTCGAAGTCAGTGTCGCACCTGAAAGTCCATCAATACCATAAGGGCTGTCAGATGCACCACCACGCACTATTTTTATGGCTGGCACACCTTGCTCATTGATTAAGTGCTTACCTTTCCATTGTGCTTTCCATTGTGGATTATCGACTTCACCACCGAGTCCCGGCGTTTCACCATGAGAATAATAGGTGATACCTTTTGAAGTGACTCCATCAATATCTACGGCGACAAAAGCATACATTACAGACCATAAACCAGAGCCATAAACAGGTAATACAACTTCCGTCGTTTTACCTTGTTCATCGAGTACAAAATAGACCTCTGCTGTGTTAGCACGACGGCGAATTTTGGCAATATCTTCCTCTGGGGATAATGCGATTGACGTCTCATCACTGCGTAATTCTGTGTTTAAATCAAAATTGCCTTTACTATCAGTCAGTTCACCTGTCTGGAAATTAACAATTTTTGCTTTAATACGAGTGTCATATACTTTCAATACATCTGTCGCACTCATTTTAGGTACGAGTAGCCCCGCAACATCAAGAATATTACGTTGTTTATCAAGAAGTTTTTGTTCTTCTTGTTTAGACTTCAGTCCAACAGCCGCTCCTGCTACTACCACGGAACACACAAGACATAGAATAAATACAACGAGGAACGTTCTTGCGACGCTATCTTTGTTTTTCTCTTTAGCCACGAGCTTTTCTCCGCTTAATATTCGCCTGAACAACCACATAATCGAACAGTGGTGCAAATAAGTTTGCGAATAAGATTGCCAGCATCATTCCTTCTGGGTAAGCAGGATTGACGACACGAATAAGCACAGCCATTACGCCAATCAAAATACCGTAAGCCCATTTACCTTTATCGGTAAATGATGCAGATACTGGATCTGTTGCCATAAACATCATACCGAAAGCAAAACCACCTAAAACTAAGTGCCAGTGCCAAGGCATTGCGAAGAGAGGATTGGTCTCTGATCCAATAAAATTAAACAGGTATGACATCACAATCATGCCGACCATTACTCCAGCGACAATACGCCATGAAGCAATACGAGCAAAAAGAATGACTGCGCCACCAATTAAAATCATCAGAGTTGAAACTTCACCAATCGATCCTGGAATATATCCCAGGAAAGCATCCATCCAAGAGATAGGCTGTTGAGTGGCTGTATTTACTAATGCACTTTCACCTGATACAGACCATTGTGATAATGGTGTTGCACCCGAGAAACCATCTGCTGCAGTCCAAACCAGATCACCTGAAATTTGAGCTGGATAAGCAAAAAACAGAAATGCACGACCCGCTAATGCTGGGTTCAAGAAATTACGGCCTGTACCACCAAAAATTTCTTTCGCGATAACCACACCAAATGTAATACCTAATGCAGCCTGCCAAAGTGGTAGTGTTGGCGGTACAATTAAAGCAAACAAAATGGATGTAACGAAGAAACCTTCGTTAATTTCGTGTCCACGAATGAAAGCAAAAAGTACTTCCCAAAATCCACCCACCGCAAAAACAACAAGATAAATAGGTAAAAAGTAAGTCGCACCAAGTAGCATCTTACTTCCCCACCCCGCATCTGTTGTTAATGATGCGCCAAGGTATTGTGCAAGGCGATAATGCCAATCTGAAGCAATAATTTGCTGTAATTCAACACCGCTATATAACTGATTTAGTGCAGGGATCGCTTGGTGACCGACGTTATACATTCCCCAGAACATCGCTGGAAAAACAGATAACCACACTAGGATCATCATACGTTTTAGGTCAATGGTGTCACGAACATGCCCACCATTACGCGTTACAGTACCTGGCGTATAGAATACCGTCGTAACCGCTTCATAAAGTACGTACCATTTTGCTAATTTGCCACCGGGCTCAAAATGGTGCTCTACTTTTTCAAATAAATTTTTCAACCCCATGAGTTACCCTTCCTGCTCAATTTTGGTCAATACTTGGCGCAGTGCTGGGCCATACTCATATTTGCTTGGGCAAACATAAGTACATAATCCCAAATCTTCTTCATCCAATTCTAAGCAACCTAATGCTTGAGAGCTGTCAGTATCACCTACAATTAAATCACGTAATAAATGCGTTGCCATAATGTCCAACGGCATTACACGTTCATAATTGCCAATTGGCACCATTGAACGTTCGCCACCATTCATTGTTGTTGTAAATGCAAAGCGTTTATTTTTTAAGAAGTGACCGATAGTTGTACGTGTAATAGAAAATTTATCGCTACCTGGCATACCCCAACCAAACAATTCTTTATCACGACCTTCTCGTAATACAGAAACTTGGTTATGGAAACGACCTAAATAATGATGAGCCTCATCAGATTTCCATCCCCATAATACAGAGCCGGAAATAATGCGGTTTTCACCATCAATTAATTGATCTTTGGTTAGCTCATAGAGATCAGCCCCCAAACATGTGCGCACTAAACGAGGCGATTTCACTTGAGGCCCCGCTAAAGCAACAACACGTTCAGTATATAAAGAACCTGTTGTAAACAAGTAACCAATAGCAATCACATCTTGGTAATTTAAATGCCAAACTATTTTCTTAGCACTGACAGGTTCTAAGAAATGGATATGCGTACCGACCAACCCAGCTGGGTGAGGACCCACAAATTGGTTATAGCTAATTTGTCCATCATTTAATTTTGCTGGTGATTTTTCACCATGACAAACATACACTTTTCCTTCGGTTAAACGAGTTAAAATAATAAGACCATCATTAAATGCCTTCTCATTTTGCTCAATAATAACCATAGGATCAGCAGCAAGCGGATTAGTATCCATTGCAGAGACAAAAATGGCAGCAGGTGTTGTACCTAAGTGTGGAGTACGACTATAAGGACGGGTCCTTAACGCAGTCCACATTCCCGAGTTAACAAGGTTAGTTTCAACTTGTTCACGGGTTAAATCTGACAGTGTAGCGCTATCATAGCGGTTAAAGGTGATTTCTTCGTCACCATCAATTTCGATAACGATAGATTGGAACACACGGCGTTCGCCGCGATTAATTTCAACGACTTTACCACAAACGGGACTGGTGAAAACAACACCTGCATTCTTTTTATCTTCAAAAAGAATTTGCCCTTTTTTTACATGCTCACCTTCCGAAACCATCATAGAAGGACGCATACCGACATATTCTTCACCTAGCAATGCTACGCGTCGAATCGCGGGTCCGTCTTCTATCACTTGGGCAGGCGCTCCTGCAATTGGGAGGTCGAGTCCTTTTTTAATTTTAATCATAAGATTTGCACAAGTTTATCAGTTAAACCCTAAGCTACAAATTCACCCCGAAAATGTAGCGACTCTGTAATAAAAACATCTTAAGGTGTTTTTGAACCTTAAGTTATTTATCTCCGATAATTGTTACTATTTTCTCTTATTCTGCCGACCTGAATTTTATCATCTCAGCCTAAACCTGTCTGACTATTCGAGTGATTTAGCTCAAGCAAATGGGAATATTATTTTGACTGAAACGTTAACAACTCGTATAAACCGAATTAAAATATCATCTTTCTCGACGATCGCTTAAATTTCACACAGATAATTTTGTAAAATAAAAGAAACCATCTCAGATTTTAATTTACAAATTTATTGCTTCATAGCAATCTACGATCTACTTTATCAACAAATTTTAAGCTATTTTTCTGATAAAACCATGACCAGTCACGCAAAACAACTAATCAGTTTTTTAACAATAATGTTAACGTCCTTATTAGTTAACGCTGAAAACAGTTCAAGATTTCTAATGGAATCTGTTAAAAAAAATACAGGACGACCTATCTATATTCAGATTTTCAAGGAAGAAAACTTACTTGAACTTTATACAGAAAAATTAGATGGGCAATTAGAAAAAGTACGTACTTACCCCATTTGTAGCTATTCTGGCGGACTGGGCCCTAAAAAATTTCAAGGTGATTTAAAAAGTCCAGAAGGCTTTTACCAGGTTAATTTTTCACAATTAAATCCGAATAGTCGATTTTACCGAGCGATCAACCTAGGATTTCCTAATCAATACGATAAATCAAAAGGATATACAGGGGATTTTTTAATGATCCATGGAGCGTGTAAATCGGTTGGGTGTTATGCAATGACAGATTCAGTAATGGATGAAATTTATCAGTATGCTGAATTAGCGCTAAAAAGTGGACAATCCGTGATCAATATTCATATTTTTCCATTCAAAATGACTCGCGAAAATATGAAGAAGCATCACTATTCAACGGATATCGACTTCTGGCAACAACTTATGCCTGCCTATCAATATGTTGAAGAATACAAACAGATCCCTTCTGTTACTGTTAAGGATGGACGCTACCTTGTTAATAGTGCCTCAATTGTGCCTAATCAAACTCCTCTTAATTTATCACAAAATAGTGCAAGTAAATGGTTACAGGATACGCACACCACGATCAAATAGTACAAACTCCCCCACAGGAATACGTTGCCAAGACTCATTTCCAGTAAGTGGTAATGTTGAAATAACAGAAACAACATCATCTGATTGTGTATGCTGCTGAAAATCAATTTCTACATCTTGATCAAGGAGTTTTGCTTTTCCAAAAGGTGCTTTTCGCGTGATCCAATGCAAATTTGTTGAACAATATGCCATAACAAATCGTCCGTCGGATAACAGCATATTAAAAACCCCTTTTTGCCTTAATTGAGAGGCTAAAGTAGCAATAAAACGAAACACAGCCTGCCAATTAGCAGGTGTTCGTTTATAACGCTCTTCCAGTTGATTTAAGAGCCAGCAAAACGCTTTTTCACTGTCTGTCTGACCGATGGCTCTAAAACGCCCAGTTTCAAGGGATTGATAGCCTTTTAATTGACCATTATGTGCATAAGTCCAGTTTTTACCCCATAATTCACGGGTAAAAGGATGGGTGTTTTCTAAAGAGACATTTCCTCGATTCGCCTGACGAATATGGGCTATGACGGCCTCAGATTTAATCGGATACTCTTGAACAAAGCGAGCGACAGGTGAAATAGCACTGGCTTGAGGATCTTTAAATGTGCGACACCCAAGTCCTTCATAAAAGGTAATTCCCCAACCATCTTTATGAGGCCCTGTTTTGCCTCCTCTCGGAATTAACCCACTTAGACTAAAATTAATATCTGTCGGTACATTTGCACTCATGCCTAATAATTCACACATCGCTCACTCCTTCTGGTCGATGTTTATTGCTTATTTTATAGCAATATCAATAACGACTTACTTTTCCATTTCTTTTTCAATTAATTGGATCAGAATATGGATAACTTTGATATGGATTTCTTGAATACGGTCAGCATAACCAAAATGAGGAACGCGAATTTCTATATCCGCAGTACCGTCCATTTTGCCACCGTCTTTGCCTGTTAGCGTAATGACTTTCATGCCTTTTTCACGCGCAGCACTGATCGCCTTGATAATATTGCCTGAGTTACCTGAAGTTGAAATACCCAGGAGAACATCTCCTTCTCTACCTACAGCTTCAACATAACGCGAAAATACATATTCATAGCCAAAATCATTACTCACACATGAAATATGGCTTACATCAGAAATCGCAATGGCAGGATAACCCGGACGGTTTTCACGATAGCGACCTGTTAACTCTTCGGCAAAATGCATTGCGTCACAATGAGAACCACCATTACCGCAAGATAATACTTTGCCACCCGCTTTAAAAGAATCAGCTAATAATACAGCCGCTTTTTGAATAGCTTCAATATTTGCTTCATCTTGAAGAAAACGAGAAAGGGTCTCTGCTGCTTCTGTTAACTCACCACGGATAAGATCTTGGTACATAGGATTTTTACTCCAGAAAGGGTAATCGATATTTTCTGTTTCTCAGTGTAACGGATCCGATGTCATGAAAGAAGATACTCATTGCTGACAAATGCTAACTTCTCTCATTTACGAATAATTTGTGAGCTATATTGTAATTAGAATGTAAATATATTGATAAAAGTTGGTGACTGGATTAGATCTAAATAACAAACAACAGGTCTGACCTCTGATCTCTTGCTAAATACAGGAGTTTATTATGACACTACTCAGTATTGCACTTTTTATTATTCTTATCGGCGTACTTAGCTATCGCAAATTCGGTATTGCGATAAGTAGTCTTATTCTCATTGCTTACACTTTTGTAATGGGTCTTGCTAATATCTGGAGTTACTGGCTACTCCTTCCCATTGCATTGATTTTATTGCCCTTTACTCTCCCGTCTATTCGTAAAGCCTATATTTCAGCTCCTGCCCTTAAAGCATTCCAAAAAGTCATGCCTTCTATGTCTAAAACAGAGCAAGAAGCCATCGATGCTGGTACAACATGGTGGGAAGGTGAACTTTTCCGTGGCACACCTGATTGGAAACAACTCCATAATTACCCTAAGCCACAACTCACCGCTGAAGAGCAAGCGTTCCTTGATGGTCCAGTAGAAGAAGTTTGTCGTATGACAAACGACTTTGAGATCACTCATGAATTAGCTGACTTACCGCCTGAAATCTGGCAATACCTTAAAGACAATCGTTTCTTTGCGATGATCATTAAAAAAGAGTATGGCGGATTAGAATTTTCCGCCTATGCCCAATCTCGTGTATTGCAAAAACTAGCTGGAGTATCTGGTATTTTAGCCATCACGGTTGGTGTGCCAAACTCTTTAGGCCCTGGTGAACTACTTCAACACTATGGTACTGATGAGCAGAAAAAACGCTATTTACCCGGTTTAGCCAAAGGAGATGAAATTCCTTGCTTTGCCTTAACCAGTCCGGAAGCAGGCTCTGATGCTGGTGCTATTCCAGACAGCGGTGTCGTTTGTATGGGAGAATGGCAAGGAGAGCAAATATTAGGTATTCGTTTAACTTGGAATAAACGCTATATCACACTTGCGCCTATCGCAACCGTACTAGGACTAGCATTTAAATTGCGTGATCCTGAACATCTTTTAAGTAACGATGAAAATCCTGGCATTACCTGTGCGTTAATTCCTACCGATGTAAAAGGGGTTGAAATTGGTCATCGCCATTTCCCATTAAACGTTCCGTTTATGAATGGCCCTACTCGCGGTAAAGATGTTTTTGTCCCTATTGATTACATTATTGGTGGGCCAAAAATGGCAGGACAAGGCTGGAGGATGCTGGTGGAGTGTCTATCTGTTGGTCGTGGTATTACTCTACCATCAAACTCTACAGGTGGATTAAAAAGTGTGGCGATGGCAACCGGTGCTTATTCTCGTGTCCGTCGTCAATTCAAAATACCTATTGGTAAAATGGAAGGTATCGAAGAACCATTGGCACGTCTGGCCGGTAACGCTTATCTTTTAGATGCAGCGTCAACCTTAATTACCACAGGTATTATGCTAGGTGAAAAGCCGGCTGTTTTATCTGCTATCGTTAAATATCACTGTACTCATAGAGCACAGCGTGGCGTTATTGACGCAATGGATATTGTTGGTGGTAAAGGGATCTGTCTTGGAACTTCAAACTTTGTTGCCCGTTCTTATCAAGGTTCACCTATTGCGATCACCGTTGAAGGTGCCAATATTTTAACACGTAGCATGATCATTTATGGTCAAGGTGCTATTCGTTGTCACCCTTATGTGTTGGATGAAATTGCCGCCGCACGCGATAGCAATCTACATGATTTTGACCGAGCTTTATTTGGCCATATTGGCCATGTTGCAAGTAATACCTTACGAAGCATTTGGTTAGGTATTACCAATGGTCGATTAAGTACTTCGCCAACCAATGATGAAACACGTCGTTATTATCAACAGATTAACCGCCTTAGTGCCAATATGGCTCTATTGTCTGATGTTTCAATGGGCGTTTTAGGTGGAAGTTTAAAACGTCGTGAACGTATTTCAGCACGTTTAGGTGATATATTAAGTCATATTTTTCTCGCCTCAGCAGTCCTTAAACGCTACGAAGATGAGGGTCGCCATACAGCAGATTTACCTTTAGTACATTGGAGTGTGAAAGAGTGTTTATATCAAGCTGAAAATGCCATTGATGAACTGTTGCGTAATTTCCCGAGCCGAATGATTGCAGGTACAATGCGCGCAATTATTTTTCCTCTTGGCAAAGCGCAAAAACTCCCATCCGATAAACTAGATAGTAAAGTGGCTCAAATTATTCAACAGCCTTCTGAAACTCGAGACCGTATTGGTAGAGGTCAATTCTTAACACCATGTGAACATAATCCACACGGTTTAATGGAAGAAGCATTGCTTGATATCCTGGCAGCAGAACCCATTTTCGACCGTATTTGCCGCCTCTATGAGAAGAAGTTTAGTTTTACTCAATTAGATAAATTAGCTGACAAAGCACTGGCTGATAAACGAGTCACTCAGGAAGAAGCCGATATCTTACGTAAAGCAGAACAAAGTCGCTTACGGAGTATCAACGTTGATGAATTTGACTTTGATGCATTGGCGGTACCCGCAAAAAAGCCAAAAGCTGACAACGTCAAAACAGATAAGGCAGCTTAAAAACGCATATTAAGGGAAATATTTTCCCTATAAAACACAAACACCTCATCACTTTTAGTCATGAGGTGTTTTTTATTAAGCTCAACTTATTGAAATTAATTAGAGATCTAACTCCAACGCTAATAATTCCTCTATTGTTTGTCGACGACGAATTAATTGAGGAGCCCCTTTTGTCATCAATACTTCAGGAATAAGAGGACGGCTATTATAATTAGATGACATTGAAGCGCCATAAGCCCCTGTATCATGGATAATTACGTAATCACCTACTTGGGCTTGAGGTAATAAACGAGGAGTAACTGTGCCACCTTCCTGTTGGGTAAAAACATCCCCCGATTCGCACAGAGGACCTGCCACAATCGTTTCTCGTAATTCTGTCATTGGCTTTATTTGCCCATGATTATCTAAAACTGAAATCTGATGATAACTGCCATACATAGCAGGACGCATTAAATCATTGAATCCAGCATCCACCAGCACATAGTAACGACTTCCCATCGATTTAACCGCTCTCACTTGAGAGATTAATACACCAGACTCAGCCACTAAGAAACGTCCTGGTTCGATTTCAAGCTCAATATCATGACCAAGATGTTGTGCAATACGCTGACGAGCTTTATCCCACAACGAAAAGTAGTGGGTTAAATCGACTGTTGCATCACCTTCTTGATATGGCGTTGATAATCCCCCACCTGCTGAAATAGCATTAATATCAACTTTAGAGGTAAGTACTTGCTCAACCATAGCATCACATACACTAGCGAGATGTTGATAATCAACACCAGAACCAATATGCATATGAAAACCAACTAGAGTCAGGTTGTATTGTTGGATCACGGATAATGCTTCAGGAACATCATCGAACCAAATACCATGTTTACTATTTTCCCCCCCCGTATTGGTTTTTTGACTATGCCCATGACCAAATCCAGGGTTAACTCTTATCCAAACAGCATGCCCTTGATTGCGCTCCCCCAATTGACGAAGCATATCAATTGAGCCCGCATTCACAGGAATATCTAATTCCACTATACGTTCAAGGGTTCTTTCATCCAGTAAATCCGCAGTAAAAACAATCTCACTTTTTTCTCTACCACCTTGATAACCCGCAACTAAAGCGCGTTCAATCTCTCCTAATGAAACAGAATCAACTTTAACACCCTGTACTTTCATTAATCGTAAGATATGAATATTGGAGCACGCTTTTTGAGCAAAGCGAACCACATCAAACGATTTTAGTTGAGCAATACGTTCAGAAATTGTATCGCCTTGATAAACCCATAATGGCGTTCCATATGTTTGTGCGAGTTGATAGTGAGCCATAGTGATTGATGTTGTCATAATATTTACTCATAAAAGTCACTGGTGAATAAAATGATTATTAATTAACTTGAAAAGGAATAAAAATATCAAATAAGCTACACTCTATTCATTTTTGATATAGGAATAATCAATGAAAGCTCCTTTTAACTGGCGACATATTGAAATCTTTCATGCCGTAATGACAACTCAAAATCTTACTGAAGCAGCTGAATTACTGAAAACTTCGCAACCTACGGTGAGTCGAGAGTTATCACGTCTTGAGCATCTATTATCATTTAAGTTATTTGACAGGATAAAAGGTCGACTCCAACCCACAACAGAAGGATTACGTTTTTTTGAAGAGGTACAACGCTCTTATTATGGTTTAGATAGGATCATTAATGTCGCTGAAAGTATTCGTCATTTTAGACAAGCCGAATTAAATATCACTTGTTTACCCGCATTTGCTCAATCATTGCTACCTTCGATTTGTCGGCAATTTATTGATCAACATCCCGATGTCAATTTAACCATTGTCCCTCAAGAATCACCTTTATTAGAAGAATGGCTATCTGCTCAACATTATGATTTAGGATTAACAGAACACACACAAACACCAGCAGGAACTCAACAAGAAACACTGTTAACACTCAATGAAGTTGCCGTTTTACCTAAGTCACACCCATTGTGCCAAAAATCGTTATTACACCCGTCTGATTTTCAAAACGAGCGATTTATCAGCTTGTCTGTTAATGATCCTTATCGACAGCTCATTGATGCCGTTTTTATTCAAGAAGGAATATCGCGACGATTAGTGATGGAAACACAAAGTGCCGCGTCTATCTGTGCTATGGTTAGCGAAAATATAGGTATTTCAATTGTTAATCCTATTACTGCTCTTGATTATCTCGATAAAACACTTTGTCTTCGGCCTTTAAGTTTTACGATCCCCTTTACTATTAGCTTAATTTGCCCTTCTCATCGTCCATCATCACAACTGGCTTCCTATTTTATTGATGTAATGAAAAACACATTAGCAGATTACCCTACACGCTTAAATCTCGCTTTTACCCGATAAACCAAGCCAATGCGGAGAGGATGAAAACCACTCAACAAGAAAATCGAGCAATACACGTACTGCTGCTGGCATATTTTGCCGACTCGCTAAAACAGCATAAATCCCCATAGGTTGAGCTTGGTAGTTAGCTAAAATATGTTCCAGCTCTCCACTTTCAAGATAAGGTTTTGCTGAATAATAAGGTTGTAATGATATACCTGCACCTTTTAACGTTGCCTGCAATAACACAACGGATTCATTAGCACTCAAATTACCACCAACGGGCACAGAATAACGTTTATCCTCTAAATTGAATTCCCATAAGCTACGGCCAAAAAAACGATAAGTTAAACACTGATGTTGAGCGAGATCATCCGGCGTTTTCGGTATTCCTTTTTTTACTAAATAATCTTTATGAGCACATACTACAGAAAGGCATGTTGCCAGCGGTCGTGCAATTAAATTAGGCTCAAGATGATTAGTAATACGCAAAGCAATATCAATGCGCTCTTCCACCAAATTCACCGTTTGATTAGTAATTTGTAAATCGACGGCAATTAAAGGGTAACGTTGCATAAACTCACATATTGCAACAGATAAAATGCTATTTGCTAACGATTGTGAACTGGTAATACGAACAAGCCCACTAATTTGATGGCGCTCCTTAGGAATATTGGCGGGGATACGTTCTGCCATTTCTAATAATTGTAAGCTCTGTTCATAAACCATCTCACCAACAGATGTTAAGCTCTGTTTACGTGTCGTTCTATGTAATAAACGAACACCCGCCCATTCCTCCATTTCATTTAAATAACGAGTTACCATGGCTCTAGACATACCTAGATAATCAGCAGCTTTTATCATGCTACCTTGTTTTACAATGGTCACAAAAACTTCTGATGCTTTTATTTTATCCATTTTATTTGCTCGATTTACGCAACAATTAATTGCCTGAAATGGGGTTTTTCTCTTGTTTTATGCAACATATTATAGTCAGCAACAACATTATGGAGAAAACAAAAGATGAAAAAATTACTTCCTTTAACACTTGCAACAACCACCTTCTTCGCAACGTCAGCACTAGCCACTGAATTAACATTAGATATCTATAATCCTGGAGAATCGAGTGTTTTCCCTGTTTCTTCTGAAATTATTTATGGTGATAAAGATGCTGTTTTAATTGATGCACAATTTCAAAAAAATGATGCACAAGCCTTAGTTGATAAGATCAAAGCTTCTGGAAAAAACCTCACTTATATCTATATCAGCCATTCAGATCCTGATTTTTATTTTGGATTAGATGTTATTACTGATGCGTTTCCAAATGCTAAAGTGATTGCAACTGCACCCACAATCAATGCTATCAACGAAACCCAAGCAGGAAAACTTGCCTACTGGGGGCCAGTACTTAAAGAAAACGCCCCTAAAAAAATCATCATTCCTGAAGTGGTAACAGGCGATAGTTTTTCTATTGAAGGAGAGACTATTTCTATCAAAGGATTAGATAGTCAATCTCCAGATAGAACATATCTTTATGTTCCAAAACTGAATGCAGTGATGGGGGGGGTTTTAGTTTCTGAAAATATTCATGTCTGGTTAGCGGATACTCAAACTGTTGCAGAGCGCCAACATTGGGTTAGTGCGTTACAGCAAATAAAATCTCTCTCACCAAAAACCGTTATTCCAGGTCACTATTTACCTGAAGCAACATATAGTCTACAAGCAGTTGATTTTACGATGAATTACCTAATTGAGGCTGAGAAAAATCTTGAAAAGACAAAAAATTCAGATGAATTTATTGCAGTGATGGAAAAAACTCATCAGAATTTAGCAGACAAATCAAGCCTAGAGCTCAGTGCAAAAGTACTTAAAGGAGAGATGCAATGGCCTCAGTAACAAGCAGTACAGGTAATACTCAAAGTACTAAAATATTGCACTATGTTTATGATCCTCTTTGTGGTTGGTGTTATGGCATTGCTCCCTTAATTGAAGTAGTGAGCAATATATTTCCTGATGCTATCAAGTTACATGGTGGTGGTTTGTTTACACCAGCAAGAGCCGTCACTGGTGGTCAATCATGGAAAGAACACGTCACACCAATTGATGAACGTATTAGCCAGTTATCAGGTCAAGTTTTTAGTCATGCATACCGTGACGCTCTTGGTAATACAGAAATGGTACTAAACTCTTTGTTACCTATTTCAGCTATTCTTATCGCTCAAATAATGGGAAAACGTGACGTTTATTTATTAAAAGCATTACAAGAGGCCTATTACCTTGATGGTCTAAATATCAGTGATAAAAACACACTGTTATTTATTGTGAAAAAGCTAGGCTTTGATGTTGAACAGTTTGCATCTTTACTGTCTGAAATTAGCAAAACACAAATTCAGCAACATTTAAGTCAAACACAACAATTAATGAGCCAAGTTAATGGTCATGGTTTTCCGACGTTATTTATTGAAGATAGTCAAGGTTATCATCTAATACCGGTTGAAAAGTATTTGGGTGATACAAAACATTGGCTACAATTTATAAAAGAAAATCTATAATCTTCTTTTCAGTGTGCTGATTTATTTCCGCACACTGCTTTCTCTTTATCTCCAATATATTACCCATTTTAAATAGTGTAATTTTAAAATTATCATCAAACTAAAAATAGAAACCAAGCACTATTAATGTCGAAAAAGATAGACAAGAGCCAAACGCGACTTTGTTTAAATATTCTTTTGTTGTTATTAATACAGAGCAATACACACAAAGCCCCAAAAAAGAACCGCCTAAAAGAATATAAGGTAATTTTTCAAACCCACACCATGCACCAATTGCACCAAACAATTTCACATCACCAAAACCCAATACACATTTTTGATAAATAAAATATCCCCATAAATAAACACCGTAAAAAAGCCCTGTGCCTATTAAAAAACCATAAAAAGCATGATGAAAGGATACTAATCCGTATGTAGTGTAATTACATGATAACCCCAAAAATAATAACCAAAATGTTAAATTATTAGGCAATAAAAAGTAGTCCGAATCAAAGAAGGACAGTGTTAATAAATAAAAAGTTAATATCGATAATATTATTAATAAATTCAGTGAATTATAAGTTGAGATCCAATAAAGAAAAATGGCAAAGTAGCTAAAAGCTAGCTGATAACGTCGATGCTTAGGCAATAAAGATAATAATGAATAAAATACAAAAAACTTAATCCCTATAAAAAAGTAGTTAAAAAAAGAAAATAAGGAAACCCTTATAACACCCAAAAAAAATAGCATAAATATCAATCCCTTATACATATCAATACCCTTGTTAATTAACTGTATAAGAGCATAAGTTTAATGCCGAGTTTTTTTTCATAATCTCCTTAAAAATATGAAGTTTTGCGACAAAACTCGCAAGAATATTCACGCTATAATAACAACAAAAGTAAAGTGATAACTTGCATGCCATAATGTCATGCGTATGATGCATATCACATATTTTATTTATCACGGTTAACCATCTTTTACGTAAGGGTTTCACGTTATGCGTATTCCTCGCATTTATCATCCAAAACCACTCACAGCAGGCATTCAAACAGCATTAGATGAAGAAGCATCTAATCATGTTGGTCGTGTGTTAAGAATGTCTATAGGACAAAAACTGGCACTGTTTGATGGTTCAAATCAAGTGTTTGAAGCTGAAATCATTGAATGCACAAAAAAGTCAGTCACAGTGCAAATAAATGAAGGGATTGTTGATGATAAAGAATCCCCTCTCGACCTCCATCTAGGGCAAGTACTATCACGAGGCGAGAAAATGGAGTTTACTATTCAAAAATCAGTGGAGTTAGGGGTAAATATGATTACGCCACTGATCTCAGAACGCTGTGGTGTTAAACTAGACCCTAGTCGTTTAGAGAAAAAACATCAGCAATGGCAAAAAATTATTATCTCAGCATGTGAGCAGTGTGGTAGAAATACGCTTCCACAATTGATGCCAGTGATGTCATTAGAAAAATGGTGTGCTCAAAATGATGGTAGTTTAAAACTCAATTTGCACCCTAGAGCAAGCCAAAGCATTAATACCTTACCCTTACCTGTTAAAAAAGTACGCTTATTGATTGGCCCTGAAGGGGGACTCTCTCCCGAAGAAATCGCCATGACAGCAGAACACCATTTTACTGATATTTTATTAGGTCCTCGTGTATTAAGAACTGAAACAACAGCACTCACCGCAATCACCGCTTTACAGGTTCGGTTCGGCGATCTGGGATAAAGGAGAAGTAATGATTAAATTAGGTATTGTGATGGACCCAATTTCATCCATCAAAATCAAAAAAGATACCAGCTTTGCCATGCTCTTAGAAGCACAGCGCCGTGGTTGGGAAATTCATTATATGGAAATGAACGATCTTTACCTACATCAAGGTGAAGCACGCGCTCACACTCGTATACTCAGCGTTGAAGAAAACCCAGAAAAATGGTTTGAATTTGGCCAAGAGCAAGATATTGCTTTAGGTGACCTTGATACCATTTTAATGCGTAAAGATCCGCCTTTTGATACCGAGTTTATTTACGCAACCTATATTTTAGAACGCGCAGAAGATATGGGAACACTCATTGTTAATAAACCCCAAAGCTTGCGTGACTGTAATGAAAAACTCTTTACAGCATGGTTTCCAACATTAACACCAGACACTTTAGTGACTCGTGAAGCTAAGCATTTACGAGCTTTTCATGAAAAACACGGTGATGTCATTTTCAAACCATTAGATGGTATGGGTGGCGCATCTATTTTTCGTTTGAAAAAAGACGATCCTAACGTGGGTGTCATTATCGAAACACTCACAGAGCATGGTCATCGTTTCTGCATGGCGCAAAACTTCTTACCTGAAATTGTCGATGGTGATAAACGTATTCTTGTTGTAGATGGCGAACCTGTTCCTTATTGCTTAGCGCGTATTCCTGCAAAAGGGGAAACTCGTGGTAACTTAGCGGCTGGTGGTCGTGGTGAAGCTCGTCCATTAACAGAGAGTGATTGGGCAATTGCGCGTCAAGTCGCCCCTATACTGAAACAAAAAGGGCTTATTTTTGTTGGCTTAGATATTATTGGCGATCGTTTAACTGAGATTAACGTCACTAGCCCAACTTGTGCGCGTGAAATCGAAGCGGCTTATCCTGATGTATCAGTTACTGGCATGTTGATGGATGCGATTGAAGTACGCCTAAACAAGAAAAACTAACTTTTAATCCCTCTCGTCAAAGGGTTTAAAAGTCTGAGCCTAGCCCCTACATATCAATAAGTGGTATACATTAAGAAGCACAATGTATAAAAGGGCTAGGTTTTTTACTAAAAATGATCAGGGAACAGTATTACTATTATGAATTTACTTAACCATTTTCTTATTGCTATGCCTTCATTGAACGATCCGTTATTTGAGCGTTCGGTCGTCTATGTTTGCGAACATAATGAAAACGGTGCGATGGGCTTAATTATTAATAAACCTATCGAAGATATCTCAGTAGAAGGCGTATTAGATCAACTGGATATTTTTTCAACGGATAGAGATGAAGCGATTAGTTTACAAAAACCGGTGATGTCAGGAGGCCCCGTTGCCGAAGAGCATGGTTTTATCTTACATACTCCTGTGTCAGGTTTTAGCTCCAGTATAAAAATCAGTGATAGCACCATGATCACAACATCCAAAGATGTATTAGAAACCTTAGGCACTGCAAGACAGCCCGAAAAAACATTGGTCTCTTTAGGTTATTCCAGTTGGGAGCAAGGCCAATTAGAAAAAGAAATTTTAGAAAATAGTTGGCTCACAGTTGAAGCATCGCCTCAAATTATTTTTGATACCCCTATTGCTGAACGTTGGCATAAAGCTGCTGAATTAATTGGGATTAATATCCACACTATTTCACCTATAGCAGGTCACGCCTAATGTCAAACAGAACAGTAATGGGCTTTGATTTCGGCACTAAAAGTATTGGCGTTGCTATTGGTCAAGAAATCACTGGAACCGCAAGGCCTTTAGCTTCATTTAAAGCCAAAGACGGCATTCCTGATTGGTCTCAAATCGAAAAAATTATAAAAGAGTGGCAACCTGATTTAGTCATTGTAGGTCTACCTCTTAATATGGATGGCACAGAACAACTAGTCACAACACAAGCGAAAAAATTTGCTAATCGCTTACATGGTCGATTTGGGGTGCAAATTGCTTTGCATGATGAACGACTTAGTACCGTTGAAGCTCGCTCTCACCTTTTTGAACGTGGTGGTTACCGTTCTTTGGATAAAGGCAGTGTGGATGCAACATCTGCCGTTATTATTCTTGAAAGTTGGTTTGAACAGCAATGCTAACAAGTGCCAGTAACACCAAACGTTCGCTCTTACTCTTCACTAACTAATCTCGTTGAATCAATCCTTCATGTTGACGTTGTTGGCGACTTAACATGAAGGTTTGCATGCCATGTTCACTCCCCGTTTGCATTAATGTTGTTACTTGATGATATTTCCCTTCTCTAATAAGGTGTGAAATACCCGGAGTAACTTGCATTATTTCGAATAATGCCACTCGCCCACCATCAGTTGACGGCACCAGTTCTTGTGAAATAATTGCTCTTAAACTACATGCTAATTGTGATGAAACCCATTGACGATCATTGCCCGCAAATACGTTAGTGACGCGTTCAAGTGTTTGTTTTGCGCCTTTAGTATGCAAAGTAGCGAGGACTAAATGCCCTGTTTCAGCAGCCGTCAAGGCTAATTTAATACTTTGTGCATCTCTTAACTCACCTAACATAATAACATCTGGATCTTGACGTAAGGCACTCTTTATTGCGCTTACAGTATTTTGAACATCACGTCCAATCTCTCGTTGCTGAACAATACTTTGCTTATTGCTATGTATGAACTCAATGGGATCTTCTAATGTTAAAATATGCTGACGTTGATATTGATTTAAATAATTGATCATCGCGGCTAATGTCGATGATTTACCACTGCCAGTCGCACCAGTCACTAAAATAAGCCCATGTGAATAGTTATCTAATAACGTTGCTATCGATTTAGGTGCTCTAAGTTTATCTAAGGAGGGAATTTGTGTTTCGATTATTCTTAATACCGCAGAAAATCCTTTTTGTTGGCAAAATAAATTCACACGAAGCCGTTGCCCATTCACCAATGTTACAGCTATATCAATTTGCCCTTCATCCTCAAAAATTTGTTTTTGACTATCACTTAAATAAGGTTGTAACCACGTTAATAGAATATCAGAAGTGATAGGTTTACATTGATTTTGTTGATAAAGTACACCATTGATCCGTAATCGTGGTACATCGCCACAACAAAGATGCAGATCAGAGGCGTTATGCTTTACACTATATGCAATTAAATTTTCCATTTTCATCTTATTATCTCCTGAGTTGCCATGAATACTATTAAACAGAATCTCGTCAATGTCAGGTCTCACATTGACACCGTAGCGCAAAAATGCGGCCGTTCTTCAGAAGAAATAACACTGCTTGCAGTGAGTAAAACAAAACCTGCGAGTGACATCGAAAAAGCAATCGCATGTGGACAAACTGAATTTGGCGAAAATTATGTCCAAGAAGGTGTCGACAAAATTAATTATTTTTCTGATAACAACACCTTAGTTTGGCACTTTATCGGCCCTTTACAGTCAAATAAAACACGCCTTGTTGCTGAACATTTTGATTGGTGCCATACCATTGATAGACTAAAAATCGCTCAAAGATTAAGTGATCAACGTCCTGCTTCATTGCCACCATTGAATGTACTTATTCAAATCAATATCAGTGATGAAAACAGCAAATCAGGTATTAATCTGACTGAACTTGATGGACTAGCAGCACAAATTTCTATTCTTTCAGGCATCAAGTTACGTGGATTAATGGCCATTCCTGCACCTGAAAGTCATTATGATAAACAAGTGGAAGTACTAGAAAAAATGCACCTCGCCTTTAAGCAGTTACAATCTCAATATCCCAACATCGATACATTATCTATGGGAATGACAAATGATATGGAGGCGGCTATTGCTTGTGGTTCAACACTTGTTCGTATTGGTACAGCAATTTTTGGTGCAAGAGATTACGCGACTAAGTAAAAATAGAGGTTTATATGGAACATCGTAACATCGCTTTTATTGGTGCTGGAAATATGGCTCAAGCCATTATTGCTGGATTGGTTCAAGGTGGATATCCCGCAAAAAAAATAACCGTCAGTTCACCTTCCGCTATTCGCAGAGAACCTTTAGTAAAAGAGTTTGGTATCCATAGTACTAATGACAATATTAACGCAGTGCAAAAAGCGGATGTCATTATACTAGCTGTAAAACCTCAAATGATGGAAGAAGTTTGTAAGCTCTTACAAAATATCGATATGCGTAAAAAGTTAGTCCTTACTATTGCGGCTGGCATTCCATCAGCCCGTTATAATGACTATTTTGCAACACCATTACAGCTTGTCCGCATTATGCCAAATACACCGGCGCTTGTGGGTAAAGGATTAAGTGGTATGTTTGCACCTCATTCGCTTTCATCTCAAGACAAACAATTTGCTGATGAGTTAATGAAAAGTGTCGGCATAACCGTTTGGGTAGAGCAAGAATCTGCCATCAATGATATTATCGCCGTTGCTGGTAGTGCACCCGCTTATTTCTTCTTGTTTATGGAATCAATGCAACAAGAAGCTGAACGTTTAGGTTTTTCACCTGATGTAGCAAGAGCCATCGTGCAACAAGCGGCAAGTGGCTCTACTGCCTTAGCTGAAAAACAACATATGCTACCTTTCTCAACTTTACGCGAGCAGGTAACATCAAAAGGTGGAACGACAGCGGCTGCGCTTATGCAGTTTTATGAAGGTAAATTACCTGAAAACGTCGCTTCTGCTATGCAAGCTGCGATTAAACGCGCACAAGAAATGGAAAAACAATTTTAATTTCATCAGGGCCAACTAATGAATTTTTTAAATTTCGTCATTCTGACTCTTCTTCAACTCTACACATCCGTGCTTCTATTACGTGTTTGGATGCAATGTGTCAGAGCTGATTTTTATAATCCTTTTTCACAGTTTATCGTCAAAATCACACAGCCCGTTATTCGCCCATTAAGAAGTTTTATTCCTTCTATTGGCCCTATTGATACAGCCTCAGTTTTACTGGCATATGTATTAATTCTATTAGGTATTATTATTCCATCTTACCTATCTGGAACATCAATTCCTTTCTCACTTATGTTTCCGTTTGCCTTTATTGAACTCTTAACAGCTGCGGGAAAAATGATTTTCTGGTTGATTATTATCCGTGCAATCCTTAGCTGGGTAAGTCAAGGCCGTAACCCGATTGATCATCTTTTATTTCAATTAACAGAACCGTTAATGGCACCAATTCGCCGTATTATTCCGGCAATGGGTGGATTAGATTTCTCTGCAATGATTGTTATTCTTGTGCTTTACGCCTTGAATTATCTGCGTGTAGATGTTTTACAATGGTTACTTAGCGTAACACTTTACTAAGGATAACATGCATGCAAAAAGTGGTGCTCGCGACAGGAAACCCGGGAAAGGTCAAAGAGCTAGCCTCTTTGCTTTCTGATTTCGGTTTAGATATTGTTGCTCAAACAGAGCTTGGTGTTGATTCTGTTGAAGAAACAGGCCTAACCTTTGTTGAAAATGCGCTTATTAAAGCGCGCCATGCGGCAAAAGTAACAGGTCTACCTGCCATTGCCGATGACTCGGGTATTTCAGTAAATGCTTTAGGCGGTGCTCCAGGTATTTACTCAGCACGCTATGCAGGGATTGATGCAAGCGATCAGCAAAATCTGGATAAATTGCTTAATGCAATGAAAGATGTACCAACTGAAAAACGCCAAGCACAATTTAACTGTGTATTGGTTTATATGCGCCATGAAAACGATCCAACGCCACTGATTTTCCACGGTATTTGGCACGGTATATTAAGCACCGATATGCACGGCGAAGGTGGATTTGGCTACGATCCTATTTTCTTTGTTCCTGAATTAAATTGTACTGCAGCACAATTAACAAAAGAGCAAAAAAATCAGCATTCGCATCGTGGTAAAGCACTTAAATTAATGTTGGATGCCCTTAAGAATGCTTAAGTTGCCTCCATTAAGTTTGTATATCCATATTCCTTGGTGTGTACAAAAATGCCCTTATTGCGATTTCAACTCACACACACTAAAGGGTGAAGTACCGCACCAGGAATATGTGCAACATTTACTCAATGACTTAGATGCCGATCTTATTCACGTTGGCTCCCGTAAAGTTCAAACCATATTTATTGGAGGCGGTACACCTAGCTTATTAAGTGCTGAGTCAATGGCTGATTTACTCTATGGTGTTAAAGAGCGTATTGCTGTTAGCCCGACTGCAGAAATTACCATGGAAGCAAATCCAGGAACCGTAGAAGCTGAACGCTTTGCCGGATTCCAACGTGCGGGTGTAAATCGTATTTCTATTGGTGTGCAAAGTTTTGGTGATGAAAAACTGATCCGTTTGGGACGCATTCATGATGCGGATGAAGCTAAAAACGCGGCTCGTTTAGCCAAAGAATTAGGGCTACGTAGCTTTAATTTAGATTTAATGCATGGATTACCAGACCAATCATTATCTCAAGCGCTTTCGGATTTACAGCAAGCAATAGAGTTATCCCCACCACATTTGTCTTGGTATCAATTAACCATTGAACCCAATACACAATTTGGCTCTCGTCCGCCTAAATTACCTGATGACGATATGCTGTGGGATATTTTCTCAGAAGGTGACAAATTATTGACAGCCGCAGGTTATCAACAATATGAAACATCAGCATATTGCAAACCGGGCTTTCAATGTGAGCACAACTTAAATTATTGGCGTTTCGGGGATTATTTAGGTATCGGTTGTGGTGCTCATGGAAAAATAAGCTTTGAAGATGGTCGCATAATGCGAACAGTAAAAACCAAGCATCCTAAAGGTTTTATGGAGGGCCGTTATCTCGATCAGCAACATTTTGTTGATAATGATGACCGTCCATTTGAATTTTTTATGAACCGTTTTCGTCTATTAGAAGCATTTCCAAGACAAGATTTCAGCGATTATACGGGACTTTCCGAAGAAGTTATTCGCCATCAAATAGATGAAGCTTTGGCTTTAGATTATATCAGTGAATCAGACACTCACTGGCAAATTACACCTCATGGCAAGCTGTTCCTCAATTCATTGCTTGAGTTATTTCTTTAATATTGCTGATTTCAAATAGCTAGCTTAAAAAAATGCCCATACTGATTATTCACAGTTGGGCATTTTTCTTTATTGCAAACCTTAAAACACCATAAAAATCTTAAGGTTAAGCCAATTAAAGTGCATTTTCTACCGCTTCAATTTGTTTAGTTAAGCTGTCTAAACCACCACTAGAAAGATACCAAAGATCAGCTTGTAGATAAACAATACCACTATTTTTATAGGCTGATGTTGATTTTATAGCACCATCTTCAAACGCTGTTTTTTCTAATTTACCCGCACCAATGGCCTCACTGCGATCAATAATAAAAATAACATCTGGGTTAGCTTGAACAATCATTTCTGATGTAACTACACGACGCTTGCCTTTCTCTTCTTCAGCAACAGGCGGTAATTCAGCTCTTTTAGCTTTAACAACATCATAAACAACACTTTGATTATTAGGCATTAAATTGCCAGCGTTATGTAATAGTACTAAAACTTTTTTGTCAGATCCTGCTGCTTTTTTCTGGGCTTGCTCAATAACAGTATTTAATTTAGCAATTTGCTCTTGAGTCACTTGCTGTTTATCAAATAATTCACCTAATAATTTAATATTTGACTCAACTGAATTGAGATAATTTGCACTGTTAGTACCTAAATTAACGGTTGGTGCAATTTTCGCTAAAGCATCATATGAGGCACCTTGGCGACCTGTAATAATAATTAAATCAGGTTTAATTTCGGCTAATTTTTCTAAGTCAGGCGCTTTCATGCCACCAACATTAGCCACGTTACTTGCAATACTTCCTTTAATATAGGCAGGCGCATTACCTAACGGTAGCCCAACCACTTTATCGGCTAAACCTAACTGAACTAAAGAATCATAAAGACCAAAATCAAATAGAACCACTTTTGAAGGGTTCTTAGTGACCGACGTTTCACCTAATAGGTGTTTAATCACCATCTTGTCATTGTGCTGGCTAATAACTTGGTTAGGTTGGTATTCGATTGGCGTTTTGCTTAACGCAGAGAAACTGGTTACAGAAAGGATAGATGCGATAACTAAAGGAAGGATCTTCTTCATTAATTTTGCCCTGTTTAAGTGGAATACTCAAACAGGGCATTCTAAACAGCTCATCTCATAAGTCAATTGAATAAGAATGATTTTCATTATTGTTTTCAATTGTTGTGAGCTAGCAATTTATATACTCTAAATAATTCAAGATATCGCTTGAAGCATGAGGAGTATCATTATTTTTTTAGAGAATTAACAAGCTCCACTCGTTGGCTTTCCATCTGGGTTATTTTGCTGCAAGCTTGCTGACCAAATTGAGTAAATGCAGCTTCTTGCTGTTTCCACTCCTGATCTATAATTTTTTGAAAACCATCTAAGTTTCCTAATAATCCACCTAAGGCTTTTTTACTGTCACCACCCGCGGCAGCTAATAACTGTTTTTTCCCCAACTCATTAATGCTGTCTTGCAACATACCACCTAGGCTACTTTCTACGATTTCACGGCCTTTGGCTTCAACGTCTTTAATGGCTTGAGAATGGAATGTAATGTTATTCGGTTCTATGCTGACCACTCTATCCATTTGTTGATTAAGATCTTTCTCTAATCGACTTAATCTATTGAGAATATTACTTTCTTTACCAAAAGCTTCAATTACCACTTTATCGAGCACCTTGCGAGAATCTTGCAGTTTTACCCCTGTTTCAGTTCTTAACCAAGGTACATCTCGTCTAACTGTGGCTTGATACTTCTTTGCTAACGCTTGTTGTTGCGGCGTCAATGTGGCGCTTTTTTCATTTTGGAATAATGTGCCATCGGGATAAATGACCATTAAACCCTGTGAGCCAGCAACTTCAACAAACTCAGGAGTAATACGTAAATCATCTTTTGGCATTACAGCGCAATCAAAACTGGGGGATGCATTGGCAAAGCCAGCAACAAAAAACAGTGCTACAGCAATATTTCTTAAATTCATAACAACTCTCCTGAAAACATGGCTAAAAAATCGAGCGCCCTACTTTGTTTGCTAATAATTCAAGTGCTGCACAACCTGCTAATGAATTACCTGATTTATCCAGCTCTGGTGACCAAACAGCAACAGTAAAAGCATCAGGGACAACAGCAATAATACCACCACCCACACCAGACTTTCCTGGAATGCCAATACGAAATGCAAATTCACCGGCACCATCATACATACCACAGGTTAACATTAACGCATTTATTTGGCGGGTTTGTCTTGGCGTAATAATCTGATTTTTATTCCCAACACTTATACCTTGATTGGCTAAATAACTAAAACATCGAACTAATTCAGTACAGCTCATTTCTATTGAACAATAATGAAAATAGGTTTCCAGTACCGTGATAACATCATTTTCAAAATTATCAAAAGATTTCATTAAATACGCGATTGACGCATTTCTGCTGAGATGTTCCATCTCTGATTTAGCCACAACTGCGTTATAACAAATATCAGGAGCATCCGTTAGAAAGCGAATCACTTCTAGCATTCTTTGCTTTGGTGCACTTAATCGAGACTGCAACATATCGGTGATAACAATAGCACCCGCATTAATAAAAGGGTTTCGCGGTATCCCTTTTTCCATCTCTAACTGTATTAAAGAATTAAAAGGCAAACCTGAAGGTTCTTTTCCTACACGTTGCCAAATTTCATCTTCTTCATAACGAGTTAAAGCGAGTGTCAAACTCAGTACTTTAGAAATAGACTGAATAGAAAAACGCTTGTCAGCCATACCCGATTGATAAAGCTCACCATCCACCGTATAAACAGCTATAGCCAACTGTTCTGAAGACACTTGAGCTAACGCGGGAATATAATCCGCGACTTTTCCTTGTCCTATTAATGGACGAATTTGTTGCAAAATATCTGACAGTAATGTGTTAGATAACGTTGTAATCACAGTCCCTTCCCCAGACAGACAAGGGCATCCTTTTGGATGCCCTTGTTATTATTTGCTAAATGTATAACTTTCTATCAGTCCCACCAAACATCAAATAGCTCAGAGGTCTGTACATCTTGCATTTTATTCTCTTTTAGGAAGTTTTCGACTAATTGGCGATGTTCTTCTGTACATTTACCAATTTGTTGTAAGCAAATTAGGCCTTCCCAGCTCAGGTAACCACTTGCATCAAATGCCAGCCCGTTTGGCTCAATAACTTTGAGGATCAGTTCATCAACAAAGCGATCCACTTCCTCAATTGGGGTATTTTCTGGGAAAGTCCATTTAACTGAAAAACCTAATTCCTGAAATTCATCGATACGCATTTTTTTGCGTAAACGGCGACTACGTTGTTTAGCCATTATTTTACCCTCTTAAACATAAGATCCCATACACCATGCCCCAAACGATGACCGCGTTTTTCAAACTTAGTCACGGGGCGTGTTTCTGGTCGTGGTACATAATCCTGAGTTTCTGACAAATTCTGATAACCTTCAACACTTGTCATCACTTCAAGCATATGTTCTGCATATGGTTCCCAATCTGTTGCCATATGAAAAACACCATCTAACGTTAATTTTTTTAAAATTAATTCTGCAAAAGGCACTTGAACAATGCGACGTTTATTATGACGCGCTTTGTGCCATGGATCAGGGAAGAATAACTGAACCATTTTTAAGCTATTATCTGGGATCATATGATTGAGCACTTCGATCGCGTCGTGACACATCACTCTCAGATTACTTAATTGTTCTTCTTCAGCACTCGCAAGACAAGCACCCACACCTGGTGCGTGTACTTCAATACCGAAATAATTATTTTCTGGTGTATTTTTTGCCATAGTCACGAGCGATGCGCCCATACCGAAGCCAATTTCCAAAATAACAGGTGCTTCGCGTCCAAAAACCTGACTGAAGTCGATGGGTTCCGGTTGATATTCAATGCCAAAAATAGGCCACTGTATTTCTAATGCTTGTTCTTGACGAGGAGTTAAACGGCCTTGCCTACGAACAAAACTACGAACACGCCGTAAAGCACGCCCTTCTTCATTGAATTCCGGAGAAATTACATTCTTGATCATGTCTAATACTGTCAGTCGTTAGGCCAATTATTTACTTAAAATCGTTATAATGTCGCTAGGGTATAAACTTAACCGACATTATCCAAAGATCCCTAAGTTTAGCAAGAGTCACACATAGAAGCATCACTCTATAAGATAAATATTAAGAGTGTTTACAGTTTATCCTCTCTGTGGTGCAATCTTACCTTAATCAAAACATGAGTTAATAAAATAAAACATGATGGAAGCACTGCAATTTTCGCAAGCCGTACTCAATTGGTATCACAAATATGGGCGTAAAGCGCTCCCTTGGCAGCAAGAAAAAACGCCCTATCACGTTTGGTTATCAGAGGTTATGTTGCAACAAACCCAAGTGGCGACAGTTATTCCTTATTTTGAACGTTTTATTGCACGTTTTCCGGATGTCACTGCATTGGCTAAAGCACCATTAGATGAAGTACTTCATCTTTGGACCGGCCTTGGGTATTACGCAAGAGCCAGAAACTTACATAAAGCAGCACAACACATTGTAGATAAACATCAAGGACAGTTTCCTGATACCTTTGAGCACGTTTGTGCTTTACCTGGCGTTGGACGTTCGACAGCAGGTGCTATTTTATCATTATCACTAAAGCAACCTTTTCCTATTCTTGATGGTAATGTGAAACGGGTTTTAGCACGCTGTTATGCAATCGAAGGTTGGCCTGGTAAAAAAGAAGTTGAAAATAAATTGTGGGAAATAAGTGAAAACGTTACCCCTATTGAAGGCGTAGAGTATTTCAATCAAGCGATGATGGATTTAGGTGCAATGGTTTGTACAAGAAGTAAACCTAAATGCGAGTTATGCCCATTAAATAAGGGTTGTATTGCTTATGCTCAAAACAATTGGGCGGATTATCCTGGGAAAAAACCGAAAAAAGTCATCCCTGAGAAAACAACTTATTTTCTTATTTTACAGTATGATAATCTTGTTTGGTTGGATAAAAGACCTCCAGCAGGAATATGGGGTGGGCTATTTTCCTTCCCTCAGTTTGAAACAAAAGCACTTTTAGAACAGTGGATAACTGAGCATGGACTTGAGAATAATAAATCAGAACAATTGATTTCATTTCGACAGACCTTTAGCCACTTTCATTTAGATATTGTGCCAATTTGCGTAAAACTCTCAACGTTTACTTCTATGATGGAGGCGCAAAAAGGACTTTGGTATAACTTACAGACTCCTGCAACCGTAGGGTTGGCAGCACCTGTAGAGAATTTACTTAGACAATTAGCCTAAGCTAATCCCTGCGATATTGAGGATTTATTATGAGCAGAACTATTTTTTGTACTTTCCTAAACAAAGAAGCTGATGGACTTGATTTTCAGTTGTACCCAGGAGAAATTGGAAAGCGCATTTTCAATGAGATCTCTAAAGAAGCATGGGCTCAATGGATGGCAAAACAGACCATGCTTATCAATGAAAAAAAACTTAACACCATGAATCCTGATGATCGCAAACTCTTAGAACAAGAAATGGTGCGATTTTTATTCGAAGGCCATGATGTTCATATTGACGGCTATACTCCACCTGAAAAATAATATTCATATTTCCAGAGCCTTTTAGGCTCTGGTATTTTATTCACCATAGCGATGCAATTGACCATGAAAAAAATCCTTCTCTTGCTGATTATCGCCCCTCTACTCATTTCTTGTAGTAGCAAACCACCGAAAACATTTGAGCCTGATTACGCAAAGGATACCAATGCGTTCGATATTCTTATGGGGCAATTTGCCAATAATATCGAAATGATTTGGGGTATGAAGGAAGTATTAATCGCAGGCCCTAAAGACTACGTAAAATATACTGATGCTTATAAAACACGTAGCCATATTAATTTTGAAGCTGGTACGATCACGATAGAAACTTTAGGTGATGATGCACCTCAATTTCAATTGCATAAGGCAATAGTCACAACGTTATTGATGGGCGAAGATCCAGGCTCTATCGACCTCTATTCTGACGTCAATAATATCCCTCACAGCACAGAACCTTTTTTATTAGGACAAGTACTCGATAACACAGGGCAACCAATACGTTGGGAATGGCGAGCCAATAAATTTGCAGATTATCTGATCGCCAATAAATTACAAAAACGTCAATCTGGTATGAATACGATTTGGTATGTCACCCTTAATCTTGTTCCTAATCATCTTGATAAACGTGCTCATAAGTATTTACCATTAGTTCAACAAGCAGCAGCTAAATATGGTGTTGAACCTTCACTGATTTTGGCAATTATGCAAATTGAATCAAGTTTCAACCCATATGCGGTGAGTAGTTCTGATGCACTTGGTTTAATGCAGATTATGCCAGCAACAGCAGGGCGTGATGTTTTCCGGATGCAAGGCAAGTCAGGGCAACCAAGCCGTGGTTACTTGTTTGATCCTGCTAATAATATTGATGCAGGAGCGGCTTATATCTCAATACTGCAAAACAGTTACCTTGGAGATATCAAAGATCCTGTTTCTCGCCGTTACGCCGTTATACAGGCTTACAACGGTGGTGCTGGTAGTGTGTTACGAATATTTCATAATGATAAGAAAAAAGCGGCTGCAATGATTAACGATTTAGAACCCGCGCAAGTGTATACCACATTACGTAATAAGCACCCTGCCGACCAATCTCGTCGTTATCTTGAGAAGGTCAGCACAGCTCAACGCAACTATCGCTAATTGTAACTTAACTTAACAACAAGGCTTATCCAACATTATTGGGTAAGCTTTGTTGTTATTGAGCCTCTGATTGAAACTTTATAAATTGCTTTATCATCATGTATTTTGATTATCGCAAAATACATGATGATTTATTTTTACTCTTTTTCCATAGTAAGTAGTGTTTTATTAACCAATAAGTTTAAAAAAACAGCAATCAAACGGTTTTGTGATAAATAACGTTGACGAGCAAAGCGATATCAGGTTTAATACGCCCCGTTGCCCGAATAGCTCAGTCGGTAGAGCAGGGGATTGAAAATCCCCGTGTCCTTGGTTCGATTCCGAGTTCGGGCACCATCTTTCATTTGTTCGTCAGTTAGTTAACTAACTGAGAGGGCAATCAAGAGCTGAAAATATAATTTGACACTGTCACTTTATGTTGGAACTCTTAAATTAAACAGTCTTGCTCAAACCAAGGCTGTTTTTTTTATTTGTAACTTTTACTTTCTTTCCTAATCACTGTCAAATCTTGATACTCCTCCTGTTATTTTCATCACATCAATTCCGCTTCAAGTATATCTCGCAAATTATCAACACTTTCATCAATGTATTCTAATGTCGATGTAATGCTGGCATGTCCTAATAGCCTTTTCACAACATAAAGATTACGTTCTGGTGATTGCATCATATGCGTTGCGACGGTATGTCGAAAACGGTGAGGTGATACCATGAAATTACATTCCGCTGATAAGCGCTTGAAAAATGAACGTAACGGGTATTCTCCCATCGTCTTGGGATGTTTCTTTCTTTTCATTAAATCAAACCATCCAACATTGAATACTTGATCTGTCAGTTCTACACCTACCTTTTGTGCTTCTTTCACTAAATTTTCTAGTGATGGGTATAATGCGGAAACAATCGGTACCCGATGTTCACGATGATTTTTAGCGCCCTCCTCACATAGATGGATCCACTTCTCTTCAAGATTAATATCTCCCAACCTAATATGCAGAAGTTGCCCTTGACGAATGGCGGTGTAACGAAACACATTCATTGCCGTCATCCAAAACCACGCTGGATATAATGCATTTTTTCGCCCATCACACACGTAGCCATAACCTTGCTTTTCTTCAAGTTCTAGATAGTGTGTCATTCGACGGTACATATCATCCATCTGTGATTTAGTCAGAACTTTTTTCTTTTTGGCTCCTGCACGAACTACCGTACCATTAAAAGGATTCTTTTTATGGGGTAATAATTCTTGTTCTATTCCAAAATTAAACAATGCTCTCATATGAGTCACTTTATTGTTCCATGTTCTACTTGAGCGCTTATTGTCACCTAAAACAAGATCTCGCCATTGCAGAACAGTTAATTGATCAATCTGAGCAGGATTTAACGAGGTAAATTCTTCAAATGTACGAAGAACCTTACGATAACTTCTCATTGTCGTAGGACGTAATAATTTATAATAAAAATACTGCTCAATAAGAAACTCAAAAGTGATGTCATCCATAACATGCTCATTTACAACAATCAGTAAAACACGACAATGGGTGCTGTTATCGCTGATACAAATGGGTTGATGAACACCATTTTCAGCATCACGGCTTTCTTGTCGGCTCAACACCATTAACAACGTGTTATTGCTGATAGCTTTACGAATTTCCATTTCATTTTTTAATGCCAGAATTTCTCTATCGAGGAAAGCAAGGCGACGATCTGTTTCTTCTAATGCTATTTTATGCTCAGCGACATGAGGTTCTGATTGCCCTGCAATCAGCATTCTTCGCATACCGAATGCCGTTGCAACGGTATCTGACATCGCTAGTTCACCAGCCAAACGTTGTACTAATGCCACATTATCAGGATCCTCTTTTAGCGCTTGAATAACGCCTCTTGATACCGCTAAATCGCCTGTTTTTAATTGTGCTAAATTTGTCGAGCTTGGCTTTAAATGCCCATTCACAAGTTTAATTAATAGAGCCATATTCTCTTGTGTCGTTTCTTCAAGCATCGGTGAAAAACCAACACCTACCGCTGACGTACCTGATTTATTTTCTTCGCCTCCACTGTGGCATTCTTTTGTTTCAGAACAAGTACGGATCGCCCTATCCCCCAATACACTCACAACCGCTTTCGCAGCTTCGTCACTAGTTTTATAACGTCGGCAGAGAGAGCCTTTGCAAGCAGACTCATTAACCGAATGATGGCTTGTGATGGGTTGTTTATTCAGAATATTAAAACCGGCTTTTGCCAGATCATAAGTAGGCTTAATCGCAGGTTGACCGATACCGCCTCGTTTTTTACCACCAATCCATCTAACCCCCTCTTTTCCTGTTGAGGTTTTCAATTGATTATCGGCACTGACTGCATCTGATGTGGTTGCGACAACTCGTTTAAATTCTTCACCAATAGCAGACTGCGTCCATTGATTTGAATAGGCATAATCCGCCATTTTCTGCGACATTTTTTGCAATTGAGTTGAGCTTTATCGAATGAGACACTGGCTTGCAATACACCATTAGTCAGCAACTCATAAAGACCAGGATTAGCACGCTGAATAATCATGGCTGGTTAGCTGGCAACCGCACCTGTGGCGCTATTAATGACATTACTCATCATATCTTTAAAGCCACGCGTGGCACCGTTTAACTGATTCTTAACTGTGGTGTTGATATCAAAATTACCGCACATTAAATCACTATTCCAACCCAGACCAATACTGAGTTTTTGCATATTACTGTGACTCGGCGGTTGTGAAATCACCGTTCCACCGCCTATGGTATAAAATAAATAATCACTGATTGCTCCTTTCATGCCTTTACTTGAATCAGTGCTAACAACATGGCTATCAACTTCAAAAGTAGCGATAGCAGGAAAACTCAAGGCAAAATAACCCACCACAACACGGCTATAAAGCCAGCTTTTATCTTTCATACACATTCCTTGTTATTGAAAATTAAAGCTATACAGAAAAATTTGTCCTCGTCGTTTACAACATTTATAAGGTTGCCAAAGCGCCCATGCATAACCGCCGTCACTAGCAATAGGTTGAGCATCATCAGGAAAAGTAGAACAAGAAGAGGAAATTGAAGGAGAAAGTCTTTGCCATTTATGATTGCGAGTGCCTGTATTTTCAGTAACAGACTCTGGCGCCCAATATCCATGATAAGAATGGCTTATTAACGATTGATAAACATGAAGCTGTCCTGTTCGTGTCACAATATCAATAGCACGTTGAGCCACAACTGCCGAGGCTTTGTAGTCATTTGCTTGTGTCACAAAACCACTACGAGGATAAATATTGCCCCACATATTGCCTTTAATTGTCGAACCAATTTCACGCATATTTGGAATTAGCGCTTCAGGATAAAGAGATCCAGGCAAGCCAGAACGCCACATCAATCCATCGAGTGTACTGAGGAAATAAGGCATAAAAGCCCTAATCGGGCTAGAGCAGGCATAATCTATTTTCCCCATAAATTGCCCAAATATAGGAGACGCTAATGCAGGATGCCCTATCACATCCACATTTTTAAAATATAGGTTATTTTTATTTCTCGCTCGTTTTTGTTTATTTGCCCCGCCACCTTCAGCAAAGCCAGATATTCCTGCTCCTAATGACGACATTTCTACCCATGGATTGCTCCCTGTTTGGTCGTAACTAGAAACAACTGCATTAGGAATATAGTGACTCACTTTTATCGATGTTTTTACTGAGCATCCAAATGGTGTGCAGAAGAGCCAGTAACAGATCCCCACAATTTTGTATTCCAAACAGTGTGGTGATAATGCACTCGTAATAATTTGAGCCGAATTAATCGCATTTGCTGATATGGGTTGCAAAGAGAGACAAAGTGCAAACGCACTAAACCGCTTTAATTGCCCCATTATTGATGTTCCAAAAATTCAGTAAAATGCTTTTCAGCCAGAACAACATCTGTTGTGCCATAAACCACATAGCGATCATCAAACACAACCGCAGGATATTTCGCGAGTTTTAATGCATAAGCGTGAATAACACCCTGATAAGCTTGCGTGATTTGTTGCTGTTTTTGTTGCCAACCTGCTGACTGAATAATACTTCTCACTTGCTGTTCAGCTTGCTTGAGATCAGGCGATAAATCATTAAATAATTGTTTTTGAATAATATTAGGTGCATCCAAATAGATGATTTGACTATCTTTTTTATTAAGTAAATGCGTGTTGCTGTCGGTGTAAATTGTGGTTGATGCAACTGATTGAGTTGAAAGCACTAATAATAGAATTAATAATTTTGGTGGTTTCATAAAGCACCCTGTAAAAAGAAAAGGTATAGGGTGCTTTGAATTGGCAGGAAATGCAGTGAAGAAGTGTTAATTGGGGTAGAAAAATATTTTTCTATATAAAATATTACTATAAAAAATAGTTCAAATCATTATAAAGCGAATAGTCTAATTAGTATTTTTCAATTAAAAATATTTTTTAAAACACAAAAAATAACTTATTCCATATTTATCTTATCTGCATTTTCATTATATTAAATAATAAAATAAAAAAACAACAACCAAACAAAAAAACCAATTAAAGCAAAAAAACAAATTTAATAACCTTGCCATTTGAAATGGTGGAATATAATATTTATAAACATAGTATATTAAATTATTTAAAAAATATTACCAATTTGTAATTATTTCATATTGGAAACTCTCTTAATAATTTTAATTTATAAGGCTAAATATGCATGAATATTAACAATTTATCCATAACAAAGAATGCTCAAGTTTTTGAATTAAAAAAAGAACCCACTAAAATTTCTATCGAGAAATATTTTAAAACCATAAAAAAAGAAGGTAACTTTATTATAAAAGAAGTACGTTTTGATGAAACAACAAGTGAAAATATTAATGTTAAATATTCCTTTGTTTTATTTAAAACACATGAAGAACCATCATTTTTAATTAGTACAAACTTGATAGACATAAAATATGGGTATTGTCTACTAATCGAAATCAAAAACTCACTAGTTGTTTACAAAAAAAATGCAGAATCACCAGAAAAGAGCTTATCACACTATATTAAAGAATACGATTATAGCCAAATATGTCACTTTAAAGGGGATGAGGATCCTGATTATGAAAAAATATCCATGAACAATATGTCTCTGTCTAATGCAATAATCCGCTCTCGTTCATATGAAGCATTACAGTTGAATGGTATTATTTCTAATATAACAACGGGAAGATCTATTCCACGAAATTTCAGAATGAAAGTAAAAAATGAAATCTACACATTAACTCCTAACACATCAAGAATAACTTTGAGAGATAAAAAATGTAATATAAAAGAAATAATAAACTGGTCTGGTAGTTTAATAAATGATATACAAAAAAATACTAAGAGTTCATTCATATCAAACTTTGCCACTCCAATAAAATTAGAAGAAATAATAAAGTTAAACATCAAAGTATCTTCAATACTTATAAACATATCTAATTTGGAAGCAGATAGTTACAATGAACACCCTGAAGAAGAAATATACTTCAATAGAAGAAAACTATCAAAAGAAAAAAAGAGGTATTATTTAAAAAATTAAAAGAATGTATGGAAATAGAAAACAACCAATGGATTAAAAACAAACAAAATAAAAAAAGAATAACTTTAAGAATAAATTTAAAATCAATATCATTACAATCAAAAATATTAAATTACTCTAAATAATACATTGCCTTATTTGAATATAGCTCTGCTATTTTCTCTCTGTTATACTTTTCTTCTCTTCTAAAAATGGTATATATATTTATGGGATTAATAATTAAAGAGCTATGTGTTATTGTCGATCATGATTGCCCTGAATGGCTAATAACCCATCCTGAAGGGAATCCAACTATTGATTATACCAATGGCTTAAAAATTTATGCTATTTTTAAAAGACAATTCCTTTCAGGTAAAAGAAGACGTAATAGAAAACAACGTCAACTGGGAGATAACTGTCCTTTGATTTATGCTTTGAAAAAAAAGGATGATTTATATACAAATATTTCTAGCATAAAAAAACTCAATGATAGCTTCAAAGTTATTTGCAATAAATTTATGGAATTAGAACCTAAAGGATATCAATTAATAATATCAATGCCTTCAGCCCATAATATTAGCCATATTATCGCAAAACGTTTAGCAAAAAAATTTAATGCCACACATTTAACTGATATTTTAAGAAAAATAACAGTCGATAATGCTTTTCAACTTCTCGATAGAGCGGATGTTAATATAGAGGAGACTAAAAGTCTTAGTTTCAAAATTAAATTACAAGCAAAAGAAGTTGGACTTAAAGGAGGATTTTCACTAAAAAGTATCCCTACTGAATTTAGGAATATATTCCCACCATTTGTTTTAAGTACACAATCATCATCCAATACTGAAAAAATAAGAATATTACTTGTCGATGATCTGATGGCTACAGGAACAACATTAACTACAGCTAGAGATATCATTGCACAACAGTATCCAAACGCTATTATACATGCTATTTGCCTATTCAGTTCAATAAGACGACAAAACAAAAAAACTTGATAATATCAAGATAAAAGGGTATAAAGGCGCTATAGAGTGTGCTTGAGTCTCCCCGCTCTTAAAATCCAGATGAGACCCGCGTAAGCACCTGACTGAGGTCAGCTTGTAAAGAGCAAGTATCAGTCGATTAGGCAGCGGCTAATCCTTCAACACTCATTGTTGTCGTAGAGAAATATCAAAAGGAGAACTTAGGTTCTCCTTTTACTTTTTAATCTTATGTGAAAAATTAACAAAGCATTCTTCCTTTCAAATTTCGTTACTACTATTTATCGCGCCCTTTATAAATACTTATTAAAACCCTCTACTGTTACAAAAATGGTCATCTCTATAAAAAATTGAGTAATCAGAAACTAATTTTGTAATAAAAACATACTATTTACGCCATATATATATACAAAAAGAGAGCCTAAACGCTCTCTTTCTGCATCCAATAAATATTTATTTTATAGATTTCAATAAAGTATTAAAAACTTCATTCTGTGATGCTCTGATCCTTTTTCCTTTTGGAGTAATAAAAGTCACTTCTTTTCCACTACGACTATAAGCAGTGCTAACTATACTTCCATCTTCTCGAATCTGAATAATTTGCGGTGTTTGGAAAAAAGAAAGTTCTGGTATCACCGATATTCTTTTTTTCGTTACCATATTCTTTCCATCGCATTTTAATTAATAAAAAGGAATAATCCCTACAAATACTTCTTAAAGCTCCCCACTGTCACAGAAATAGCCATCCCTATCAACAAGGTAGAAGGTAACAACAAGATATTCGGATAAACTGCAAATGGCAGGGATAAATATAATACACAGGGAATATAAATTGCAGGCTTGATTATTCGTTTTGCATGATGATAAAGAAAACTCGATTCATAAGCTGCACCATATCGACGTAAATCACGTCTGACCAAACCATCAACAACGCTGACTATTATTACCAAAATAAACAATGGAATTGATAGCACGAGAATAGTGACTCGCATCATCACAATTTGTAAAACAAAGAATGTCGCGAGTAGATATTGTTCTCCTGCTTGAATCGCTTTTATTGCTCCTACATTAATCCCATCAGTAACACCATTACCCATTCTTATGGAGGATAATGGTATCTTCAGCAAACTATCCTGCATCCATTGCGAAAAATCAGTGATCCAATAAATTATTGTTATTACTGGTGAGGATAAAAATATACTTTGTGTAAAACTCTCAGCAAAATAAGTTCGTTCAATCAGCATGATTTGGTAACTATGCTGTGCTCCCTCTTCCGCCCAAAAGAAGAAAATACCGATATATTCCAATATCAAACTAAACAAAAGTGAAGCCAACAAAACACCAATAATCTGCCAATGCAAATCCCACAATAATGTGGTAAAAAAACCACGTCTTTTTGGTGATGTTAGCGATGATGTTGATGATGTATTTATCTGCGACATATCATTTTTCAAATTTACTGATTGGCGAAAATGCTATCAGACCACCAGGTATCACTAGTTCTATAATGTTGTCGCATATAATCCACAATTTGATTCATACTCTCAGGCATTAACGGATCCGCTTTATCTGAAGGTAATGGCATTCTTAATTTCCAAAGTTGCCCTCCATTTAATAATGCAAAAGCTTGTCCTTTAGGTAGATTGATAATATTTGCTGGCGTGATTAAAGGTGTTCTAACGGTGCTGACCCTATCCTGTGTATTCGAAGTAAAATCCCCCCCCATATCAGCATTAGAAATATCGGTTACTCCTGAAATCAACATTTTGGTATATATCTCAACTTCAGGTAATTGTTTCGTCAATAGCTCTGCGGTTTCAGTATGTCGCACTCGCAACATCACCACACTATTAAAATTACCCACAACCTGTGCAGCTTTTGCCACACTCCCCACTCGCGCCTCAATATCAGGTAAAGTCTGCGTATAGGCTGTTACTTCAATTCCAGCACCACCACCTTTGTTGATCAACGGAATAAACTCATCCCCCATCAATTCATTAAATTCATCACAATGTAGACTAATTGATACCTTTTTTTCATCTGCATTCGGTAAACCATCATTAATGCCAAACTTATAAATATGTCCAGCAACACTCACTAAATCAGCAAACATGGCATTACCTACTGCCGTAGCGATTTCTGGATCAGATAAGGCATCTAATCCCACATACACAATGCCTTTTTTGCGTATCACCTGTAGCCAATCAAAAATAGGGCGAGGATCAGAGATATCTGCGTAATCAGGGGAAATTAATTCAGCGATTTTTCCTGAAGTCAGCTTTTCTAATAATGGCAATAAACTTGCCACTATCTTGTCATAATACTTTCTGTCATAACGAACAGAAGAGCGTAAGCTCTCTAATATCGGGTCGAATATCGCTTTTCCTTCATTACCATTTAGCACTTGTTCAATTGCAACAACACGCAAGGAACGTCCTTCCATATATCGTGGAATATCACGTTCATCTAATATTTTGGTGAGATTTTTGATGAGTTGCCATAACTCAGGCTTATGCTTTGTTAGCCAATACTCAGCATAGATTTCAAATAATAATTCGATATTATTCACATAGCGTTGAATGATACTAAAGCTGGGTCGTTGTCCTAATGCAACCAATGCTCTGGCAATAATGTTCACAAAACGCCATGCAAATTCTTTAAATGCCGCACTGCTTCCTTCATGGCTTAATTGACCTGCAATACGCGAGGCGACTTCTGAAATCCGACTAAAACGTCCAACGGCATTATAACGAGCACTGATATCTGGCCATCCAAGGTGAAAAACATAAAACTCATTATCTCGCCCAGCTCGATGCGCTTCGGCATACATTCGTTTTAATAAATCAGCGTCACCTTTAGGATCGAAAACAATGGTGACATTACCTCGCTGAATATCTTGTGTGATCAGTAACTCAGCAAAACGTGTTTTACCCACTCGCGTAGTACCTAGCACCAACATATGCCCTACTCGTTCACTTAAGCTCATAGAAACGTTCATCTCTTTTAACTCAATCCCATGTATAGCAGGGTTTCCGCCCACGGATGGTAATGGGCGAACAGGATTAAATATCGAATCAGATGATAATAATGAACATAGTGAAGGAAAATGATACTCATAGCGTTGTTCAAATTGACGTACCACACGATACAGCTTAGGTGGGCGAATATATTTAGCAACCTCAGGGCGTAACGTATCGAGTAATCGTTGTGTATGTTTTTGTTCCCATAAGAATCCTTTTCCTAAGAAGAGTTGATGATGGCTTATAGGAATATTTTTACTCGACATCGCATAACGTTTTAAACGACGAATATTACGGCGATAACGTAAAATGCGACTCCCCTGAATAATTCGCCTTATTGATAAAATAGCAAATCCTGATGCCGTGACATAACTGACAGATGGTGACAAAGCCACTGCCCAAGGTGCAGTAATACAAAGATAACTTGCACACGCTGTCACGATAGCGGTATTAAACTCAACCGCAGGACGTAATAAGGCTTCAATGACATAGCGATCGCTCATTGTTCTAATCCCTTATCAGTGATTAACACAGGATAGTGTGTAAGTGCTAATCTTAAGGCTAAATCACTTCCTGAAACGGGCAATAATGTCAATCCTTGTGCTAATTCATTTAGCTCATTCCATGCCGTTTCAGTATCAATATTGATCACGTAGCCCACTGCATTAAGCTCAATCAGTTGTTCCCTTTTCTCTGTTAACCAACGTCGAGAAAAATCATCGTCACCAATTAAAAACAGCGGTGACATTCCGCTTAAATTTAGAGTTCGATTAGGTTGATAGCTTGGTGTTAATTCTGGTGTGCTCACAGGCAATAAACTAACTAGGCTGGGTGTTGACAGTGTCAACACATCGGAAGGAGATGAAACTTTATATTCACCATCTGATGATGATATTGCTTGAAAATAGTTCTCGGTCGATTGCCCACCCAGATCAGCAACAACGATTAATTCGGTTTGTTTCGTATTGAGTGACGGTATTACTTCTGCAAAACTAGGAGATATTCCAACGGAAATAAATAGAAAGACTAATCGGCTCTTTGCCATCCCTGCACTCCTTGTTGTAAAACGACTGGCATCATTCCATTGCCATGCTTTAGCCATATCCCATTATCATGGTTTAATGTGATATGCCGATTTCTTATCTTTTCGATAGGAATATGATGTTTTTTAGCCCAATGTCGAATCACATCATCTTTCCCCGTACTTCCCACTAAATAGATATCAATAGGTTGATTTTGTTTGATAAGTTGAGTGAGCTTTACATCACAAACAGGGCAATTTTCTTTCACAAATAAAGCCTGACGATTTTCTCTTATTTCATGTTGAATCGGTAAGATTTCAGGATAAAGTCGAAGCCACGCTTGATTAACTTCTCGCTGAAAAGCCAATTCCGCTTCAACGCGCTGAAATTCTTGTCTCACCACTAATTCAGCAAAATAACGTCGCTCTTCATAAGTACGCGCTTCAATGCCTAATAAAGTTAAAGGATCTAAGTTCGGTGAAAACAGCCCCCGTTTACCCTTTTTTAGCATTTCATAACGTTGCCATTCTTTCTCTGTTAATTTCCATTCTTGAGCATTTTCAGTGATAAGTGATTGTTCTAATGCTTGTTGCTCTGTTTTTAAAACTTGATGCTGATTTTGAGTCGCCATTCCTTCTGTTGACACTGTCAACACGCTAATCCCCAATAAAACTAAAAATTGAGAGTACAATATAGACTGCATTTTCATTTCAACACCCTATTCCCTGATGATGTTGAATTTATGGGTATTTCTGGCGGTAATTGGTAACCTGCACGCAATGAATGACAAACAATTCGTTGAACAGCATCAATCTCAAGTTGCCATGCAGCACCTGCCAATACTTGCAGTGTCTGCTTTAAACGCATAGGCCCTAATTGATGATGTACAACGGGGAGTTTTTGGTTATAGAGCACTTGATTAGAAGGCGTTGTCTTACATAAAGAATATCCCGATGGCTGTAAAATATAACGCATTGCATCACTAATAGAGGATTGTTGAGAAGTTGGAATATAAATATCAATCACTTGCTCTAGCGGGTCACGTTGAGCCAACGTTGGGGATGTATTTATTAATAAATAACGATCATAACGCACAACTCTTGGTGTCGTTGCATAGAGATCGGGCGGTGCTATTTGAATGTTTTTATTGAGAATGATGGAGCTAGGTTCAGTTTCAGGTTGTTGACGTTTTTCTTTGGGAGTACAAGCCGTTACAAATAAGGTAGTGAAACAGATTATAAAGGATATGGATTTGTTCATAAGGACTCTCTGTTATAAAGAGTCCGACTTTGATGGATTGTTGGTTAGGGAGCAATGGGGAAGTGTTTTTTCAAAAAACTCATAAGAAAATATACGTTCTAATAATTTTCAATAATTGCATTCTCAACCACACATTTTATGACTGACCATTCATCTTTAAAACCATTATATGTAATCTTTGCGTTTTTTATGAGCATTCAACTAATAAAAAATTTAACGAATAATAAATTAGATAACATTATCAACATACTATTTCCATTATTTAATGGTTATTTACCCCTCTAAAAATGAGAAATAACTCCATAAATAAAATTAAATAGATCTAAGAACACTTATCACTTCCAATAGTGGTTATAAAGATACTCATTTTTCGTGTACCTTTATAAAAATACTGTTAATTAATAAAAACAGGTAATTTGACTTAATTTTTCCTTACAAATCAACGCTGTTACAATTTGAAACAAAATACACATTTTGTTACATATTAAAAATCCATGTACATTAGAACGGACTGGCTTTAGCGAGATTTCGGACATTTACGAAAGTAAATTGTATAAGTAAATACACTTATTATAAGAAACGAAAGCAGTAAATATCCTGTGAACAATTATTTTACGCTAAGTCACTTATCCTACGAGGATACAACGCCCTTTCTCTCTCCCCCTTTCTTTACTTCCCTTCAAAATTACTTAAGCTACTCTTATCAAATCGCAGTGCGCACTGGCTGATTTTTATCGAAAGGACTTCAACAAAATGATTTTGTTGAGAAACGATTACTCTCTGTAAATTAAGGACTTGCCATGCCAACTCCATGCTATATCTCTATCGAAGGGAAAACCCAAGGTAACATCACTGCGGGTGCATTTACCGCAGAATCCGTCGGTAATATTTATGTTCAAGGCCACGAAGATGAAATGCTGGTGCAAGCATTCTCTCACGTAGTTACCGTGCCGACTGATCCACAATCGGGTCAACCTTCAGGTCAACGTGCCCATAAACCTTTCCGTTTTACGGTGGCATTAAATAAAGCGGTTCCTCTGCTGTATAACGCATTAGCCTCAGGCGAAATGTTGCCAAAAACGACCTTAAAATGGTATCGCACTTCAGTTGAAGGGAAACAAGAGCATTTCTTCACCACCACATTAACTGATGCGACTATCGTTAACATCGATTGCCAAATGCCACACTGCCAAGATCCGGCCAAATCTGACTTCACACAACTGATCGAAGTCTCCCTGTCTTACCGCAAAATTGACTGGGAACACACCGTTGCAGGCACATCTGGCTCTGACGACTGGCGCGCCCCTCTCGAAGGTTAATCCTTCTTTTCACCTACACACCAAGGTGTGTGGGTGTTTCTTTGTATTTTCTTAATGGATAAAACAAGCGGTAGCTTGCTCAGTGGATATTGGAGCGAATGATGTTTGCGAAAGATAAAAAAAATAATCTCACCTCTCAGCTTGGTGGATTAAAAAAGAAGGCACTCAATAAAGCGCAGGATCTAGCTATTGCTAAAGCAACATCGACACTTTCGGCCTCTACTCAGCAAACGCTCGCTACAGCTCAAACGGCACAACAAGGGCTTTCTCAAGCCTCATCAATGGCCTCTCAAGCCTCATCGCTTATTCCCGGCGGCGGTTTTGCCGGTGGAATAAATAACGACGATGTACCGGGGCTTACCTTCTCTGAAGGGCTGGCTAAAAATAAAGCCTATGCGCAACTGTTAGATTCGCTATTAGGCGCGGTATCGCCTTCTGGTTTGGTTTTCACCTGCCAAATTGCTGGCTTACCGGAAAGCACCTTTCAAGTTACAGAATTTAATTTAAACGAAGGGTTATCACGTTTGTTTTCGCTGTCAATTAGCGCAGTCACGACTTTGCCTTTTATCGATTTTCAATCGCTATTGGGTGTGGCGTCCTCGTTAACCGTTAAGCGTAATGGCAAAGAAGTACGTACTGTACGTGGGATCTTAGCCGGTGCCGTGCAAGGCAATACCGACGGTGTAAAAACGTGGTATCACTTTGATATTCGCCCTGAAATGTGGGTGATGACCCTGAATCAAGACAGCCGTATTTTCCAGCATAAAAAAGTGCCTGAGATTTTAAAAACGCTGTTGGAAGAAGCCCATATCAAAGCAGACAGTAAATTCTATCGCGATGATTTACACCAAAAACGCCCCTATACCACACAAAAACGGGAATCTGCCTATGCATTTTGGTGCCGTTTAGCCTTTGAAGAAGGGATTAACTTTTGGTTTGAAGAGAACCAACTGTTTTATAGCGATGAACATATGGGCATGACGGCGGGCATTCACCTTACCTATAACCCGCAAGCTGAAAGCGATATTACAGATAGCACAGCGACCACATGGCAATACGGTGAATATCTCTGTGTGGATGAAACCATTCAAAAAGATAATAATTTTATTCGCCCTTCTTACCCATTAGCGCATCAAGCCAAACTAGAAAAAGGCGGTCAACATAGCGTGTTCGAAAGCTATGGACGCTTTCAAGAAGATGCACAAGGTGCCCCTTTAACTGCCATTCGTTTTGAACAACTGCGCAACGGCAGTCGTGTTGGACGTGCCAGCACCAACTGTTTTGCCTTAATGCCGGGCAAGATTTTCTCGCTGAGCAATCACCCTAGTTTAATGATGAATGATAACTGGCAAGTTATTCAAGTTTCGCATCATGGCGTGCAGCCGTTAGCGGATAACAGCGGTGGCGAAGGTACACAGCTTTCTAATAGCGTCGAATTTATTCCCGGCACACAAGAATGGCGACCACCGCATCATTACAAACCGACGGCGGATGGCGATGAAGTTGCCACGGTGGTAGGCCCTCCGGGTGAAGAAATTTACGTCAACGAAGTGGGTGCAGTAAAAGTCTATTTTCATTGGGATCGCTATGGCAAGCCCGATCACAGTGCCTCGTGCTGGGTGCGTGTAGCGATGGGTTGGAATGGCAATGGCTATGGTTTCTCTGCTGTACCGCGTATCGGGCAAGAGGTGATTGTCTCTTATCTTAATGGCGATATTGATAGACCGATTATTACAGGGTGCACCTATAACGGTCGCAACGCACCCCCGCTGAAATTTCCTGAAAATATGACCCGTACAACAATCAAAACTAAAACCCATAAAGGCGATGGCTTTAACGAACTGCGCTTTGAAGATGCCGGTGGTAAGCAGGAGATTTTTATTCATGCACAGAAGGATATGAATACGGTGGTGCTCAACAATCGCACCACACATGTACTTAATAGCCACGCTGAGATCATAGATAAAAATCAAGAGATGCAGGTAAAAGGTAATCGCACAGAGACCATCAAGGAAAATAACACCGAAACCGTCGGTCAACATAAAAAAATCAGTGTGGGTAATACATTAGCCATCGATGCAGGCGATGCCCTTGAACTGCGTTGCGGTGCCAGCGTGTTAAGAATGGATAGTGCAGGCCATATCACCATTAATGGGACGGAATTTAGTTTTGAAGCCTCAGGTCCGGTGCAGATCACAGGCAAAGATGTCGATATCAACTAGGGGTTTTGGATGTTAGCTCACATTATTAACCAGACTCCTTTTCCTCATTTTTCCTTTGAAAAACTGGGGTATAAAGATGAGCATTGGCAAACTATTGCGGTAAAAGTTACTTGTGATTTTGATCCTCTCACGGGCATGTGTGACATTGCGGATGAGCAAAAGTCGCTCATTATGGCGGATGTTTACCGAACAACGCCTGAAAATAGCAGTTTATTGCACGAAACAGATCTTGTGTCTTATAAGCCCAATGCTGAAATTTATCTTGTGGGTACTGCTCGAACATTAGATGAAACGCCTTTGGCTCAGTGGGAAACCGAGTTCTCAATAGGTCAAATACACAAGAAGTTGACTATCAGTGGCCCTCGTTATTGGGAGCATCACCATGATTGGCAATTAAGCTCTCCACAGCCCATTTCTGCCTTACCGCTTATTTATGAAAATACTTATGGTGGCAAGAATAGCCATCAAAAAGCTTATGAGAAAAACCCTGTTGGTTTAGGTTGGTATGAAAGTCGCTATCTTGATAAAGCGCTTCAATACCCAGCGCCTCAAATTCACTATCCCTTTTCAGAGCAAGTATTTCAGCTGAATAAACCGTGGGAGGTTGCAGGCTATGGGCAATATAGTCGTTGGTGGCAACAACGATCACAATTTGCGGGTACCTATAAAGACAAATGGCTCAATCACATAAAACCTTATTATCCTGATGATTTTAAGTCTGATTTCTTTATGAGTACGCCCGTTGACCAACATCAACAAGGCTTTTTTGTAGGCAATGAACGCCTCTCACTGAGTGGTTTCTTTGCACAAACGCCTCGTGTAGATCTTGCTTTGCCTAATATTGGTTTTGTCGCCATTCCTCATTTTTCTCATTCAAAAACGCCCTATGAGTTATTAGCGCTAGACACAATATGTGTGTCGCTTGATGAACAAAAGCTATACCTCACATGGCGTTATCGCCAATTGATCTCGACGATGGAAAGCACGCTGCAACTTCAAGCTTATAAGTTGTAATAAGGATATTACTCATGACAAAAAAAATCGTCGGGAATAAAAATGCCGATTACTGCGTTATCGCCACAGGTCCTGATGTTTGCCAAGTCGGCAATGTTGTTGTTCCTTTTGACAGCTTTCAGCAACTCAGTGCAGAAAAAACCTATGTTTCCACGGTACGCGTGAATGGTGTACCGACATTAACCGTGGGAAGTGTGATTAAAGGAACACAAGGAAATACGGGCTCTGGCATTATTTCGGGCACCAGTTTAGGGCGTGGGAACTGCGTTATTACTAGTGGCTCACCAACCGTGCGTTTTTGTGGACAATCGGCGGCTTTTCATGGCTCTGACGTCTTGATGAACAATAATAATGTACCAGGTCGCCTCTATTCTGAAGAAAAAGCCCGACAAAAAGCCAATGAAGCTACCGAGATTTCTGCTGAAGCACCGCCTAAAAAAAAACGTCCAGAGGAGATGACCTATCAAGAACTGAAGCGCTTGATGGACGATACATATCATGAAGCAGAATTAATTGGTGGAGAAAACTTACCAGATACCACCATAGGTGCAGGAAAAGGCTTTTTAAATGGTTTAATTGGTTTGGTTGAAACCGTTGCCAAAGCCAATGCCGTCAGTGCCTCCTATCAAATGGAATCGCAAGCCTATGGTCCAGCAACATGGTTTATGTCAGAAGAAGGAAAACAACAATACGCAGAGACAATGACGTCACTTGCTCATGAAATGCGCAAAGAGGAAAACTTACCCCAATTTGAACGGCTAAAATACGACAACCAAGCACAAGAATCAGGTGCCTTAATAGAAGAAGTGGGTGAATACGTTTTTCTCACCAAAGCGGCAGCTGGCTTACTACAAAATGGCATTAAAGCATTACCTCGACTCATTAGAAAAGATCCACCTCCGCCGAAAGAAGTCACGGTAATAACAAAACCGCAAGGCGAAAACAGTGCCAATATAAAACCCAATAAATCCTGCAATAATAAAGCGGTCTGTGAATCCGATCCTGTGAACGTTGCCACAGGCGATTTTATTCAAGTTTGGGATGTGCTCTCCCTTTCAGGGCTTTTACCCATTTCATTACAACGAACCTATCGTTCCACAGGCTCCTCCTCTGGATTATTTGGCCCCAAATGGACAGATAACTGGTCGATATTCTTAGAAATTCAATCAGAGAATATTATTTATCACAATGAGGAAGGGGCACAAATCACCTATCCTTATACGGATAATCACCTCAATATCCGTAATGTTTATTATCCCCATGTTCTACTCTCTGGTGAGATAGAAGCTAACATTGGTTTATTCGATAATCGCACCCAGTTGACGCATCATTTCAACCATATCGATGGTTCTTATCGACGTCTCTCTGCCATTACAGATAATAATCATCAACGCATTGATTTTATTTACAACGAACAACACCAATTAATCTCTGTATCGCGTAATGGTATTACTGCGCTTTATTTGAATTACCATTCTCATCAATTAAACCATATCACCTTAGCTAATAAGGTTATCTCTCAGCCTTTAGTGACTTGTCAGTATGATAAACAAGGTTATTTAAGTGAATGTAATGCCTACCAGCAAAATCACTTATGGCATGAATATACTGCCGAAGGTTTTATGTCTCGTTGGCATGATACAGATCAAACGGATTATTACCTCGAATATGACAAATACGGCAGAGCGATAAAAAACAGCTCACCCTCCGGCTATTGGTGTGGTGGTTTTATTTATGATGATATTCATAAGATGACCACCTATTTCAACAATGAAGGTGAGCAAGCTTACTATTATTATAATGATGCCGGTCTCGTTACACATGCGATTGATGCATTAGGGCGTGAAACCAAAACACAGTGGCATAATAATCAAAAAATAAGTGAAACCAATGCATTAGGGCAAACGACGTCTTATCTCTATCATTATGATGGCAATATTGCGCAAATTACCTTTCCTGATGAGCGATCCATTGAGTATCAATATAATACTCAAGGTCAGTTGATAGAATATGTCTCCCCCTTTGGTGATAAATGGCAACTCACCTACGACGATAAAGGTAATTTAACCACAGTTACCGATCCACAAGGTCGCCAACAAGCCTATGAATACAGTCAACATGGTGAACTACTTAAAGCTATTCAGCCGAATGGTGCGCAGTGGCACTATGAATATAACCCAGCTAATCAATTAATAAAAAGCACCAACCCTTATCAACATAGCTCGGAATACCAAAGTGATGAGCTAGGTCGATTACTGCAAGTCACCAATGCACTAAACCACACCACTCGCTATCAATACAGTAAAGAGCATGATGGTGTTAACGGCAGTCTCAGCGATATTTTATTGCCTGATGATATCCATCAACATATTGAATATGACAGCGAACGCCGAGTTGTTGCTGTCACCGATGGCGAAGGCAAAACCACGCGCTATCGCTATGGCCCCTTTGATTTATTACTCGCCACAATACGCCCTGATGGGACGGAAATTCGCTTTGAATATGATTCACTTACACGACTCAAAAACGTCATCAACGCCACTGGCGATGCCTATTCTTATGAGCGTGATAAAGCCGGTCAAATTATTCGTGAAGTGGATTTTGCAGGACGTGAAATCCAATATCGCTATGACCGCTTAGGGCGACGTATAGCGACTCGTTATCCTGATAATCATGAACTCCGTTATCATTATGATGAGACAGGGTTAATCACCGAACAAAGTATTTGGCTTGTCGATGAGATTGAGCATAAGTGCCTTTCTACAACCACGTATCAATACAATGAACGTTTGCAACTTATTCGTGCCACCAATCCTGATTCGGTGGTGGAATTTGAGTATGACAACCAAGGGCATTTATGTTGTGAACGGATAAACGGACAAGAGATTACGCATCAATGGGATGAGGAGCACGATATTCTCACCCAAACCCGCTTTGGTGAGCGTGAACTCCATTATGTTTTTGGTCAACTTCATGAACTGACCTCACTGCAAGTCAATCAACATGCACCCTTACAATTTAGTTATAACGCACTGGGGCAAGAGTTTTTACGCCAAAGCCAAGCGGGTTTTGCCAACTCTAGCCATTACACCGCCACCGGATTATTAGCCCATCAACGTGCAGGACGAGGAACGGAGTCCTTTTTACAGTCATTACACGATAATCCGCTTCAACCACCTATTTCGACCGATGTTCATCGAGGCTATCAATACGATAAAGCCTTTAATCTGGTCAATATTGAGGATGCGCGTTGGAACCGCACACAATACCGCTATAACGCCAACGACCAAATTATTGAAACCCAATACAGCAACCAGTTTGAACGCCAAAGCGAGAAGTTTCAGTACGATAACAATCTCAATATCACAGAGCATCAGTTTATTCCATCTGATGCGCATGGTGCGTTTTTACAACTGGCGCAGCAGCAACAAAAAGGCCGTGTCACTCGCCGTATCACCGCCAAAGGTTATCAAGACTATCACTACGACATTAATGGTCGATTAACGCAAAAAGTGGTTCATCAACACGGTTTTCGAGCAAAAACGTGGTATTACCAATGGAATACGCTTAATCAACTTATTGCCTGTTTTAATCCTGAAGGGGAATGCTGGCGCTACACGTACGATGCTTTTG
>OJIY01000080.1_pt1 | contig 104890 bp, 76 predicted proteins | sample 1596061 | NCBI WGS metagenome assembly OJIY01 (sample SAMEA4350111, study PRJEB24818) | metagenome | biome: human; feature: gut; material: faeces | place: Denmark | collected 2013-09 | reverse complement strand
GTGCTAAGAGGTCTTGAGCTTGCACAGAAGTAGGTAAAACTGTCAATGCAAACAATAATGCTATTGTAAATCTTCTAATTCTTTTTCTTAAACTCATAATTTGGTTCTTAGGTTCGAATAAAATTCAGATTGATTAATGAAACAATCCAAAATCATCAAACAATGAATGGATAAAAGTCCACCATTTGTAGTCAAAAGCGTTACAAAGATATGAAAAAAAGCATCACAATGTATGTCTGTTAACGTATTTTGTTACATTTTAATGGTATTATTTTAATGACAGAACACGATGTAATCTATCTGTTTATAGGGGATTTCAAGATATTGCAGCCCAATTGATATTAGTTTTTCTTAACTCTTTTAAGTGTGTCCAGAGCAGCTGATATTCAGTCTTTTCGCATGTAGGATCATTCTCGATAATCTTCTTGGCCTCGTCACGTGCAAGCTGAACCAACTGTCCATCGCGTGCAATGTCTGCTATCTTAAGGTCGAAAGCGATGCCACTTTGCTGCGTTCCTTCAAGATCTCCGGGGCCACGTAGCTTGAGATCGGCTTCTGCAATGCGGAAACCATCGTTGGTATCGCACATGATATCAATGCGTTTGCGGGTTTCTTCGCTGAGCTTATAGCCTGTAACGAGGATGCAATATGATTGTTTTGCACCGCGACCTACACGTCCTCGCAGCTGATGAAGCTGTGAAAGGCCGAAGCGTTGGGCATCAAGTATGACCATAACAGAGGCATTTGGCACGTTAACACCTACCTCTATAACGGTTGTGGCAACAAGAATTTGAGTTTCACCGCTGACGAAACGTCGCATTTCCTCTTCCTTCTCAGCCGGTTTCATCTTACCATGTACCTTGCTGATGCGGAACTCCGGGAAGATTTCAAGCAGCGACTCGTAACCCTTTTCAAGGTCTTTGAGGTCATTTTTCTCATTTTCTTTAATCAGTGGAAACACGATATAGACTTGCCGCCCCTGCCGGATTTGCTGGCGAATACCGTTGTAGAGGCTGGTCATCTGATTGTCGAACTTGTGTATGGTCTGTATAGGCTTTCGGCCAGGAGGCAGTTCATCGATGACACTCACGTCGAGATCGCCGTAGATAGTCATAGCCAATGTGCGCGGAATTGGCGTTGCTGTCATCACCAATATATGTGGTGGAGTTTCGCTTTTTGCCCATAATCGGGCGCGCTGGGCCACTCCGAAGCGATGCTGTTCGTCAACAACGGCCAGACCAAGTCGGGCAAACTGCACGGTATCTTCAATCACAGCATGTGTTCCAACGAGTATTTTTACATCGCCGACAGCTAAAGCTTCGAGTACTTGTTTGCGTCGTTTGCCTTTTACAATGCCTGTGAGCAGCTCCACACGAACGTCTATTCCTTTCAGAAACTCTTTGATTGTAGCGTAGTGTTGCTCGGCCAATATCTCGGTTGGTGCCATGATGCAGGCTTGAAAACCATTGTCAATGGCTATCAACATGGTCATTAAGGCCACGAGAGTCTTGCCTGATCCCACATCACCCTGCAGCAAACGGTTCATCTGTTTGCCGCTTGCCATGTCGTTACGTATCTCATGCATGACGCGTTTCTGTGCCCCGGTGAGTTCAAAAGTGAGATTGTTATGATAGAAACCATTAAAGTTTTGCCCCACGTGTTGGAACACATAACCGCGGTATTTGCGTCGATGATCGCTGGCATAGCGCAGGATGTTGAGCTGCACATAAAAGAGTTCTTCGAACTTCAGACGCACTTGTGCACGCTGGAGTTCGTCGAGTGATTTCGGATAATGTATGCCGTGGAAAGCTGCCTCGCGTGATATAAAATGGTGAGGGCGCAGGATAAAGGGTGGAAGTGTTTCTGAAATAGAACCTTCGGGAAGTCGACTGATAAGCGTTTTCGTTAGTTTTTCAATGGCACGGCTCGTCATTCCGTTGTTTTTCATCTTCTCAGTTGTGGAGTAATAGGGCTGCATGCCCATCTCATTGAGCTGCAAATCGGCGGCTTTTTCGATTTCAGGATGAGCGAATTGATAGCGTCCTCCATAGATTGTTGGCTTGCCGAAGACTATGTATTCGGTATTAAGCGTGTAGGTTTTATAGATATATTGCGCCCCACGAAACCACACTAAGTCGACCACTCCGTGCCCATCGGTGAAGTGAGCAACAATGCGTTTCTTCCTCGCTCCATTTGAGAACTCCTCGAAACTGAGTATCTTTCCCTTGATTTGAACAAAGGGCATGGTGCCGTTAAGCTCGTCGATAGCATATACCTTGCTGCGATCGACGTATTTATAAGGGTAGTATTCCAGCAGATCACGCCATGTCTGGACATTGAGTTCCTTGCTCAATATCTCTTTACGCTTAGGCCCAACGCCTGGCAGATACATGATATCCTGATCGAGAATGCTGGTCATTAAAGAAGTGTTTCAGCGATTTTGAGATCAAAGGGAGTGGTGAGTTTGATGTTTTCTCGATTGCCTTCAACCATTGAAACCTGGCAACCAAGACTCTCTACTACAGAGGCGTCGTCGGTAAAACTATCTTGATAAGGCTGGTTGAAAGCGCGTTTCAAGAGCGAAATATCAAAGACCTGCGGCGTTTGTACTATGCGATAATCAGAACGTTGCACATTGCGGCCTCCACCATGAGCATCAATATAGCGGATAGTATCGGTCACAGGAAGCACGGGAATGGCTGCATATTCTTCGCGAGCTGTTTCAAAACATTCTTTAATCACGCTCAAAGAAACAAATGGGCGCACGCCATCATGGATGCCAACTACGCCCTCGGCATTGTCGGGAATGGCTGCAAGCCCGTTTTTTGATGAGTCGAAACGCGTTTCTCCTCCATTTACAATGGCATGTGGAATATTAAAGTTGTATTCCTTACAAAGGGCTTTCCAGTAGTCCTGCTGATGCTTAGGGAGCACAAGAATAATATTCAATGCAGTATCATATTCATGAAAACGCTCAATGGTACGCATGAGAACGGGTATCCCCCCCACAGGAATGAACTGCTTGGGAATATCAGTTCCCATGCGCATTCCCTTGCCTCCGGCTACGATAATGATATAGTCCATGCAGTTTATCGATTCATCAGATGAGTGAACTGCATCTTTGTTTCAAGGTCTTTTACGGCATCTTCGCCAATGAAATAACTCAAAATCTTATAGGCATAAGGCAGAGTAGCCGCCGGCCCTTCACCCGTGATGACATTTCCATCCTCTTGAATGAGTTCGCCGGTATAGGTCGTTGATGCGTTGAAATATTGCTCAAAGCCTGGGCTGCAGGTAGCTTTCTTGCCGTCAAGAATACCACATGAAGCCAAAACCATAGGCGCAGCACAGATTGCTCCGACACGCTTTCCAGCTTCAAATTGCTTTTTTAACGCCGCTTTCACACCCTCGTGAGCATTCAGATTGGTAGACCCAGGCATGCCACCCGGCAGTAAGAGGATGTCTGCATCATTGAAATCAGCTACATCTTCAAACTTCAAATCAGCCTTGACCGTTACACCATGCGAGGTTTCTACAAACTCACTCCCCGTTATACTGACGGTTTTGATGTCGACTCCACCCCTGCGAAGGATGTCAACGGGAGCCAAACCTTCGATTTCCTCAAAGCCGTTTGCTAAAAATTCATACACATTTGCCATAGTCATTCAATATTTTTCGTTATATTTGCAAATATAATAAGAAATATTGAAACTACAAAAACAAAACATGTCTGAACATAAACTGGTATTTGCAATCTATGGGAATGCGTACAAACGGCAAGCAATTTTACCCTTCATAGAACGTGCAATAGCCTATCTCGAAAGTCATCATGCAACGCCTTTGGTCGAACCTGAGAATATCGAAGGGGTCGACTATGTGATTTCCATGGGTGGAGACGGCACGTTTCTTGAAGCTGCCAACAAGGTTGGTGACCGTGAAATTCCCATCTTAGGTGTCAACATGGGACGCCTCGGTTTCCTTGCCGATGTGCTGCCAAGTGAAATAGAAACAACCCTCGACCATGTGCTTCGGGGCGATCATATCATAGAGGACCACACGGTTATCAAGCTTGAAACCAACGGCGAAACCGTTGAATGCAATCCTTTTGCACTGAATGATATTGCCGTGTTGAAGCGAGACAGTGCCTCAATGATAAGCATCAGAGCCTATGTGAACGGTGACTTCTTGGTGAATTATCAGGCAGATGGACTCATCATTGCTACGCCGACGGGCAGCACAGCCTACAGTTTGTCTAACGGAGGCCCTATCATTGTGCCCCAAAGTGGCAGTCTTTGCATCACTCCTGTGGCTCCCCACAGCTTGAATATCCGTCCGATTGTCATCAATGATACCAGTGTTATAGAACTCGAAGTGTGCTCACGGTCTCATAATTTCCTTGTAGCTGTCGACGGACGAAGTATGAAAATGGCTGAAGAAACACGTCTCACCATCCGCAAGGCACCTTATACTATCAAACTTATCAAATTGAAATCTCAGCGTTATTTCTCCACTTTGCACGAAAAACTCATGTGGGGTGCTGACACACGACAACGATGAACTGCAAGACATTATTAAAGATTCCGAAGTTCAAATACGATGCACGGACATTGCTTAAATGGCTTTGGAATGCGTGGAGAGGCAATCAGTTGCAGGCTGTTCTCAATGCTTCTATCGGTCTTCTGTCGGTAGGTGTGAGCCTCGGTCACGTATGGGCGATGAAGCGGGCCATTGATGTGGCCTCGGGAACAGTGGAAGGTAACCTCTATTGGGCAGTCGGAGTAATGGCCGTTCTGATACTACTCGACTTTGCATTGAATATTGCAGGCACATGGGTTCGCAACATCTTAGGCATCAAGGCACAGAACCGTATGCAGCAACGCATGCTCGATCGGCTGCTGAGAGCAGAGTGGAAAGGGCGCAATCATCATCATTCTGCCGACATTCTCAACCGACTTGAGTTTGATGTCAACAACGTTGTGAACTTCTTAACCGAGACAATTCCAAGCACACTCTCCGTATTAGCCATGTTCATAGGCGCCTTTCTCTATCTCTTTTCAATGGACAAGGTGCTGGCTGTCATAGTGATTGGCATCTTCCCTATGTTCTTGGCAGTGAGTAAAATCTATGTAGGACAGATGCGACATCTTACCCGGCAGGTGCGCGATAGCGACAGTAAGGTGCAGAGTGTGCTGCAGGAAACGATACAACATCGCATGCTTATCAAGACATTAGAGAGCGACAGCGCCATGGTTGAACGGTTAGGCAACACGCAGAGCGAGCTTCGTCATCGCGTTGTCCGCCGCACAAAGTTCAGCGTTTTCAGCAATATGGTGGTCAATTTCGGCTTTGCTTTCGGCTATTTGGTGGCTTTCTTATGGGCTGCCATACGCATGTCGGCCCACACATTGAGCTTCGGTGGCATGACAGCTTTCCTGCAATTGGTCAACAGAATACAAGGACCTGCGCGCAACCTGACAAAACTCGTGCCCGCTTTCGTGAGTGTTTTCACGGCAGCCGAACGCTTGATGGAACTCGAAGAAGACCCACTTGAAGAACAAGGTACACCTATTTATATAAAGGCCCCCTGCGGAATACGACTTCAAAACGTAGGTTACGCCTATGAAGATGGTGGTGGAGACAAGGTCATAGACGGGCTTTCGTTCGACTTCAAACCGGGCAGTTGCACGGCCATTCTCGGTGAAACAGGAGCCGGGAAAACGACACTTGTGCGCATGATTTTGGCCTTGGTGCAGCCTCAAGACGGCAAGATTGAGATTTATCATGGCAGCACTCACCAGGCATTGTCACCCCTTCACCGCTGCAATTTCGTTTATGTTCCCCAGGGAAATACGCTCATGAGCGGCACCATACGCGAGAACCTACGCCTTGGAAAGCTTGATGCCACCGATGAGGAGATGCTCCATGCCCTGCATGTCAGCTGTGCCGACTTCGTCAACGACCTGCCCGACGGTCTCAATACGCTCTGTTCTGAACAGGGAGGAGGCCTCAGCGAGGGGCAGGCTCAACGCATAGCAATAGCCCGAAGCCTGCTGCGTGACCGTTCAGTGATGCTGTTTGACGAGGCAACGAGCGCGCTCGACCCCGACACCGAACGCCAACTGCTGAACAACATCCTTTCTGCTCACGACAAAACAATTATCTTCATCACCCATCGTCCGGCTGTGATTGACTATTGCGATCAAACATTAAAGCTTGAAAAAATATAGCCAACAGGAAAGAAAAACCATTACATGATGCAACTATATGACTCTTGTCTGCGTCTAAGCAATATATGATTCATCTCAAAGACATAAACAAAACCTACCAAGGGGCACAGCCTTTGCACGTTCTCAAAGGCATAAACCTCGACATTGAAGAGGGAGAATTCGTCTCCATCATGGGCGCTTCAGGCTCCGGAAAGTCCACTCTTCTGAATATTCTCGGTATACTTGACAACTACGACAGTGGCGAATACGTGCTTGGCGACACGCTCATCAAAGACCTTTCTGAGTCGCGTGCCGCCGAATACCGCAACAAGATGATTGGCTTTATCTTTCAAAGTTTCAATCTGATTGGCTTCAAGACGGCCGTCGAAAACGTCGAGCTGCCACTCTTCTATCAGGGAGTCAGCCGTCGGAAAAGGCACCAATTGGCCCTCGACTATCTTGACAAGCTGGGCCTTCTGCCTTGGGCCGACCACTATCCCAATGAGATGTCGGGCGGACAGAAGCAGCGTGTAGCCATTGCCCGCGCCTTGATCACGCAGCCACGCATTATCCTTGCCGACGAACCTACGGGCGCCTTAGACAGCAAGACCTCGGTCGAAGTGATGCAACTCTTGAAGCAACTCAATGCCGAAGAGCACAAAACGATTGTCGTGGTGACGCATGAAAGCGGCGTGGCTAACGAGACCAACAAGATTGTTCACATTAAAGATGGCATCATAGGTAAGATAGAAAACAACTTCGATCACCATGCTTCGCCATTCGGCATAGACGGAGTGATGAAGTAGTTGCTAACGCATTGAACATCAACATGATACGAAACAGCTTCTGACTTGCGTCAAATCATCGTGCAAACTGCGTCAAGTTATGTGCTGATTTGAGTCAAGTTGCACGATGATTTGAGTCAAGTTGCAAACGCAGTTGACGCACCTTGCAAACAGTCTTGACAGAACAGAAGAAACAATGTAAACCAAAGAGTGAAATAATGAGAGACATTTTTGCTGAAATATGGGCTACAGCTAAGCGCAATAAACTGCGTACCGGGCTTACGGGCTTTGCCGTTGCGTGGGGCATCTTCATGCTGATTTTCCTCCTCGGAGCAGGAAATGGACTCATCAATGCCACCGAACAGAACAGCGGACGCTTTATGGCTAACTCCATGGAAGTGTTTGGTGGGCAGACTTCCAAAGAGTATCAGGGACTGAAAGAGGGGCGTGAGATTACGCTAAATGATAAGGATTTTTCAACGACAACCGAGAAATTCTCAGCAAATGTCGATGATATGGGGGCTGTGGCAGAGCAGAACAACGTCACGATTTCATTGGGAGAGAACTACACGAATACGATACTTTCGGGAGTCTATCCCAATGAAAAGGACATCAACAAGATAGAGATGCGCTACGGGCGGTTCATTAACCAGATTGACAATCAGCAGTCAAGAAAGGTGCTTGTCATTAATGATGAGCAGGCCCGTGAACTCACTTCGGGAGACATTCGGGGACTTATTGGCCGGTATGTCAACGTGGGTTCGTTCAGTTTTGAGATTGTCGGCATCTGTAAAAAAGACGATTCGGGGCGCAATGCACGGGCATTTTCGGCTTTCAACACTGTGCGCACAATATATAATAAAGGTGATAAGGCCGATGAATTTCATTTCTCTTTCCACGGCTTGAAGACCGAACAAGACAATGAAGCCTTTGAGAAAGACTATCGGGAAAGCCTGAACCGCAACCACAGAGCAGCCCCCGACGACGAGGATGCGATATGGATTTGGAACCGATTTACACAGGCCATGCAGATGGAAACGGGTATGGGCATCATCCGAACTGCCCTTTGGATAATCGGCATCTTTACCTTGTTGAGTGGCATAGTGGGTGTTTCTAACATCATGCTCATTACTGTTAAGGAGCGAACTCGCGAGTTTGGAATTCGCAAGGCCATAGGAGCTAAGCCGTGGGCCATACTTAAACTCATCATCATTGAAAGTGTCATCATTACCACGTTCTTTGGTTATGTGGGGATGATTTTGGGCATTGCAGCCAATGAATACATGGATGCAACGATTGGACATATGCAGGTTGACGCCGGCGTTTTTAAGGCAATGATGTTCGTAAACCCTACTGTCGGACTTGATGTCTGCATAGAAGCCACTCTCGTTATGGTCATTGCAGGTACGCTTGCAGGCTTGATTCCGGCTAAGAAAGCAGCAAAAATCAGACCGATTGAGGCGTTGCGGGCAGAGTAGTGAAGCCTCCTCTGAAGCCTCCCTCGGCCCCTCCGAAAGGAGGGGAGACTGAATTTACGGGAGTTTCAAGGACATTTCGTCATGGAAAAGAAAACAGTTCAGAGAGAAGATGTAGAGATATAGACGAATGAAATGCATAAATGGACGACAAATATATACTCATTCTGCATGCTTGTTGTTTGCAATGCGTGCGGTCTCCCCTCCTTTCGGAGGGGTCAGGGGGAGGCTTTTCCTTTGGGTTGGGACTGGGTTGTAGCTTATTATTTAGCTTATGAGAATAGACATTGACACCTATAAAGAAATCTTAGACACGCTGACTCGCAACAAGAGTCGGTCGTTCCTGACAGGCTTCGGCGTGTTTTGGGGCGTATTCATGCTCGTTGGATTAATGGGCGGAGGCAATGGACTGAAAGAACTTCTTTCCAAGAATTTCGAAGGTTTTGCCACCAATTCGGCCATTATTTTCGCTCAGAACACGACGAAACCTTATGCCGGTTACCGTAAGGGACGACAGTGGATGATGGAGTATAAGGATGTAGAAAGGCTTAAAGCACAAGTGCCCGAACTTGATATAGTGTCGCCAATGCTGGGCGGATTTGGCAATAACATTGTCTTTGGTGATAAGAAAACATCATGCCATGTGAAAGGAGTACTGCCTGAATATGCCAAGGTCGAGACCCCGAAACTGCGTTATGGCCGTTTCCTTAACAGCATGGATATGCAGCAACATCGTAAGGTCTGCGTGATAGGAAAGAAGCTTTATAAGTCGCTTTTCCCCAGAGGTGGCGACCCATGCGGACAGTTGGTGCGTGTAGATTCCATTTATTATAGTGTTGTTGGTGTCGACTATGGAAGTAGTAATATGAGTATCAATGGCAGTTCAGAAGAAAGTGTCATCATTCCCATTACTCTTATGCAGCAGGCCTATAACTATGGAAATGACGTGCATCTCATCTGTGTTACGGGGCAACCGGGAGTCACCATGAGCAGCATTTCACAGAAGATGCGCAGTGTGATTGCCCGTGCTCATCAGATAGATCCTACGGATGAAAAGGCGATAACCGTGTTCAACAGCGAGGTAATGTTCGGCATGGTAGACAGTCTTTTCAGCGGAGTGAACTTCCTGATATGGCTTGTTGGCATCGGAACCTTATTGGCGGGAGCCATCGGAGTGTCTAACATCATGATGGTAACTGTGAGGGAACGCACCACCGAAATAGGCATCCGGCGCGCAATAGGAGCGACACCTAAGAACATATTAAGCCAGATTATCAGCGAGAGTATCATTCTTACTGCGGTCGCAGGTATGAGTGGAATCCTCTTTGCGGTTATCATATTGCAACTCGCCGAGCTTGCAAACACAACTGATGGCATCGTGAACTCACATTTCCAAATCGGTTTCTGGACGGCCATAGGTGCCGTGGCTTTGTTGAGTGTTTTAGGCATCTTGGCCGGTCTTGCGCCTGCAGCGAGGGCCATGTCTATAAAGCCTGTCGATGCAATGAGGGACGAGTAAGCACCCACCCTCAGCCCCTCCCCAAGGGAGGGGAGCCCGAACTTGCAGTGAATTTCATGCAAATGGTAAGATAGAGAAATGTTTATAACGAGATAATTAAATACAAACAATAACGAATAATAAATCCCCGTGGCGGTGCAGCTCCCTTCCCTTTGGGAAGGGTTGGGGTTAGGTTTATGAAGAAGTACATTAAGTTTATCATTGCAGCTATTATTGCTTTGATCTTCATTGGAACCTTTGTGTTCCTTTGGATGAAGTCACGCCCCCAGTCAATTGTTTATGAAGAGTTCATGCCTAAAGTCATGGACCTGAAGAAGACAACGGTAGTGACGGGGAAGATTGAGCCGAGAAACGAGGTGAATGTAAAGCCGCAGATCAGTGGAATCATTACCGAAATCACGAAAGAAGCAGGACAAACCATACAGGCTGGGGAGATTATAGCCAAGATAAAGGTTATACCTGACATGCAACAGCTTAGTTCTGCAGAGGCCAGAGTACGTTTGGCAGAGGTCAATGTGAAGCAGGCAACGGTGGATTATCAGCGCGAAAAGGTGCTTTTCGACAAGGGATTGGTCAGTGCCGACGAGTATGATAAGGTGCGACAGACAATGCGTCAGGCCCAGGAGGAAGCGAGGGCGGCCAACGACAACCTTGAAGTGGTGCGCGACGGTGTGTCGAAAAGCAATGCCAGCACAAGCTCCACGCTCATTCGTTCAACCGTAAGTGGATTGATACTTGACATTCCCGTGAAGGTAGGTAACACCGTAATCCTGAGTAATACGTTTAATGACGGTACGACGATTGCCACAGTTGCCAACATGAACGACTTGATTTTCCGTGGTAATATTGATGAAACCGAAGTGGGAAGTCTCGTCACTGGAATGACTATGAAAATAACTATTGGCGCACTACAAAACGAGAAACTGCAGGCAAGATTGGAGTATATATCGCCTAAAGCCGTAGAAAACAATGGCGCAAATCAGTTTGAACTCAAGGCTGCCATTACGGGATTGGGCCGCACACAGCTTCGTTCGGGCTACAGTGCCAATGCTGAAATCGTGCTTGCTCAAGCCAACCAAGTGCTCACTGTGCCTGAAAGTGCGATTGAGTTTGAGGGTAATAACACCTATGTTTATATCGTTAAAAGCAGCGGAGAACAACAAACTTTCGAGCGTCGACGCGTAGTAACAGGCCTCAGTGACGGCATAAACATAGAGATTAAAAGTGGACTGAGCAAGAAAGATAAGGTACGTGGTCCGCAGAAAATAGCGGAGGAGGAGAAGTAGGTCTTGTTGTTTTTGTGATGTTTTGCGTCATTTCATGTTGTAATCTCATTCACTTTACCTCGCAATCTGCGTCATATTAGCGTGTCATCTGACGCAGATTACACGTTCATTTGACGCAAGTGAGAAAGTAAGTTGTGGGAGGAGGCATGAGAAACAGACTTTATTCCAAAACCGACTCCATGATTCTGTTGGCATTGTCGATGCGTTCCTGTGTCGGCGGTTCAATGCCTTTGAGTGGATAGTCAATGTGAAGTTCTTCGTATTTATACGTGCCTAATGTGTGATAGGGCAAGATATCAATGCGTTCAATGTTGTGTAAAGTCTTGAGAAACGCGGCAAGTTCGTGCAGATAAGCATCGTTGTCGGTGAGCTTGGGGATAAGAACATGGCGTATCCAGACAGGCTTTTGAATGTCTGAAAGATAGCGGGCGCAGTCAAGAATGTTGCTGTTGGAGAACTTGGTCAGCTTGCGATGTTCGTCCTCTCGAATGTGTTTGATGTCGAGGAGCACGGTATCTGTGACCTTCATCAGCCGTTCAAACTTCGCAAACCACGTGCCCTTGCGTGTAAAAGGCTGTGCCGATGTGTCAAGACAAGTGTTGATGCTGCGTGCATGGGCTTTCTCGAAGAGTTCTATGAGAAAGTCTATTTGCAGCAGAGCTTCACCTCCACTGACCGTGATTCCACCTTTCTCGCCCCAGTAGGAGCGGTATTTCTCGGCCTGATTAAGCAGTTCGTCGGCTGTCATAGGCCTTGTCTTGTCTTGCTTCCAAGTGTCGGGATTGTGGCAAAACAAGCATCGCATGGGGCAGCCTTGTAGGAAAATGAGAAACCGAATGCCTGGTCCGTCGACCGATCCAAAGCTTTCTATGGAGTGAACATAGCCCACTTTCTCCTGCTTCTCGCTTGCTGAGGCTGTATCTTGTGCGTTGTTCTTGTTCATCATTCAGCAATGTTTGTACCGTAATTTGTATAAATGCCCCCTGTCACTCCCTGCAAACAGAAAGGACAGAGGGCGCATATGATTACCCTATTGAATAGGTCTTGTTTACAATCTGCCGTGTGCCTGGCGTGCAATTACATCGAGTTGCTGCTCACGAGTGAGGTCGATGAACTTCACTGCATAGCCACTTACGCGGATCGTAAAGTTCTGGTATTCCTCCTTTTCGGGGTGTTCCATAGCGTCTTTCAACTTGTCAACGCCGAAAACATTAACGTTCAAGTGGTGTGCCCCCTGGTTGAAATAGCCGTCCATCACGCCAACCAATGTGCGTGAACGCTCCTCATCGTCATGTCCCAAGGCTTCGGGTGAGATGGTTTGCGTGTTCGAAATGCCATCGAGTGCATATTCGTAAGGCAGTTTTGCCACCGAGTTGAGCGATGCCAAAAGGCCATTTTGCTCGGCACCATACGACGGGTTGGCCCCCGGAGCCAATGGAGTTTCGGCACGACGGCCGTCAGGCATGTTGCCCGTATACTTGCCATAAACCACGTTTGAGGTAATGGTTAGAATACTTGTTGTGGGTTCTGAGTTGCGATAGGTATGGTACTTGCGAATCTTGTTCATGAAGGTTTTGAGCAGCCATACAGCGATTTCGTCAGCTCGTTCATCGTCGTTGCCATAGCGTGGGAAGTCGCCTTCGGTCTTATAGTCCTTGGCAAAGCCCGTTTCATCGCGTATAACATGCACCTTGGCATACTTGATTGCACTGATAGAATCAACCACATGGCTGAAGCCTGCAATACCCGTTGCGAACGTACGACGCACATCTGTGTCAATAAGAGCCATTTCGGCAGCCTCATAGAAGTACTTATCGTGCATGTAATGAATAAGGTTCAATGTCTTCACATAGATGCCCGCAAGCCAGTCAAGCATATCATTAAAGCGTGGCATGAACTCTTCATAGGTAATCACATCGGCTGTAATGGGGCGATAAGCCGGGCCTACCTGCTCGCGAGTGCGACCGTCAACACCGCCGTTAATGGCATAGAGCATCGCCTTGGCAAGGTTGGCACGCGCTCCGAAGAACTGCATTTCCTTACCTGTCTGCGTAGCACTGACACAGCAACATATCGAATAGTCATCACCCCAAATCGGTCGCATCACATCGTCATTTTCATACTGAATGGAACTTGTTGTTACCGAAATCTTGGCTGCATAGTGGCGGAAACCTTCAGGAAGTCGGCTGCTGTAGAGCACCGTGAGATTGGGTTCGGGCGATGGTCCCATGTTTTCGAGGGTGTGAAGGAAGCGGAAATCATTCTTCGTTACCATTGAACGGCCGTCTATTCCCATACCTGCCACTTCGAGAGTTGCCCATACCGGGTCTCCGGAAAACAGCTGATTGTAGGACGGAATACGTGCAAACTTCACCATTCTGAACTTCATTACGAGATGATCGATTAGTTCTTGCGCCTCTTCTTCAGTCAGTTTACCTTCCCGAATGTCCCGTTCGATGTATATATCAAGGAAAGTTGAGATGCGACCTACCGACATTGCCGCCCCATTTTGAGTCTTGACAGCGCCAAGATAACCGAAGTAAAGCCATTGAACGGCTTGACATGCGTCGTCAGCAGGCTGAGAAATGTCGAAACCATAAAGGGAAGCCATCTCCTTTAAGCCTTGTAATGCACGGATTTGCATGGCTACTTCTTCGCGCAGACGAATGACTTCGTCTATCATTTCGCGGTCGCCCATGTTCTCTAAGTCACGCTTTTTCTCTGCAATCAGATAGTCAATGCCATACAAGGCCACGCGACGATAGTCACCGACAATGCGTCCTCGGCCGTAAGTATCAGGCAAACCGGTCAGGATATGATTATGACGCACGTGCTTCATCTCGGCAGTATAGGCATCAAAGACACCGTCGTTGTGGGTCTTTACATAGCGGGTGAAGATGTTGTGCAACTTCTCTGAAGGCTGATAACCATAGGTAGTGCAGGCTTGTTCGGCCATTTTGATACCGCCATATGGCATGAAAGCACGCTTCAACGGCTTGTCGGTTTGCAGACCAACAACGCGCTCCAACGCTTTTGTTGACTCGTCAATATAGCCTGGGCCGTATGCCGTGAGACCGGAAACTACCTCTGTCTCCATGTCGAGTACGCCGCCTTTGGCTCGTTCCTCCTTTTGAAGTGTGCGCAGTTTCTGCCATAATGTCTCCGTACTATGGGTCGGTCCTGCCAAGAAAGACTCATCTCCTTCATAGCTGGTGTAGTTGTTCTGAATGAAATCCCGTAGGTTAACTTCAGATTGCCACTTGTTTCCTTTGAAACCTCTCCATTCTTTTCTCATCATTGAATTACGTTTTTTTGAGTTGTGAAAACTAAATATAACGACGTCTGTACAGCCATGAAGCAAGACAGAACGCCGTTCCTCCTTTCATAATTTCTTTATCCTCGGATCATCGTTATCATCATCTTGAAGCGCTCAACAGCCTTCACGGAATGATGAGCACCGCTCGGAATGATGAATGTTTCACCCGCTTTGATGTTGAAAGTCTGTCCTTCAACGGTCAATTGCATGACACCATCAATGACTTGTATCAGTGCATCAAAGGGTGCAGTGTGCTCAGAAAGCCCCTGTCCGGCATCAAAACTGAACACTGTTACACTACCGGCATTGCTGTGAATGAACTCTTTGCTGACAACTCCTCCGTCTGTATATTCGATAACTTCTGTTGCCTTGAATACTTCTCCTTTTTCAATTGTAGCCATAATTTATTTGTTTTAAGTCATAAGAGAGCTGTATAACCGACCTCTTTGAAGTCATTCTCTCTTTTCTGATATCGTTGCAGCAATAATAATGCCGAGTCCTTAAGTGGTAACAAATGTGCCGACATGCAAGAACGATTGCCTTGAAACTCTTCTTGTGCAAGGACAAGATGTCTCGTCTCTCCTAAGCAACTAAAAGTCGGCATGACGCTCAAAGTGCATTCTTTTGCCTGTACTTGGATGCACAAATGATAGTTCTTCCGCATGAAGATAAAGCCGTTCAGCCCGCGTTCCATAGAGTTCGTCGCCCTTTATGGGGTTATTGAGTCCGTCAGCATGGGCACAATGCATGCGCAGTTGATGCGTGCGACCTGTCAACGGGTAGAGATTCATGCGGTTTTCTCCTGTCTGCTGATAGTTGGTTACAGCTTTCCTGCCGTGCACAGCATCGACAATTTGGCGTGGCCTGTCATGCAAATCAGGACGCAGGGGCAGGCAAATCTGTCCTGAACGAGCGCCATGATGTGGGCGAGAGAGTAAGGCAACATAGCGTTTCTGCACGCTATGTTCCTCAAACTGACGCTGCAAATCAATATAGGATTTGAGGTTGAGTGCCACGACGAGCAAGCCACTTGTGGCCATGTCGAGACGGTGGACAATCATCGGCCCTGTAGCTTCGGGATGACGTTGGCGCACGAGTGAGCGCACATTCTCACGCTGACTCTTCCCCGGAACGCTCAACATGCCCGCGGGTTTACATACAACTGCGATGTCCTTATCCTCGTAAATCCATTCCAACGCCTGTTGACTGGCGCGCTCCAATGGGTTTTCTTCGATGTCGATATTGCGCAACATCCATTTTAGAATGGGTTTACATTTGCCGTTGCATGCAGGATAGAACTGCAGATGATGACGTATTTCATCGCGCGGACTCGCACCCCACCAGAACATAGCCATGCTGACAGGCTGCATCTGATGGCTGAAAGCATATTGCAACAGCTTGGGTTCGCAGCATTCACCACTGCCTGCCGGAGGCGTCATAGGACTGAAGATGCGGAGCAAGTCCTGCTGATTGCCATGGCTGTCGAACATCACAAAGTGACTGAACAACCAGTTTTGCAGCGCATCACTCTGCTGATGCCGTTGCATTTTCAATGCCTTTATTTCGGCTTCTATCTTGTCAACAATTGCTTTCTTGTCGGCAATTTGAAGTGCCAGATGCTGTTTCATGCGATGCAATTCGGCTTTCAGAAACTGCGAACGGCGTATCATGTCGGGTGTCAACTCCTTGGGACGACCTTCCTTTTCGCGTTTGGCAGCGGCCTTGAAAGCCGCAATTTCCTTTTCCGCCTCATGCACAATATCGTACCACTCCTGCCTTGCCTTTCGAAGTTCAGCGCTGTTTTCAAGCGTGTCAATACGCTCGTTGAGTGCCGATATGCCTGCCTCATGCTGCTTGAAATAGCCATTTAGTTGCAGATAATCAAACACTGCAGGCACAAAATCAGGCCAATCGCTGCATCCACAGATCTGTCCACTGTAGCCTGCAAGATAGCCGAGGTCTCCTTTCCACCTGACAATGAGCACGCCAAACATCTTTCCTTGGTCTACTTCGGCTTTGAAGTCGGGCGTGGCTTCTGCTATCCGGCATTGCACTTCGTTTGCAGCTGTGCGGCATAGTGCATCAGGTTCATAGTAGAACGGATTGTTCATGCGGACAGGAATGTCGGCAGTTGCGGCTGAAAGTGGGTGGAATATCATTTCAATCTGCTGCGGTCAATGATTTCAATCGTTTTCCCATCCACGCGAATAACACCCTCTTTCTCGAATTCATTGAGTACTCTCAGAAGCGAAAACTTCTGTATTCCAAACGAATCGGCTATCTCCTGACGACTTCGGGAAAGGTGAATGGTATCGGAATTCTGCTCCCCTGCACGTTCAAGAAGCAGGTAAGCAACCTTTTCCCTGACGGTGAAAAGACTCAAAACTTTCATCTTATGAGTCAGGAAAACATCGATATTGGAGAGCGTTCGGATATAGTTCATGCGGATATCCTCGTCTCTGTCAATCAGTTGTTTCAGTGTCTGAGGGGTCATTCTCAACAGTGTTACGTTCGCATCAGTCTCAACACTGACGGGCATACTGTTGTCTTTGGCGAAGATAAAGGCAGGAGCAATGATGTTTCCCGGGCGCAACCGCGTCACCTCCACCTGCTTCCCGCTGAGCGAAACCATGCGACAGATGAGGCTTCCACTGATGACGATATCGGCAAATCGGCAGGGCATACCGGCCAATGTGTAGACATCGCGGGGCGCATAATCAACAAGTTGATAGCTGATATTGCCCAAGGCAAGGTCTATGCTGAGTTCGCTCATGCCGGCGAAAAGCGGACATCTCCGCAGCGCCTGCATCACATGGTCATTTATCATTCTTTGGGTTGCGTTTTGTTATAATAGTGCAAAATTAGTAATAAAAAGCCTATAAACGATACACCGCATTCAAAAAAGCTCTAACTTTACCGAGAAATAAGTAGTAATTTATGATGAAGAAAACAATTATTTGTTGGTTATTGCTGAGTTTCTTTATGGGTATGGAAGCTCAAAACCTGCATTTTAAAGACGGGAAATTCAAGATAGTACAGTTCACCGACCTACATTATAAACTCGGAAATCCTGCGTCTCGTCAGGCCACGGATTGCCTTTATGAGATTGTGAAGGCCGAACAGCCCGACCTTGTTGTGCTGACAGGCGACGTCATTTATTCCAAACCGGGCGATATGTGCCTGCAACAAGTGCTCAATGTGCTGTCGGATTTGAAGGTGCCTTTCTGTTATCTGTTGGGCAATCATGACCCTGAACAGGGTATACCTGTCAATCAGTTGTACGACCAGGCACAGCAGAACAGCTACTGTGTGCAGCCGAAACGCAATGGAAACACACTTGACTATGCGTTGCCCATCAAGTCGGGTGATGGCACAAAGACTGCTGCCGTGCTCTATTGTATGGATACCCATGACTACTGTAAAATGGCAGGTGTAGGCGGTTATCAATGGCTTACGTCGAAACAGATAGACCTTTATCGCAACTGGTCAGCGGCATTCAAACGCCAGAATGGAGGCAAACCGGTGCCTGCTTTGATGTTCATGCACTATCCATTGCCTGAATATAACGATGCCGTTGCTAACACACAAGTGGTTCTTTACGGTACAAGAATGGAGAAAGCCTACGCTCCTAACCTCAACAGTGGCATGTTTACGGCTGTCAAGGAATGTGGTGATGTGATGGGAGTCTTCTGTGGTCACGACCACGATAACGACTATTCACTGATGTACTACCGTGTTCTTCTGGCCCATGGTCGCTTCTCCGGCGGCAACACGGAGTACAACCATCTGCGCAACGGTGCCCGCATCATCGTGCTTCATGAAGGACAACGCAACTTCGATACCTACATTCGGGAACGTGGCGGACAGATACTTTATCAGACAACTTACCCTGACAGCTACACGAAAGACAACTGGAAAAAACGAGACGGAACGCGATAAGCAGGGATAGGACATGCGAAATTCGCTCCAAGATGCGATGTGCTGCAATCTTTCTTCCATTGTCTCAAAGTGTTTTGAAAGACTAAGTCGTGCGATGTCAAAGGTAATGTAACAGCTAAAATCATTCCTTTCGTATGCTTTTTGGATAAAAATTGTTGTCTGGTTTTTAACACTTCAATTCTCCACCAAATAGAAACGGAAACTCGTCTTCAGCGTGAGTGCGAAGCCATTCTATGGCTTCGATGTCTCCATTTTTATCTCCCTGCCATGTAATTCCATTCATCATGCACTGCATTTTGACGCAGATTACACGGCTATTTGCATCAAATTGCGCGATGAAATGATGCACTTTACAAAGCTTTTTCATATCAAATCGGCCATTTATTTGTCTGAATTTACCTCGCTTTTCAATTCGTTTTTCATAACCACTTGATAGTCAATAGTTTGCAAAATGCCTGAAAACAGCGCGAATTCAGAGCCAAGGGAACTTCATTTTCAAATACGTAAATCTCACGAGAGCTATTGTATATATTTTTCAGAAAAGGCGAATTATAGTTTAATATCTGCAAGTAAACAGAGCCATCCGGCACAATATGTTAATGATAACCGATGAAGAAGCGGCGCAACACAGCATGAGGTGGCCTGTAAGTCAGCGCTTTTCACGTTCCTTGCCGGCTATCTTTCCCCGCCATGACAACACACAATATCCGACACAAACTTATCAATGCTATGGATTGGTCAACCTTTTCATCTCTTTTCACAGCATTTTTTGCAGCACTTCAGATTACTGTTTTGCAGCTTTGTTGTACTGATTTATCATATATTTTATGTATTTTTGCAGACACAAGAGCCTCAAACAATGATCAACCCACTACGCATATTCAACATAAGAAAGGAGGAACGCTGGCCTGCATTGGCAGTTTTCATATATTTGTCTGCCCTGAACGGACTCGCTATCTATCAGCATTTTGAGGAGTTTACTCGCTGCGGACGCATCGGTTACTACTCTCTTTTCATGAAATATTTCAATCTTTCGGGCTACGATCCCTTTACCTATATCACGCTTTCTGAATGGCGATCGCTCTACAGTCTGGAGCGTCATCCGCTGCTTGCAGTCTTTGTTTATCCCCTCACGCAACTCAATCATTGGCTCATGGGGCTTACCGGCATGAACTGTGCCATATTCATTTGGGCCACGGTTCTCATCATCTTGTCACTCTACTCCACGTTGTTTCTATTTCGCATTCTACGCGAAATCGTGGGCATCAGCTATCGTGACAGCCTGTTGTTATCGGCATTTTTCCTGACATTCGGCCATATCATGGTCACTGTTGTGGCTCCCGATCACTTTGCATTATCGTTGTTTTTCCTGCTGTTGACACTCTATGCAGCAGGCAAAGCAATACTCGAGAACCGACCGTTGAGTACATGGAAGACCGCCTCTCTGCTTTTCCTATCCACTGGAGTAACCACTACGAACTGCGTAAAGATAGGACTTGCACAATGGTTTGCCAATGGAAAACGCTTTTTCTGCCCCAAATCATTCCTTATTTCGATGGTGATGCCGATGCTGTTGATAGGTTGTGGATACGCACTTATCAATGAATACATACAGAAACCCGAGCAGGAGCGACGGGAACACACATTGGCCGAGCGCCTGAAAAAAGACATCTCATTTCGTAAAATCATTGCCGAAACGAATGAAAAAACAGCACATCTCCACGCCAATGCTATCATGGAAGGGGAGAACTTCCGCTGGACTGACCTTCACTTATCGCGACCTCACAGCATCATTGAAAACCTTTTCGGTGAATCTTTGATGCTGCACGAAGACCATATGCTGCAAGATGTCAACAAAGACCGACCGATTTTCGTGGCTTATCACAACAAACTGTGCTACGTTATAGCCGTTGTCATGATGCTGTTGCTTGTCGGTGGTATCGTGACAGGCCTCAGGTTGCGCTTCATGCAGTTCTGTCTGTCGTGGTTCGGCTTTGATATGTTACTGCATTTAGTGCTTGGTTTCGGACTCATTGAAGTCTATATCATGACCGCTCACTGGGCTTTCATCCTGCCGATTGCTGCTGCTTTCCTGCTCAAACGCCAGCAACGGCCTGCCATGCAGCAAGTCCTGCGCCTCACATTAGTATTCTGCACCGTGTTCATGTTGGCCCACAACGGTCTGCTTTTCCTACGTTTCATGTTACATTAACGGCCTATGAAAGTATCTATTCTCATTCCCGTCTACGGTGTTGAACAGTATATTGCCGAGTGCGCTCGGTCGCTTTTCAATCAGACTTACCGTGACTTAGAGTTTATTTTCGTGGACGACTGCTCCCCCGATAACAGCATTTCAGTGCTTAAGAAGGTGCTTGAAGACTATCCTGACAGGGCAAGTCAAGTGCACATCATACGCCATGAAACCAACAAAGGCTTGGGAGCTACACGTCACACAGCCTTTACCCATGCGACAGGAGATGCTATTCTGCACGTTGACAGTGATGATGTTGTACCCAAAAACGCTGTAAGCTTGTTAGTTGATGAAATGCAGAAAGCACGGTATGACATCGTGAGCGGTGCCTATGCCGAGTACAAAGAACACCGTTTGGGAGCTGTAGTTTTTCCACCAAAAACCTCACATCATCAGTATCTTCGTATGATGTTGTGTCAAAATCTGGTAAAACATCACATATGGGGACGCCTATATCGCCGTTCATTCCTACAGGATCAGCATATTGAATCCATTCCCGATATCAACTATTGTGAGGATTATGCTGTCGTTCCCCGTGCCTTTTTCTCAGCCCGTTATACGACAATTGATGATCTCGTTTATTATTACCGCACGGACAATATCACTTCCTATACACATCAAATCTCACACAAAAACCTCGTTTCCATGCTCAAAGCGAATGCTGTGGTGATTGACTTTTTCAGGAAAAATGATGTGAAAGGCCTTTATCATCAAGCACTCGACATGGGATTGCTAAACATGTATCGCGATGCCATGAAGAATGGAATGCACCCTAAGGAAATTGAAACCTATTGCCCGTTCCAACCCATAAAAGCCCGCAACAGCGTGTTTTTAAAGGCTATGACAACGTGGTTGCCGATGAAAGTAAGTGATATCTTATACCGTATTTACAGGAGGATATGAGCATTTCTCATCGTAAAACTCATTTCAAGGAGACCCTATCTGCATCTTCTCCCCTCTCTTGAGGAGGGGTTGGAGGTAGTTTTCTCTTCTTCTCTTTCACCCATTTCATCATCTCTTCCATCATTTCCATACGCAGCATTTTCATGATTGCAGCATACAACAAGGCTGCAATGATGATGCGGGCAATGAGCAATAAGGCAAGATGTTCAATGAAACTCGTTACAAAGTAGGTAACAGCCATTACGCCTGCAGCCACAAACATCGACGGGAAAACATCTTTCACGACTTCCCACAAGCGTACACCGATGATGCGATGCGCAGCAAACTGCCACACCAAAAGCCATACAATGATAAACAATGTATAGAACATCACCATGCTGTTGATGCCCCATTGATAGAAAAGTGCTATAATACCAAGTTGAAAAACAATCTGCAAAACATTGCAACACATATAGATATCCGACCGTCCATTGCTGATAGCTACATTCTGATACATGGTGTAAAACGGCACGAAAGCACCACCGATGCAGAGCATTTGAAGCAAAGGAATGGCATCAATCCACTGTTCTTTAATCGTGAGTAGGATAAATTCGCGTGACACTATCGCCAATCCAAACATGGCAGGAAAGCTGAGAAACGCCGTGAAACGCATCATCTTGCGAAACACTCTGACCTCTCTCCCACGCTCTTCATTCACTGAAGCCAACACGGGTTGAGCCACCTGACCCACTGCATTGGCTACAAAAGAGTTGCCCATCGTGTTCCATTTGTTGGCTTGTGAGAAGTCTCCAACAGCTTTCATGGGGTAAAGTCCACCGAATAACAACGTCAGTATGTTGTTGCTTACAGTGTTGATAATGTTTGTGATAAGCACATTCACACTGAAACTGAACATGCGTTTGACGGGTTCAAACGTGAAATGAAAAGATGGACGCCAAGGAACGAAATAATAACGGCCAAGGTTCAGCACGGCAATATAAATGATTTGTTGCCATGCCAAGCTCCAATAAGAGAAACCTAAGAAGGCTAACGTGATGGCCACTGCGCCCGAACAGACGAGTGCAATGGCGCCAATGATAGCGATTTCTCGGTTCATCATGTTCTTCGTCATATAGGCACTGTGGGCTATTCCGAAAGAGGAAATCACGAAACTCAAGAAGACAAAGCGTGACAGTTCTATCAAACAAGGCTCATGGATGTATGCCGCAATGAGTGGAGCAGCAAAGAAAAGCACGGTATAAATCACGAAACTGGCAAGGATATTGAACCAGAAGACCGAATTATAATCGCTGGCTTGTGGTGCTTTTAAGTTCACTAAGCCCTGCGAAAAGCCACTGCTTTGCAGATTACCGGCAAGCAGTGTGAAGATAGTAAGCACGCCTACAATGCCATATTCAGCCGGACTGATGAGCCGTCCAAGGAAGATGCCGATGATTAAATTAAGCAATTGCGTCGTTCCACTGTTCATTGCACCCCAGAAGAGCCCCCTTGTTGTCTTCTCTTTCAAGCTTTCTGCCATTTCCGTTTCGTTTTAATTGCAAAATTACGACTATTTGATTGAAGTTCAAAAGAAAAGCATTATTTTTGCAATATGCAGCGAAAGAAGATCTTTCATATCGTTTCACATCTTGATGTTGGCGGTGCCGAACGCGTGGCGGTCAACATTGCAGAGTCGGGCACCGAGGGCATAGAGTATCATGTTGTGGAGCTTATCAGGGCGCATGGGGCTTTTACCAAGGTGCTCATTAAGGAACTTCAAGACCACAACATCTGCTATCATCGTGGCTGGATACCCGAGTTCCATTTCCATTATCTCTTCGAACGGTTAGCTGCCTTGACCTTTCCGCTGTGGTTTCTATGGCTCTTTCTGAAATATAAACCACGCGCCATACACTGTCATACAGAGATGCCCGACTTGGCAACTTACTGCTTTTTCCGTCTGTTTCCTTGGACTTTGAAACGCTGCAAGATTGTAAGAACCATTCACAACACGCGACTTTGGACCGGTATGGAGCGCACGGGGCAGCGTGTAGAAGCCTTTTTCATCCGCCAGAATGCCAATGTCGCCATTTCAGAAGCCGTCAGAAAGAACTATCAGAACATTTATCATGCCTGCCCACCTATTATATATAATGGTGTGGCTCCCGTCATTCAGCAACCTTACCCACATCTGAAAACCGACAAAACAAACATTCTTTTCGCCGGAAGATTTGAGGAACAGAAAGGCATCGACACGCTGATTGAAATCATAAAAAGCCAAAAAGACAACCCATGCTGCTACTTCCATGTCATCGGCGGTGGTTCACTTGAGGCACTTCTCACCAAGCAATTGGCCGAATGCAGCAATGTTTCAATCTGCAACCCCCTATTCAATTTAGCCTCATACATGGCTTCTTTCGACTTCCTGCTCATGCCTTCACGCTTTGAAGGACTGAGTATTCTATCGCTTGAAGCCAGCTTCAATGGGCTTCCGGCTATCATCAATGCCTGTCCCGGACTGTATGAAACACTGCCTGAAGACTGGCCTTTGCGCGTAGAAAATAATGATATCAATCAATATATCCATTTATTTAGCGATGTATTACCGACCATAAACCGCCAGCATTTGAAAGACATGGCACGACGATTTGCCGACGAACACTTCTCAATGAGAAGTATGCGAGCGGGTTATGAAAGGCTTTATTAAAACGAGATGGAAGCAATTTAGATATAAGAATAATTAGTATGAATTTCTGAGATAAATTATCTTGATTTCCGTTCTACACCATGTCGTAAACCAATGAAAATGAAGATAAAAAGCAAAATAAGTCAAAAAAATTTTGAAAATAAGTTTTTAAAACATATCTTTGCAGGCAGAATTAGAGATAAAATTAATAAACACTCACTGCGTATACAGTAATAACATTGTATATTATAAATCTAAAAAGAAAGAATTATGAAGAAGATTGTATTGGCTGCAGCATTGTTGCTCACTTCAGTTGCAACGTTTGCACAGCGCGAAGTTGGTTCATTGACCATTCAACCTAAGGTAGGTTTCAACGTTTCTAACGTCACAAAGACGGATGGTGACACAAGAATTGGTGTGGCAAGCTGGTGCAGAAGCTGAATATCAATTAGGCGATATCTACTCTATTGCAGTAGGACTTCTCTACTCAGGTCAGGGTAATAAGCAGACAGTTGACTACGGTCCTTTAGGTAAAGCTTCTGTAACTTGGGCGCCAAGCTACTTGAACATTCCTGTAGTTGCTAACGTTTATGTAGTTAAAAACCTTGCAGTTAAGCTCGGTGTTCAGCCAGGTTTCTGCGTAGGTAAAGACAAAGCAGAAGCAAATACCTTTGATCTTTCTATCCCAGTTGGTTTGTCTTACGAGTACAAGAACTTCGTTCTTGATGGTCGTTACAACTTCGGTGTAACAAATGTTGCCAAAGGTGTTAACACAAAGAACAGCGTATTCCAGTTTACATTGGGCTATAAGTTCGACATCTGATAACGGCAAAGAAGTAAGAGGGCAAAAGAGTGAGAAGGCCAATAAGGGCAGATTTGCCGGCCAAATTCACGCTTTTGCCCTTTTTCTTTTTATCTTTTTTAGCACAATTTCGTGAAACAAAGGGCGTAACTCCTCATTAAATTTCATCATTCAAGATTGAAAACAACACTTAGTGCAGGCCCGAAAAATCCGCAGACTATAGCTAACCAGCCTGCAAAATGTCTTTTTTTCCCTTGAAAACATAGGCAGTTATCAATGGACTTTGCATGATGAAGCCACCCAAAAGCAACAGAGAAAAGACTTCCATTTGTAAACTTTATGTCCCTGTTTTTAACTCTTTTCGCCCACACCAAATAGAAAAAGAGTTGCCCATTCACATGACTGTCTGGATGAATTTCACACCTTTAGCAACCCAAGAAAAAACACGATATCACGTCATTTGCATCAAACGACGCTGCTATCTGCTTCATATTGCCATGCTTTCTGCATCAAGTCAGCTTGCTTTCTGCGTCACTTTACCGTCTAATATGGCACAAAATACAGACCCATGAGCCGCTATTTATTACATAAGAGGCAACGAATTACATTAAAACATTGGTTATCAAGCAATTAAAAAGAAGCCTCAAAACTCGCGTATTTCCACCGAGTGACGACTTCTTTTGAAACAAGGCCCGTCCTGACGAGGCTTTTGTAAAATAACATGATGCATCTTTAACACATTTATCTACACACACTTCATGTCCTAAAACGAAAAAAGAGTTGTCTCGCGACAACCCTTTTACTTTTATACAAAAACATTATGAAATCTATGTAGCGAACAAGATTATTCTAATTGATAATGGTAATTAATATCTTGTATGACGGCGTTGCCAGACTTTCTCAAGTTTGCAAGCGCTATCGTTACTATAGTTATATGAGACTGGCAAGGCCGCTATGCCTTGCGTTTACAATATCGTTCGCACTGACTGCAGATGTCATAGCCCAGCAAGGTGCCGAGAATGAAATCTTCTTCGGGCGTGAGTTGATTGAGCGGACGACCTGCAAAGGTACGTATAGCATCCATACATTCCTTGCGCCCAAAGAACAGATTGATGCGCTTGTTGCCTACAGGCTGAATGAGATAATCAATACCTTGGCGCTCAAGTTTGCATACAGCTTGTTGCTGATAGCGGTCAGGAAAGGTGTAGAGAACCATGTTTCTCACACCCTTCTTGTACTGATAAATCTGCTCGGAGAGCACTCTCAAGTCGGTCGGTACAGCTTCAGTCTGCAGCATGTTGCTTTATTTTAGAGTTCTGGCTGAATTTCCTTCACCCATGCATCAATGCGTTCATCGGTCTTATCGTCCTCGTTAACCTCGTCAAGTGCAAGGCCTACGAAGTGTCCGTCAACGACAGCTTCAGAGTCATCATAGGTGTAACCATCGGTTGAAACCTGTCCAATGACCTTTGCACCAGCCTCTTTCACTGCATTGAAAAGCTCGGCCATACCACCGCAGAAGGTGTCACAATAGCCCTCACTGTCACCGCAACCGAAGATAGCTACAGTCTTTCCACTGAGTCCGGCAGCCTTCAATGTCTTCACACCATCATACCAATCGTCCTGCATTTCACCTGCACCCCATGTTGAAGTACCGAGAATGAGATTCTGATAAGCACCGAGCTGATCGGCAGAAACTTTGGAAACATCGAAGACATCAGCGCTGTCTACACCGAGTTTTGTTGCAATACGAGAAGCAAGGTCCTGGCAAGTGCCTGTTGAAGAACCGTAGATAATACAAGTCTTATTCATTTTTTAATTCCTTTCTTAGTTTATGCTTGTGAGCATTTTCTATTTGATTGATTACGGTTGCAAAATTAATGGCTTTGCAATTAAGGTGCAATACCTAAAAAGAATGAAATGTATAAAATGATATTTTCACTATTTTTAGGTATTGAAAACAATTGGATTTCTTGATAACTTTGCAGTCGAATAAGTGCAGTGGTGATTGACTTCCTGGATTGTTCATCGAAAAGTGCCTTGCAATCCTTGGCATTCAGCTATTTCATGACACTGGGTTCACAATCAGATAGTCTGCACTTTTCTCTTTATCATAGAACAGAAACATTAAAAGAATAATAATGAAAAGTTGTAAGTTCAGAATGATAACGAGTCTCCTCTTCGCAGGATTGGCATTGCAATCCCAAGCACAAGTTAACGCTATCGACTCCGTAATGAATCATGTAAAGGGTAACAAACTCAGCGTAGGTGGCTATGGTGAGATCGGTTACACACGCGAATTCTTCAGTGACAATCCTTATAAATACAGTCAAGCCGGCAAATATAAGAACGATCCGAGCCATGGAAAGTTTGATATCCCCCATGCAGTTATCTACTTAGGTTACGACTTTGGCAAAGGTTGGACTATGGGAACAGAGATTGAATTCGAGCATGGTGGCAGCGGAAGTTCCTATGAAAAGGAGTACGAAGAAAGCGGAGAATGGGAACACGAGGTAGAGAAAGGCGGAGAAGTTGAGTTAGAACAGTTCTGGATTCAAAAGAGTTTCTCCCGCATGTTCAATCTCCGCGCAGGCCATATCGTTGTACCTATCGGCTTAACGAACGCTTATCACGAGCCATTGAACTTCTTTACGGTCTATCGGCCGGAGGGAGAAGCAACCATACTTCCCTGTACCTGGCACCAGACGGGTATCAGTTTGTGGGGTCATATAGGGCAGGACTGGAAGTATCAACTGCAGTTTTTGGCCGGATTGAATGCCTTGAGCTTCAACCGCGACAATTGGATTAAGAAGGGAGCAAGCTCTGCTTTCGAGTTCGAACCGGCCAACAAGTATGCCGTAGCCTTGCGTATCGACAACTATTCTATCCCTGGTCTACGCCTCGGTATAAGCGGATACTATGGTCACAGCATCGACAATTCACTCGGTCGCGATGCGAATGGAACAGCAGCTAAACTCAAGGGAGCCGTTACCATCGGCTCTGTTGACTTCACATTCAACCGTTTCAACTGGATTGTTCGAGGCAGCTTTGACTATGGACACTTAGGCGATGCAGAGAAAGTACAGTTACTTCCAGGACGACAGACAAAGACTTCACCTTTCAATCACGACCCTGTCAGCAAGACAGCTATAGCTACAGGCATTGAAGCCGGTTGGGATTTGTTCTCCCAAATTGCCCGTCTGCATCAGGATAATCAGAAACTTTATCTCTTCGGCCGCTACGAATACTACAACTCTTACAAGGCAAGTGGCACACAAATGAAGTTTCCTTATACTGAAAAAAACCGCATTGCTTTCGGCTTCAACTACTATCCAATCAAGCAGATTGTTGTGAAAGGCGAGTATTCTCACCGCTTCTTGAAGAGTGCTTACAATAATGAACCATCGGTTTCTCTTGGAGTTGCCTATGAAGGTTTCTTCCTTTAAGGTTGAAAAAAGAAACGAATAACAAGGTAAGTCTATACCTTTTTAAATAAGAGTAACAAGGAATCTTAACTTAATATACAAACAAATGAAAAAGATTTTCAAGTATGCCATGCTCTTTGCCATGGCTTGTTCACTGACAACTGCCATGACTTCATGCAGCAGTAATGATGATGACACCCCACAAACCGGCCAGTTAAGCGAGGGCGACAAGTATCTTCAGAAGGTGCTTGCAGCCAATGTTGACAACACCATTAACCCCACTTACAAGGCTTTGGCCGACGGATGTGAGAAACTAAACAATGAACTTGAGGCCCTGACACCAGGTTCAATCACACAGCAACAAGTAGATAATGTATGCAAGACTTTCCTCGAAGCGCGTGCCAACTACGAGAGCAGTGAGGCATTCCTGCTTGGCGCAGCCTCTCACTTCCTTATCGACCCACACATCGACTCATGGCCTCTCGGTCTTAATGAGCTTTACAATTACCTCAAAGCTGACCACAAATACAAGATTACCGACCAAAGTATTCTCGGCTTCCATGGTATTGAATTCATCCTCTTCCGCGACGGTAAACCACGCAAAGCAGCTGAATTGAACTCACATGACAGCTACAATCAGGCCGGTATTGACTTCACTATCTTCAGCGGGACACAAGAACTTGACTACGCAAAAGCCGTTGCTGAAGACCTCCGCAACAGCGTTTATCGCTTGGAATGTTCATGGGATGAGAATGCAAACAAGGAGCATGTGAAAGTTCTCGACGAATTGGAAACCGTCTACAAGACCGATAAAGGCTTCTCTTACGGCTACGAAATGAAGAATGCCGGCGACCCAACCAAGAGCACATACAACACGGTTAAGCTTGCTGTCAGCTCTGTATTGACAGGCGACAACAGTGCAGGTGGTATTGCAGATGAGGTTGGTAACACCAAGATCAACAATCCATTCTCCGGTAAAGACGAAAGTTATATCGAGTCACCTTACAGCTATAACTCCCTCACTGACTTCCAGAACAACATCCACAGCATTGAAAATGTATGGTTCGGCGGTGTAGAAGGCAAGCGCGGTGAATACAGTTTCCACAACTACTTCAAGAAGTATGACGCCAAAGTAGGCCAGCGTGTGGAGACAGCTATCAGCGATGCACTGAAGCAAATCGCTGCAATCAAGTACCCATTCGTTAAGAATATCAAGGATCCTCAGTGCAAGAATGCAATCAAAGCATGCCAGGAGCTGAACGATGCACTTGCTGCAGCCTCTGATTTTGTAGGCAAGAACAACAAGTAAACAACCTATCCGGCATTGCCAATGCAATACATACGGGCATGAAGGAGACGCTTCTTCATGTCCGTATCTACGCATTTTGAAAAACGATACTCTACAAAACAAAAAATATTATGATACAGAAAATGAATTTCGGAAAGCTCTTACTGCTCGGCACAATGATGTTAGCAGTGACGGCTTGTAGCGACGATGACAACATCAAACCCTACAACCCCAATGAGAACATCGGTAAGAATGTAGGCAATTTCAGTGCTGCCGAATGGTATCCCGGAGGCGAGAAAGGAACCACTTCGAATGAAGAAGGCTGCTACAGCAACCCTGCTCCGGAGATTGAAAACATCGGGTTGTACCAGACTTTCAAGCGCGGAGAGACTTTCTTCGACCACGCATACACCCTCTTTAACCGTCCTTACACGGGTCTTGGCCCTGCATATGTGCGTTCAGGTTGCGAATACTGCCACCCTTCTTACGGTCATGGCAAGCGCCAAAACAAGTATGAAGCCGACCAAATGGGCAATGGATACCTGCTCGTCATCTATCATCCTACGGCAGGAACCGACCCTGACGGCGTGAAATATGCAGCCAACTCATACATCCGTCAGGTAACAGGTATGCCGCAAACCAAGGCAATGTATCCTTTCAAGGCACCTGTTGACGAACGCGGCATTCACATGGAATGGAAGAAACTTTCAGGCACCATGCCCTCCGGTCTGTCTGCAACGCAGTTCCCTGATGGTGAGAAATACGAGCTGACTTATCCCGAAGTAACCATCGAACAGAGTGCTTTCAACACCAATCCGAAGCCTACCAACTATGAAGTCCGACTCGAATCAACGATTGGTATGTATGGCACAGGCCTGCTTGATGCCATTGATCAAGACTCCATGAAGGTGCAGTATGCCCGCGAAGCAGCCAATCCTCACGTGAAACTCAACCCTGGTATGTGGGACACTGCAGCCCAAGATTGGGCAGCTTCGGCATGGTATAAGCTGGCAGACGGCACAAAACGCGTGAAGAAATTCACCTATGCAATGACTCGTGCATCGCTTCTTGACGGCCCAGGTGCCAATGCTATCTGGAACATTACCAACGTTACGCGCAGTGACCGCCACTATCTTTACACCACAGCTGCATGGGCAAAGGCCATGAGTGAAGACGAAAGCGTCATCAAGGAAATTCAAGAACAGGGACAAAAGCCGTCATCTCTGCTTCATCCCTACTACGGAGACGGTACCAAAGCAGGTATAAAGAAGCTTGTGAATGACTTGTTAAGCCTTAACAGTAACAAGCCCGAAACGCACAAAGCCTATAAGAAATACTTCGTAGACATGGCACCTTGGAACGGACAGGAGGAGATGCGGGATGAAGACTACTATGCTTTCGCCGTATGGCATAAGGGACTTGGCGTGCCACAGGCCCGTAATCTCGACTCGAAAGAAGTGCAGCGAGGCAAGCAACTCTTTTATCAGATGGGCTGTACTGCCTGCCATCGTCCTTCATGGACTATCAAAAAGGACAACAGTTGGGTTGATCCCATCAGCCGTAACTATGCTTCTATAGGTCATGGTCTGCCTGATTACAGCGGAACGACTATCTGGCCATACACCGACCTCGTGCAACACAGGCTGTTTATGATGAATGATATCCGCACGGGATGGTGCAGAACGACACCGCTCTGGGGTCGCGGACTGTCTATTCAAGAAACAGGTGAAGGCTCAAGACTGCACGACTGCCGTGCTCACAACGTGGTTGAAGCCATCATGTGGCACGCTTACAGCAAGGAGAGCGATGCCTTCTTCGCAGCCAACAAGTTCTATCATCTGCCGAAAGCAGACCGAGATGCTGTCGTAGCATTCATCAATGCGATATAGAAAAAAACACACCCAATCTCTCTAAAACCCACCCCCAACCCCTCCCGAAGGGAGGGGAGGGCGAGCGGGGAAGGGCTTATGATGACGCAATACGATAGCCAATGATGCATGATGTGTTGCGAAATGTTAGTTCTGCGACAGCCAATGATACATGATGCATTGTGCATTATGCATTAACAAAAGGGAGAGGAAGCAAGCTTGCAGACGTTTAACCAAGGGTTTGTTGGCTTTCCGAGTCAACGCAAAACGCCTCCAACAGCTTGAAAGATACGGTGAAAATGCGATTGCAGATGCAGGAGGTTGGAATTTCAGTCCATACGCCCTGTTTTGTAACACATAATCCACTGAAAGTCAACTCATTACAAACAGAGTTCTCATATGCGTCAAGTTAGCGTGCAATATGCGTCAAATGACCGTGCCATCTGCGTCAAGTCAGCGGCTGATATGACGCATATGAGAACCTCACTTCATAGGTATTAGTTATTTTACTGTTTTTCTTCATGACTCAACATCATTTCAAATACATTGCATTTACATTTTTCCTGCTCTGCACAACCTTGTTTTCGTGCAGCGATAAAAATGGAGATGACGGTGACAAGACACAGAGACTCACGCTTCAGCAAGTCGTAGAGAACGATATAGACGGCATCATCCGCGAGCGATATAAAGTGTTGGCAACAAGCACCGACGCCTTTTATAAAGCGCTGTCTGCACTCGAAACGCCTGCAATGACGCAAGAGCAGTTAAACCAAGTGTGCCGACTGTTTCTCAAAGCCCGCGGTACCTATGAAAAGAGTGAAGCCTTCTTCTTCGGTGCCAACGCCCATTTCTCCGTAGATTCTGACATCAATTCGTGGCCTTTAGACCGTCTCCGCTATCAACAGCTCATGGAAAGCAACGACCCACTCGACCGTACAGAAGGCTGGCCTTCAGGCATTGTGGGCTGGCATGGCATTGAATATGTAATCTTCAGAGACGGGAAACCGCGCCCCACTGACGACATCAAACCGCGTGAACTCAAATATGCCAAGACCTTGGCAAGCAATCTCCGACTGCGTTGTTTCCAGCTTCATTGCGGTTGGAATGCCGATGCAGACCCTCGCTATAAGACAGAACTTGATGCGGCAAGTCTGCCTTATCAATCGCCGGAAGGCACCGACTACCGCAGTTATATGCTTACGGTCTACACGCCACAGCGGGCAGCTCAAGTCATCCTTACAGGCGACAAAGGCATGATGGGGCTTGCCGATGAAATGGCACGCACGAAGTTTGGCGAGCCTTTCGAACATCAAGATGCCGACTATATTGAGTCGCCTTACAGCCACACTTCATTGGAAGACCTGCGCGATAACCTGCAGAGCATCAGCAATCTATGGTATGGAAGCCGCAACGATGCCTTTGATGCATGGTTCAAAACGCGCAATCCTGCCATTGCAAAAGCTGTCGGAGAAGCTTTCAACAAAGCGCTTCAGGCCATTAACAGCGTGCCCGAACCCTTTGTAAAGCACTATAATGATGCCGCCGTGAAGCAGGCCATAGAAGCTTTGGAAAACTTAGGAAAACAACTTGAGCAAGCAAACGACTTTATACAAAAACACAATGATTAAGAAAACAGTATTCATTCTCTATGTAGTTTTGATTGTAGTGATGGCAGCGGCCACCATTATTGAACACTTCTATTCTACGCCCTTTGCCTCACAATATATATATGGTGCATGGTGGTTCTGCCTGTTGTGGGCATTCTTGGTGGCTGCCGGTGTGGTCTATATCGTAAAGTCCCGCCTGCGAAAATGGAACCTCCTGCTGCTTCATCTCTCAATGATTGTGATACTCCTTGGCGCTTACCTCACCCACACAACAGGTTTCAAAGGCATGGTACACCTACGGGGTGACCAGCCCACAAACCTTTACACAGAGATGATCTCCATGACAGAAACGCGCACGCATCAGCTGCCGTTCTCTGTCCGTCTCGACCATTTCGACATACAATATCACGACGGGACACAGGCTGCTTCGGATTATACGACCCACTTTGTCATAACAGATGGGGAGACAATTACACGTGCAACCGTGTCGATGAATAAGGTATTTTACTACCATGGTACACGTTTCTATCAAGCCAGTTATGACACCGACAACCACGGAAGTTACCTCAGTGTGAACAGCGATCCCTATGGACTTCCCGTTACATACACGGGCTATGGCCTGCTGTTCTTTTCGCTTTTATGGCTTCTTGTCGACCCTCAAGGAACATTCAGAAAGTTGCTTCGCTGTCCCGTTCTCAGGAAATCATTGGCCACATTGCTGCTGATTGTCGCATCGTCATCGGCAGTCCACGCCACCAAAGAACGCTTTTCAGCTCCTGTCATCGACCAACCCGTTGCCGAAAAGTTCGGAGATCTCTATATCAACTACAACGAACGCATCTGTCCCTTGCAGACTTTCGCCCTTGATTTCCTAAAGAAAATCTATGGCAAACGAAGCTATAAAGGTGATGATGCCACGCAAGTGCTGATGAGTTGGATATTCTTTGACGATGCATGGAATAGTGAACCGATTGTGCATGGCAACAGTGCAGAGATGCGCGAAACGTTCAGATTGCCCGAATATACGAATGTGAAAGCATTCTTTCAAGACGGAGAATACGTCCTCGGGCAATATGTCTACGACTATCAGCAGGGGCAGCAGGATGCGCTTCACAAGGCTTGTGCCGACATGGACAGCAAGCTCCAAATCATCATGTCGCTGCAGAAAGGCACACCACTTGCCCTCTTCCCGCATACGTTTCGTGGTGGACAGACACAGTGGTTCTCACCATTTGAGGTGTATCCCAAACAGCTTCCGAAGAATGATTTCTTATTGATCAAGAGCTATTTTCCGGCACTCTATCAAGCCGTTTCTGGGCGAGAAGACGGCAATGCCATTCAACTCATTGAGCAACTGCGAAGCTATCAGCAGCGCAATGCAGGCGCCTCGCTCCCTACCGACATGCAGTTTCAGGCCGAGAAATGCTACAACAGCGTGCCTTTTGCAACGGTTCTTTTCATCTTCAACCTTACATTTGGCCTCATCAGTATGCTTCTTGTGCTCCGCCGGTTGACCACTTCCAAGACGCAACTCTTAGGCCTGCGCCCGTCAATCCTGCATGGATTGCTCATCATGTTGCTTGCTGTTTCATTCCTTGCACTGTCATTTGCCTTGGCATTGCGCTGGATAATCAGCGACAATATCCCTTTAAGCAACGGCTATGAGTCGATGCTTTCCATGGCTTGGTTTGTCATGTTGATTACCCTTGTGACGGCTTTGGCCATGCGATCGCTGCGCTTACTTGTCATCACTTTTGGCTTCTTGTTGAGCGGTTTCTTTCTTTTGGTCAGCCATATCGGTCAAATGGACCCGGCAATCGGCCATATCATGCCCGTATTGAACAGTCCGTTGTTGAGCGTTCACGTGAGTATCATCATGATGAGTTATGCACTTCTGGCCCTCACTTTCATCTGCGGACTCACTGCCTTGACGCTCTCTGCACTGCAACACATGCGAGGCTGTCAGCAAACAGCACAGGAACAGTCGGCAGCTTTAATGATATTGAGCCGCATTTTCCTTTATCCTGCCATCACAACGCTTGGACTTGGCATCTTCATCGGTGCGATATGGGCCAACATCAGCTGGGGAAACTACTGGTCGTGGGACCCGAAAGAGACGTGGGCGCTTATCACTTTCATGGTCTATGCGGTGCTTCTTCACCTGCAAAGTGTACCTGCTCTCCGCGCTCCTCAACGCTTCCACCTCTACACAACGATTGCTTTTCTGACGATAGTCATGACTTATTTCGGCGTGAACTACGTGCTTGGAGGCATGCACAGCTATGCTTAGAGAGAGCCTCCCCTACCCCTTCATAACGAGGGGAAAGCCAAAGCAGAGGGCGACAGAGGGCATATGATATCGACAAAATAAAACAATTGATGAATAAAGAATAACAGATGATGCCGAAGACAAATACACAAGAGGTTGTTTCCAACTTCACAACACCCCGTCATTCCGGTCGGACTCCCCTCCTTGCTGAGGGGTCTGGGGAGGCTTTTCCAGTAAAAATTGCGGATGAAGCCTCGTTCATCATCCACGCATCCGACCCTTGTGCGCCCTTTACTACACAGCTCCAGGAGGTTATCTCGCGTTACGATGAAATCAAAAACAGGCTGATGCCCGATGCAGAAGCCGTCATGATGCGCTATTTTCTGAGTGATGCTGCCAATCAGGAAGACGAAGTTTATGCCACAGATGAGTCTGACTGTGCCCTCTCCGTAGTACAACAACCACCGCTTGACGGCACGAAAGTCGCCCTCTGGGTTTATCTGTTATCCGGCATCAAGAGGCAGAATTGCACGCATGGTGTATATAGTGTGACCCGCGGTGCCTATGAACACCTGTGGTATGCAGGTGCCGTGGCGAACTCATCAAGTTCAGAACACCAGACCACACGCATTCTTGAAGACTACGTGATGCGCCTCATTGAAAACGAATGTACGTTGAAAGACAACTGCGTTCGCACGTGGTTTTTCGTCAACGACATTGACAACAACTATTCAGGTGTAGTGAAAGCACGCAATGAAGTGTTCATGACGCAGGGCTTAACGCCCAAAACTCACTACATTTCCAGCACGGGAATAGGAGGTAGGGTGGCCGATTCCAAGGTGTTTGCCACAATGGATGCCTACGCCGTGAAAGGCTTGCTGCCGGGGCAGATGACTTATCTCTATGCCCTTGACCACATGAACCGCACGAGCGAATATGGCGTAAGCTTTGAAAGAGCGACTCAAATTGACTACGGAGATCGCCGACATGTGTTCGTTTCGGGCACTGCAAGCATCGACAACCAAGGGCAGGTGGTCTGGCCACGCGACATCAAACATCAAGTAAAACGCATGTGGGAGAACGTCGAAGCCTTGCTGAAAGAAGCCGAAATGAACTTCAACGACATCACGTTTGCCCTTGTCTATCTGCGTGATCCGTCTGATTATGCTGTCGTTTCAGCCCTCTTTCAGAAGCAATTCCCCAACACTCCACACCTCTTGCTCCATGCTCCGGTGTGTCGACCAGGCTGGTTAATCGAAATGGAATGCATGGCGGTGAAGGCCATCCACAATGAAAGATTTCCCGAATTTTAATGCTTTCATGACTTTTTTTGTATCTTTGCTGCGAATTAAAAGAATGATTTTGCAATGAAATTCAATGTGAAGACAGTGTGCGTTATGGTGCTCACCGCACTGATAACTCTTATTTCTTGCGGCAGCAATGACCATGAACCAAATGGGAAAACGACACCGAAACCCAACGTAAAACCTACGGAAACAGTGACAAAATATGTTGGAGGAGACATTTCACTCCTGCCGGAATACGAGAAAGCGGGAGCCATTTTCAAGGACAAGGGGACTGCCGTTGCCCCGCTTGTGCTGTTCAAGAAGGCGGGCTGGAACGCCATGCGACTGCGCCTTTTCGTCAATCCTGACCAATACAAAGGGGCAGATCGCGACCCGAATGCATGCCAGAACTTAGCTTATATCCTGCCTTTGGCCAAACAGATCAAGGCTGCAGGCTTCAAACTTCTGCTTGATTTCCATTACTCCGACACGTGGGCTGACCCCGCAAAGCAATGGACTCCGGCTGCCTGGGCAGGGCTTGACGACAGTCAATTGGCTGCAAAACTCAAAGCTTATACAGCGGAAGTGCTGACGAAGATGAAGCAAAACGGCACGGAACCCGACCTTATCCAAACTGGCAATGAAATCAGTTATGGCATGCTCTGGGGGCAGAATGCAGCCACAGCACGCTATTGTTATCCTTCATCTCCACAGGAAAACTGGAACCGTTTCACGCAATTGCTGCATGCTGCAACCGCTGCATGCAGGGAGATCTGCCCCAAAGCAAAGATTATTCTGCACACCGAACGTGTGTCAACTACCCAGCAACGCGACAACACCAACTATCAGGCACTGCTCAATTTCTATCAGCAGATGCAGTTGGCAAAGGTTGATTACGACATCATCGGCCTCAGCTACTATCCTTATTTCCATGGCCCGATGAGCGAACTCAACGCGGCCATTTCGCGTTTAGAGACCTCGTTCAGCGGTAAAGACATCATGCTTGTGGAGACAGGCTACCCCTACAAATGGCCCGTAGGCGGTTCAACTTTCGACTATACTGCCCAATATCCCTACTCGCTTCAAGGCCAACAGCGCTTCACTGCAGCCCTTATCACGATGCTGAAAACCCACAAACGCGTGACAGGATTATTCTGGTGGTGGCCCGAATACAATGCTTTCAGCACCCAACTCAGCAGTTGGTACAACGCACCTCTGTTCGACAGCACTACCGGAGAGGCCACACCGGCATTGTATGAACTAAAGAAATTCGCTGAATAACAACCGATATCTTTCGTTTCCTCGTGCCTAATTCTATCATGAGGAAACGAAGGATATCCATCTTCCTATCGCTTTTTATCTTTCAAGACGGCCGAAAAAGCAGGCCCAAAGCGTTGAGTTCAAAAAGCCACTCCCTATCATATCCTCTTCTTTTCCTTGGCTTACATCTTCTTGGAAAACTCTGCTCAAACCGCATAGTCAGCCCTCTTACTGTGTTAAATAACATTAAATAATGGGGGGGGGTAGACCTTTCATAGTGAAACATCGTTTTATTTCGTACCTTTGCAAACATCTTAGTGATACTACTTAAAGTAAGGTTATCAAACCGAATATTAGGGAAAGAAAAGCAACACAACTGTAATGCAAACAGACAAGCATGGTAAGAAGAAAATTATTCAAACTCTTTAAACGGATAAGAACGGGAGGATGACGTGCCTTGGGGCAAGTCGTTCATAGGTTTCTTCATTCAGAAAGAATGATGGAAACAACTTTCTAAACTTTTTAGAACATGTAATTTACAAGAGAATACGGTGCAGATTCTGTACCGGAAGAACTTCATGACGGTTGAAAACAACCACGTACAACGAATAGACATGACTGACATTTACACTTATTATGCTGTTCAGACACAGCATTACCAACCTTTCGTTTCCTACCCTAAGCTTATGGGAAGCGACAGGAAAAAGCACAATGTAGCCTCTGCTCCCACATCTCTTTTAGCAGCACTTCTGCCTTGCCGAGGCAGAATATCTATTCCTTGACGGTTTCAATAAGATTAATTTTAATAACAATAATATGATAAGAAGATTATTACTCATTACAATTTGCCTGCTGACCATAGGTATTGCAGAGGCAAGATTAAAGGTAACGACCGAAGCAGACGGCACAGTTGTGCTCACATTAGAGGCTTCGGGAGACATCAATAGAGAGTTTAAGGAAAAGGGGTATGCCTCATACGAGGCTTCAGACCTGCTGAAACCGCATCTCAATGCCAAGAAGATGAAGATTGTAACTCCCGAGAATGTCAAGCTGAGCGATAAGGACTTGGAGCGCATCACGGGTATGGAGGAGCAAGAAAACAACTTCCCGCAGTTGGCAACCCTCGACATGAAAGAGGCTAATGTAGAACATGATGCGACCCTTGTCAAGCTGAATTTCATGGATAACCTTAAGACTTTTACGTTTCCCAAGACTACAACAGAGATACCACAATATTGCTTTGCAAATGGAAGTTGTAAGATAGAGCATGTTATTATCCCTGATAATCCGAAACGAAGTGTAACCATTGGAGTGCAAGCTTTCGGCTCATCGCTCAAGTCTATCGTTCTTGGTGCGGTCGATCCCAATGGGAATAGTACCATAAAACAACAAGCATTCTTAGGTTGTACCAATCTTTATAAGGTCGATTTCCACTTTGGTTGGAAGACAATTGGCACTCAATCGTTCTACGGTTGCACAGCTTTGAAGCATGTAGTGCTGCCCGAAGGAGTCGAAACAATTAAGAATGGCGCCTTCTCGGGCGCTGCCATAGAGACTATCCACTTACCAAGTACGCTGAAAAAAATCGAGGCTAATGCATTCGTTTGCCGTAACCTGAAAAGCATAACAATACCGGCCAGCGTAGAATATATTGAAACTTTCGCTTTCCAAGGAACCGAGTCACTGACCGATGTCTATGTGTTGGGGACGAAGACCAAGGCGGGTAACCAAGCCTTTCCTCCTCAAGACGTTAGTAATTTCACTTGTAACAATACAACAGGAAAGTATCACTTGTCTGATCTCAAACGATCAGGTAATGGTAAACCTATAACCGTATTACACTATCCCGAGGCTGCAAAAAACGATTATATCAATAAACATTCCAGGGAATTGGGGGGCTCGACGAAGAGTGTCCTGACAGAAGAGGGCGATATTATGCCTACAGAAGAAGTTGGAAAATACTCCACTGCATCGGGTAACTACGCAGGATGGCAGAACTTTGCAGCAACAACTAAGGGCAAGAAAGAAGAGATTTGGGAAGACAGTGTGCGTGTAGATGACAAATGGTATTCCATGTGCCTGCCTTTCGACATGACCAAGATTCAGTTGGAAAGTGCCTACGGTTCAGAGGTAGAAGTCGTTGAGTTCTCAAAAGCCTACACAAAGAATGAGGGCACAATTAAGTATCTTCACCTTGAATTCAAGACGCCAGTCACAGAGACAAAAGCCCATCATCCCTACATGATACACCCTTCATTGCACGCCGGAACCCAAAAAGGTGTCAAGACAACTATAGTAGGAATCAAGAAGAAGCCAGAGAGTGAAAGCAGCCTTGAAACCGTTGTTAAGACAGTGAATGGTATCAATTATAAGTTCATTGGCAATTATACAAAAAACAAGGTCATGCCTGCGCCATGCTATTTCTATTACAACGGAGCCGGTGCAACCAATGGAACATTCGCTTCAGGGTTCTATAAACGCACGAAAACCGGAGGCAAATGGGGGCAATACTCGGCAATTGTTATCCCGTCAAGTGAAGACGGTGTGCACGCCAAAGCCTACACAGTGTTCTATGATGCAGGACATAATCCACCGACAGGTATCGCCAACATCAACGCAGGTTCACAGACCCAGAGCAATGACAAGAGCTTCGACAACCGCGTGATGAACCTTAACGGCCAGACCGTGCGCCAGGGTTCAGATGCTCTCTCCGGTCTCCCTGCAGGCATTTATATCGTGAATGGCAAGAAATACGTCGTCAGATAAGCGCCATTGCGAATAGCATCAATAGATGAATTCGGCATACAGGATAATGCCAATAAAGGTTTTTCAAAGAACCTTGTAACACAAACAACGACAAAAGTCTTAATGAATTAAAAAGAAACAATAATGAAAAAACGAAGATACACAGCCCCTTTTATCAGGGTTATAGAAACAGAAACAGACCAAACTTTGTGCGCGGGATCGAAAGGAAAATATGATTTGGGAAAAGATGGAAGTCCTAATCACGAGCATGGTGATATCGGTTCAGACGAAAACGGAGATATTCCTGATGTCAACAGTGCCAAAGGTTGGGGTGGTGTTACCGATTGGGAAGATTGGGATTAAATACAAATGAACACTCTCTATATTTATTTTTAAATGGTCTTTCCCTGTGTCGTGCGACAGAAAGGGAAAGTATACAGACGCCGGACATCTTGGGATATCCGGCGCCTTTTCGCTTTCTATCGGTGGTCAGTGATTGCGAAAAGAATGAAAAGAAAGCGCTATCTACTTGGTCTCTCCCAAATTCTGTCAATTCATAATTACGCGAGTTCGGCTTAAGGATGTCCTTATAAAAGCTGGTAACTTGTGTTTATAAGTTTTGCAACTTGCATCAAGTTACCGCATGTTTTGAGTCATATTGCATTGTATTTTGTGTCAAGTTACAACGCAATATGAATGAAGTTACAAATCAAGGAATTTACCATTGAACAACAATCTCTGTTTCCCTGCTTTCTTCTATATGTTCTATTGTTAGTATCCCAAATTAGGGCAAAGCATCAGAATAATCCAAGTTGTCTGTCTTATGCAATGACCCTCGCATAGTATGGCAAATGGGTATCATAGCAGAATCAACGAAAGGAATCTAAGACTTCGCTCAAACGCTTTGGTATCAAGAAAGCACATGGGCAGAAAGGATATTGGACGGGAGCTGCCTACCAATGTCCATACGCTCATTTTTCAACACACGGCAGATGTTTTTTTGCGTGTTGATAAGGCTCTGTTAATTACTGCACAGAGAACTTGTATACACAATGGCTGCTATATTTTTTCCCTGTTTCGAGCCATGTACTTGGCCATTCAGGATGGTTAGGGCTGTCGGGATAATGCTGTGTTTGTAACATAATCCCCGTTTTGGGGCTATCAGCGAGGCTGCCACCGTGCTTTCATCAGGTTGTCCGTTGTGCCAAGTGTCAAACACCAGTTATGATCAAAACCATGTGGATTGCCCTCAGTTCGCTCTCCCCTCCCTTGGGGAGGGGGCGGGGGTGGGTACTTTACATATGCAAAGCCTCCATGAATCGTCTGATCACTTCGGGCTTCCCGGTATGCTTCCCCAGATCTTCTGACAGCTTACACGTGTCATTATAGTAAGGCCAACACTCTGTTATCTTCGATGCAACAAGCTTGATGACGATGTTCATAGGCTCTATTCCTTCGAAATCATTGGTGAAATGCGTGCCTATTCCGAATGAAGGCATGCAGAGATGTTGGGCATATTGCTGGATTTCAATAGCCGTATCAGTGTCCAAAGCATTGGAGAACACCACTTGCTTCGACCGCGAGTCAATACCGAGTGAGCGGTATTTTTCAACGATTTTCAACAATTGTTCATGGTTATCTCCCGAGTCGATGCGCAGTCCTTTGAACAGATTGGCGAAGTCTTCCGAAAAGTTCAGTGAGAAGATATCCCATCCGAAAGAGTCGTAGAGATAGGTTCCGAGAGCACCGCGAAACGTGTTTCGCCACGCATTCATTGCCAAGTGGTTGGCCATTTGAGGCCCAAACATGCCACCGATAGCGCAGACAAACTCATGAGCCATCGTGCCCACAGGCTGCAGATCGTGGGTCATGGCGATATATACATTGCTTGTTCCGACAAGTCTTCCAGGCCATTTGCAACGCTGTGCAGTATCTTTCAGTGCACTTACCACGGTGTCTTCTGCCTCAAACGAAGCGCGACGACGTGTTCCGAAATCAGAGAATACGCAACCGGCTGCCAACAATCGTTCGGCTTTATGGCATGTCTTGTCATACAAACTCTTGTAATCAAGCTTCGCCGTTTGCCCCGTCATCATGTAGAAAAGCTCGGAGATGATGGCCAAAACCTTTACCTCTAAGAGGATAGTGTCCGACCAACTGCCCTCAAACTCCACGTGAAGATGTCCCGCTTCATCCTGCCATGTCTTCACCCAATCACGTGAGAAACGGTAGCCACGGAGATAGGTAAAGAACCAATGTGGCATGTAACTGCAGCGTCGCTTCATGAAGTCGATCTCTTCATCGGTGATGACTACGCCCTCCAAAGCTTCAATCTGACGGTGCAACTCATCGGCAAAGCCCTCGGGATATACCGTGTCGTTGCGGTCGACAAACTGATACTTTACCTGTGCACGAGGATAGTTATCAATGACAGCACAGCACATGGAAAGCTTGTAAAGGTCGTCATCGGTGAAGTGATTGATGATTTGTTTCATTGTTTATTTTTCTCTTTTACTTGCAAATATACGATATTTGCAGAACATACGGCAATGAAACGAGGAAATTTTGGCTATTGCCGTGCATCATTTGCAGGGGTTATATACTCCGGCATATAACAGGGAAACCAACAAATCGTAGCTTAAAGTAATAGGTGGAAAGCCTCATATCACAGACTTTCCTACCTATCAAAACAGTTTGAAAACATGCTTATTTCTCAAAAGGGAACAGCTTCCAAGGACTCTTCGGGTCATTGATGAGCTTTCTTATAATCTTAGAACTCTGGCCCAAATCATAGCTGTCGGCACCCCAGAGGCAATCACCGATGACATAACTCTTGCCGTAATCCTCCCAGGAAGTGAGTGACTTGTGGGCCTGTTCATCGGCGAAATCAACGTATTCCCACATCTCCTGCTCGCTGATATACTTCGATTCTGCACACATGCGGGCAATGGCTACTAAGCGGGTAGCTTCAAACGCAACACCACCGATACGTGAAAACTCGGCCTCATCCCTTACTATTCTCTCTTTGACAAGATTGCCGATATGTTTGAAAGCACGTTCAATCTGCTTAGCACATGCCTTTGCATCGTTTGGATTTACAAAGGTATCACGGAGATATTTCTCTATGGCTTTCTGCTCTTTCAGCTTGAATGCCTCACCGATATTAGGGGAATAGTCTTTCGTGCACGCAACTTTCAGCCCGTTTAAAGCATCTACAGCAGAGTCATGCGTACAGATGTTCCAGTCTTTTTCCAGCCTATCTTCGCGCTCTTCCTTTTCAAGTCCCGTCTTAATGGTATTCAGATAGCCTTTATCAATCACTGCATATACGGCACCCAACAGCATCTTTCGCTGTTGTTCCTTACTTAAAGAAGAGTTCTCATCCATTAGGAAATCTCCCTTAAACTGGCGGAGAAAGCCCCTGATCTTAAAGAAGTAGCGGTAAAAGGTGACGGCAATAGCCACTACGATTACAGCATAGACAATCCATGTAACAACTCCGTTGGAACTTTCGGATGACCCACTGGGCACCCTGACACGAAATCTCAGGGCAAATGCTTGCTGTGAAAACAAGCCTAACATCGCTATCAAACAGAAAATGGTTTTCTTTTTCATAGAACTTATTTCTTTTGTTTAGAATTCGGTTTTTAAGTTTCCTTGTCAGCCATTTACTTACGGCCGACAAGGATTATTCAAAGGCTTCTTTTATTCAATACGTGCTTATTTCGCGAAAGGGAAAGTCTTCCAAGGACTCTTCGTGTTGGTGTACATCTTCTTGGCATGGCCTGCCATTACCTCAAAATAGTTGGCCGTGCCACACCATAGGCAACGACCTATGATGTAACTCTTGCCGAAATCTTCCCAATTGGTAAGTGTGCGGTGAGCAATCTCGTCAGCAGCATCAATGTATTGCCATAGTTGTTCATCAGTGATATAATTATGCTCACGACACAATCTGGCCATGAAAACGAGTCGACCAGCGTCCCATGCATCCGGACCAATACGTACAAAGTCGTTCTCGTCCTTGATGATTTGCTCCTTCATCAGAGGCTCCATAGACTCGAAAGCATACTGAACCTGCTCCCAACAATTGCGCATATCTTCTTCATTCTCAAAGGTATCGTTGATATACTGCTGTATTTCCTGCTTGTTTTTGAGTTTCAAAGACTCAACAACCTGTGGGAAATAGCGACGTGTACCAGAGAGTCTCAGATAATCAAGTGTATCAATTGCTGATGTTTTATCAGTTATACCCCAACCCTGAGTGAACATTTTATCGCGCTCGTTGCTATCCATTCCTGTCTTGACTACATTAAACAAAGTAGCTTTCTGCGCAGAGAAGACACCACTTAAAAGCAGTTTTCGCTGCTGATCTTCTGTCAAGTCCGTATTCTTTTCCATACGAGCACCGGAAGCAATACCGCGGAACAATATTCTAATCTTTGACCAATTCTTTAATACAATATAAAGAATGATTCCGCAAATTACGACTGTACTTATCAATGATGAATAGTCTGTACTACCTTCCGAACTACTCGGTACTCTTGCTTTGATACGAAAAGCCGATGCCTGTTGAGCCACGAAGCACAACATGAACATAAGGAGCATCGTTGTTTTCTTTTTCATATAAATATTTTTAACAATTGGGTTATCTTATTTTTTCTTTCCTTTTGCAACAACCTTTACAGCAGGTTTCTCTGGCATCTTGTTCTCCGGACGTTCAAATCCGTCTTTCTTTGCCCGCTCACTCATGGTCTTGATGCGCTTGTCAAGGTCGGGATGAGAAGAGAACATGCGTTTCCACTTGCTGTCTTTCTGGTAACCTGCGTCCTCTTCTAACTTCTTCAGCTTCTCAAACGACAAGGCTATTGCCCAAGGGTTCTTACCGTTCTTCTTCAAGAACTCATAGCCGTAAGCATCTGCATTGCTCTCTTGTTTCTGTGAATAAGTGGCATTCAGCAATGCTTCTCCAAGCTCTCCGAACTGTGAATCTGTAAGCGCTGCAGCCTTACCATTCGTTGAAGAAACACCGTCTTTCAGTGCAGAAGTGAGCAAAGCTGTACGGAATGCATTCTTAGAATCCTTGTGGGCAACGTGTCCGATCTCGTGACCGATGACGCCAAGGAGTTCATCATCAGTCATGATGTCCATTAAAGAAGAGAATACACGCACGCTACCGTCGGCACAAGCAAAGGCATTGACGTCGATAACATAATAAACTTTAAAGTTCAATGGAATGCCTTCAACATTGGTCAAACCCTCTGTAAGCTTCTTCAAACGAATGGCATAAGGGTTGTTGTCGGCACAAACCTGGTTGTGTTGGTCCATCCAATTAATGTACTCTTTTACGTAGTTTGCGACATCAGCGTCGGTCAGTGTGGCAGCTTTTACAGCCTTTGCAGCCCCTCCAACAGCTTTTCCAAGATTAAACTGCGCCATTGCCGGCGTTGTACTCAGCATGCAGAAAGCAGCTACAAGCATGTGTGATAGTGTTTTTTTCATAAAATAATTATGTGTCTTAAAAGTATAAATAATGATACAAAGATATATAAAATACTGTAAAAAACAGGTTCTTTTCTGTTTTTTTTCAAATGTTTAGGCAGCCAAAGTGCATTGCTTTTGTGACTTCGTTCTTAATTTGAAAGTGCAAATGATAATTGTTGTTAATCGTTTTCGGTGACTTGAATAGTCACCGAAAACTCGCAAATCAGCGATACAAATCAGATTTTTCTATACGTTAAGAAATAGAAAAGAGCCTTAAATAAAGGCCACGGTGAGTCCTGCCATGACAATACTTACCATTGACATCAGCTTGATAAGGATGTTAAGACTTGGCCCGGAGGTGTCTTTAAAAGGGTCACCGACAGTGTCACCAACGATAGTTGCCTTGTGACTTGCAGAGCCTTTGCCCCCGAAGTTGCCCTCTTCGACCATCTTCTTCGCATTGTCCCATGCGCCACCGGCATTCGCCATGAACACTGCCAACGTAAAACCTGCCGACAAACTACCTACCAACAAGCCCAGAACACCCGCCACGCCGAGCACTATTCCGACAACAATCGGGATAGCAATTGCCAGCAGACTCGGTATAATCATCTCTCTTTGAGCACTCCGAGTGGATATTTCCACGCAGCGACCATAGTCAGGTGTGGCCTTACCTTCAAGTATTCCTTTGATTTCCTTGAACTGTCTTCTCACCTCTTCTACCATTGACTGAGCAGCCCGTCCGACTGCCCCCATCGTCAAGCCACAGAAGAGGAATGCTGCCATTGCACCGATGAAAGCGCCTACAAGCACCTTGGGATTCATCAGCGTTACTTGGAAAAAGTCCATGAAATCGGGCATTGTTGCCTTCGAAGGATCAAAGGTTTGTCCTGCTGCATCCATGAAATGACGACCTTCTTCCACGGCACGTGCCATGGCAATCTTTATCTCTTCAACATATGAAGCCAATAAAGCTAAGGCCGTCAATGCCGCACTTCCGATAGCAAATCCCTTGCCCGTAGCAGCTGTTGTGTTGCCCAAGGCATCGAGAGCATCGGTGCGATGCCTTACCTCCTCGCCCAATTCGCTCATCTCGGCATTGCCTCCTGCATTGTCGGCAATAGGCCCATAAGCGTCGGTTGCAAGCGTAATGCCTAACGTAGAGAGCATTCCGACCGCAGCAATACCGATACCATAGAGGCCGTGACTAATCGAATTGGCCTGCATGCTCATGTCGAAACCATTGGCACAAAGGTAACTCAGCAGGATTGCGACAGAGATAACGAGCACTGGAATGCACGTGGAAATCATGCCGGTGCCAAGACCTTTGATGATAACTGTAGCCGAACCGGTCTGGCTCGACGCTGCAATCTTCTGCGTTGGGCGGTAGCTTTGCGAGGTATAATACTCTGTTGCCTGCCCGATGATGACGCCTGCCACGAGTCCGCTGATGACAGAAAACGACAGTCCGAGCCAGTTTTCAATGCCTAAAAGATAAAGAATGATGAAAGAGGCTATGGCTATCAGCACCGCACTTACATTCGTTCCGAGTCCCAAGGCATGGAGCAGTTCTTTCATTGTAGCCCCTTCTTTCGTGCGGACAAGGAAGATACCGATGAGCGAAAGGAATATACCTACGGCTGCAATAATCATCGGAGCGATGACAGCTCGCAACTGCATGTCACCGTTCAGGGCAAAGGCTGTGGCACCAAGTGCTGCTGTTGAGAGGATACTTCCGCAGTAGCTCTCATACAAATCGGCCCCCATACCGGCCACGTCGCCCACATTATCGCCCACATTATCAGCAATAGTAGCCGGATTTCGCGGGTCATCTTCGGGGATATCTGCCTCAACCTTGCCCACAAGGTCGGCGCCCACATCGGCAGCTTTGGTATAGATGCCACCGCCTACACGGGCAAACAGCGCCTGCGTAGAAGCGCCCATACCAAATGTAAGCATGGTTGTCGTGATGGTTATCAAGGCCATATTGCCCTCTTGATATACGCTGCTGAGGATGAAGAACCAAATCGCAATGTCTAAAAGTCCCAGTCCAACAACCACAAGTCCCATGACGGCACCACTTCGAAAAGCCACCTTCAAACCTCTGTCCAAGCCCTGTCGGGCTGCATTTGCTGTGCGGCCGGAGGCATAAGTGGCTGTTTTCATGCCAAAAAAGCCCGAGAGTCCAGAGAAGAAACCGCCTGTCAAGAAAGCTACGGGAACCCAAGGGTTCTGGATTTTCAAGGCATATGCCATGAAAGCAAAGACCAAAGCAAGCATTATGAAGACGATACCGACAACCTTATATTGTTGCCGAAGATAGGCCATTGCACCTTTTCGGACATGTTCGGCAATCTCTTTCATCTTCAATGTACCTTCTTCTTCTTTCATCATCGACGAGAAGAAATACCATGCCATGCCTAATGCCACTGCCGAAGCCAATGGTACAAGCCAAAAAACGGTAGGAATGTTCATCATGTGTTTCTATGTTAAGGTAATAAAATTAAACCTGTGTTTTCCTCGCAAATATACGAAGATAAGTCTTTGGTTGTTCGCTTTTAAAGTTATTTAACCATAAAGTAATCCTTCAAACACGGGCTCAACAGCAATCTAATGGAGTATAAATCCGACACGCTTAGCTGTATTCTCTCCTGCCAACACTGGCTCAATAGCAAACTAATGGGATATAAATAAGCCCGGAAAAGATTGAAGGCTCAGCACATCTTAAAACAATCTGAATAGTAACATGCATCAAATGACGCTGTAACTTGAGTCACTTTGCGCTGTAACTTGACACAGATTGCGCGGTAAAATGAATGGAATTACAACGCAATTTGACTGATATTAGAACATAGCATGTAAGTTGTTGGTTATCAAGTTGGTATCCTGCTGCATGGAACGCCTGTCTTTCGGTATTTCCACTTGCACTTTCACGCACTGCAATTTCCATGCAGCGATGGGCTGACAACGACGGAATGGGGCTCAGAAAATAGTGGAGGAACTGTCGTTTAGGGCTGCATATACCGCTCCACATTGTCGTTGAAGAGAGGACAGTCGGCCGACTGCGTCTTCCCTTCACGGTAGACAAGCCGGCAGACATGGAGCAAATCGGGCACGTTGGCATGCAGCAACATGATTCGACGCGTCAGGATTTGGGTGGCAAACATGCGCTTCATCAGGGGCGCAGAAAGCCAAATGGGGAGTCGAAACGGGAGCACTTCACTCCTGTAATGGCGCAAATTGACGCCCCGACCGGCTACAATCTTCATACATTCGCGCACCGTCAGCACCGCACGGCGCAGGAAGTGGGTGCTATTCATCAGCCTTTCCACGCACTCGTCTGCCCGCTTTGGGTCGGCTTCGGCAAGGGCTATGATGGTCGAAATCACGCCGGCATTGATGCTCATATGCAGCCATATCCACTCCAACATGTCGTGGGGGCACTCGCTTTTTATGCCGGATTGGAGGAAAGAACGGGTGATATCGTCGTAGTTTTCGACAGCGGTTCGCTCGCGGGATTCAAGCATAATGTGGTCGAAAACCACGCATTCCAGTCGGCAATCTGCCTTGTTCAGTCGTCCTCCTGCAACGGGATAGCCCAACAGGTAAGGCCTTCCGGTCATGATACGTTCGATATGTTCGCGACTTTCCCATACGCCGCAGAAGAGCAATATCGTTCCTTCGAAGCGGTTGTCGCGAAGGGTTTCGAGTGCTTCTTCAAGGCGGAGGGACGACAGACTGACGATGATGAAGTCGTAACGGCTGCCGGGTGTGGCGCGAGTTATAGGATAATGGTCTTCCGTTTGCAGCCCTTTCTTATCGTTCCGGCCGTCGAGCAACGACACAGAGAGGCTTTCGGTGGCATGGTTCTGCGACGTGGGACGAATGTAATGTGCCACATCGTGCCCGCTTTTCCGTAGGATATAGCCATACGTAGAGCCGATGACACCGAGTCCGAGGATTAATATTTTCATGCGAATATGGCTTTAATGATGATGAAAATTCATGCCGCAAAGGTAGTCATTCGACAAGGAATATCGGGTCTTTCGGCTGGAAAAATAACATTGTTTCAAACAAACAACCGGCCGAAATACCGAAAACCGAGTAATAAAACAAGGTATGCGGGGCAGCTGTGAATTGCTTATTAATAGGTATTGTGAGCCGAAAACGGAAGGCGTATCTTTGCATTTGACAAATCAAACCGTAGAATTTAAAACGCAATCATATGAAAACAAAATGCTTTTTAGGCTTGATGGCACTGCTGTGCACACTTTCCTTGCCCGGTAAGGCGGGCGAACCGGTGGCGAAAAACCGCACCGATGCGAACATCTATGGGCATGTTGTCCAAGCAAAAGACAATGAACACCTGGCCTATGTGACCGTTTCTGTGAGGGGAACCACGCTGACAACCGCCACAGATGCTACCGGTCACTATTACTTAAAGGACCTTCCTGTGGGCAAACATACTGTTGAAGCGAAGGCATTGGGCTATCGAACGGCTACCCATGAGATAGAAATCAGCGCGAATAGTTCGCAAGAAGTGAACTTCACACTCACCGAAGATGCCATCGCTTTGGACGAAGTTGTGCTCACAGCCAACCGCTCACAGACACTAAGGCGCGAGGCTCCGGCCCTCGTAAACGTGTTGGACAGCAAGCTGTTTGACCAAACCAACGCCATGTGTATGGCGCAGGGACTGAACTTCCAGCCCGGTGTACGCACCGAAAACAACTGTCAGAACTGTGGCTTTTCACAGGTGCGTATCAACGGACTTGACGGACATTACAGTCAGATATTGATTGATTCGCGCCCTATTTTCACCTCGCTCAACGGCATATATGGCTTGGAACAAATCCCTTCAAACATGATCGATCGCATCGAAGTGGTGCGGGGTGGCGGCTCAGCGCTATATGGTGCGTCGGCCATCGGAGGCACCATCAACGTCATTACCAAGGAACCTGTGCGCAATTCTGCCGAAGTGAGCCACACAACGACGTCCATAGAAGGAAAGGGAGGCATGGAGAATAACACCACAGCCAACGTCTCTGTGGTGAGCGAAGACGGCAAAACAGGCCTCTATGTCTATGGTCAACACCATTACAGACCAGGCTTTGACCACGACGGAGACGGCTATACTGAATTGCCAAACCTGCGGAATCAGACGCTCGGATTGAGTGCTTTTTACAAGTTTACGCCTTATTCAAAGCTCTCATTGCAGTATCATAACATCAGTGAATTCCGAAGGGGAGGCAACAACTTGGACCTTCCGCCCCACGAAGCCAACATCACCGAGCAGCTCGACCACGACATCAACGGGGGCAACTTGGCCTACGATCTCTCGTCAAATGACTACAAGAACCGCCTGAAAGCCTATTTCTCGTTCAGCAATACCACGCGGAAAAGCTACTATGGTGGCATCGGTGAAGGTTCTTTCGCCGACCGAATTGCAGCGCAAAAAGCCTACGGACGTACCACAGATTTCACTACTGTTACGGGCTTACAATACCTCCATCAGTTCGATAACCTGCTCTTTATGCCATCCGATCTCACCCTCGGTGCAGAGTATAACCATGATGCATTGAAAGACAAAATCATCGGATATAACCATCTACTTGAGCAGAAATCGAGGATTGCCAGCGCTTATTTGCAAAACGAATGGAAGAATAAGACGTGGAGTTTCCTGCTGGGTTGGCGCATAGACAAGCACAATCTGATCCGTCATGCCATCTTCAGTCCGCGCGTGAACCTGCGCTATAACCCCACAGAAAACATCAATCTGCGGGCCAGTTACTCCAGTGGTTTCCGCGCACCGCAGGCATTCGACGAAGACCTTCACGTGGGGTTTGCAGGCGGAGAACGCATCGTTACGCGACTGGCAAGCGGACTTAAAGAGGAGCGTTCACACAGTTTCAGTCTCTCGGCCGACCTTTATCAGACGATAGGAAGCGTGCAAACGAACTTCCTCATCGAGGGCTTCTACACCCATCTGACCGATGTTTTCGCCCTAAGACAGCTCAACACGAAGGACAGCGAGGGTAACCGCGTGCAGGAACGCTACAACGGAAGCGGCGCAAAAGTGCTCGGACTGAACCTCGAAGGAAAGGCAGCTTTCACCTCATGGTTCCAACTTCAGGCCGGAATGACGCTGCAGCAAAGTCACTATGACGAAGAGACGGAGTGGGACGAAGACGCTCCCAAGGTGAAGAAATTCATGCGTACGCCCTCTGCCTACGGCTACTTCACCGCCTCGTTCACGCCACTCAAGAACCTCTCGGCCTCGCTTTCGGGCAACTACACGGGCCGAATGCTCGTCGGACATGCCAAGCACACGCTCGAAGACGGAACCGAAGTAGGGCCCGAAGCTGTCGACACACCGGCCTTCTTCACGCTCAACACGAAACTGGCCTACAACATCCGGCTCTCCGATTACGTGAAGCTGGAGCTGAACGCCGGCATTCAGAACCTCACCAACGCCTATCAAAAGGACTTCGATAAGGGTTGGGGACGCGACTCTGCCTATATCTATGGCCCAGGATTGCCACGTTGTTTCTTTGCAGGAATTAAGATTATCTATTAAATAAAAGACAATATAAAATAGCTGATCTCAATTTGGAAAACACAGCAAGGCCTTTCTCTTCATACTGAAGGGGAAGGCTTTTTATTTCATGGTTCGGTACATGATCAGGGCAGGATGCACATGAATGAGGGAGCCAGAACATCGTTCTTCTTCTTTCGAAGCATTGTCTTAGCGTTGCAGTTGAAAAGAAATTGGTTATATATCACCCATATACGACGTTGTTTTCCCTATTTTTTTGTAATTTTGCAAACGTAAAGTTATTCCTTAATTCATGAACACAGAAAACTTATCTCTTGGGAAAAAGGTCGTTGTAGGCATACAGTTTTTGTTTGTTGCCTTTGGTGCAACCGTCCTCGTTCCAATATTAGTAGGCATTGACCCTGCTACAGCTTTGCTCACCGCCGGACTCGGAACGTTTATATTTCACTTTGTAACTAAAGGGCGAGTCCCCATATTCTTAGGTTCTTCTTTTGCTTTTATTGCACCGATTAATGTGGCTTCAGAGCAGTGGGGATTGGGCGGAGCATTGGCTGGATTGACGGCAGTTTCCGTGGTTTACTTTGGCATGAGTGCCCTTATAAAATGGCAAGGAAGAAAACTTCTTAACCGTATTTTCCCACCAGTTGTTATCGGGCCGGTCATTATTCTGATTGGTCTTTCACTCTCGGAGACTGCTGTAAACATGGCAAAGTCTGATTGGTTGCTGGCTTTCAGTTCACTGTTCACGGCCATACTCGTGCTCACTTTCGGCAAGGGGCTTATGAAACTCGTGCCTATTATCTCGGGGGTTGTCGTGGGATATATTGTTGCTTTGTGCATCGGCAAGGTCGACTTCTCGGGTGTTGTGGCTGCTTCCTGGTTCTCATTCCCCGTGAAATTCGATACGATTACACATTTCAGTTGGGCACCATTCCTATATATGCTCCCTGTAGCTATTGCTCCTGTGTTAGAGCACATCGGCGATGTTTATGTGGTCAGTGCCGTGGCAAAGAAGGAGTTTGTGGTCAATCCGGGGCTTCATCGCACCATGCTTGGCGACGGACTTGCCTGCCTTGCCTCTGCATTTTTAGGCGGGCCACCCGAAACAACCTATTCAGAAGTGACGGGTGCCATGTCGATAACCAAAGTGACAAGCCCTGCCGTAATCCGCATTTCGGCTGCGACAGCATTGTTTTTCTCGGTCATCGGCAAGCTCAGTGCCTTGCTTCAGAGCATACCGAAGGCTGTTCTTGGGGGGATTATGCTATTGCTTTTCGGCACGATAGCAAGCGTTGGCATTCAGAACATGATGCAACGTAAAGTCGATATGAACGACACTCGCAACATTATTATCATCTCAGTGATGCTTACCATGGGGCTTGGCGGCGCCGTGCTGTCAAGTGGAAACTTCGCCATTTCGGGCATAGGACTCTCTGCTATCGTGGGAGTTGTGCTGAATTTAGTGCTGCCCAAAATGAAAAAGACAGAGGAGAAGAAAGCTGAATAGCCTTCTTCTTACTTCCCGTCATAAGGGCCGTTGTGCTCTAATTTGGAGGTACACATGGCGGCTGCAAACTTTCCTGACTCTTCAAAACCGGCCCCGAGACTGCGCATGTAGAGGTAACCTGCAGAATAAGTGTCGCCACATCCCGTGGCATCTACAACCTCCCGTGGCTCATATGCAGGAATTTCATAGAACCTTTTGTCGGCATAGATGAGGCTTCCATAGCTTCCCAACGTGATTACCACCTCTTTCACGCCCAACGCTGCAAGCTGGGTGGCCACCGTGCGTGGGTCTTTCGAGTTGGTGATAACCTCCATCTCGTGTTCGTTGAGCTTTAGAATATCGGTGCAAGAAAGGATTTCTTCCTTGTCTTTCCAATTGACTGCACAGACGTTTTCGCCTCTTACTTCGCGCAGATAGCCTTGTACATCAATCGAAATCCGACCCTTTGCAGACAGATATCTGACCACTTCGGGCGGGAAATCATCGGCCAACAGACTGCCTAAATGAAACACCTTGGCCTCTAAAGGCTGCATTTCGGCCAGCGTAAATGGGTCGGCTTTGGCCAACACTCGCTGTGTTCTTCGGTTACTGTCTGTGCCATATCGGTTTTCAAAATATACACTGTGCAGACTGTCATAACACAGCACATCAATGCCTTCACGACGCATACGATCGACCTCTTCGCGCGATTCCGGGCCGATTTTCGTCACTAATTGGAATGCAATGTCATGGGGCAGATGGTTGATTCCATGTGCCATATAAAAGGCAGTCCCGCCTGCCATAGAGACAGTTTGACGGGGAGTGATAATCTTGTCACGGGTAATATGCCCGATGCAGCATATATCTTTCATTCGCGATTGATTTTTCTTAGTATTTACAAAGGTACAAAAAATATCGTAACAGGAAGCCCTTTGTCTTGCTTTAAGCATCTTTGAATTTGTCAGCTTCTTTCACATCAGATTTGCAATCGCCTCGAAAAATCATTATCTTTGCCGTAGGGAGAGTGCGCAAGTGCTTTCCCTTTTTTCGTGTTATCTTGCGAAAGAGAGGATGATATGCAGCAAATTGCATGGTGTTTTGATATGGAATTGCCTCGCAATTTGCGTCATTTCATCGTGCAATCTGTATCAACATGCGTAGTCAAATGGTGCAGATGATGAAGTAAAGTGAAAGGAATGGCCAGACAACAAGATTGACAAGGCGAAAGAACTCCATTCGCCTTGTCAATCTTTTTGATTATTTTGTTAAATAAACATAAACGAAAGAAAACCTTGGTTTATGCTGTGTAATGAGAGGAGGGCAGGCGAAAGAGTCATTGCAGTGGCTTAAAAAGTCGCCGCACTTTCACTGGTAAGGACTGTAAGTAAGGCTTTTTCCCCTTTTAGGGAGGGGCTGGGGTGAGCATTAGGCCTTAGTGAAAGCCTTCTGTTTCTACTTCCCATTCGTCCTTTACCGACTTTCCTGCCTTCATTCCTTTTGCCACAATACGGTTCAATCCGGGTTGAAGCGTAATGTGGAAAGTGCAGAGCGAGATGTCGTTGGGTGTGAGAGCAGGCAACGGTTTGCCGTTGATGGTGAGCGTAACCGACTTACAATTGGAGAACACCCATAAGTCGATATCTCCCTTTTTGCGTTCCGTGCATCGCTTTCCTGCAATATATACCATTGGTTCGGGGTTCCAGTTGGCCTTGTAGAAGTAGTAGGCATCTTTCTTTGTCTTGCGGTCATGCGTCACAAGTCCTTTGTCGTTGATGCCCGGCCGGTCGCCTTCTGTGCGATGAGCAGCACCGAAATCAAACATGTTCCATACGAAAGAGCCCCAAAGGAAAGGCCTGTGTGAGATGATATCCCAATTGCGGATGTGGTAGAAAGTCTGCCAGTTTTCGGGATGCCACCAGCTGTTTGGTTGAGGCTGGATCAGCGAGTCTTGCTGTTGTCTGACGGAGGCGCCGGCTCCATATTCACTCAATGCGATGCAAAGTTGCGGGTACTTGGCATGCATTTCGTCAAGGAATGTGGCTAAGGTTGAGGGCGTAGAGCCATACCAACCGTCGTAACGGTTCCATGCCATCACGTCGGTAATGAAGTTCATTTCGCCCATTTGGTTGCTCGCGCAGGTAGTGAGTCGCGTGCTGTCTTCGGCATGTGCCAGCGTGTTTAGCTCGTGGATATAGTCTGAAGGATTGTCACCTTCGTATTTAAGTTCGTTGAACAATCCCCAGAAACAAATGCTTGGATGATTGAAATGCTGTCGGATGAGTTCGCAAAGTTGCGCTTTTCCGTTGGCACGAAAACGCTCGCTGTCGACAAATCCCTTGTCGGCATAGCCGCCTGGCCCAACAAATGGGATTTCAGCCCAGGTCACAATGCCTGCCCGATCCATTTGATCGTAGGTGTAGCTTGAATGTGGATAATGGGCCAGACGCACGGCATTGACGCCCATTTCACGCATCAGTTTCACGTCTTCCCGGATATCTTCCGGCGCGAGGGCATTGCCCACAACGGCTCGGTCTTGATGTCTGCAAACACCATGCAGCTGTAAATGGCGACCATTGAGGAAGAAACCGCGGGCAGGGTCGACTTTATAATAGCGTAGGCCCAAGGGCTGTTCAACCTCATCGAGCAGTGTTTTACCCTGCCACAGACTCACTTTCACCTTATAAGTAAAGGGGTCTTGCGTGCCATTCCATAGATGAGGACGGTGTATGGTGAATGGAATCGTGTGCTTTTCCACCATGGCTTGCCCCTCAAGACGGATGCTTTTCTGTTGCTTGATAATGGATTTGTCGCCTGAAAACACTTCCACGGCAACCTCTACCTGTTGTGTTTTGTCGGTAGGATTGTCGAGCATGACATCGGCTTTCACGTCGGCCTGCTGTGCATCTACTTTCGTTTGGCGCAGGTAGATGCCTGGCGAAGCATAGTCAAGGGGCGAAATACAGACGTCGTTTGTCAGCAGTAAAGCCACGTTTCTGTATATTCCGCCATAGAAATTGAAGTCGCCCACGAGCGGCATTACATCGAGTTGCTCGGCATTGTTGACGCGGACGAGCAGTTGGTTCTTGGCGCCATAGATGAGTTTGTCGGTCAGTTCGAAGATGAAAGCGCCGTAACCTCCCCGATGTTCTCCAATGTGTTTGCCGTTCAAGAAGAGGTCAGTGGTGGTATTTGCGCCTTCAAAACGGATGAAGATGCGGCGTCCCTGCCATGATGCGGGCACGAAGAGTGAACGGCTGTAGTTGCCTATTCCACGCTTGTAATCGGGTTTTCCGCTGAGGGCATCAACGGCATTCCATGTGTGGGGAAGGGCGACTTTATGACCGCTTCCCTTATGCACTTCATGGGAAAAGCGAAACAACCAGTCGTTATTCAGAGGGATAACGGCGCGCTGGGCGCTTGAAATCGTGGTCACAAAGACCAACGAAAGCAGCAGAAACAACCGCTGTATGGAGTTGCTTCTGCTGTGTGTAAAAGAGGTATAGTTGAGCATAAACAATCTTTTTTAAGGGTTATCACGGGTCACAGTGCAGCGATATTGACCGCTGAGCGCTTGGTCATTGGCCGTGAGCGTGATGCGATAGATACGGTCGCCCCACACCTTAGAGAGTCTCTGGTCGGTCAGTTCAACAGCCTCAACAGTGGGTTTGAACACGTTGGCATCATAGGAAAGCGTGGCTTTTACCTTGTTGATGTGCAGCTTGATGCGTCCTTTCTCGCTGATATCTACGTTTCCCCAAGTCATGAAATTCAGCTGATTGGGAGCCTTTTTCATTTTTAAGCGATAGTCATCTGTAATGACAAGACGGTTTTTCTGGAGCTGATAAGCGCGTATCCAGCTGTCTACGGCAGCCTCTTCCGGATAGGCTTTGGCAATATCTGCAGTAAAGATGCAACGCTTTTCATCGGCACGAACCTGCGTTGCATGATATTGAGTTCCAAAGCTTTCGGGCTGTCCATTGATGATGGGAAGATTGTGATAGTTGCTCTGCATGGTCCATATCGTGTAGCGTTCGCTGCTGAAAGTCTTCTTGGTATAGGTGCCCACGCCGGCATCAATCAGCAGAGGAACGTTGTCAATGGCAAGGATGCAGGTGCCCACATCATTATGGTTGTGGCTTTCGTTGTTGTGTCCTCCCTTGGCAGCGAGGAACATATTGCCGGAGCGCATGTAGCAGAACTGGGTCTCAGGATACCACATAAAGCGTGGTGGGCGATAGGCAGTTGCCTCGCTTTTCAGCTTTGGAAGGCTGCGCAGATTTTCGAGTTCTTGATACAGGTCGAGCCAGGTGGAGGGCAGTTTCGGAGGATAAGCCTTCGCACGCATGGCTGCCATAGCCTTCATGATAGGGCTGTTGACGGCGACACCATAGCGATAAACGAGCATCGTATTAAGTTCGTTGGCTCGTGCAGAAGCATCGGCAAAGTTGACAACCCATTCGTCTCCGATGTATGAAGCAGCGATATATTCGCCCATTTTCTTGATTTGTGGCTGCGAAAAGAAGTTTACTTTACCCCCTGTGATGAGTGACAGGCCAGAGAGATATTCAAAGAGTTTGCCGGCTGCATGCCCCCAATAGGAGGGGCCCTCCTCGCATGCTCCGTCGCTTTTAACGTAGTTCAAGTATTCATCTACAGACTCCATAGATAGACGGATGGCTTTGGTGAGTTCTTCAGGATTGTTTTCCAAGAGCATGAAGCAGAACAAGGCGTTGGCGTTACACCATGGTGTCCAGTTGTTGAGCAGACGGTCTTGTTTGTAATTTCGTGCCATCCACCAGAAGTCATTGCGTTTGAAGAAAGGGTCAAGTTCGCGTCGTTGCAGTTCATAACGCAGTCGGTTGGCGATTATCGGGTCGACTTTATCAAACTCATCTTTCATGAAATAATACGTCCAAGCAAGCAGTTGTGCAATGTCTCCTTGGCGTAGTTCAAGAATTTCCTCACGATAATCAGGTAATGCCCTGTGGCTTTTCTGGTAGGCAGCAAGGTGGGCAGACTCAGCCCAAGAGGTCATTTCGCAGAAGAAGAACACGCCGTTAATCAGGTCATCTACAAAGCGCCCACGTCCTTCTGCAAGTTCAGCTACGAGCAAACGACTCAATACGTTGATGTTTTGGTTGTAGGGTTTTTGCATGGTTGTACGGTTCCCTGACCGTTCATAATCAAGGAAATCTGTGGCCCGGACAACCTGCCATTGATAGTCAAGATAGCGCTCGCCAGCCTCTATAATGGGCTTTTTCTCAGCACCAAGTAAGGTTTCCCAACCTGCACGGTCGGCATATTTGGGATAAGGAACCCACTGTTGATGCATCACAAGTGAACTCTGTATGAGGGCTTCTGAGGCGTTGTTTTGTAGTAGATTTCGCTTTTCATAGGCCTGCGAAGTGCACAGAACCGTGAAGAGTAAGCATATTATGAAAATCGTTTTCTTCATCATTTTAGCATTAAATCAAAAAAGATTCCCGCACAGATTCACATCTCGCGGGAATCACCATTCATGTACATATATAACCTAAAACTACCAATCTGGGTTTTGAGTGAGGTTTCCGTTCTTTTCTATTTCGTCTGCCGGTATCGGCCATAGATAGTCACGTTTCGTCACAGAACGCACGTAGCGGAACTTTCCTGTGATATCGGTTTCTTTCCGTTTGTCAAGAGTTTCCAAGAGTTTCCAGCGTTTGAAATCACTGAAACTCCATCCTTCTCCTGCAAGTTCGACAGCTCTTTCATGCTTGATTCTCTCGAATACTTCATCCTTGGTCGTTGCTTTCAGATAGGCAGGCCCACTGTTGATGCCAGGCATCTCGACACTCTTGCGTGCTCTTACTTGATTGATCAAGGCCACAGCTTCGTTCTGATGGCCTAATTCATTCTGACATTCTGCCATCATGAGCAATACGTCTGCATATCTGATCAGTGGAAAGTTGATAGGTGTGTGAGCGCGGTTGTTGATGGCTCCTCCCATATTTCCCTCGGGAACAAACTTGCGCCAGAGATAGGTTTCATAGTTACCATTGACGCGGATGTAGCCTTTTCCACTCGTAATAGAGGGCGCAATAACAAACTCGCAGTCCTCTTGTGCATTGGCAAACCAGCCGGTATAGTTTGTATAAGGCAAGATTACGGTTGCATTCATGCGTGGATCGCGCTTGCCATACATTTCCAACAGTTTTGCTTTTCCTGCCGGGTAAGCCTTCACTTTGCCTTTCTCCATTGTGGCACGGAAGGTTTTTACCTTGACATTATTATCGGTCTTGATGCCTGGGAACCAATCATCCCAGTCGAAAGGACGCCCATCTTTATACTCATAAGTGTCTACAAAGTGTTGAGAAACCATGACATTGTTCCAGCAACTGCCAAAGGTTTCACGGGCTCCCATGTAGAAACACATCGGCATTCCATGGTCTGTGCCGACTCCCCCCATGTTCTGAATGGCGAAAATCATTTCAGATGACTCGTCACCTCCAGGCTTAAAGAGTCCTGCATAGTCGTTATAAAGCGCGTATTTCCCTGAAGCTACGACCTTCTCAAAGCACTCTAAGGCTTTCTTATACTCTTTGGCATAGAGATAAACCTTACCGGTCAATGCAATAGCTGCATATTTTGTAGCACGCCCATAGTTAGCTTTATCCCAAGCTTCAGGCAGTTTATCGGACGCTTCTGCAAGGTCTTTCAATACAAACTCGCGTACCTTTTCAATTGGTTCACGGGGATTTTTCATCTCACTATAGCTTTCGCTGACAATTACCGACTCGTCATAGACAGGTACACCACCGAAGAAATCCATCAGTGTGAAATAGTAAAGTGCACGCATGAACTTAGCTTCAGCCTTGTATTGAGCTTTCAGTTCATCAGTCATCTCACAGCGGTCAACATTCTGTAATACGCCATTTGCACGTGCGATGCCTTCGTAAATACCTTGCCATTTGCCTAATACTTTTCCGTTTTTCACGTCATAAGTACCACGTTGTACAGGCTGATACGATGGTGGGTCATATCCCATAGCGATACCTCCTAAGCCATCCAATGAGAATTGGAGACCGAAAACATCCGGCTCCTGCATTTGACTATAGACAGCCATCATCGCCTCCTTAGCATGCTCTTCGTTCTTATAGAACTGCTTGGAGCTTAGTTGATCGGCAGGAACTCTATCCAGATCGTAGCAGCTATGCAGGGACATTGTCATTGCAATAGCAGCAATCGTTATATATTTGATTTTCATATTATCATGTATTTAGAATGAGACATTCAGACCAATTACAGCCTGTTTCATTGAAGGATATGCCATTCCACTTACTTCAGGGTCGAAACCCTTATACTTAGTGAAGGTAAAGAAGTTCTCCAAACTGCCGTAGATGCGCACCCGTTCGATATGGATCTTTGCAGTCAGTGCCTTAGGAAGTGTGTAACCCAACTGGATATTGCGTATCTTTACGAAGCTCTTGTTCTCCAAATAGAAGTCGCTATACTTCGTGTTCTGCTCGTCCTGATATTCCACAAGGCGGGGATATTTTGCATCGGTGCGGCCTTCATACCAGCGTCCATCGGCTATTTCCTTGTTGATTTGGTAACCGTAGCGCACGGTAGGAGTGTTGTATGCCGCATGCTGCCAATATACCTTGGCACCGAATGCGCCTTGTATCAAGGCAGAAATATCAAAGCCTTTCCATGCAGCATTAAGGCTCAAGCCCATGATGAACTTAGGATTGGGACCATCGCTGACAATCTCTTTATCGTTGTTGTCAATGACACCATCACCATTTACGTCCTTATAAAGCAGGTCACCTTTCTTAGGTGTGCCGAAAGCTGCAAATGGATTGACTTTCTTTCCGTCTGCACCTATAGGCGCATTATCAATGATTTCCTGAACGCGCTTCATGTCTTCATCGGTCTGCAAGAGTCTTTCAACGCGCAGGAGATACTGAGAATTGATGCTGTGTCCTTCCCAAATAAGGTTTGCACCACTGATAGCCATACCCCCTTTATCCTTGCCTTTGAACTTGTTGACTTTGTTCTTGATGAACGTGAAGTTGGCAGTTGCACCATAACTGAATTCATTCACACGGTCTTGCCAACCCAAAGTAAACTCTACACCTTGGTTGGTTACGGTTGCACTGTTTACCTTTGGAAGGCTTGTTGTACCGTGCACAGCAGGTGCGGGAAGATCAATCAGGATATCGGTCGTACGTTTATTGAAGTAATCAAACGTTCCCGTCAGTTTGTTTTTGAAGAAACCAAAGTCAAAACCAAGGTCGAATACATTAGTGGTTTCCCATGATAACTTTTCGTTAGCCAAGGCTGTCTGTGCCATACCTGTCACCATTGTATTGCCCAAAACATAATTCAACGCGCCTTTCTTGCTCGTGTAAAGTGACTGTGAAGCATAGTTACCGACAGCGTTGTTACCCAATGAACCATAAGAAACACGAAGCTTCAGATTACTTAACTGACCATTGAAAGCACCCTCCATGAACTTCTCTTGATCCATACGCCATGCTGCAGAGAGTGATGGGAAATATCCCCAACGCTTGCTTTTCTGGAAGCGTGATGAACCGTCGGCTCTGAGATTGAACTCCATTAAATAGCGATCTTGCCAGTTAAGGTTAAGTCGGCTGAAGTAAGAACGCATGGCCCATTCAGACAATCCACCGTTAGCGCTGGCCTGACCTGTAGCACCATCGAGCACACTCATGCTCAAGTCAATCAGGTCTTGCTTGGTAACATTGATGTCTTTTGAACGGTAAAGCTCCTGACTGGCACCCAACATGAAGTTCATGGTGAGGTTGTTCTTGAAGTATTTACTGTTGTATCTGAGCACTATATCATTGAAATAGCGTTCTATCTTGCTGTTTTTATTATAGATATTGAACTTCGATTTGGTCGTGTAAGTCTTTTGCTCTGTCTGGAAGTTCCAGCCTTCCTGCACCACTGGCTTACGCATAATGTCCTCGTCAAGCAGTTCATATGAGTAGCTCAATGCCACAGAAAGTCCCTTCATAGGCTTGATTGTGGCAAGGAAACGAGGGTGGAAATTATTCTTACGGTCGGTTCCTGCCCACTTATATGCACGTATCAATGGGTTGTTGTTAGCACTCTGTGCGGCGTCTTCCTCATTGTTCATAGCACCAAATCTGCCGTCGGGAGCACGGAAAACCATACCCGGAGTCGTTGCAGAAGTATAGGTGAAGACGTTGTCAATCTCGTTATATCCGGGCTGCATGTCTGATACATAGCCGCTCATCTGGAAGCCGATGTTGAGCCATTTGGCTACATCTGCATCGAGGTTCAAACGTCCGTTGTATTTCGTAAAGCCTGCATTATGCATTACACCGGGATTATTCATGAAGCCGAATGAACCATAGAAACGTATCTTGTCTGATCCTCCGGAGACAGAGATGACATGGTTTGTTGAAGCAGAGCTTTTGAAAGTCTCGTCCACCCAGTCTGTATTAGGATACTGCAAAGGGTTCTTGCCTGCGTCATTGCGCCATGCATCAATTGATTTCTGGCTGAAAGGAGCTTTCTTCCCACTGTTAGCATAGCCCTCATTAATGAGTTCCATGTAGCGTGCATAGTCTGAAACAGGGGTCAGAGTCTTGCGAATTGACTCGAAAGAAACATAACCATTATAGTCAACCTTTATTTTACCACTCTTTCCACTCTTGGTAGTGATGAGGATAACACCGTTAGCTGCCCGTGAACCATATATCGCTGCAGAGGCTGCATCCTTAAGAACGGAGATGGATTCTATGTCTTGTGGATTCACAGTATTAATGCCGGCTTCTGATCCATCGATGATAACCAATGGCGCAGAAGAGTTCAATGTGCCTTGGCCACGCACCAGAATAGACGCGTTGTCATCACCGGGACGGTTGTGATTTGAAGTCACCGAGACTCCGGCTGCTAAGCCGGCAAGTGCCTGGGAAACGTTAGTGAGCGGACGACTTTCGGCAAGTTTCGACACATCAATTGACGAAACAGAACCTGTCATGTTTACTTTCTTCTGTGTTCCATAGCCAACAACAACCACTTCATTCAGCAGTTTGTTGTCTTCTGCCAAGGTAACATTCAGGGTTTTCCGTCCTCGGAGTTTGATTTCCTGTGTCGTATAGCCTACGCTCGAAACGATAAGCACGGCATCCGCTGATTTCACTTTCAGCGTAAACTGGCCGCTGAGGTCGGTCACGCAGCCGTTAGATGTTCCTTTTTCCATGACCGTAGCACCGATCATTGGGCCCATAGCGTCAGATACATGGCCTGTTACTGTCACCAAATCCTGTGCAGTAGCCATTGGCATTTGGCCGTTCTCGCTCGTCCCTGTCATTGTAGTTCCGGCATGAACTGACATTGAAGTCAATGCAAGCGTAGTACAGAATAGGGCCTTTTTCCAAGGTACATTACTGTTTTTGTTTCTCATAAAGTTAAATAAGTGTTAGGTTAATAATTGGAAAGTCCCAAAAGATTATTACGTTATTTCGGTGACAAATTTAGCATATTAGAGCATAATGGAATGGTAAAATTGTTCAAAAGAATTACAAATTTGTACAAAAGCATGTATTTGTTTGAATTTTATGGAATAACACTTAAAGTTCAAGAGCAAAGCTGTTTCTTCGGAGTTGCCATATGTTTCATGCCTTTTAAAAGTTGATACAATCTATAGAAACCTTTTGATGAACACCCCTGAAGCTTGGCTGAAGACTCATAATGCACTGTCTAAAGCCCAAGATGACGCATGGGCTTGCATTATGTTTTTTTAAGGAAAAACTCAAAATAATCAACAAAAACTATTTTTACAAGAGCCAGCGACAATTGGCTTGCACGCTCATCTGCATCATGTTACACAGCAAATCCCATCACTTCACCTTGCATTTTGCATCAGAACACATCGCCATCTGCGTCAAGTTATCGTATAGTTTGCGTCAAGTTGCACTGTGATTTGACGCAGATTGCATTGCGTTTTGCCACAAGACATGAAAAAAGGGAAAGCGCGTTGTCACTTTCCCTACGGCAAAGATAATCAATTTTTGAGGCGAATGCAAATCCTGTTTGAATTTGATTGACAAACAGAGTGCTGCAATCTCCATTTTCATTCATAATCCTTACAAAATCATTCAAAAGTCTTGTTTTTCGGTTACACCTATCTAAATAATATGTTATCTTTGTGATGTCGTGTGACAATATCGTTCACATGAGGCTCAAAAACAATGTAACAAAACCAAATTTCGACATACAATGAAAACATTTCAGCCTATACCTATGGGCCACTTCTCGGTTGCCTTGTCAGCCATGTTCCTGGCAGTGGCATCGTCAGCCCAGGCACAAGACCGCGTTGACAATCGTCCGAACATCATTCTTTTCATGGTCGACGACATGGGCTGGCAAGACACTTCGCTGCCTTTCTGGACCCAACGCACGATGTATAACGACCGCTACGAAACACCCAATATGGAGCGATTGGCAGCGCGAGGCATGATGTTCAGTCAGGCTTATGCATGTCCGATCAGCTCGCCAAGTCGGTGCAGTCTGATGACGGGAAGCAATGCTGCACGCCACAGAGTGACCAACTGGACATTGGAAAAGAACAAGTCTACCGACCTCAAAGACGACCAATTGACGCTCCCCGAATGGAATTATAACGGCATCAGTGGCGTTGAAGGATGCCGCAACACCTATCGGGCGACCTCGTTTGTCAACCTCCTTCAGGCCTCAGGTTATCACACCATACATTGCGGAAAGGCGCATTGGGGAGCACGTAACACGCCTGGCGAAGACCCACATCACTGGGGATTTGAGGTCAACATCGCAGGACATGCGGGCGGAGGGCCTGCTACTTATCTCAGTGAACGCCACTATGGAAACACTGACAACCCTGCAAAACAGCACAAAATGGCTATCCCCGGGCTTGAAAAATACTGGGACACAGGCACCTTTCTCACGGAGGCTTTGACGCGCGAAGCACTGAAATCGCTCGACAAGGCCAAGCTTTATAACCAGCCGTTCTACCTTTACATGTCTCATTATGCGGTGCATATTCCCATTGATCGTGACCCACGTTACTACGACAAATACCTGAAGAAAGGGCTCTCAGAGAAAGAGGCTGCCTATGCTTCTCTCGTGGAAGGAATGGACAAGAGCCTTGGAGATATCCTTGATTGGCTTGATAAAAACGATGAAACCCGACGCACGATAGTCATCTTCATGAGCGACAATGGGGGCTATGCCACGGGAAGTCAATGGCGCGATCAGCCGCTTTTCACGCAGAATTCGCCGCTTAAATCGGGCAAAGGCTCCATGTATGAGGGTGGAATTCGCGAGCCGATGATTGTCAGTTGGCCTGGAACGGTGAAGCCGGGTTCCGTGTGCAGGCAATATGTGATGATAGAAGATTACTTCCCCACATTACTTGAAATGGCAGGCATCAAGCATTATAAGGTGCCGCAAAAGGTTGACGGAAAGAGTTTCATCCCATTGCTGAAAGGCACCGGAGACCCTTCCCGCGGGCGCATGCTCGTGTGGAATTATCCCAATGTCTGGGGCAATGTAGGGCCTGGCATCAGCCTGAACTGTGCTATTCGTGAGGGCGATTGGAAGCTCATCTATAACTACAAGACCCACGAAAAGGAGCTTTATGACATTCCTAATGACATCGGCGAAGCGCATAATCTCGCTGCCGAACGCCCGTCAATCGTGAAGAAACTGTCGAAGAAACTCGGCAACTATCTTCGTAAGGTCGCTGCACAGCGCCCGTCAGAAAAGGCAAGCGGCACTCCATGTCCGTGGCCCGATGAAGTAAAATAAGGCCTCATGCGCAGGTAAAATGCCTGCGCATGCCGTCTTTGTTTAGTATTATTGTACGACAGAAAGATATCTGTCAGCATTCAGAACGAAATCTATGACTACCATTTCTCCCTTTGCACGTCCGCTATATGTGATGCTCAAACCTGTTGGCGCGGCCTGTAATCTCGCGTGTAACTATTGTTATTATCTTGAGAAGTCAAACCTCTACAAGCATCAGCCGAAGCGACAGATGAGCGAAGAACTGCTCGAACGCTTCGTCAAGGACTATATTGAAGCACAGACCATGAATGAAGTGGTCTTCACGTGGCATGGTGGTGAGCCGACTCTTCGTCCGCTTTCGTTCTATCAGAAGGCTGTGGAATTGCAGAAGAAGTATGCCGGAGGCCGCATCATTCATAACTCGTTGCAGACCAACGGCACGCTGCTTACTGATGAATGGTGCCGTTTTCTGAAGGCGAACAATTGGCTTGTAGGCATCTCTATCGACGGCCCTGAAGCTTTTCATGACCGTTATCGGCGCGACAGTCAGGGCAGACCATCGTGGCAGAAGGTTATGGAAGGCATTCGATTGCTGCAACATTATGGTGTGGAATGGAATGCCATGGCCGTTGTCAACCGCTATAATGCTGATCATCCGCAGGCTTTTTATCGCTTTTTCAAAAGTATAGGTTGCCAGTATATCCAGTTTGCTCCCATCGTGGAACGTAACATGCAACATGCCGACGGCCGCCATTTGGCATTGATTGGTGACGCTACCGATGCGCCCGTTACCGACTTTTCGGTCACTCCAGAGCAATGGGGAAGCTTTCTTTGTGGGCTTTTCGACGAATGGGTTAAGCAGGATATAGGTCGCGTTTTCGTTCAGATTTTCGACAGCATGCTGGCCAATTGGGTCGGTGTTGCCCCTGGAACGTGTATCTATGCAAAGGAATGTGGCCATGCTGGAGTCATGGAATTCAATGGAGATGTATACTCTTGTGACCACTTTGTGTTTCCACAATACAAGCTTGGAAACATCAATGAGTGTACATTGATAGAGATGTTATACGGTGAAAAGCAGCGACGTTTCAGCCAACTCAAGTATAACAGGCTCCCCCGTCAATGCAAAGAGTGCCGTTGGGCCTTTGCATGTCATGGCGAATGTCCTAAGAATCGCTTTGTCAACGACCGCTATGGCAATCCCGGTTTGAATTATCTTTGTGCCGGTTATCGCCGTTTCTTCGAGCATATTGCACCCACAATGGACGAAATGAAGAAAGCGTTTACGGTGGAATGAAGCCTCCTTTAATCTGAAAGGAAAAGCTTCATGTCATGAAGAACATCGTTTATTCCGTCCCGTTTCGATAGGCTGAAGGCTGTTGTTGATATCTGTCTTTAAAACATTTGCAGAAATATCGTGGACTTGAAAAACCGTTCTTATAGCTGATTTCGGCTATACTGAGGTGAGGGTTCTCACGTAACATCTTCGCCGCCTTACGCAATCGAATTCGCATAATGAATTCATTCGGCGTCTGTCCTGTCAGGTTTTTCCACTTCGTGAACAGGCTTGTACGCGACATTCCCATTTCTCTTGCAAACACATCAACGCTGAATTCCGAGTTCATATAATGTTTATCGATGATGTTCATTGCGCGATCAAGCATCTCTTTATCAAGCGGATTGGAGGCCAACATGTTGGCTTCGGTGTGCGGATGCTCGCCGAATTTGCGTTGAAGCAGACGTCGGGAGTTGATGAGATTGTTGCATCTTGAAATCAGAAGTTCGTTATTAAACGGCTTTGTTATATAGTCGTCAGCTCCTGTTTTCAGTCCTTCGAGTTCCTGTTCTACGGCTGTCCGAGCCGTAAGAAGCACCACGGGAATGTGGCAAATGGCGAAATCTTCCTTGATAATCTTACAGAGTTCGATACCCGACATATTAGGCATGAGCACGTCACTGATGATGATATCCGGCATTTCATCGCGTATAACTTCGAGTCCTTCCTGTCCATCTACGGCCGTAAGTATGCGATAGTAAGGACTGAGAACCGTCATCAACAGTTGTCGGATGTCGTCATTGTCTTCCACAATCAATATCGTAGCCTCTTCAATTCCTTTCATTTCGCGGACAGGAGGCATGGCATCAGCTTCCAAGACGATGTCAGGTTGAGGCTGAATCACTTTATCTTCAACGGTTTCCTCTGTCTTCTTGTCTTCTTTCTTCACTTTGATTTCGTCCTCCTTGAAGTGGTCTTTGCCCAAAGGAAGCGTCACGACAAAGGTTGTTCCCTCATTGATTACGGAGTCAACGCTAATGGTTCCGTGATGTTGTTGCACGATGTTCTGGGTCAGATTAAGGCCAATACCCGTGCCCATTTCGGTCAAAGACTCGAAATCCCGAGCCTGATAGAAGCAGTCGAACACGTGGGCAAGGTCGGTTTCTGCTATGCCTTTGCCGGTGTCGGTGACGCGAAGGATGACCTGTTGGCCGTCACATTCGGTCGTCACATTGACGTTTCCACCTTGTGGAGTATGTTTCAATGCGTTCGAAATGAGGTTGTTGACCACCTTTCTCATTTGCCTTTTGTCAATCCAAACCTCTGCATCTGTGCCCTCATTCACGTTTAGTGTCACGTCATTGCTATTGGCGTATTCCTTAAACATGTTGCAGATACTGCCCACAAATGCCGACCAATCCACAGCTTCTACGCAGAGATGGGCCAATGATTGTTCGTGTTTCTTGAAATCAAGCAACTCTGAAATCAGATCGCGCAGCAGGTTACTGTTGCGGTAGATGCCTTGAAGTTTGTTGTAGATGTCGGCAGTAAACCGCTGGGTATGCAGCAAAGATTCGGCCAATCCGATGATAACTGTGAGCGGAGTCCTGATTTCATGCGACACATTTGTAAAGAAACGAATCTTCGATTGATTGCGTTCTTCGATGTCTTTTGCATGTTGTTGTTCGTATTTCAACGACTCTGCCAACCTGATACGCTTGCGATAACTGCGTATGAGCCAATGAGCAATAAGGCCGAGCACTACAAGATAGCCCATATAAGCCCACCAGGACCGATACCATGGAGGCAGAATACGGATGCCGAGTCGGGCAACAGGCGATACCGTTCCTGCCGAGCGCAGTTCTAAGGTGTAGTCTCCCGGGGCCAAATCAAAGAAGTCTATCTTCTTTTGTCGCGTCCCGATGGGGAACCATTGATTGGAGGAACCGACAAGCCGATACTCAAGAGGCTGCGTGTTTGCCCGGATATGGTTGGATGATGCGTATTCAATACTGATGACAGAACGTTCATAACTGAGTTCAATCTCATTGGTGTAGCGCAATGTATGCTTAAGAATCTCGGTCTGATCTCCCGGCAAAATCTCCTGTCCATTGATATAAAGACCGGTGAAACGGAGGTTATATGGCTTCGTCTTCTTGTGCAGGTCGCGTTCCCTGAAGGATACCATGCCGCGCACACCACCAAGATAAACCGTGCCCGAACGTGTCACATAGAGGGCATTTTCGTTAATAGTGGCCAACGGAAAACCATTGTCTTTGTTGTAGTTTCGAAAGGTCTTGTGCTGGATGTTGAATACCGAAAAGCCCTGATTGGTGATGAGAAGCAGTTCGTTATTGCTCAAGGAAGAGGGTGCAATGGCATAAACACAGCTGCCTGTAAGCCCTTCGTGCCGACCGTAATTGATGAAACTGTCGTGGCGTTCGTCGTAAAGGTCAATGCCATCGTTGGCAGTTGACAGCCAGATACGCCCCTGACGGTCGGTCATGACGTTATTGATGTTGTTGCAACTGAGGCTTCCCTTGGCCTGGATTCGCTGGTAATGGCGGAATTTCCCCGTAGAGAAATCATAGCAATAGACACCGCGCGACTCGGTGGCAATCCACAAACGGCCGTGTCGGTCGATGCAAAGTCCCTGCACGATGCGTAGCTTTTCCTTGGCCAGGAGTGGCGTAAAGGTTTCTTTCTCGGGATCCATCATGACAACACCTTCCTGTGTTGCGATGACCAACTGACGGCCGTGGGGTTTGATATCCCTTACAATATCGGAGGGAAGCGACTTCGGATTGCCTGCCTCATGCCTGTAGCTGCGACTCTTCCCGCTTGAAAGTTCGATGCGGTCGAGGCCTCCAAGGTGAGTTCCCACCCACATCGTACGCCGCGTTTTGTCGAAGAATATGGCCTTGAGATTATTTTGTGTAATCGCAGTTCCGGGCAGGTTATGGTGTGAGAAGACTTGTGTGTGGGGATTATAGATGTTGAGTCCGCCCCCTTCCGTACATATCCAGAGGTTTCCTTTGTCGTCTTCGGTCATGCGCCCCACTATCTGGCTGCTCAGTCCGGGCCTGTTCTTTTCCTGCAAGCGATATTGAGTATAGATTTCATATTCAGGATTAAAGTAGTTCACACCACCGAAATAGGTGCCCACCCACAGTGTTCCCTGATTGTCTTTGATGATGCTCCAGATGCTCGAATTGGTCAGACTCTTTTCCTGTGTGTTTGCCGTGAAGGTAGAAGAAGCCCCGGTTCGTGGGTTGTAACGCGTCAGACCGAGGTATGTTCCTATCCACATCACGCCCGAATTGTCCTCACAAAAGGTGCGCACGAAATTCGAAACGAGCAGTTTTCCCTTGCGAGTATTGGTGCATTTTCCTTGTGGATCAATCGTCCAGAAGCCGTCGTTCCAGCTTCCTATCCATATTGTTTTGGCATGGTCTTCATAGATTTGGGTGATATATCCCGTTGTAATGGGGTGTGAGAGTCGGCCCGAAGCATAGCAATAGACGCCACTTCCACGCGTCCCTATCCACATTCGACCGCGCGTGTCAACCGTGATGCTCGTCACAGTTGACTTTGTAGGCAGTGTGATATAGCCTTTGCTGCGTCCCGACTGTACCTCGACAGTCATGATTTTATGCTTGTCACTGTAGTAAAGTCGGCCGTGATAGCAGATTGCTCCGATGTTGTTGTCGTATTTCAGTGTTTTGAATTGGCGCGTCATCAGGTCGAGTCGGGCTATTCCTTCCGAGCAAAGCAGGTAGAGATTACGGTTACCATCGCCCGTGATATGCATCACATTGTTGCAGAAAAGGCTTTTCGTGTCACCGCTTTTATTGGTATAAATGCGCAGATGATTACCGTCATAGCAGTTCAATCCCATGCGTGTGGCAATCCAGATGTTGCCATCTCGGTCGGCATAAAGGCTGTTTACAGAGATTTGTGAAAGGCCTTCGTCGGGCGTGAGGTGGTCAAATGCAATGTTTTGTGCCCTGTTCTGACCGACAGAAAGTGTCAGCAGAAAGAACAAGACAATATATTTTATGGTATGTTTTTGAAAGGAAACCATGGCTACCCGATGTTAGTTTTGGTTAGAGAGTTGTCATTTATATATGTAATGTGTTTGCAATATTCGGAAAAAAAAATGAAATATGCAAGAAAAAGAATTACGAATTAATGTAAAATCTGTTTGGTATTCCTTGGCTTGCAGGTTTATTCAAAAGGCGTTTCTGTTGTTTTATGTTGTTCATGGCGTGGGGTTCGGCCCTGCTTTCTCAGGCAGACAGCATGGTGGGAACGGTCTGTTTTCATCGTGTTTTCCTGACATACGAAAGGTATGTTAATTCTTGTCGCGAATGTTTACAATTGCCTTTATCAGATGAACGCATTTGAAAAGTGGGTTATTCTTTTTCAAAATAGATCCCGTTTTTCAGGATTTTGCAATGTATTGACAGTCAATTGGTTATGAAATTTAAGGCAAAACAGGAGTTAAAATCACAGGAGAAGGTGCTGCGATTTGCGTCAAATCACCGCGTATTTTGCATGGAGTTACTGCGCAATCTGCATCAGAAAGCGAGGTAAAGTGACTGGAGTTGCATGGCAAGGGGATAGAAATGAGAGCATCGAAGCCTTGAAATGGCTTCGCACGCTGACGGAAACGAGGTTTTTGTTTCTATTTGGGCGTGGAGAAAAGTGTTAAAAATGAGGAAGGAAGTTGACAAAAACTAATGCATAATGCACAATGCATAATTCATGATTTGTAATATTGAATGAGTAGTGTTGAATTGTTGTTAATGCATAATGCACAATGCATGATGCATAATTTAGAAAGGAAATGAGGAGCGGGAAAAGTGGCGTTCTGTTTTAATTCATAGGGTGATATTCTGCCGTTTGCATTTGTTAAATAAGCTGTATATAAGATAAAACTCATTTTTTTGCGTGAGAAAACGGGATTTTTATCTTAAATTTGCGTGAAAATCTAATTTGAATTTAAATGCTATTACTATGCAAGGAAAAACCAAAAGCAAACAGGAACAGATACTCTTGAACTTTGAAATAGGTGGAACCCCGGTGGATATTATCCCTTTAGGCGACGGCCTTATCAACGACACTTACAAGGTGATGATGCCTTCGGGAGAGCCGCATGACTATGTGCTTCAGCGCATCAACCATCATATTTTCACCGATGTTGAATTGCTGCAACATAATATTGATGTCGTCACAAGTCACATTCGGGCAAAGCTCGAGGCAGCCGGTGAGACGGATATCGACAGGAAAGTGCTGCAGTTTGTACCTACCAAGGAGGGTAAAAGCTATTATCAGACGGAAGAAGGTGACTTCTGGCGCGTCTCTGTTTTTATTCCACGGACACAGACTTTTAATCAGGTGACACCGCAGAATGCCTATGATTGTGGCCGAACTTTCGGTCGTTTCGAGTCAATGCTTACGGATGTAGAAGAGAAACTCGGTGAAACTATCCCCGATTTCCATAACATGGAGCTGCGCATTCGACAGCTTCGGGAGGCTGTGAAGGCTGATGCTGCAGGTCGTTTGCATGAAGTGAGTGCACTTGTTGACAAGATTGAGCAGCACGCTGAAGCCATGTGCAGGGCTGAAAAGCTTTACCGTGAGGGGCAATTACCTAAGCGTCTCTGCCATTGCGATACGAAAGTGAACAATATGTTGTTTGATGAGACAGGACAGGTGCTGTGTGTCATCGACCTCGATACCGTCATGCCAAGCTTTGTTTTCTCTGATTATGGCGACTTCCTACGCACGGCAGCCAATGCAACCCGCGAGGATGATCCCGATGTTTCGAAAGTAGCATTGCGCTGGGATGTTATCGAAAGCTTCACGAAAGGCTACATTGAAGGCACTCGCCACTTCCTGACGGACACCGAACGAGACATGCTTCCCTTTGCAATGCAGCTCTTCCCATACATGCAGTGCGTGCGTTTCCTTGCGGATTATATCAATGGTGACACCTATTATAAAACCACTTATGCGGCTCATAACCTTGACCGTGCGCACAATCAATGGCGACTTTTCGAGCTGACGCTTGCGGGAGAAGACCGTCTTCAGCAGTTTGTCAAGACGCTGTAGGAAAGAAGATAAGTCTAAAATGAACATAAAAGATTTCCTCATGTGCATCATGTTTGACACTTGAAACATGGGAATGAAACAAAAAGCCAACACGAAGCGTGTTGGCTTTTTGCGGTTATGATGCTGTGAAAGGGTGGCCGTTTGGTGTGAAAGTCACTTATGGAAAGGCAGGAGAAACTGTGGGTTGTAACGTCAAAGGTCTTTGTATGGATTGTTATTCCATGTTCTTACGAGTCTCAATAAGTAGCTTCTTGCCGACTTGCTCTTTACCTTGTGGATATCTTCTTCGATCATCTCGCGTGGCAATTGCTGTTTCTCCTCCTTACAGTGTTGCGCCCAATAGTATATGTCTTCTATTTGGGCAGAGAGGATTTCGTGTCCGCGGTGGTCGTAAATCCATTGCCAATAAGCCCCCATGTCGTAGTTTCGGCGCATCATTTCGTAGGCGAAACGCCCGGCAGGACTTCTTAGTTCGCAGATCATGTTCTTGGGACGAACTTCCTTGTAGCCGTTGATGAGCGGACAAACCTCATAAGTCTGCGACCAAGGATAGGCATCAATGTCACGTGAAGGCGTAGCTATGACATGGTTGGCCACGCGCTTTTGCAGATAGAAACGATGATTTCTGACTTCATATAGCCAGCGAATGGTGTCGGTTTTCGCAATGCAAAACACCTCGAAATGCGTGGCGTCAAGGCGTTGATAGTGGCCAAGAGGATTTTCTAAACTGTCTCTTCGAATACTTGCTTTTATGATATTGGGCTTGCCGGGCATGTGTTTTTCCTCTGCATCCCAATAGCCTAAGTCAAGCTTGTCAAGTCGTTTTCCCTGCGGACTGAACAGATAAAGTTCCACATTTCCACAATGGGTAAATGCTAAGGCATAGTCATCGGCGAAGCGTTGGATAGAAAGAAGAATGTCAGGAAAGGTGTCAATGACATTGCCTTTCAGCCGATAAACCTGTTCTCCTGAAAGCAGAAGACCATGGTTCTCATCAGCAAAAGGCTGTGGAATGGAGTCCATGATGAGGCTGTCGGGATTGAGATGGAATGCTTGCATGAATGGAATCTCGGAGCGTTGGCAGCTGAGCAGCAGCAGTATGGATAGGAAGAAAAGGGGCAAAAGTTTGGTTCTCATTGTTGTTATGATGTTTGTTGCAAAGATAATGATTATTTTATAAAAGTGTTTTTTCTTTTTGTTTTTTGCTTCCTTCGTGAGAAATAAACTACCTTTGCTATTGAAAACTGCATGCCGTGGCAGCTTGGTTGTCGTGCATGTTCAGTTTGAGGGTTCAATAAAAAAAGTTTCGTTGGCCGTTGTTTAACGACATTATCGTTTCTAAAAATGTTAGAAGTTCTTCAGCCTTACCTTGCCATTACCCTGAAACTTGTTACGGGAATGATTGGCATTTTGGTTTTTCTGCGCATTGCGGGCAAAGCACAAATGGCGCAGATTACCCCACTCGACACCGTGAGTGCATTTGTTATCGGTGCTTTAGTCGGTGGTGTGCTCTACAACCCCGACATGTCGATGTGGCATATCCTGTTTGCTTTGGCCGTGTGGACAGGTTTCAATATGCTCGTAAGATTTTGCATGCGGTCGGCACGTTTGCGTCATCTCATCAAGGGAACAAGTTCTTATTTGGTGCGCGATGGCATCATCAACTTCAAAGCTTTCAAGCGGAACAGTCTTGAAATGGAGCAGTTTCGCCTGCTGTTGCGACAGAAAGGCATCTTCTCAATGTTTGATGTTGACGATGTTTTGTTTGAGACTAATGGCGCTGTTACGGTGCTTTCGACCAACAGAACGCCTCAGTCACATCTGCTGATCAATAATGGTGAAATCGTGGACAGCACGCTCATACAGTGTGATAAAACTAAAAACTGGGTGCTTCGCAATCTTAAGAAGAATGGTTTCGAACGTCCTTCAGAACTCTTTTGCATGGAGTGGACACCGCGTCGAGGTTTTTATTTTGTCACTTTCAGTGGCGATGTCAGACGTGGAAAAGAGGAAGTCTCGGCCGAAGAGATTGAAAACGAAAATCAAGCTTAAGGGATAAAGCAAAGTGCCAAGGCGCATGTAATGATGCGTCTTGGCACTGATTATAAATTTATATCTGCTTATTTTTTCTTTGGAGAAGCGGCAGAAAGAGAATTACATCTTGTCTTTCTTGGCAGCTTTCTTGCCCTGTGCTTTCTTAGCTGGACATTTCTTAGCGTCTTTCTTGCAGCATGCGCCTTTCTTATCTGCCTTTTTGCAGCAGGCTCCGGATGTCTTGCAATCTTTCTTGCACGCCATATCACACTCATGTTTTGCATCTTTGCACTGCTTGTCTTTAGTGCATTGTTCTGTCTTCTCGCACTTCTTTTCTGTGCATTTCACAACCTGAGCATTTGCAAATCCAAATGAAGCAACCACGAAGGCTGCACATAACATAATCTTTTTCATAATCTTTTCTTTTTTAATTCAACGCTGCAAATATACGTTGAAGTAATGAAATGAAGAAAAATATTATTAGAAAATAACATTTTTCACACTATTTTCGTATTATACTTCGAATTAAAAACCAAATATGAAAGATTGCAGTCGTGTAGAAACCATAATGTTGACACATCACCCGGAAGCGCTCCTTGAGTGATGCCCGATGATTTTTAATGCTTAGTCCACCAGCAAGATAGTTGACGATAACTGCGTTGACGTTTCGCAATGGCAGGTGTTGTTGAGCTGCCGTTTTCATCACTCGGATGCACCAGTCGACGTCGGCAGAGAGTTTGAAATGCAGGTCGTAGAGGTTTTGTTTGGCGATGTCTGTGCGGGCATAAAAGGCCTGATGACACACCAACATGCCACTGCGGAACGAACGCCATGTGAGCTTTTTGGGCGCAGAGAGCCTACGGTGGCGAAGAAAATGTCCATTGTTGTCGACGATATCAGTGTCGCCATAGAGAACACCGGGGAGCGTTTCACCCTCTCCAACGCAGCCGGCAATATGCTCAAGGGTGTCGGGTGAAGGGAAAACATCACCGGCATTGAGGAATACAAGATAGTCGCCCGTGGCCTTCATGATGCCTTTATTCATGGCATCATAGAGTCCGTTATCGCGTTCCGAGGTGAAGATGATGTCGTGGATGCAGTCTTCTTGAGCTTCGTTTTCTTCCATGTAGTGTTTCACCATGCTGACAGTGTCATCGGTTGAAGCCCCATCAAGAATGATATGTTCAAGGTGGGGATAACTCTGATGAAGTACGCTGTCGAGGGTTCGCTGCAGTACTGAGGCGGCCTGATAAGTGCAGGTGATGATTGAAAAGCGGATCATAAGTGATAATTTTTAAGGGCCAGCGCCTGGTTGTACACCTCTATATATTTCATGGCAACGGCATGTTGTGAGTAGTTCGTAGCCACTTTGTGTACGGCTTCACGGCTCAAAGCCTCGTGATCGGCCTCACAAAGCACCCAGTGCAGACCTCGGGCAAGGTCGTCGGCATCGCGATATTCGGCCACATAGCCATTCTTCTTATGGTCGATTTCTTCGGGAATACCCCCCACTTTGAAGCCCACACAGGGTACACCGCAGGCCATTGCTTCCATGATAGTGTTGGGAAGGTTCTCGGAAAGTGAGGGCAGAACGAACACGTCGGCGGCGATATAGATGTCTACAATCTGTTGAGTGTCATTCACATATCCTAACCTACCCGTGCAGAAATCAAAGACATCACCTATGTTCCCCCTACCTCCGCCGAGCACGGCAACAAAGGTGTTATGCACCATCTCTGGGTGTTCAGCCGCCATTTTGTGGCAGGCGTCAATAAGATAAAATATGCCTTTGTTCTCGTTTGCTATACGTTGGGCGACAAAGAGAATGACTTTCATGTCTAAAGGTAAGTTGATACGCAGTCGCGCTTGCTTTTTGTCGTGTGGTCGGAAGATGCGGGTGTCGATGGGATTGGGGATGGTCTGTATCTGTTGATTGGCCAAAAGCGCGCTCTTGCGGGCTTCGCGTTCGAGCCATTTACTGCAGGTGACGAATGAGATGTTGCGCCCTTTGAGCATCTTTTTCTTGCGTTGGAGAACCTTATAAGATAGGTCGTGCACCGAACCTCCATGGGGAAGGAGGCGGCAATAGCCACAGGAAGATTGGAAACGCTGGCAGTTAAGCGTGATGTGACAGATGCCGGTGGCGGGCCAGATGTCGTGCATTGTCCACACAACGGGCTTGCCACTGTTGAGTATCTTGCGGATACCTTTCAGGGAAAGCATGCCTTGATTGATCCACGAAAGGTGGATGATATCGGCTTCCTTGAATTCTGACAGGCGTGTAATATCGGCACCTGTGTTGGCGATATCTATTTCGAAGAGGTGTTTGCGGTTGAAATGAAGGTGCCAGAAGATGCACCAACGTTCCCAAAGAAAACGCAAATGGTTGCGCAGGGTATGGGAGAGGGGCACAACGGTAATGTCGTCTGTGAGCTTGTCGCGCACCAACATTTTGGCCTTGACACCGTTATTATTGAGCGCATCCATCAGTCGGTTGGCAGCTAAGGCTGCTCCTCCCGTGCGCTCACTTGTATTTACAATTAGAACTCTCATTGTCTTTTTGACTATCTTTCTGCAAAGATAAGGAAAAAGTAAGGAAGTGAAAAAGGATAAGCATAAAAAGTAGTTGCAGCTCTATGAGGTTGCTTTGAAAATATAAAATAACAATAGGAAAAGGGCTTGATGATGTATTTTAGGGGCTGTTGTGACTTGTTTGGTCTGTTCTTTTATAGTAGATTAAAGGCTGTTTTGACATTGTGTGCGGGCACAATTTGTTGATTTAGGTCAAGAAAAACGGCTTTTTTGCATGAAAGACATGTATTTTGTTGTAGATGTTAGGATAAGGATATACCTTTGCATCATCAAAAGGTTAATAGATTGTTTAGGTTAGTAGTAATAGATTTTAGGTTTTAGTTATTAGGTTTAAGGTAATTTTTAACAGATTGTTTCGTAGATAACAATGGAGACCGTGAGGTTACCATTCGTTTTGAAAGGTTTTTAGTTAAAAATAGATGAAGTCGGAACTCGTGAATGAGTTTCGACTTTTTCGTTTTCTACCCCTTTGAGTTGATGATCTCTTTCAGTAGGAAGTTATAGCACAGCAGATATTTAGTAGAGATAAACATATTATTTAACAAGCCTAAAAAAGAGAGGTTTTTATCCACAACCTCCCTCAAGTTAGCTCTCAAGCACGTTGCAATTGTATTTACTGAAGTGTACAACCTTGGAACTATTAACGACATGCGCTGTGGCATTATGGGTGCACTTCATGCCATATCTTTAAGTAAAGAAGCAAAAAAGCGCTTTGAGTTGTGAAAGAACTTTACGGCTTCAGCACCTTTTTAAGTCTTACAGAACCAACAGAATTTTATGAAGTTCCTTTAATGTGCTTTGATGACAAGGAGTAAGAAATAAGGGGTAACGTTGAGGCTATCCTTCTTATTAATATAACTTCGCAATAAAAAAACGGAACTCTTTACGGAATACTTAGCACATAACTTATTGGTAAAACCAATGCTTTTTGTTGTCCCAGGCGGATTCGAACCACCACTGACAGAACCAAAAACTGTAGTGCTACCATTACACCATAGGACAATCTGGGCGCAAAGGTAATGTTTTTTTCGACGATTACCAAACTTTTATCTATTTTTTTACGCTTTATGTGGTACAGAGTCAACCAGCAAATACAAAATCAATATCCCAGGATAGGAATCCCTATATGTACAAGTATAACATTCGTTGACAGTACGATGATTCTGTATATCACAATATAAGACGGTATCTCAATAAGGTCTTTATCGGTCTTGTCAAGAGTGGAAAGGGTACATGGGCTGGCATCATGAAATCAAGCTACACTTACTTTGCAATGATTTGGGTGAAGTGGTAACATTCTGTCGTACAGAAACAAACGTGGATAACAGGGGTGGTAGAGTATAGACTTATTTTCTTATGTTCTTTCCTTACTGCATACGGGGTCTTTGAGAACAAGCCCGAGACATTGCCGGTGTATGTGTAAAATCAAAGCATTTATAGCTATTCTCTATGCAAAACTCTCAATAAGCAACCATATATTCAGCAGAGTAACGATGCCGGCCAATGAATAAAGGAAGATAGCATTAGGCAGACTGTTGGCATACTTGCCCATGACGCGGCGTGAAGAAGTGAGACCTACTTGCAGAAACACTGTGAAAGGCAATTGAACTGATAAGAACATCTGTGAGATAATCAGTCCTTTGAAAGGGTCACCAATAAAGAAAATCAAAAGCAGAGCAATGCCGAGCGACAGCACGATGCCTAAGATGGAGTGAGTATCTTTGGCATTATACGACTCACCGAAAAGGCCCGAGAAGATGCTTCCGGCTGCCATTCCACTTGTGATTGTGCTTGAAATGCCCGCCAACAGTAAGGCTATGGCAAAGATGTTGGCTGCATTGTTGCCTAAAAGTGGCTGAAGCATGGCCTGCGCTTGGGCCAGTTCATCAACGTGTTGCCCGTGAGCAAAGAACGTAGTTGCCGCTAACAATATCATTGCTGAATTGATGGCCCAGCCCACAATCATGGAGAACAGCGTGTCTACAAATTCATATTTCAGCATATGTTGAATGCGTTCATCGCCTTTCAGATGTATTTCCCGACTCTGAACAATCTCTGAATGCAGGAACAGATTATGTGGCATGACCACTGCACCGAGCACACTCATGATGATCAACAGCGACCCTTGAGGCACTGAAGGCACAAAAGCGCCTTGCAAAGCCTGCGGCCAATGGATGTCGACAAGAAAGAGTTCATAGATAAACGAAAGGCCAATCATCGACACAAAGCCTATGATAGCGCGTTCCATCTTCTTGTAACTGTTAGTGAAGAGCATGATGAGTGTGGCCGCCGTTGTCAGTATTGCACCTGTCGGGATGCTGATACCAAAGAGCATTTGCAACGCGATGGCACCCCCTAATATCTCGGCTAATGAGGTTGAGATGCTGGCTAAAATAGCACTCACTACTATCGGTCGTCCCACCCATTTGGGTGCATATTTCACCGCAGCCTCACTCAGACAGAGGCCCGTTACTATGCCTAAGTGAGCCACGTTGTGCTGTAAGGCAATGAGCATAATGGTGGAAAGTGTCACAACCCATAGCAAAGCATAGCCGTATTCAGAGCCCGCGGCGAAGTTACTTGCCCAGTTTCCCGGGTCAATAAAGCCCACGGTGACGAGTAATCCCGGCCCAATATACTTGAAAATATCCAATCCTCCCAGCACATGTGGGTGGTCCTTGCGTTTCAATTCCTTAATGAAATTCTTCATTTCTCCTAATCTTTTTGTGATAAAGTGTTATGGCAAAGATAATATAAGATATGGAAAACGAGGATACATCAGGTCTGAAAATTTTGTTTCCCGTTTATAAATCACTTGTTTTTATGATTAAAAACGGCTATAGTTCTACCCGAAAAAGCATTCTTGTTGTTATATATACCTAAATGATTGCATTGCTCATGGGCGTGAAAGCAAATAAAAATAGTTTGCGCTCACTGTCGTTGTGACTGCGCAAACCATTCTTCTATGCTTGTAGTGTCAGGGCTTTCAGCCCGGTAAGTCAGGTCTTTCTACTTGCGGACGCGGTTCTCTCCGCCTTTGATAAGATTGGGAGAAGCAAGGATCTCCTTATATTTCGCAGGATTATCAAGCAGTTTTTGAGCCGCTTTAATCTGCTTGTCGTGCTTCAATGTGTACTCGATTGTGCCACGCTGATAATAGTAAATGCTGACAATAGTGCTTGCCAAAGCCTGCATGATGCGGTCACGATTGTAGTCAAGGTCCTTGGCTACGTTGTGCTTCAACTTGTTTTCAATGGCGTCAAACTCTGGCTTTGCATCGTTGTAATAGCCCTCGAATTTCGCTGTTTTCACAAGTTCTTTCAATATCTTCTCACTCACACCATCGTATTTGAAACCGCTTTTGAGCACGTGTTGCTTAAAGGCTTCATAGTCCTCATCGGTGAGTTCAAATGCCGAAGGGTTTGCTATCGTCGGGTGTTTTGCCACATAGCTGACGATGTAATCAAGCACAGTCTCTGTGGAATCGATAACCGACATGAGATAGGTCTGGATGTTTGATGCCGTGTCGGGCGCTACTTCAAGGTCGGGTTTGATGCCGCCGCCATCGCGAACCTCACGGCCATGCAGAGTGTGGAACACCTTACTGAGCGAGTCGGGCACATGCTCTGTGCTGCCACCACGGTCATGTCGGTAGTTGACAGCCTGAATACAGCGACCGCTTGGAATATAATATTTGTGCGTGGTGAGCTTCATCTTGCCGTTGTAAGGCAGGTCAACCGTGGTCTGTACGAGGCCTTTCCCATAGGTACGTGTGCCCATAATGACAGCGCGGTCGAGGTCTTGAAGCGCACCGGCTGTAATCTCACTGGAGCTTGCAGTGTTGTTGTTGACCAGCACAACGATAGGAATGACGGTGTCGATAGGTTCGGCTGTCGTCTTATAGTCGCGGTCAAGACGCTTCACTTTGCCATGGTTTGAAACGATGGTCACGTCTTTCGGCACGAAGAGATTAACGATATTGACGGCTTCACTCTCTAATCCGCCACCGTTATTACGCAGGTCAACGATGAGTTTATGCATGCCGTTTTTCTTCATTTCAACAAAAGCGCGGCGGAAATCCTTAGAGCAATCCTCAGTGAATTGATTGAGATTGATATATCCGATGCCGCTGTCAAGCAGTCCATAATAAGGCACAGCAGGCATCTTGATAGCGCCACGCGTAATCTTCAGTTTCATGATTTTACCTGTCGACGGACGGCGAATTTTAATCATGAATGTCGTGCCGGCATCTCCCCGAAGATGGTCACTGACAAACTGAGTCGTCTTTCCTTCCATCGAAAGATCATCTATGGAGAGGATTAAATCGCCTTTACGTAGGCCTGCATTTGCAGCCGGCATGTTCTCATAAGGCTCATCAATGAAGACATTCTTATACTTCGGACTGTAGCGTATCAACGCGCCAACACCGGCATATTTTCCTGTCATCAGCATCTTGAGGTCTTTTCCCTTGGCCTGCGGATAGTACTCCGTGTAGGGGTCGAGCGACTCAAGCATGGCATCAACTGCATTGCCGATAACCGTGTCGGCAGGCAGTTTGTCGACATAAAGCAGGTCAAGGTTCTTGTAAATGGCATTGAACACTTCGAGGTTCTTGGCCACGGTGAAGTTATGGTCTTTATCACTTTGCGCGACAACCGGTAGTGAGAGCAGCGCAAAAATATATATCAACAACTTTCTCATAATACGTACAAAAGTAATATATATGGATGTAATAACCACCATTGTAAAGGCTAAATTTGATAAAAAGAGGCGTGAAATGATTTTTTTCTCGAAAATGTTTGGCGTTTAAAAAAGAATATCTTACCTTTGCAAACGCAATTCAGTAATGCTGTTTGCATCATGCTTCAATAGCTCAGTTGGTTAGAGCACCTGACTGTTAATCAGGGGGTCGTTGGTTCAAGCCCATCTTGAAGCGCACGAAAAGGAATTACGAAAGTGATTCCTTTTTTGTTTGTTGCAGTTCCTATAGATAGAAGTTGTTTCACAGTTATTTGCAGTGCACTCCCCCATTTTGGTTTGGTCGGAATGTAACAAAGTTCATGTTTTTGTTCCTTTTGGGTTATTTTTCTATACAAAAAGCCTTTGAATGTAAGATATTTTATCTATCTTTGTGGCAGAACAAATCGGATATACGTGTGTGAAACATGTGCTTACGGGCGACGATATACGCCTTATATCTTGTCATTTTGTGGCTATAGCCGTGATGAAAAACATGTAATAACAACGATATTAGAATTTTCTTAACTTTTAAAATTATTAATTATGGAAATTACAGAAGCTGTAAAAACATGCCTTTCCAAGTCATTTAAATTAGACGGGAGAGCTTCAAGAAGTGAGTATTGGTATTTCGTGCTCTTCCAGATCTGCTTGTATTTTGTTGGAATAGTCATCATGAGCTTAAGCGCGGCATTTCAATCCGATAGCGGACTTGGCATTGTTGGTGGTTTGTTTTTACTCGTTGGTGGTTTATTTTTGCTTGCAACCTTAGCTTGTGTTCCTGCAAGTATCTGTGCCCAGATAAGGAGATTGCACGATGTTGGCAAGCCAAGTGTCTATTGGTTCATTAACCTTGTTCCGTTCGGCGGCTTGGTATTGCTTTATTTCTGCGTTCTTCCGAGCGTTGCTGACAACGAATTCGGCGAGTGCCCTTGCAAATAACAAGCAGGTAAGCAGGTGCTCATCATTGGGCACCTGAATAGCTTTTTATATATTGTTCTTTTGCTTTACCACTGTTTTCTGACTTCGCCGGGTGTCTATCCTGTCATCTTTCATCAGTTGTGCAGACTTTTACACGTCTTCATGAAGATAGCAGATAGACTGGCTGAAAGGAGAGAAAACAGTGGTAAATCATTTCAGCGCTTACTTCAAAGCATGCAAGTAAGTCTGCAATATGCGTCATATCAGCGTGTAATCTCAGTCACTTTACAACGCAATATGGGTCACTTTACCGCGTAAAGTGACCCATATTAGAGACCATCTTGAATGTGCTTGTAAATCAAGAACTTATCAATCGTTGGTTTGTTGCTTATAAATGCGTTCGTAAGGTCAACTCCTACATCTTTTCATAAGGAGGAAGCTGGCTTCTGAACAGCATGCTTTATGCAAAACTGATGACCGATTGTACAGGCTCGTCTCCACCCTTTTCATCGTTCTTGGCTACGTGCGCACCTGATGCTAAATTGCGAATTTCCTCCAACATCTGGCGAGTACGCTTGTAAGTTGGAGTGTTTTCAACTGCAAGAATGACGTCTTCGTTGTCGAGATCTTCAGGTCGGAACAGGAAGATATGAGGCCTGCGCTTATACTGATTGTTCTTTCCTATGCTGCCATAATAGTGGCCTCGGCGTTCATCCCGCTCTGCACGGCGTTCCTCTTCCTGTGCGATGCGGTCGGCTTCTTCCTGCGTATGCTTCTTCAGATGCCCGTCCATACCGTCTACATCCTCAATACCGAAGCCCGTTGCAAGGATAGTAACCTTGACCCGTTTACCCAATTCAGGGTCTATGGCAATACCCCATTTGATTTCAAAGTCGCTTCCAAACTTCGCCATGAAGTCGTTGACATCGTTCATTTCCTCCATCATGAGGCCCGAATTGTCGTTCTTTTCATTGCAGAAATTAATGCTCAACAAAATCTTCTTGGAGTTGAAGATGTCGTTGTCATTCAGCAATGGCGAGTTCAGTGCATCGTCGATAGCCTTCTTCACACGGCCTTCGCCTTCGCCATAACCTGTGCTCATAATGGCCACTCCGCCGTCTTTAAGCACTGTCTTGACATCGTTGAAGTCGAGATTGATAAGTCCATGATTGGTGATTATCTCTGCAATGCTCTTCGCTGCAATGCTCAATGTATCGTCGGCCTTGCCGAATGCATCGAGAACTGTAAGGTCGGGATAAATCTCCCGCAGGCGTTCGTTGTTGATTACCAATAGGGCATCAACGTGCTTTGACATCTCTTCAACGCCGTCGAGCGCCTGATCTATCTTGCGATCTCCCTCAAAACGGAAGGGAATTGTCACGATACCAACTGTCAGAATGCCCAATTCCTTGGATACACGGGCTATGACAGGAGCTGCTCCCGTACCTGTTCCACCACCCATTCCGGCAGTGATGAAAGCCATTTTCGTGCCGTCACTGAGCATATGCTTAATCTCATCAATGGTTTCTTCAGCTGCCTGACGAGCCTTGGCAGGCTTGTTTCCTGCGCCAAGTCCTTCCTTTCCAAGCTGCAGGTGCACGGGAACCGGCGAGTCGTTGAGCGCCTGATTGTCGGTGTTGCAGAGTACAAATGTGACATCATGAATACCTTCACGATACATATGATTAACGGCATTGCCACCTCCACCGCCGACACCTATCACCTTAATGATGCTGTCAACTTTCTCAGGTTCACCGAAATCCAAGATTGATGATTTATTGATATTATCAGCCATATCGTCTTTATTTAATTGTCAGAACTATGTGTTTATACGATTATTCGTCTTCGGAGATCATCTTTCCAAAGAAACTCTTGAGTTCTTTGAAAATCTTATGAGAGGTGCTGTTCTCTTTCTTTTCCTTGGCAATACGCGCTTCTTCCTCGCGTTGTGCCTCGAGTTCAGCTTCCATTTCGGCCTCCTTGCGGCGTCTTTCTTCCTCTTCTGCTTTCTGTTTCTCAACCTCTGTGCGTACCACTCCGCTACCGGTTGTCTCGTTCAGTGTACGTGGTTTCTGATGCAAGTCAACTGTCGTTGTCGTGGTTTTGGCATCGGGTGCGCCGGCAAAAAGGTCGCTTTTAATCTCTGATCCCGCACAGTTCATGTCGCCTTTTGCCAGAATAGCGAGAACAGTATTCATTGTTCCATCGTGTGCATTGATGCTTTCGTTGGTAGCATTAATGGTTTGTGAAACGAACTTTGCAGTGCGTATCTTCTCTATATGCGTGTGATTACGGAATGCTGTTTCAATGTTTTTGAGGTTTGATCCGCCACCCGTGAGGATGATACCTCCTAACAGATTGTTGGCATATTCGGCAGGAACTTGAAACCAAACATTCTCAATGATCTCTTCAACACGCGCCTCAACAACTTCTATGAACTTGCGACTTTCAATCTGACGCTCGGCATCTATGGAGAGCATCAGGCTGTTGTCAATGTCGCTGTTTTCGGTGTAAGCACTGGCATATTTAATCTTCATCTTCTCTGCATCGGTCTCTTCCATCTGCAGGGAAGCAATATCTTTCGTGATGTTATTGCCTCCAAGTGGGATGACTGCCAAGTGGCGAAGGATGTTTTTGTAGTAGACGGACACCGTTGTTGTCTCTGCTCCCAAGTCAACAAGCACGCAACCTGACCGTTTCTCGGCTTCACTCAGCACGCTGTCTGCCAGCACCATCGGTGCAAGATACATCTCGGCAATGGCTATCCCGGCCAGATCGAAGCATTTATTGAGGTTGCGATAGAATGTACGATGCCACAGAATATTGAGGAAGTTGCCTTCCAATCGGTTGCATTGAATGCCTACCGGGTCGAGTTGATATTGCTGATCGACCTTGTATTCCTGTGTGGCCGCCTCGAGAATCTCACGATCTGGATAGCTCATCATACGGTTGGCATCCATTAACTGATTGACCATTTCCTGCGAAACAATGGTATCTGCGGGGAGATCTTTCACGATAACATTGCGCACACTGCGGATAGACTGACCACCAACACCTACATAAACGTGGGCAATATCAGTCTTGAGCGTGGTCTTCAGCTTGGTAACAATATTGGTAAGACACTGCACCGTCTTGTCAATATTATACACAACACCCTTGCGGATGCACTGTGTAGAGTCTTCTCTGACAACAGCAAGCACGGTGATACTGCCGTCAAGATTCTTCTTTCCAGCTATACCGGTGATCTTAGTCGACCCCAGTTCTATAGCAACTATAAATTCTGCCATGCGTTATATCTTTATCTATTCAACTTCTGTTTCTTCTTTTCTTTAGTCTTCGGAGCACTTTTCTCTGTCTTATCTGCGGACTTAGGTTTCGTGTTTTCAGTCTTGCCCTTCTTCTTGTCAGTCGTAGTTTCAGATTTCTTTGGCTCCGGTTGCTTCGCTTCAGCCTTCTTCTTGGTTGGCGCTGAAACCGCAGATTGTTCGGTCTTCTGCCCGCTTTCAGGCTTCTGATCAGTTGCTCCTATGACGTCACTCACGGCCAAAGCCTCATCTACTCCCTCCTTCTCTTCACGCTTTCCGTCCTTTCGTTTACAGATAATCTGATTGTCAAACTCAAGGTTGATGTAGCTGTAACGGTTCCAACCTGCTTGAGAAAGACCGTATTTATAGAACTTCTCAAGGCGTTCCATCTTCTTGTCTACGAAACCAGCTACGGCAGTCTGACGCTTTTTCTTATTCTTGTAATAAGGCAACTGGCCTATATAGATGATATGATTTCCCACACGTGGTATCAGTTCGATACCGAGATCAGGCAATACATTGATTTGTTCTATCTGGTTACACCATAGTTCATTGCTCATCAACTCCTTGCTCAGCGGTGAGATGTAATTGGTGGCAAACCATTTGTTGATGTTACCTGTGGCGATAATCAAATCAGATGTGTAATGCGAATTAGGCATAATGCAGTCGTTATCATCAAGATAATAATCGTCACCATTGGCACCTTTAATCCTCACAACAGGCATGCGCTGAGTCAATGTGATATTAACATCGCCGGCTTGTGTCTTGTAACACTCCGCAGTCTTTACGAAAGGACTGCCTTTAAGCGTCTCTTCCATCTTGCGAAGATTGACATATTTCATCGGTTTCTCTAATGGATAGAGTTGCTCTTTCTCTAATCTTGCCTTGATTTCACGGGTATTAATGAAGCCATTTGTGGCCTCATCCTGAATGTTGATGTTTACTTTCGTGCACAGACGGGCCGTATCTTCCGGCTTATCAAAGGCCGTAAACGCCAACAACAGATATACTGCAATCAGCATATCTGACGTTACGATGATGGTCTTTTTCCAGTTAATGTGCATTCGGTAAACGGTTCTTAATTCTTACTGTCTATGATTTTTGCAATCTGTGGCACGTAGTTGTCGAGATTTCCTGCACCGAGAACCACTAGAACATCGAAGTCGCGACTCTTCACATAGTCGAGAACATCGTCCTTTCGGATGATGGTTTTCTCCACACCCGGCTTGAGATTATCGAATATCAACTTACTCGTGACACCTTCAATCGGCTCTTCACGTGCCGGATATATCTCTGTAAGAACGACTTCATCAAAGTTACTTAGTGCATCGGCAAACTCATGATAGAAGTCACGGGTACGTGTATAAAGGTGTGGCTGGAATATAACGGTTATCTTTCGTCCCTTGAACAGTTCTTTCAGACTCCTTGCACTCTGCAGTACTTCCTTGGGATGATGCCCGTAATCTGACAGGAAGACATGCTTGTCATTCTTGATTTTGAAGTCAAATCTGCGGTCAACGCCTGCATATGTCCGCATGCCGTAACGGAGTTCCTCGGCTGTACAACCATTCAATTGTGCCATAGCCATGGCCGCAACAGCATTCTCAATGTTGATAGGTACGGGCTGTCCGAGTTTGACATTCTTGACATTTTCAATCGGAGAAACAAAGTCAAAGCTAATCTCTCCGTTGTCGATTACAATGTTTTCTGCATGGAAATCACCCGCTTCACGGCTGTAGTCATACACCTTAACGCCCTCCTGTACATGCTGTTTCATTTCCAAATCACGGTGAATGATCAGTGCACCACCCGGCTGAATGAGTTCTGTGTAGTGACGGAAGCTTTCGAGATAGGCCTCTTTTGTACCGTAGATGTCGAGATGATCGGGGTCAGTAGAGGTGATAACGCTCATCCATGGACGCAGCCAATGAAAGCTTCTGTCAAACTCATCGGCCTCAATGACCACGTAATCACTGCTGTCTGAAAGGATATAGTTCGTGCCGTAGTTCTTTGATATGCCGCCCAAGAAGGCATTACAGTCCATGTGACTCTGGTGCATGATGTGTGCACACATTGTAGAAGTCGTAGTCTTTCCATGTGTCCCTGCAAAGCAAAGGCCCTTATGACTGCGTGTCAATGTCCCCAAGACCTGGGCACGTTTCTGGATTTCGAAGCCTCCCTCACGGAAGAATTCCAGCTCTTTATGCGTGGCTGGAATGGCCGGTGTGTAGACAACAAGCGTCGACTTGGGGTTCTTGCAGGCATGGGGAATCTCGTCAATATCTTCTTCATAGTGGATCAACATCCCTTCTTTTTCAAGCTGATGAGTAAGGTCTGACGGTGTTTTGTCATAGCCCGCAACGACTTGCCCACGATGAATGAAATATCTTGCAATAGCACTCATGCCGATACCTCCGGCCCCAATGAAATATACAGCTTTAATATCTTTCAGTTCCATTTACTTTATAGCTAACTTTATAACCTCGTCGGCAATGACGTCGGCAGAGTTCTTTAATCCTAATTTTAATATATTTTCTTTCAATGATTCCAATTTCTTGGCATCGCCGACCGTATGGAGTGCCGTCTTCAAAAGCACGTCGACGGCCTCGCTGTCCTTGACATAGACAGCCGCATTCCTGTTGACCAATGCCATGGCATTCTTCGTTTGATGGTCTTCGGCCACATTGGGTGAGGGCACGAGTATCACTGGTTTGCCAATCAGACAGAACTCACTGATGCTGCTTGCACCGGCACGACTGATGACCAAATCGGCCGCCTTGTAAGCCGCCCCCATATCACTGATGAAGTCTGTCGCTTTCAGGTTGGGCAGTTCTTCATTCTGCAACCGCTCCTTAATGGCTTCATAATACACCTTACCTGTCTGCCAAATGAACTGCACATCACTCTGTCCGACGAGATCAAGATGCTGCAACATGCTCTCGTTGATAGTCCGTGCACCCAAACTTCCCCCCACAAGGAGAATTGTCTTCATGTTAGGATTGAGTCCGAAAGACTCACGTGCCTCTTCAACAGACAGCTTCGAGTCGAGCACGTTCTGTCGAACGGGGTTACCGGTCATAATGATTTTGTCGGCCGGGAAGAAGCGTTCCATGCCTTCATAGGCCACACATATCTTCTCAGCTTTCTTGGAAAGGAGTTTATTCGTAACGCCGGCATAGGAGTTCTGCTCTTGAATGAGGCAGGGGATTCCCCTTTTTGCGCAGACATTAAGCGTCGGGCCACTTGCATATCCGCCTACACCGACGGCTGCCATAGGCTTGAATTGGCTCACAATCTTACGCGCCATGCGCTCACTCTTCCATATTTTGAAGAGCACGACGATGTTTTTCAGCAGATGTTTACGGTCGAATCCACAGATGGGAAGGCCCTTAATCTCATATCCGGCAGCAGGAACACGCTGCATTTCCATGCGTCCTAATGCACCAACGAAAAGGATCTTTGCATTCGGATGCTTTGCCTTGATAGCGTTAGCTATGGATACAGCCGGGAAGATATGGCCTCCCGTACCGCCACCACTGATGATGATTCTCAATTCCTTATCCATTTCTTACGAATTACTATGATATTGCAAAAGTAATCAAAAAAATTAGTTTTACAGCATTTTACACTCTTTTTTCGTTCCTTGAAAAGTGCCTTTCTCTGCCTTGTCAACGCTCAAGCAAGTTTTACTTCATTCACTACTGATTTCACCTTGCCCTGTTCGGGTTCGCCTTTCTTCTTTGCCGAGCGACTCACGCTCAGGATTACGCCGACATAAATGCAGTTGATCATCGTTGAAGTCCCACCCTTGCTGACGAGCGGAAGCGGCTGTCCGGTGACCGGTGCAAGTCCAACGGCCACACACATGTTGAATAGTGCCTGCGTCACAAGCAACAAAGCGAGTCCCATGGCAAGCAAGGCGGGGAAGTTGTTCTCGCACCGACTGGCGATGCGTCCTGTGCGGAAGAGCAGCATAATGTAGAGCACGGCAACGCCAACAGCACCTTCTACGCCTAATTCCTCAATGATAATGGCATAGATGAAATCGGAGAAAGCCTGCGAAAGGAAGTCGCGTTCGACGCTGTTTCCAGGGCCTTTGCCCACCACATTCGATGAAGCGATGGCTATGTTGGCATGAGCTACCTGCGCATCCTTGTCAAGATCGACCTCTGAAGGGGCCACTTCTTCGGACGATGTGAACTTATCAATGCGCGATTTCCACGTGTCGGCACGGTGGAACACTTTAGCCAACATCCCTTCTTCTTTCTTTCCCTGTTCCACCTGTTCGGTCATCTTCTTGTTGGAATTGACATTTCCTCTGTCTGTTCCTAAGAGCATTACACCTGCGAAAACAGCCAGAATGAAAGCCAAGGTTACGCCCAACAGCTTACCTAACTGACGCATGGGGACACGCCCGATGACCATCATCAGCAGGATGACAAGACATAGCAAAGCAGCCGTGGAGAGGTTTTCCAAACCGATAAGTGGCACGATGAAGGCACACACAATGAGGATAAACTTGAACGCATTCTTGTCTGCTCCATGGTCAGTTTGCAGTGCACTGAGTATCTGTGCGGTAGCCAACACGAGCGTTCCCTTGGCAATTTCCGAGGGTTGGAACTGTATTCCGATGAGGCTTACCCAGCGTTGTGCGCCGTTGGTTGACTGTCCCGCGATGAAAACCCAAATCAAAGTGAAAAACGAAATAATCAGCATGAAGGGCGTAAGTATCTTGAAATACTTGCACTTGATGTTCAGAGTGATGACCATACAGAATATACCCATCATCAGAATTCCAAGGTGCTTGACCAATGGAGACATGTAGCTTCCACTTTTATAGGTAAGTCCGGAAGAGGCTGAAAAAACCTCAACGACACTGATGATACAAAGGAAAAAGAAGATCATCCAGATGACCTTGTCGCCCTTGAAAATATTACTAAGCGTCTTTTTGTTCATGATTTACAATATTAAACACCCACTTCAATCTTTGCTTTCCCTATTTCTCCGGCTCAATGAACAGTGACTTTCTGTTTCCCCAAGGAGGAAAGTAAGCGTTTGGAAGCTCGATTGCAGGGGACTGTCGGCTTTGAAAGCCCGCATGTTCTGCCAAGCGTTATTTTATTTTTTCAATCTTCTATAGACATGGTTTATAATGAGTTAATGTCTGTTTCCTGTTTTCTGCAGACCTCACTCATAACAACCTGACCTTCAACGCATTACATCCTGCGTTTCAATTTGCGTCATTTCACCTCGCAATATGACGCATCTTACCGTCTCATCTGACGCATTTCAGCGTCTGACTTGACGCAAGTTGCAAGCTGATTAACGCCCTTTTATAATTCATAATGCAGCTTCTGTAATTCATAATGCACAATTCATAATGCATAATTAAATTCTCTTAGCTCTTTCTCCCCTCCTTGGGAGGGATCGGGGGAGGTTCCCCTTCGAGAGAGTTTGTGCGTCTCTCATGGGGTGAACCCTATAGTTCTCTCACCAAATCCTTAAACATATTGCCCCGTTCTTCCATGTTATGAAACAGGTCGAAGCTGGCACAACAGGGACTCAAAAGCACCGTGTCACCCGATTTCGCCATTTCATGACAGGCCTCAACACAGTCTTTCATGCTGTGTGTATCCTTTACCGGAAGGCCGAGAGCATCGAAGTTGTCATGCAGTTTCCTGTTATCGGCACCGAGATATACAAGTCCACGGCATTTCTTCTTCACGAGTTCTTTGATCGGTGTGTAGTCGTTGCCCTTGTCTTTGCCTCCTAAGATGAGCACAGTCGGCGTCTTCATGCTCTCCAAGGCATACCAGCAGGCATCGACATTCGTGGCTTTTGAGTCGTTGATATACTGCACTCCGCCAACCTTGCACACCTTTTCCAAGCGATGTTCTACCCCCGGGAAATCGCTCAGACTCTTGCGGATGATTTCCTTTTTGATGCCGGCAATGTTACTTGCAAGACCTGCTGCAAGACTGTTGTAGATGTTGTGTTTACCTGTCAGTGAGAGTGCTTCCTGCTCCATGTTGAACGGAGTGGGATATTCAAGTTTGTAGGTTCCCGCCTCGATGTAGCCGATAGAGCCTTTCTCTTTGAGTTCAGAGAACGGACAAGCATAAGCTTTGATTTCAAACTTCTCAAGCTCTTTCTTAATCACCGGGTCGTCATTCCAGTAGATGAAACTGTCTTCCGGCGTTTGATTTTGAATGATTCTCATCTTCGCATCGGCATAGTTCTCAAACTTAAAGTCGTAGCGATCCAAATGATCGGGCGTGATATTGAGCAGAATAGCAATGTTGGCACGGAAGTCATACATATTGTCCAACTGGAAGCTACTCAGTTCAATGACGTAGTATTCATGCGGATCTTCAGCCACTTGGAGCGCCAGACTCTTGCCTATGTTGCCTGCCAAGCCCACATCGTAGCCTGCTGATTTGAAGATATGATAAATGAGTGAAGTGGTCGTGGTCTTGCCATTACTGCCCGTAATACACACCATTTTGGAATGCGTGTAGCGTCCCGCAAACTCGATTTCGCTGATGATATGCGTACCCTGGGCCATGAGTTTCTGTATCATTGGGGCCTCCTTGGGGATGCCGGGACTCTTGATAATCTCGTCGGCATCCAGTATTTTCTCTTCTGTATGGTGGCCTTCTTCCCATGCAATGCCATGGGTGTTGAGCAGGCTTTTGTATTTGTCCTTGATCAGAGACATGTCAGAAACGAACACGTCGAAACCCTTCTTCTTGGCTAATACGGCTGCACCGGCACCACTTTCTCCGGCTCCCAATATAACGATTCGGCTCATTTTATCTTATTTTTAATGTGATAATGGTTAATGCTGCAAGGATAATCGTGATAATCCAGAAGCGTATGGTTATCTTTGCTTCATGCTTCGGACTACGCGGACTCTTGAGAAGATATTTGCAGTCAGGGTCAAGTTGGTCGTCGGTGACGCGGAAGTTGTCATGTATCGGCGTGCGTTTGAAGACGCGTTGCTTCATGCCGCGGCGTTTACCAAGCTTGTAGTAGTAGACTTGAATGATGACACTCAGACTCTCAACGAAGAAGATACCGCAGAGTATGGGAAGCAATAATTCCTTGTGAATGATAATGGCACTCACGGCAATGATACCTCCGATGGTCAGTGATCCCGTGTCGCCCATGAACACTTGGGCAGGGTAGGCATTATACCAAAGGAAGCCAATCAGCGCACCGATAAAGGCACACATGAAGACCACAAGCTCTTCGCTTTGGGGGATATACATGATGTTGAGGTAGGCTGCAAACTGTATATGGCTGCTCACATAGGCCAGAATGCCGATGGCTACGCCTATAATGGCCGAGTTTCCGGCACACATGCCGTCCATTCCATCATTGAGATTGGCCCCGTTACTCACTGCCGTTACCACCAAAATGGTCATGATGACGAAGAGAATCCAGCCTGCTGCAACCTTATGTTTACCGCAGAAGCTCATCAGATTGCTGTAACTGAGGTTGTGACCTTTAACGAACGGGATTGTCGTTTTCAAGGATTTATGGGCCTTGGCACGGTGCTTGACGACCATTTCCTGGCCTTGACGGGCAATGGCTATATTCTCATTCATCTTTACATCGGGCGACATCCACAACACAAGTCCCACGATAAGCCCGATACCTATTTGCCCGACAATCTTGTATTTGCCTTTCAATCCCTCTTTGTCACGGCGGAAAATCTTGATATAATCATCCATTCCACCGAGAAATCCCAACCATACGGTAGTAATAATCATCAGGATGAGATAGACGTTTCGCAGTCGGCCAAGGAGCAGAACAGGCACAAGAATGGAGAGAATGATAATGACTCCACCCATTGAAGGAACGCCAATCTTCTTGACACCAAAGGGGTCTATAGAGGCGTCGCGCTGTGTTTCTGTGATTTGTTTACGCTTTAAGAACTTGATAAACTTCTCTCCGGCCCATGCTGAAATGACCAAAGAGAGAATCAAAGCAAGCAGTGCCCGGAAAGAGATATAGCCCCAAATGCGTGACCCACTGATGCCATATTGTTCGAGAAATCTAAAAAGATAGTATAACATTTTCCTTAACCTTTATACCTTGTTTTTATACTTTGAAAATTTCATGAAGCACTTCCTTATCATCGAAATGATGCTTCACGCCCTTGATTTCCTGATAGGTTTCGTGCCCTTTACCGGCAACAAGCACCACATCTCCTTTCTGGGCCATCATGCAGGCTGTGCGAATGGCCTCCTTACGGTCGACAATCGAGATGACCTTTCGCATCTGCTGTTCGTTCAATCCCGCAAGCATATCGTTGATGATATCCTGCGGTTCTTCAAATCGGGGATTGTCACTGGTAATGATAACCTTGTCACTTTGTCTGACAGCTTCCTGTGCCATGAGTGGACGTTTGCCCTTATCGCGGTTTCCTCCTGCACCACAAACGGTAATCACATGCCCTTTGCCATCGAGTACTTCGTGTATGGCGTTGAGCACATTTGCCAATGCATCGGGTGTATGAGCATAGTCGACAATTGCCGTGAAGCCTTCAGGAGAATGGATAGGTTCAAGGCGTCCGTTGACACTATGCAGCGTACTGAGCACCAAGAGCACATCTTCGGGCTTCTTGCCTAACATGATTGCAGCGCCATAGACTGCCAAAAGGTTGCTGACATTGAACTTACCGATGAACTGAACGCCTACTTCACGGCCGTCAATCTCAAGATACATGCCCTCAAAGTGGCATTCTAAAATGCGGGCACGGAAGTCGGCCAACGTGCGGATTGAATAGGTCTTGACGGTTGCCTTGGTGTTCTGCACCATGATCATGCCGTTTTTATCATCGGCATTGGTAATGGCAAAAGCATCCTTGGGCAGGCCATCGAAGAAGGCTTTCTTGGCATTTCGATAGTTTTCGAAAGTCTTGTGATAGTCCAAGTGATCGCGGGTGAGATTGGTAAAAAGGCCACCGGCAAACTTCAAGCCGCCGATACGCTTCTGATGAATGGCATGACTTGAACATTCCATGAAAGCATATTCACAGCCGGCTTCAACCATCTTTGCCAAGAGTTCGTTGAGTTCGATGGGGTCAGGGGTCGTGTGGTCGGCTGGCACTTCAACATCATCAATATAGTTGCAGACCGTGGAAAGCAGTCCGACCTTATGGCCGAACTTGCGGAACATATTATATAATAAGGTGGCAATGGTGGTCTTTCCATTGGTTCCCGTCACGCCGACCAACTTCAGTTTATGCGACGGATCACCATAAAACAAGGTGGCAACCTTACCGACAGCATCCTCTGTTGATTCCACCTGGACATAGGTGATGCCCTTTTGAAGCACTTCGGGAAGGTCTTCACAAAGCACGGATATGGCACCAAGTTCAATGGCTTTGCCGATGAATAGATGTCCATCGACCTGCGTTCCCTTCATGGCAACGAAGAGATGTCCCGTCTTGATGCGTCGCGAATCAATATTCACGCCTGTGATTTCTACGTCATCATTTCCGATAATCTTTATCGGAGTGATGTTTTTGAGAAGTTCGTTTAATTTCATATCTTCTGTATTTCTGTTTTCCTTTTAATCCAAGACAAGCGTTATCCGATCGCCTTTCTTGATGCTATGACCTGGTTCAAGACTCTGCCGGACAACCTTTCCGCGCCCCTGGATAATGGTCTTCACACCACGACTCTCCAACAGATAAACAGCATCTCGGGCGCCCATGCCCGTTACATCGGGTATATATCTGCCGTTGTTGATAGGCTGGCGTTCTAAAAGAATAGTCTTGTTGTCATTCTTTTTCTCTGCCTTACCCCAGATGGGATTGCCGTCTGCGTAGCTCCCTCCCCAGTTCTTGTTGGTGTTAATGCCTAAATGTGTGAGCACATAATCGGCAGCAAGGATGTTCCCGGCTTTCACGTCTGGCACTAATACCGAAGAGGCATCGCGGGCATCAGCAACATCAAGTTTCAGACTCTGTGCCATAATGCCCTCTGCAATGTTATGGAAAACGACACCACTCATGCCGCCACCACTCGCAGGAAGACCTGATTTCTGAATACACACAATACAACTGTAGCGTGGAGCATCATCGGGAAAGTAGCCCGCAAAGCTCAACAGATAGTTGGTTCCACCGCTTTTATATCCCTGTGCACCCTTAGACATCTGTGCTGTTCCCGTCTTTCCAGCTACTCGAAATGAGGGAGAACCGGCCTTCTTTCCGAGTCCTTGGCTGACCACATGGTCGAGAATGGTCTGTATTTCGCGCAGGGTCTTTTCCTTACAGATGCTTGCCCGCATCACTTCGGGTGGGAAATCCATGATGACTTCGCCGTTTTTCACCACCTGTTTCACAAAGCGTGGTCGCATCATTCGTCCGTTGTTGGCAATTGCATTATAGAAAGTAAGCGTTGAGATTGGTGGCACCTGAGTTTCATAGCCGATGCTCATCCAGGGCAAAGCTGTATGACTCCAGTTCGTCCATTCACCTCGTTCGCTCTTCTTAGGCATGCGTATTCGTGCCGGTGAAGCACCCACTAAAGGAATTCTGAGGTTATCGGCAAGCCCCGTACGATATATGCCACGAACAAACTTTTCGGGGTTATTCCGATAATGATCATCAATAATTCGGCTCACACCGATATTCGAACTGACCATTAAGGTCTGTGGCAGCGTGAGCACACCATAGCCACCTCGTCGCCAGTTATGATCCTTCATCTCGCGTCCATACATAGGCCAGACGCCATTTCCTGTGTCAACACGATAGGTTGTATCTACCACGCCATCGTCCAAAGCCGTCATAATGGAGGCCGTCTTGAATACGGATCCAGGTTCAAGAAGGTCGCTGACAGCATGGTTATGGATTTCCCTGTACTCGCCATCTACGCATTTCTCCATGTTCACAATGGCCTTGATGTCCCCTGTCGCCACCTCCATCACAATGGCAACCCCTACGTTTCCATTAATCAATTTCAGTTCATCGATGACCGAACGCTCGGCTAAATCCTGCATTCCTACATCTATTGTTGTCACGATGTCTGCACCGTCTATAGGTGGAGTATCCATGATATCAAGGAAGCGATTGAGTACTTTCCGACGATGGATGATACCGTTTGAGCCACGGAGTATAGAGTCGTAAGAAAGTTCCAAGCCAAAACGTGCCGTGTCTTTTGCACCGAACATTGCACCAATCGTACGTCCTGCAAGCGAGCCGTAACTACGTTTTCGAGCATTATACTCCTCGACATGGAAACCGCTCTTGTTCTGAGAAAGATTGAAAACAGGCAGTGCTTTCACCTCTGTATAAGTGTTATAATCTACGCGCTTGCCCCATATGGCCCAGTGACGACTCATCTTTTTCCGTCCTTCTGCAAGCTCCTGCTTGAATGACGAAACAGATTTTTCAGGGAAAATATGGTTTAGTCCCATGCAGATAGAGTCCATTTTGACATCCCAAAGCGAGTCACTCTTAGCATCATGGAGTGCTTTAAAATCCATGAACAGTTTGAACTCAGGCAATGAACTGGCCATCAGTTGCCCGTCACAACTCAAGATATTGCCACGCATTGGCTTTACACTAACGCTGTCTTTCTTTACACGGTCAGCCACCTTTAGCCAGTAATCGCGCTTCGCAGTCATCAAGTATAGCGTCTTACCCACAACCAACACAGCAATCACCGTCATCAAAATGGCGATGGCACTGTATCTCGGCATTACCTTATTACTGTCAAACTTGCTCATTCTTCCGGTACATTTATAATGTAAGGTGGCTGACTCGCTATCTTCAGCACACTGTCTTTATTGTTCTTCAACAACTCCAAAACATGACTCTCTCGGCTTTTCTCGGTCAACTGACTGCTGCTCGAAAGCGCCTTATACTTGGCATCCTGCAATTCATTTTGCAGCTTATCAATCTCGATAAGGTCGTTCTGGACACTGTAACGATTGGCAATATACACAATCAGAAAAGCCGTAATAAGCAGAAACACGCCTATCTGATGTCGTATGGTCTGCGTAGTCAGCACGTCACCGCCAAGGATTTTCTTGAGTGTGAAATGCGAAGCAAACGGCGATTCGTCTTCTGTGGCCTGCTTTGCTATCACTTCTTTCAACGTAGGGCCTTCGTCATCTGTTGATGCAGAGGCTTCACTTTCCACCGCTTCAGAAGCTTTCAAATCTTTTTCCTCATTGTTCTTAGCTTCTTCCTTCATGGTTCCCTGCCGATCAGACAGCTCTTCTTTCGTGTTGATTTTATCTTCGTTGTTCATTTCTTTTCTGCAATTCTGAGTTTGGCACTACGGCTTCTGGGGTTCTCCTGTTGTTCATCAGCCGAAGGAACAATCACCTTATTGTTCACTAAATTGAACGGAGTCTCAATCCTTCCATAGAAGTCCTGCACTTTTTTCCCCTCTGCATTGCCAGCTTTCATCATGTTCTTCACGATGCGATCTTCGAGAGAATGGTAGGTGATGACACTCAACCGTCCACCCGAACGCAGTAATTCTGTTGCCGATTGCAACATTTCTTTCAGTGCATCCATTTCATGATTGACCTCTATTCTCAAGGCCTGGAAGAGCTTGGCCATATCTTTTTTCTCCCGTTCCCGCTTGAAAAGAGGCTCTGTAGCCTTGAGAAAATCCTGTGTTGTCGCTATGCGTTGCTGTGCTCTGGCCTTTATCAATGCGGATGCTATACGGCGCGATTGCTTCAGTTCGCCATAGAGATAGAAGAGATTGGCAAGTGCTTCTTCATCGTAATCATTCACTACATCAGCTGCTGTCAGACCTGCACGCTTGTTCATACGCATATCCAACGGCGCATCAAAACGGAACGAAAAGCCACGGCTTTCATCATCGAAATGATGGCTTGAAACCCCCAAGTCGGCCAACAATCCATCAATCTTTTCAACGCCATAATAGCGCATCCAGTTCTTGAGATAACGGAAATTACTGCGCACAAAGGTAAAGCGTGCATCATCAACAAACCTTTTTTCTGTACTGCCTTCACGGTGCATCACGTTCTGTTCTGCATCAGCATCTTGATCAAAACTATACAGATGAGCTTGATTGTCGAGCCGAGAAAGGATTTCACGACTGTGTCCTCCACCCCCAAAAGTGACATCAACATAAATGCCACCAGACTGAATGTTCAGTCCGTCAACACTCGGTTTCAAGAGCACCGGCACATGATAGGTCTCTGCTGTCTTTACCATATTCGGGTTATTCTGTGCTTACGCACGGTCTCTTTCTGTTTATTATCTATCTTCATCCAGTCCCATCAGCGTCTGCAACGCATTGCCGAAGTCGGCAGGTTCGACGAAAGGAGCTTCACTGTTATCCTTACTCCAGATTTCAATGGTATCGTCCACGCCTATGAATTTCAGTTCCTGCTCGATACCTGCAAGTTTCAAATAGCGCTTCGGTATAAGGAAACGACCGTTGGCATCAAGTGTGACAACCTCGGCATCCGACACAAACTGGCGGAAAATCTGCCATTGCATTTTGTCCCAACGGTTGAGCCGTTGTCGCAGAAGGTCAAGCTGTTCATTCCATACACACTCTGGATAAAGCACAAGACATGACTCAAACACATCCTTACGCAGCACCAGATTTTCCTCGCCCGATGCTTGAAGCACCTTGCGAAAAACGGCCGGCAGAAAGGCTCTTCCTTTGGTATCGGCTTTTGCTTCTATGTTTCCTAAAAAACGCATGCGTACCTAATTATAGGCTATTCGGCTTCAAAGATACATAAAATTCTCCACACTTCCCCACTTTTCTCCACTATTTTTTATTTTCTTTCTGATTTCTGAATATATCTCCATTCGCATTTATTTTCCTTCCAACCAAATTTGTTTCTCGAAACATGATGAAATCAATGGTCAAACGTGAAAAATGATTTTTTTTAGCCAAAAAAGTGACTTTTTAGAAAAACTTATGCTATTTTTGCATTGTGTTAGTATGTTGTCAATATGAATGAGAGCATAGAGAAGACCATAGATATTGAGAAAATTCTAAGAGACAAGATGGGAAAAAAGGCACGCTATGTGCCTCGTTTTGTCATATCATGGCTGAAGAAAATCATTCATGAAGATGAGGTAAACCGGTTTCTCTGGGAAAATCGCAAGTTGGAAGGCACCGAATGGCTGACCGCCTGCGTGCAATATCTCGACATGACACTCGACATTGTAGGGGCTGAAAACCTGCCCGACAAACACGATGGAAAGCTTTATACTTTCGTTTCCAATCATCCTTTGGGTGGTCAGGACGGTGTTTCGCTCGGCTCAATCATCGGCCAACACTATGATGGGAAGTTTCGTTATTTAGTCAACGACCTGCTGCTTAACCTCCCCGGACTGAAGCCAGTGAGCATTGGTATCAACAAAACAGGCCGGCAGAGCCGTGATTTTCCACGCATGGTGGAGGCAGGTTTCAACAGCGACAACCACTTGCTGATGTTTCCCGCAGGCCTTAACAGTCGGAAAATCAATGGGGAAATTCATGATCTTCCATGGAAGAAGACTTTTATCACCAAGAGTGTTGAGACCCACAGAGACGTTGTTCCTATTCATTTCAGCGGCCGGAATTCCAAACGTTTCTACCGTATCGCCAAGTTCAGTGATCGTTGGTTGCCGTTCAATTTAGCCATGCTTTTCCTCGTTGATGAGATGTATAGAAATGTAGGGAAGACGTTTCGCATCACGATAGGGAAACCTATTCCATGGCAGACTTTCAATAAGACGAAATCACCGATGGAATGGGCCAAATTTGTCGAAGACCGTGTTTACGGTCTGTCGTTGAGTTCTATTTGAATATAAAATATCGACCAAGAGAAAACAAGAAATGGAAGAAGAGATTATCCAACCTATTGATAAAGCTCTGTTGAAGAGTGAACTTACTCCCGAACGGCAGCTTCGCATGACCAATAAAAGCAACAATGAAATATATGTTGTGACGGCTCACGATGCACCGAATGTCATGGAGGAGATTGGTCGACTGCGCGAGATTGCCTTCCGTACAGCCGGCGGAGGCACAGGCAAAGCCATGGATATCGACGAGTTCGACACCATGGAAAACTGCTGCAAACAGCTCATCGTGTGGAACCCCGAAGCAGAGGAAATCATCGGAGGTTACCGTTATCTCTTTGGTTCTGATTGGAAAATCGATGCCAACGGACAGCCAATTCTCGCCACAAGTCATATGTTCCATTTCTCTGAACAGTTCATGAAAGACTACGCTCCCTATACCGTTGAGTTGGGACGGAGCTTTGTTTCGCTCGAATATCAGAACGCACGTGCCAACTCCAAGAGTATCTTTGCACTCGATAACCTTTGGGATGGGCTTGGTGCACTCACCGTTATCAATCCTCAGTGCAGATACTTCTTTGGCAAGATGACCATGTATCCGTCATACATCCGCAAGGGACGCGACATGATTCTCTATTTTCTCAAGAAGCATTTCGATGACAAGGAAAACCTCATTATACCGATAAAACCGCTGAAAATTGAAACTCCAGAGGATGAATTGTCTGCCATTTTCTGCAAAGACAACTTTAAAGAAGACTACCGCATTCTCAACAAACACATTCGTGAATTAGGCTATAATATCCCCCCGTTAATCAATGCTTACATGAGTCTCAGCCCCACGATGAAACTCTTCGGCACTGCAATCAACTATGGATTTGGCGATGTTGAGGAGACCGGTATCCTCATTGCTGTCGACGAAATCCTTGAAGACAAGCGTGTCCGCCACATCGACAGTTACGTCAAAGAACATCCCGAAGCTCTTAAAATCACGAGTGGAGCCAACAAAGTGATTTATAAAAACAAGTGAGGAAAACGGTTGGGGTGAGATGAAGCAATGTGAATGACTGGTATTTGCAATAGCTTTTACATGACTCGAAGAATTGAAATGCAACTTGCTTCCTTGTCAGAAACCCTCCGCCTTTCGCTTATCTGTAAAACGTTGAGCATCAGTATATTGACAAAACAAAAGCGAACTACGAGATGAAATGCCTGAAGTTACCTTGTCATTTGACTTAGATTACCGTGTAATTTGCGTCAAGTTACCGTGTGATCTGCGTCAAGTTGCAGCGCATGATGAATGGAGTTAGAAACTACAGCCTACCGTATTAAATTACCAGTAAATGCTTGCCGTTATCTATCCCTCAGGGTTTGGCAAACAACAATAAATCATAACAATCTCTTCATGACATGCATCTCATTCCTCATCAAGCATACTCTTGCTTTCAGAAGGGGTAAGAGAAAGCTCTGGATAGACTTCCTCTGACATCATTCTATACACTTTCGCGGTAATACCCATACGTCGTTTAAAGAATTTACACAGCGAACTGAGAGATAGAACAAGATGTACCTGATTAAGCATAAGCATTTCTTTCTACAGAAATGATACATCTATTAATCTTATAAAAGTAAATATATAAATTTTCAGAAAGAATAATTATAATAGGGAAACTTTTATATATGTTAAATAAATATATTCTTTGTTTAAATTGCTATTATATAATAATGTTTCTATACCTTTGTACCAAATATTTGGAGAGTCTCTAAAAATAACCAAAAAATTTGAACTGACACAAAATATAACAACACAAAAATCACCTTGGATAGAGGGCAAGTATATGGTTGCCACACAGTAAATCGGAGATGATACTTGTAGGATAATATAATTG
>OJIY01000078.1_pt1 | contig 109258 bp, 85 predicted proteins | sample 1596061 | NCBI WGS metagenome assembly OJIY01 (sample SAMEA4350111, study PRJEB24818) | metagenome | biome: human; feature: gut; material: faeces | place: Denmark | collected 2013-09 | reverse complement strand
TAGTATTTTGTTTCAGGCTGCAAGCCGGTAAAAGCCACACCGCTCTGCCAGCTTCCTGCCTGCAAAACGTCATTGACGGCCGCGTAACCGTACTGTACCGCGCCATCGCCGGAACCCTCCGGGAGGATCGCGGCGGTCAGGGTCACACTGGTCCCGTCCACCGTGGGACTGCCGGATAGGGAAATGGTACGCCCCCGCTTTTCCACCGTCAGCACAGCCGTCCCGGTGTCATTTGGCAGCAGGCCCTTGCTGCCGCCGTACGCCGCCGTGATCGTATAGCTGTCCGGCTTCCAGGAATCCCCTGTCAGCGGGAGAGTGAGAGTGGCTGTTTTGTTTGTCACACTTTCCGTTCCAAGCACGGTACTTCCGATTTTGAAAATCACCTCATTAGGGGCGGCTGTGCGCAGGCGGGTAGTTTTCTGCGAAACTTCAGCCTGAACCGTGATGGTGTCCCCATAGGATGCCTGTGTAATCTGCCCGCTCTGGCTGCTCCGGAAGGTGATTTTTACCGCGGAAGGTTTATTGACAGTTCCGGTTCCGTTCACAGCCGCGCTGGTTCCGCCGCTGTGGTCGTTGACCGTGCCGTTGTTTACCAGCGTACCGGTTCCGTTTACCGTACCATGATTCTCAATCCTGCCGTTATTGGTAAGGGCCGTGTTATCTGGAATTGTGAGCGTGGCGCCGTCCGGCACTGTCAGGGTGGAGCCGTCCGGGATGGTTATATCGCCGGGAAGTTCAGGGCTTCCACATACTGTTCCGTTACTCCCCTCAAATACCACGCCTTTTATCAGTTCTTTTGTACCGTCGCCGCCGCCCGGGCCGCCACCGATTGGTGACGCCTGATTGCTTGTGGCAAACACAACGGCATTCCCGTTTATGGTGAATCGACCGCCATCGCCTCCCGCAGTACCTGATCCGCCGCCGGTGTCGCCGTAGCCGTAGCCGCCGCCGATGCCCGCACTGTTGTAGCTGGTGGCCGTGACTGTGCCGCCGCTGATTGTAATGGTTCCGCCGGAACCGCCGTAGCCGTTGCTGCTGAAGCCACCGCCGATGCCCGCACCGCCGGTGCTGGTGGCCGTGACTGTGCCGCCACTGATTGTAATAGTTCCGCCGTAAGAGCCGGAGCCACCGCCGATACCCGCACCGTCGGAGCCGGTGGCCGTGACTGTGCCGCCGCTGATTGCAATAGTTCCGCCGGAGCCGTCGTAGCCGCCGCCGATGCCTGCGCCGTGGGAGCCGCTGTTGGCCATGACTGTGCCGCCGCTGATTGTAATGGTTCCGCCGGAGCCCCCGCCGCCGCCGATGCCTGCGCCGCCGGGGCCGCCGTTGGCGGTGACTGTACCGCCTTTGATTTCGATGGTTCCGCCGGAGCCGCCTGTGCTGCCGCCGATGCCCGCGCTGCTGTTGCCGCCGTTGGCCTCCAGGCGGCCATCACCATGAATCGACACAGCGGTGTTTTCAGGAACCTCCAGCCCGGCGCGGCCCCAGCCGCTTGTCAGGGTGTTTATACCGGAGAGGGTGATGTTTGCCGTGCCGCCCGCTGCCACCGCGAAAGCGCAGGCGTATTCTGCATCCGCCTTGATGATTACGTCCTTCAGTTCCACGTTGACGGTCACGCCGTTCGGCACCGTAATCACGGCTTTCCGATTAGAGGAGTCTACGCCGTCCAGCGTTCCCGTCCATTCGCCGGAAATCTTGTAGTTACCGTTGGCGTTCAGCGTGATTTGTCCGTCGCCGGTTTTGGAAACCGAACCGCCGTTTGTTGGGGTAATCGTCAGGCCGTCATACCCCTCATTGGCGTACAGATTTGCCCCGCCCAGCAGCACCTTGACCGCCGGGAGCGGGTCGCAGGCGTAGCCGTCGGGGAGCGCCGCCGTAAAGATGTAATCGCCGGTCAGCGGCCAGTTATCCCCGCCGTCCTGTTTGTATTCCTCGCAGCTCCAGCCGGTGATGTCCAGTGTTTCCGGGTTTTCCGTTCCTTCCATTTCCCCGCGGATCTGTTTGGGCAGCATGGATACCACCGTGTCAAAATCCGCCTGATTGTCCATGCTCACGCCGGGAAGGGCCAGTTCGTGAACCGCATAGTCTGAATCATCGGCCGCTACAAACGTCCAGCCGGTGATGGTTTTTACAAGCGCGTCGTTCGCCGGGGGAGCCATCACGCACTCGCCCTCATGCCCGTCCTCCAAAGTGCAGCCCCCGGTCTTTGTACAGGGGAGCGGTTCCTTTGGGGGCTTCCCCGTCGGCTTTTCCGCCGTGTCCGCCGAAACCGTCACGGTGATTTGCGGCAGCGTTGCGCCGCTTGACAGGGGATAGCCGCCCACGTCCGCCGTAAACACATACCTGCCCGCCGCATCGCCGTCATAGGCCGGGCCGCTGTCCCAGGTCACGTGGATTTCTTCCATGGATGTGGTGACGGCCGTGACCGTTTCCCCGCGGTCCATGTGGGAGGAATCCCCGCCGTCGTTGCCCGACACGCTTTCCGCCTCCATATCATCCCCGTCCGGGACTACTGTTTCCTCGGTGACGTGATAAACTGCCCCCGTCACCGTGTCCGGCAGGTTCAGCCCGGAAAGCTCCGTGCCCACCGGGACGGACTGCTTTTTAACGCCCTCGTCCAGCGGTTCAAAGGACGCGATACTCCCGTCCTTTTGGACGGCGGCCTCCGGCGCCTTGTTCTCCGCCATGGCCACTGCCGGAAGCTGTGCCGCAATCAGCACGGCGGATAAAAACAGCGCCCATCGTTTTTTTCTTTTTCGTATCATCCGTATTCCCTCCTGGTAGATAAATAAAAGTGGTTTATGGCATGTATCAAAGATACCTGCCCTATAAGGGATCCCCCCTTCTGTGAAAACCCTTACCTGCGTTATCTTATGTCCCTTTCTTGTCACCGGGGAGGCCCCGCCTCCTTCCGTGCCGCCAAAAGCCCGGCGCATTCCTCCTGCAAATAACGGACGGCTTCGGCAATGCGCACCGAAAGAGGAAAGGCGTTTTCTTTCATACCCATAAGATATCACTGCTTTTCTGTGATCAGTTTAGCATGTTATGAAAAAGAGTAAAATCATACGGTATGAGGTTTTTCCAAATTTATTTTTTTGTGCTATGCGGAACGGGAATCGTATGCGGCTTTTGTCCAGGAGAAAGAACCGGAAATGACGGCAATCCCTGTTTTTTGAGTGATAAAAGACCAGGACTGCAAAAATACGGAGGTTTCCGCGCTGATGGGCCTGTCTTTCCCGATACGTTGCTTATAGCATATAAAAAGGACGTTCCTTCCGTCCCTCCGACATCATCGCTTTTTCAGCGGGCAAACCGGGCAATAGCAGCAGCAGCGCCCGCCTATGGTTATTTCATATATATTAACGTATTAGTATCTTGCAGTTTTGGGAAAGAACAGCTATTATGGAAAGAACGGATGGATTTCTGCGTGAAAGGAGTTAGGATATATGCTTGAATTTAAGTATGATACACAGCTGTTAATTGAAGGAGAGGATCTGGATGAGGATGTTATCAGCGATTATTTTTTGAATAATTTGCAGGGGGATTGTCTGCTTGCAGTGGGAGATGATGAGCTGATCAAAATTCATTTCCATACCAATGAGCCTTGGAAGGTATTGGAATATTGCTCCACTCTGGGAGAAATATATGATATTGTTGTGGAAGATATGGAGAGACAGTCCAGAGGGCTGAAGGGATAGGCTATTAGGACAGTGAGGGTGCGGCACGGTTCTTCCCGGGGCGGCTGCGGTTCTTTGCGGCAGGTGCCATACCAGTTCAGGGAAAGTACTATGCCGCGTCCTTTTTATGAATGGTCATGGCAGGCTATTGCCGACACCCGTTACGGCTCGTCATTATTGACAGGAAAGGAAATAGGTGCTATGATAAAATAAAATTAAGTTAGTTTAAACTAACATACAATGGTATACTACGTACTTAAGATTTGAGGTGGAATTTATGGCAACAGGGATTATATGTCTTGTTTTGTTGATGATATGCATATTCGGCATCAAGAGCTATGCGAAGAGGCTGTCCCATGGCTGCTGCGGTAGCGGAGGGGACACGGTAAAGAAGGGGAAGCCCAAAGACCGGGATAAAAGCCATTATGCCCATACATACCGGATGGAAATCGAGGGGATGACCTGCAGCAATTGCAGCACCCGGGTGGAAAATGCATTGAACGGTCAGGATGGTTGCTATGCGCAGGTAGATTTGGGAAAAAGGACGGCATGGCTGTATACAAAGCTGCCGCTTACAGAAAAGGAAGCCCGGGAGATTGTACGGAAAGCAGGCTATCGGGTACATTCTTTTCAATGTCTTATTGAGAAGTAGCGTAACGGTTCATCATCTTCACAGTTCCTGCAAAAATCGATCCGGAATCGTCTCCGACGATGGGAATATAGTCTAATGAGATTCAGCTAACCATATATATGACATAAGAAGAAGGCCCTTGCCATTTGGTTGGGGCCTTCTTCCGCAGATTGGTGTTACCCAGGCTGCGCATGTGCCACATGGCTTTTCCGTCTGTTGATCGAATGGTGTTTCCGGGACTGCAGGCAGAGACCGTGGGATATATGGGAGTCTTGGGCGGCGCAGGGAAACGGAGGGTTCTATTTATGAAACTTGTACTGGTACGGCATGGAGAGAGCATCTGGAATAAGGAGAATCTTTTTACCGGCTGGACAGATGTGGATCTGTCGGAAACCGGGTTCTGATTGCCGCCCACGGCAATTCCATCCGGGCCCTGGTCCTGTATTTGGAAAAGCTGACACTGGAGGAAATTGTTGACGTCAACATTCCTACGGGAATCCCCCTTGTGTATGAATTCAGCGGGGATGGGAGAGTTATCGGAAAGGAATATCTGGGAGATCCCCGGGTGGTGCAGGCGAAGATGGCAAAGGTGGCCGCCCAGGGCAATACCGCCCGGGACAATTCTGTACAGGAAATCATAGCGGGGAAGCCGCAGGATACAAAGAGACGTCTGAACCGTTACAAAATGAGAAACATTATCAATTAGAATTCCCTGCTTATATTGATTATTCCATGAAGAATCACTATAATAGGATTTGAACAATTCATACCTAAATGGTAGGAAATGTTCAAATCCTATTTTTTTATAAGATACAACGATCCGGTACCATACTGCGTGATGAACGATGAATCCGCCGGCATTCACACAGCGCGGCGCAGGTGTCACGAATACCATATTCCGGGGTGCCCGGAAAAGAAACAAAGCGGGACACAGCCGGCGGAAACGGAACACGCTGCCGGACGGAAACGTATTGATAGAGTTTGCCGGAGACACAGCCCTTTTTCCAGGAAGCAGGAGGGAAAGCAAGGTAATGTTTTGCCTGCCGGAGGATACCGGGCTGCGGGTTCCGGCTGTGCGACGAAGGACAGTAAAGGAGTATTCGTTCAGGCTTGTCCGAACAGTTACAGTAAAGGAGGAAACAATGGCAGATCAATTATTACAGGTAAACGGGCTGAAAGTCAGCGTGGAGGATAAAGAGATTCTCCACGGTTTGGATATGATGGTGAACAGAGGAGAAACCCATGTGCTGATGGGGCCGAACGGGGCGGGAAAATCCACGCTGGGCTATGCATTGATGGGAAATCCCAAATATACGGTGACGGCGGGCAGCATCCGGTATGAAGGAAGGGATATCACGGAAGAAACCGTGGATAAACGTGCAAGGGAAGGGATTTTCCTCTCTTTCCAGAACCCATTGGAGGTGCCGGGAATTTCCCTGGGCAGCTTTATCCGCAGTGCGCTGGAACAGCGCAGGGGGGAGAAGCTGCGGCTTTGGGATTTTGGCAGGGAAATGAAAAAGGCCATGGAGGTGCTTCAAATGGAGGAAACCTACGGCGATCGGGATCTGAATATGGGATTTTCCGGCGGAGAAAAGAAAAAAGCGGAGATCCTTCAGCTTCTCATGCTGCGCCCCACACTGGCTATTCTGGATGAAACGGATTCCGGGCTGGACGTGGATGCGGTGCGCACCGTATCCAGGGGCGTGGAGGCGTATCAGAAAAACGAAAAGGGAGCTTTGCTTATCATCACCCACAGCACGAAAATCCTGGAATCCCTGAAGGTGGATTACACGCACGTCATGGTGGACGGGCGCATCGTGGCTACCGGGGACCGCAGTCTGGTGGAGAAAATCAACGCCAGGGGCTTTGAGGCATATTACCGGGAGGCTGTCCGGGAAGGCAGCGTCCGGGGATGACCGGAGAAAGGAGTTTGCGATGGAAGAAAAAACCTATGTGGATGATATAGACAGAAGCATTTATGATATAAAAAATGAAGAAAAGGACGGATACCGGGTGCAGGAAGGTCTGACCCCGGAAATCGTTGCGGGGATTTCCCGGGAAAAGAAGGATCCTTCCTGGATGGAAATTTTCCGTCTGCAGTCCCTGCAGATATATAACCGTATGAAAGCGCCTGACTGGGGGCCTTCCCTGGAAGGGCTGGATATGGAGCATATTGTAACCTATGTGAGGCCCAATACCCATATGAGCACCAAATGGTCCGATGTGCCGGAGGATATTAAGAATACCTTTGAACTTCTGGGCATTCCGCAGGCGGAAAAGAAATCCCTTGCCGGCGTGGGGGCGCAGTATGATTCGGAGCTGGTGTACCATCATGTGCGGGAAGAGGTGGCGGCCCAGGGCGTGGTATATACGGATATGGAGAGCGCTCTGCGGGGGGAATACGCCTCCATGGTGCAAAAGCATTTTATGAAGCTGGTACGGCCGGACGATCATAAATTTGCCGCGCTTCACGGTGCGGTATGGTCAGGCGGTTCTTTTGTATATGTGCCTCCGGGCGTATCCGTAGCCATTCCCTTACAATCCTATTTCCGTCTGAATGCGCCGGGGGCCGGGCAGTTTGAGCACACCCTCATCATTGTGGGGGAAGGGGCGGATCTGCATTTTATAGAAGGCTGCTCTGCGCCGAAATACAACGTAGCCAATCTCCATGCGGGCTGCGTGGAGCTGTATGTGGGGAAGGACGCAAGACTGCGCTATTCCACCATCGAGAACTGGTCTAAAAATATGTATAATCTGAATACCAAGCGGGCCGTTGTGGAGGAAGGGGGCGTCATAGAATGGGTTTCCGGCTCCTTTGGCTCCCATGTGTCCTGTTTATACCCTATGAGTATCCTGAAAGGAAAAGGGGCCAGAGCGGAGTTTACGGGAATTACCTTTGCGGGAAAGGGACAGTGCCTGGATACGGGTGCTAAAATTGTCCATCAGGGGCCGGACACCTCCTCTTTTATCAATACGAAATCCATTTCCAAGGACGGCGGTATCAGTACCTTCCGCAGTTCGGTAACGGTGGGCAGGGATGCGGCCGGAAGCAAAGCGGCCGTTTCCTGCCAGTCGCTGATGTTGGATGATTACTCCCGTTCCGATACCATTCCGGCTATGGATATCCGTACGCCGGATGCGGATATCGGGCATGAGGCACAGATTGGAAGGATCAGTGAGGAGGCGGTATTTTACCTGATGTCCAGAGGGATCGGCGAAGAAGATGCCAGGGCCATGATAGTCAGCGGCTTTGCGGATAATGTATCCAAGGAGCTGCCCCTGGAATATGCGGTGGAAATGAACAACCTGATTCAACTGGAAATGAAGGGCAGCATCGGATAAGCTGTCCGGAAAGGAGCGAAATATGAAACAGGGAACGGATATGAAAATAAACAGACTGCCTGTGCGCACCTGGAATTGGCTGCGCATGAATGAAAGCAGTCTTTCTGCTATAGATATAGAAGCCCTTCTGTCTGCAAGGGAAAACCCGTCGGATGGACCGGCGCTTACCCTGCCGGAGGACGGGGTATCCTGTATCCGCGGCATGAGTGCCGGGATGATGGAGGCCGGCTTCCGGGAGATCGCCACGGGGATGGGGCCGGATATGGAGGAACTGGTAAAGGAAAGCGGGACACCGGTGGAAATCATCCGGGTAAAAAAAGGAGAACGTCCGGAAACCCCCGTGAAGCTTATTTATTCCTGCGGGGAAGGAGAAAGCAGTCTGCATGCCGCCTATATCTATGCCGAAGAAGGCAGCCGTGTTACGGTAATCATGGATGTCTCCTCTCCCGGCGGAGCCGGAGGGACAGCCGGATTCCAGACAAGGCTCTATGCGGAAAAAGGGGCCGGGATACGTTTGATCCAGGTCCAGCTTCTGGGAACGGAATATGGGTATATAAACGATGTGGGCGGAACCTGTGAGGAAGGCGGCTCCCTGGAACTTGTCCAGCTTTTCCTGGGGGCGCGCAGCATTTATGCAGGCAGCAGCGTCAATCTGGCGGGGGACAGAAGCCGGATGGACACCGCGGTGGGTTATCTGGGAAAAAAGGATCAGAAGCTGGATATGAATTATGTGGCCGGTCATACCGGAAAGAAAACGGAAAGCCGGATGGAGGTAAAAGGCGTGCTGCGTGAGAATGCTTCCAAGCTGTTCCGGGGGACCATTGATTTCCGCCGGGGCTGTGCCGGGGCGGTGGGAGAGGAAACGGAAGAGGTGCTCCTGCTGGGGGATGAGGTGGTCAACCGCACGATTCCCCTGATATTATGCGGGGAAGAAAATGTGCAGGGGAGCCATGGAGCGACCGCCGGCCGGCTGGAGGAAGAGAAGCTTTTCTATTTCTGTTCCAGGGGCATGAGCCGGGAAGAAGCCTGTGACATGATGGCGCGGGCGGGGATTGACGCCCTTTGCGGCCGGATACCGGACGCAGCCCTGGTGGAAAAGGTGCAGGATTTTTTGGAAGGAGGTGCCCGGAATGGATAACAGAGGCAGGGAACGGGATTATCGAGCAGATTTCCCCATATTCCGGCAGAACAGACCGCTGATATATCTGGACAATGCGGCAACCTCCCAGCGCCCGGCCTGTGTGCTGGAGGCGGAACGGGATTTTTATGATAAGCAGAATGCCAATCCCATGAGAGGGTTGTACGAACTGGGGCTGGAAGCCACGGATTGCTATGAGAATGCAAGAAAACGGGTACAGAGGTTTCTGCATGCCGGAAAGGCGGAGGAAATTATTTTCACAAGAAATACCACGGAAGCGCTGAATCTGGTGGCGTACAGTTATGGTGTAAGCCATCTGCGGCCAGGAGATGAAATCCTGGTAAGTATCATGGAACACCACAGCAACCTTCTGCCCTGGCAGATGGTTGCTGCCAGAACAGGAGCCGTTCTGAAATTCCTGGAATGCAGCCCGGACGGGCGGCTGACGCAGGAGCGGATCCGCGGCGCGTTCACCCCGCGCACCAGACTGGCGGCGGTTACCCAGGTTTCCAATGTGTTCGGGCGGGTGAACCCTATCAGGGAGATCACACGGATTGCCCATGAACAGGGGGCCGTCGTGGTGGTGGATGCCGCGCAGAGCGCGCCCCATATTCCCATAGACGTCTGCGGGCTGGATGTGGATTTCCTCGCTTTTTCCGGGCATAAGCTGCTGGCTCCCATGGGGATCGGCGTGCTGTACGGAAAAGAGGAGCTGCTTCAGGCGATGCCGCCCTTCCTTACCGGAGGGGAAATGATAGAACGGGTGGGAAGATATGATGCGGTTTATGCGCCGCTTCCCCATAAATTTGAAGCCGGAACGGTGAATGCCGGGGGAGCGGCAGCGCTGGGATCCGCCATAGATTACCTGGAGCAGATCGGCTTCCAGGCCCTGCGGGAACGGGAGGATTCTCTCACCACCCTGGCCCTGGAACGCATGAAGGAGATCCCGGGCGTACATGTCCTGGGATCCGAAGATGCGGGGGAGCATTGCGGCATCCTCACTTTTACGGTGGACGAAGTCCATCCCCACGATGTAGCCTCCATACTGGACGCGGATCACATTGCGGTGCGGGCGGGGCATCACTGCGCCCAGCCGCTGATGGATTACCTGAAGGTCTCCTCCACGGTCCGCGCCAGCATCGCGTTTTATAATACGGAAGAAGAAATAAGGGCTTTTACCGAAAGCCTGTCACAGGTCAGGAGGAAAATGGGATATGGAGAATAAAACTTTTTACCAGGAAATACTGTTGGATCATAACAAAAACCCCGGCCACAAGCATCCGCTGCCGGATGCTGACCGGGAACTGGAAGGCGTGAATCCAAGCTGCGGAGATGATATCGTGCTGCAGCTGAAAATAGAAAACGGAAGGGTACTGGACGGTGCTTTTGGGGGGAACGGCTGTGCCATTTCCCAGGCTTCGGCAGATATGATGCTGGATCTGGTGATCGGAAAATCCACGGAGGAGGCCAGAAGGCTCACCGGTGTTTTCCTGCGTATGATCCAGGGCCAGGCTTCCCCGGAGGAACTGGAGGAACTGGAAGAGTCCGTATGTCTCCGGGATGTGGCCCATATGCCCGCCCGGGTGAAATGTGCGGTTTTAGGATGGCATACCCTGGAAGAGCTTTTGAAAAACGAAGGGCAGTAACTTAAAAAGGTATCCGGCAGGTGTGTGCCGGATACCTTTTTAAGTTAACTCTTATTCACATGGCCCTTTATGGCCTCAAAACTTTCTTTGCTGATAACGTGTTCGATCTTGCAGGCATCCCCGGCGGCGGTTTTTTCGTCCACACCCAGCCTGACGAGCCAGGCGGAGAGAAGCTGATGCCTTTCATATATCATTTCGGCGATTTCCCGCCCGGAAGCGGTCAGATTGATAAAACCTTCCTTCGTCACTGTGATATGTCCCAGCTCCCGCAGGTTTTTCATGGCTACGCTGACGCTTGATTTCTTAAAACCCAATTCCTCCGCCACGTCGACGGAACGGACCACCGGGTGCTCTTTGCTCAATATTAAAATAGTCTCCAAATAATTTTCGGAGGATTCCCCTACTGCCAAACTATTCACCTCCAGTTCTTTTGGTAAAGCAGCTTATTTATCGGTTAACTAACTGGAGTTAGTATAGCATATTTCTCCTTCCGCGGCAAATACATTTACCGTACTAATTGAGAAAAAATTATCAATAAAATGATTGACAACAACTGGAAGTTAGAATATACTAACCAAGAAGAAACGGGAAATGAAAACCATTCTCAAAATCTAAAAGAAAGAAGATGAAGATGATGCCATTGACTATGGTGAATGCAGGGGAACCTAATGTTATACGCAAAATCGGCGGGAAAGAGGAAACCAGAAGATTCCTGGAGAATCTGGGTTTTGTGGCCGGCGGTGTGGTGACTGTCGTATCTGAAATTGACGGAAACATGATTGTGAACGTGAAAGATTCCAGAGTAGCCATTGGAAAAGATATGGCAAACAAAATTATGGTAGGGGCCTGAAAACACGGATTGTACCTGCCATGGATTTCATTTCGGGCCGCGGGATGCGGCGGGACGGAAAGGGAGATAAGATGAGGACATTGAAAGAAATTCCCTGCGGGGAAACTGTAAAAGTGGCGAAGCTGACCGGAGAAGGCGCGGTGAAAAGACGGATAATGGACATGGGTATCACCAAAGGTATCGATGTTTTTGTCAGGAAGGTTGCGCCTCTGGGAGATCCGGTCGAGGTGACTGTACGGGGATATGAGCTGTCTTTGCGGAAAGCGGACGCGGAAATGATTATCGTGGAATAAATTTTTTTGAACATGGGTTAGCCTATACTAATAAAAGATAGCCATAACAAATTCAAAATCATGTAACATACATAGCTGCGATGAGGCGGAAAGAGGTAGAATATGTCAATTAAAATTGCATTAGCAGGGAATCCCAACTGCGGAAAGACTACATTGTTTAATGCACTGACCGGTTCCAACCAGTTTGTGGGGAACTGGCCGGGTGTAACGGTGGAGAAGAAGGAGGGTAAGCTGAAGAGGGCATACGGAACCCAAGGTTCCGGGGATGTTATCATTATGGATCTTCCCGGCATTTATTCCCTTTCTCCCTACACCCTGGAAGAAGTGGTTGCCAGAAATTATCTGATAAACGACAGGCCGGATGCGATCATCAATATCGTAGACGGAACCAATATGGAAAGGAACCTGTATCTGTCCACACAGCTGATGGAGCTGGGCATCCCGGTTGTTATGGCCGTCAATATGATGGACATTGTGGAAAAGAGCGGCGATGTGATACATATTGACAAGCTCAGCAAAAAACTGGGCTGTGAGGTAGTGGAGATATCCGCATTAAAGGGTACCGGAATCCAGAAGGCGGCAGAAAAAGCCGTGGGCCTCGCCAGCAGAAAGGACGCGACCCCTCCGGTCCATACCTTCGCACCGGAAGTGGAAAACGTGCTGAATACCATCGAAGCCAGGCTGGGAAGTGATATCCCGGAGGAACAGAAGCGCTTTTTTGCCATCAAGCTGTTGGAAAAGGATGATAAAATCCAGGATCAGATGAGCCGGGTCCCGGATGTTTCTTCTGAGATTGCACAGATCGAAAAGGAAATGGATGACGATACGGAGAGTATCATCACCAATGAAAGATATGTATACATTTCTTCCATCATCGGTGAATGCTTTAAACGCAGTAAAAATGAAAAGCTGACCGCCTCCGACAAAATCGACAGGATCGTTACCAACCGCTGGCTGGCGCTTCCTATTTTTGCAGTGGTTATGTTTATTGTTTATTATATTTCCGTTACCACGGTTGGTACCTGGGCAACCGACTGGGCGAATGACGGCGTGTTCGGAGACGGCTGGAGCCTGTTCGGGCTGGAAATCCCCGGTATCCCTGTTCTTTTTGAATCCGTGCTCACCGCTGTGGGCTGTGCCGAATGGCTGCAGGGTCTGATACTGGATGGTATTGTTGCCGGTGTGGGTGCAGTGCTTGGCTTTGTCCCCCAGATGCTGGTGCTGTTCCTCTTCCTGGCTTTCCTGGAAGGCTGCGGCTACATGGCCAGAGTTGCGTTTATTATGGACCGTATTTTCCGTAAGTTCGGCCTTTCCGGAAAATCCTTTATCCCCATGCTCATCGGAAGCGGCTGCGGCGTGCCCGGTATTATGGCCTCCCGTACCATCGAAAGCGACCGTGACCGTAAAATGACCATTATGACAACCACCTTCATTCCCTGCGGCGCCAAGCTTCCTATTATAGCCCTGATCGCCGGCGCCCTGTTCGGCGGTGCATGGTGGGTGGCTCCCAGCGCTTACTTTGTGGGAATTGCAGCGATTATCTGTTCCGGTATCTTATTAAAGAAAACCAAAATGTTTGCCGGGGATCCCGCTCCTTTCGTTATGGAGCTTCCTGCATACCATCTTCCCACCGTGGGAAATGTACTCCGCAGCATGTGGGAGCGCGGATGGTCTTTTATCAAGAAGGCCGGTACCATCATCCTCCTTTCCACCATCGTGGTATGGTTCACCACCTACTTCGGCTGGGTTAACGGACAGTTTAAAATGCTGGAGGATATGGAGCTTGACCACAGCATTCTGGCAGCTGTCGGAAATGCGGTTGCATGGATCTTCATCCCGCTTGGCTGGGGTGACTGGAAGTCTGCGGTGGCGGCTATTACCGGGCTGGTTGCTAAAGAAAACGTAGTAGGAACCTTTGGTATCCTTTACGGTTTTGCTGAAGTGGCGGAAGACGGAACGGAAATCTGGGGAAGTCTGGCAGGAAGCATGACCGCAGTTGCAGCTTACTCCTTCCTGGTATTCAACCTGCTGTGTGCACCCTGCTTCGCAGCTATGGGCGCTATTAAAAGGGAAATGAACAATGCCAAATGGTTCTGGTTTGCAATCGGATACCAGACCGGGCTTGCTTATGTGGTATCCCTCTGTGTGTACCAGTTGGGAAATCTGTTCACAACCGGAGCTTTTGGTATCGGAACCGTAGTGGCATTCCTTCTTGTAATAGGCTTTGTCTATCTGCTGGTCAGACCTTATAAAGAAAGCAAAACGCTTAACGTGAAAATCAAGATGGCAGGTGCAAAATAAGTATTCGTGCTTGACCTGAGGAGAGCCTGCATGAAAATGCAGGCTTTTCTTCTGTAAAAAGGGAGGTACCTAATTGCCGGATAACAAGAATAACCAGGAAAAAAGAAAGCTGCCCGATTCCAGAAGCTATCACCGCACACAGATGCAGAGGGACATGATTGTGGAAAAGCTGAAGGAACGGGGCTGCCGGATTACCAAACAGCGCCTTACCTTACTTGATATCATACTGGAAAATGACTGCTCCAGCTGCAAGGAAATTTTCTACAAAGCATCCCGGGTAAACAGCAATATCGGTTCCGCCACCGTCTACCGGATGGTAAGCGTTCTGGAGGAAATAGGGGCGATCAGCCGGAAAAATATGCTTCGGGTGGCCTATTCCGAGGACTGTGTCATGGAAGACGCCTGCACGGTGGTGCTGGATGATGATACCACCTACCATTTATCTGCCAGAAAATGGAACCAGGTAGTACAGGCCGGACTCCGGGAATGCGGATATCTGGGAAACCATAAAGTGTCCTCGGTCACCGTAAGGCCCTGCGAATGTGAGCATGCGGACTGCGGGCCGGAAGCGCCTGCCGGCCGGGAATATGCGGCGGACGGAATTTTATAAGCTGCAAATTGATAATGATTAACATTTCTCAATAAATGGGAAAATTGTTGACGGAACAAAAGAATAATCCTATTATGTAAAAAAATACCTGAGAAGAAAGATAACGCCAAAGCGCGCAGACAGGAGCAAATATGAAACAGCACAGGTTTTGGGCATGGGCCGCCGTATTTTGTTTTTTAATGGTGTTTTACACGGGCTATAAGCATAAATAAGGAGGAAAATCCTCTGTTCGCCAGAGGGCTCACATTTTGCTCCGCAAAACAAGGAGGATACGAAAGATGATGAAGGCTTCAGTTATGAAAAAAATAGGGCTTTTTGCAGGAGGCGTCCTGTTTGGGACCGCAGGGGTTAAGATATTGTCCGGCAGAGATGCCAAAAAGGTATATACCAGCTGCACCGCCGCTGCGCTTCGTGCAAAAGACTGTGTCATGAAAACCGCTGTCACTGTGCAGGAAAATGCGGAAGATATTCTGGCGGAGGCGAAGCTGATCAATGAAGAGCGCGCTGCGAAAGACGCGGAGGCGGTACAGGAGCCTGACGGGGATACGGAAACCGATTTTAAGGAACAGGCGGAGTAAGGCCATGTCTTACTGCTGTTTCGGGCAACGGATCAGAGTGCAGCTTTGCTGTATATAGTTCAGAATGCAGCTCCGTTGTATATAATATAGAAGGAACCACACGGGGCTGCTTGCGATTACAGTCCCGTTTTTGTATGAGAAAACAAAGGAAGCCCCGCTGTGCAGGCCCGATTTGTTCCAGTCTGCGCCATACATGCGCGGACCTGCCGGACAGTTACCAAACAAGTACCTTGTCCCTCCCGGATAAGGCGGAAAGGAAGCTATGAAATTTATTATCAGACATGAAATCAAAGGGCGGATCCGCGTTCATATGGTACAGAATAAAATGACCTGTGAGGAAGCGGACCGGCTGTACTATTATATCAGGCGGCTGAAAAATGTGACCGAGGCAAAGGTTTTCGAATGCACGGCAGATATTTCCGTAACCTATGTGGGAAGCCGTGATGAAATCATACAAGCGCTGAAAAACTTTTGCTATGAAAAGACGGAAGTACCGGAGGAGGTTCTTAAGAATTCCGGAAGAGCGCTGAATGCCTTCTATCAGGAAAAACTGATAGGCCGGTTACTGCTGCGGGCCGGCAGCAAGCTGTTCCTGCCCCGTCCGGTAAGAGTCTTCTATGCAGGACTGAAATACATAAAATACCTGTTCCGGGGAATCCGGTGCCTGGCGGCAGGAAAGCTGGAGGTGGCTGTTCTGGATGCGGCGGCCGTGGGCGTCTCCGTGATCCGGGGCGACATGGATACGGCGGGATCGATTATGTTCCTGCTGGGAATCGGGGAACTGCTGGAGGAGTGGACCCACAAAAAATCCATAGGTGATCTGGCAAGAAGCATGTCCCTGCATATCAGCAAGGTATGGCTGGTACGGGACAACCAGGAAATTCTTGTGGACGCGCGCCGGATCCGGCCGGGTGACAGCGTCATGGTCCATATGGGAAATGTAATTCCCTTTGACGGCCCCGTGCTTTCCGGAGAAGCCATGGTGAATCAGGCATCCCTTACAGGGGAGGCCATGCCGGTAAGAAAGGAAGCCGGCGGCTACGTCTATGCGGGGACCGTGGTGGAGGAGGGAGAAGTGATCCTTCAGGTGAAGGCCGTTTCCGGCTCCAACCGGTTTGATAAAATTGTAAAAATGATTGAGGAATCGGAAAAGCTGAAATCGGCATCCGAAAGCAAGGCGGAGCATCTTGCGGACCGGCTGGTGCCCTATACCCTGGCAGGCACCCTGGCGGTCTGGCTTCTGACTGGAAATGTGACCAAAGCGCTGGCTGTGCTCATGGTGGATTTTTCCTGTGCGCTCAAGCTGTCCATGCCTATTGCCGTACTATCCGCCATCCGGGAGGCCGGCATGCATCATATCACCGTAAAGGGCGGTAAGTTCCTGGAAGCGGCGGCGGAAGCCCGCACCATTGTTTTTGATAAAACAGGTACCCTGACGAAAGCCAGGCCGGTGGTCAGGAAGATCCTTGTATTCGGGGAGAGGAAAGAAGATGAGATGCTTCGGATCGCCGCCTGCCTGGAGGAGCATTTCCCCCACTCCATGGCAAAGGCTGTGGTAAAGGCCGCCAGGGAACGGAAGCTGGAGCATGAGGAAATGCATTCCCGGGTGGATTACATTGTGGCGCACGGAATCGCTTCTTACATAGAAGAAAAAAAGGTAATTATCGGCAGCTGGCATTTTGTTTTTGAAGACGAAAAATGTACGGTCCCCGAAAGCGGGCGGGGACAATTTGAAAACCTGCCCCCGGCATATTCCCATTTGTATCTGGCGGTGGAGCAGGAGCTGGCGGCCGTTATCTGTATTGAGGATCCGCTTCGGGAGGAAGCGCCTGCCGTAATAACCTCCCTGAAAAAAGCCGGGATCCGTAAGGTGGTCATGATGACCGGGGACAGTGAACGCACCGCGGCGGCTATCGCGTCCCGGGTGGGGGTGGATGAGTACTATTCCGAGGTTCTTCCCGAGGATAAAGCCCGTTTTGTGGAAGAAGAAAAGGCAAAAGGCAATAAAGTCATTATGATAGGCGACGGCATTAACGATTCCCCTGCGCTGTCTGCGGCGGATGTTGGTATCGCTGTCAGCGACGGGGCGGAAATCGCCAGGGAAATTGCGGATATTACCATTGCTTCGGATGATCTGTACGAAATTGTTACCCTGAAGCTGTTAAGCGCCAGCCTGATGAAACGGATTCAGACAAATTACCGGCTGATCGTGGGGGTTAATACCCTTCTGATAGCGGCGGGGGTGGGAGGGTTCCTTGCACCCGCCACCACGGCACTTCTGCATAACCTTTCCACCCTGGGAATCAGCCTGGAAAGTATGACGGATTTGATTGTGTAACGTAACAGGCCGGATAAGCCTGAACGGTTACTGTGTAACTTCATAAAAAAAGAAAATCCCTCCGGGCGCAGAAATGGGTCCGGAGGGATTTTTAGGTATCCTTTTTCACAGGCACACGGTCCCTGTAGACTCATGCACATGCAGCGTAGGCGTGATAACGCGATGATACGTATTGGTATCATACCGTTCTATCCGGTTTTTCAGTAAGGTACCCGCCTCACGCCCCATCAGATATTCGGATTGGCTGATATGGGTGAAAAAGTCCGGGTTTTTGCCGGTACAGACCGGCTTGTCAAAGGACATCAGAGAAACATCCCCGGGGACTTTTATATCCAGAGAAGCCAACAGATCATAAAGGTAGGTACAGGTGGAGGATTCCGCCGTGATAAAAGCCGTTACGCGGTTTTGCGTCACCAGCCTCCGGAACAGCTCCTGATAATGGCTGAATTTCTTGTGTTTATCCAGGAATTCCACAAGCTGTACGGCATATTCCGGCATATTCAGCGAGAGGGCCGTTTCCTGAACCCCTTCAATACGGTACTTGACAGAGAAGGTGTCCCGGCCGGTGGAGGTAACGAAAGCAATGCGCTGATGGCCCAGCTTATGCAGATGACGGAGGCAAAGCTCCCCGGCGGCCCGGTTGTCCGCAATCACATAGCTGGTATTGAGGCGCGGGAGATAACGATCCAGCAGCACCAGGGGATAATTCTGCAGCTGCATGGACAGAAGCTGCTTACTGAAAAAGGGCTGGTCCTGGGGAAACAGGACGATCCCGGAAATATCCAGCTCCAGGCATCTTTGCAGCAGATAATTCTCCACCGTGGGATTGCGGCTCTGGAAAATGTGGCAGATATAGGTATCCTCCGGAAATACGGACTGTACCCCATTGATCATGGACAGGGAAAATAAATCCGTGACAGACGGGAGGATACAGGCGATTTCCGTCATGGAGGCAGGCATGTCCGCATGAGAGGAGGGGACCGGCGCTTCCCGGATTAAAGGGGGAAGCTGGGCCGATTTGGCAACAAAAGTCCCCTTATGAGGGAAACGGGTGATAATCCCCTCGCTTTTTAATTCATTCAGCGCTTTGGATACGGTGATGCGGCTGACACCGTACTGCTCCATGAGCTGGTATTCCGTGGGGACTTTATCCCCCGGCAGCAGCAGTCTGTCCTTTATTTGGCGGAGGATGTCCTCTTTGATTTTTTGATATAAGGGCTGGCTTGGAAGAGGCGGCATGGCAATATCTCCTGTCTGACGTATGAGGTAACAGTCCAAAACGGCCGGCACGGTTACCGTATGGTTCCTGCCGGCAAAAACGGCGGTGTTCCCGAAAAAGAGCCCCGGCGGTTTTGCCGTCCGTAAAATTATGCCTAAAGTATATCGTTTTGTCTTGTTATTGTCAATACAAATATTTGAACTATTTGCTATGTTGTATTTGCGATAACCAGCAAAAATAAATATGTTAATTATTCACAAAATTTACCAATAACAAGAAAAATAGTTGTAAAAAATACGAAAGATGCTAGACTAATACTTATAAATTAAACGATATATAGTATATATTAAAAGCCAAACTGACATAATCACGTCAGTTTGTTATGTATGCATTACAGGGCAAAAAGAAAGGGGAAAGGTGTGAATGTATGGGACTGAACGAGGGGAAAAGCGCGGTAAGCAAGGCAGGAAAAGCACAGGAGCGGAAAGCGCTGTGGACACAGATCAAGCGTCACAGGGTACTGTATCTGTTTATCCTGCCGTGTGTGGTCTGGCTGGTTGTATTCTGCTATGCGCCGATGGCAGGAATTGTACTTGCATTTAAAAATTATCGGTTTGATCTGGGGATTTTCGGAAGCGAGTGGGCCGGCCTGAAGCATTTTCAGAAATTCATCACCTCTCCGGAGTTCTGGACAACGATCCGCAATACCCTTGTGATAAGCGGCCTGAAGATCCTTATCTGCTTCCCGGCCCCGATTATACTCGCGCTTTTACTCAATGAGGTGCGGGCGGCCAGGTTCAAGCGGGCCATACAGACACTGAGCTACCTTCCCAATTTCGTATCCTGGGTTGTGGTGGTACAGCTGATGACGGTACTTTTTACCCCATATGGCGGCATAGTAAATCAGGTACGGCAGATGATGGGGCTGGAAACCGTGTTTATCATGGGAGAGAAAAATGCGTTTTATCCGCTGGTCATTTTATCGGATTTATGGAAGGGCATCGGCTGGGGATCCATCGTTTACCTGGCGGCGATCACCGGGGTTGATCAGGAACTGTATGAAGCGGCGGGGATAGACGGTGCGGGACGGCTGAAATGTACGTGGCATATTACGCTGCCGGGTATTTCAACCACCATAGGGATCATGTTTATTATGGCAATCGGCGGTATCCTGAATGCGGGCTATGATCAGATTCTCTTGCTGCAGCAGCCGGCAAATACCCAGATTTCCCAGATCCTTGACACCTATGTTATCCAGACAGGTATCAAGTACGGTAAATTTGAGTATGCCACGGCAATCGGGGTGTTTAAGTCGGTATTTTCCCTGCTTTTGGTAACAACGACAAATCATCTGACGAAGAAATACGCAGAAGTGGGTCTGTGGTAAAGGAGGGGGAAAATGAAAGAAACAAAGGGACAAAAAATATTCAAGGTTTTTAATTATACCATATTGTGTCTGCTTGGCCTTGTAACGTTTTATCCGTTCTGGTACGTGCTGGTGGCATCCTTCAATACCGGACGGGATTTCCTGAAGGGCGGGGTCTGGCTTTATCCCAGGCAGTTCACCCTGGAAAATTATGTTATGGCGTTTAAGGACGAAAGAATCTACCAGTCTTTGTCCATATCGGTGGGTGCGACGATTCTGAGCGTGGTGGCCGGACTGCTGTTTACGGCGCTGATCGCCTATGCGTTAAGTATCCGCACGCTGCCGGGAAGGACTTTTCTTAACTTTTTCTGGTATTTTACAACCATTTTCAGCGGCGGAATGATTCCTCTTTATATGGTGCTGCGTTCTCTCGGTCTTACCGGCAGCTTCTGGCTATACGTTATTCCGTCTGTTTACAGCTTTTATAACTTCGTGCTGCTTCGCACCAATTTTGCGAACATACCGTATGAACTGAGGGAATCGGCCCAGCTGGACGGGGCGAAGGAAACCACGATCCTCATGCGGATTTATATCCCTTTGTCCAAACCGATACTGGCAACGCTGGCTCTGTTTATCGGCGTGGGCAAATGGAACGACTGGTTCACGGGGGCTTATTATCAGAGCAAGGCCGCGCTTTATCCGGCAGCCACCGTACTGCAGAAGATTCTGAGCGAAGCGACCGCAAGCTCCCAGGTGAAGGTGGGGCAGGAAACGGCGCTGGGTTCCATGACCAGCTATACCTCCCAATCCCTGCAGATGGCATTTGTTATGATTCTGACGATGCCTATTGTCATTATCTATCCTTTTTTGCAAAAGTATTATGTAAAAGGGGTTATGGTTGGTTCTGTGAAAGGTTAGACTGCGCCCCAAATGGCGCCAGGCGCAGTTTTGCCCGGTATATATGCTTCGTAAAAAAGTAGGAGGATTTAGCGTATGAGAAAGAAAAAAGCATTGGCGTTATTGCTCACGGCAGCAATGACGGCAGGGTTGCTGGCAGGGTGCGGCGGTTCGAAGGAAAGCGCATCCACGGCAGGTAATGCGGGAACGGCGGACACGGCGGATACGGCCGGCAGCACAGCCGCGGCGGCCGGAGAAACTGCGGATGACGGCGATTATTATGTGGATGAGGACGGAAATAAGTACAAAAAATTTGATGATGTCCAATTGAAAATGCTCATCTGCTGGAACGGCGGCTTCAAGACGGCCCAGGATCAGTATAACAATGATGTGGCGGCGGCAATCCGGGAAAAAATCGGTGTGACCGTGGAATTTGAAGGCATCATGATGAGCGAGGCTGAAAAACTGAATATGATGTTTGCTTCCGGAGATATGCCGGATATGGTGAATGCCCCTTACTGGGGCGGTACTGCCGGGGAAACGGCGATCATTAAGAAAGCGGGCGTGGAAGGCCGGCTGATCGATATCAAGGATATGGTGCCCAATTACCCGAATATTGCCGATGCCTACGATATAGGCGTTATCGGGCAGAAATACCTGGAAACGGACATTGATACCCCGGAAAACAACGGGGCCAGATATGTACTTCCCACGGAAGTGGCGGGAGATGATGCCGACATCGCACAGTGGGGGTACGGCGTATTCGTCCGCGGCGACGTTCCCGAAGCCCTTGGCATCGATCCCACTTCTATCAAGACTTCGGAGGAGCTTTATGATTTTATGGTGAAGGCAAGGGATTACGGCTTTAAGGATGTGAACGGCAATGACTGTATCGTGGCGACAACCTACCATGACGGCTGGTCCTATGACGATTTTATCCAAAGCTTCCAGACGAAGAAACTGACCAAATTTGAACTGGATACCGACGGAAATGTTACTTATGACAGGCTGACCCAGGATTATATTGATAAATACCTGTTCATCTGGAAGCTCGTCAAAGAGGGGATCCTGGATAAGGAATGTTTTAAAACCTCGGACGACAGGGCAAAAGAAAAGGTGGGGAACGGTACCGCACTTTTTACCTGTGCACAGTACGGCGTAACCGTGGACGCCACCAAGCTCACCGGCCTGTATGATTCCAACCCGGAAATGCGGTATACATGGGTGGGGCCTCTGAATTATAAGGACGGATCCCCGCTGAAGCAGATTGAACCGGACGGAAGAAACGGTTCCCCGGTTATCTTTTTCCCGAATACCTGTTCCAATATTGATGCGGCGCTCACCTGGCTCGACTATATTAACAGCAAAGAAGGGACAAAGCTGATATGCTACGGTATAGAAGGGGATACCTATGAACTGAATGCAGACGGACAGCCGAGAATGAATGCGGAATTAACCGAGAAGTATAAGGTGGATACGGAAGGTGTCAATGAAGAGCTTCGGGAAAGAGGGATTAATTACATGGCGGCCAGGACCTATGTAGCCAAGAAAAATATGGCGTGGTTCGGCGAATCCGGCCCCTTCATGGCAGACGCGGAAAACGAATATGTAAAAGAATACAAGGAGCTGCGGCCGGTGGAGAAGATACCCGGCTATTCCATTGAAGCATTTGCTCCCGGATTTGAAGGTTACCAGGAATTTGCGGAATGGGCGTTTGACGATACAACGGAAAAAGAATATAAGGAAAGGGCATTCTTTGCCGATACGGAAGAAGAGGCAAGAAAGATTCTGGAAGATTACCAGAACTACCTGCTTACCGGCGACGGAGGCAAGATGCAGGAATTCCTTGATTATCTGACGGAACAGTCCAAAACAAGGGACGATATCGCTTACTAGGAACGGACAATACTTTGAGAATTGAGAGGAAACTTATTGGGAACAGGTTTTCCGGGGTTTGGCACGGCGCCTGGGACTATAGTAAGTTACCTCTCTTTTTGTCCGGCGGGGGAAAGGATGAAGAATGGCATATATCAGGAATAAAAAAGAAGAACTGACAGGGTATCAGGCAAGCGGGGATTTTCGTCCGTCCGTGGATCTGCAGTGTGATTTTGTTATGGTGTACGGAATTGACGATACGATGCCGGACCGGATCAGGCAGTACCGGGAAAAAGGTTATGTAATCCATCTTATGACAGGGATTGCATGGGGGGAGTATCAGGATTATCTGGACGGCGGATGGGACGGACGCAAGCACTGGGATGAGGGCCAGGTGGAACGAAGCGGCAAAGGGGTGATTCATAATCCCACCGTGCCCTATATGGTGCCTACGGTTTCCTTTTCGGAGTATCTGACCGAACGCATGAAGATTGCCGTGGACATGGGCGTGGAGGCCATCCATGTGGAAGAACCGGAATTCTGGGACAGAAGCGGTTATTCGGAGGCGTTTCAGAGGGAATATGAAATCTACTACAAGGAGCCGTGGAGGCCCCAGCATGAGGATTTGGATGTGCGCTATAAATCGGCGCGGCTGAAAGCCTATCTCTACGGCAGGGCCATAGACCGTGTGAGCGCGGCGCTGAAGGAATATGCCAAGGTAACCTATAACCGGGATCTGCGGTTTTATGTGCCCACACACAGTCTGCTGAATTATACCCAGTGGAAGATCATGAGCCCGGAGGCGGCGCTTATCAATATCCCCACGGTGGACGGCTACATTGCCCAGATTTGGACGGGAACGAGCAGGGAAGCCAATGTATATGAGGGGGTATACAAGGAACGTACCTTTGAAACCGCCTATCTGGAATACGGGGTCATGCAGGAGCTGGTGAAGGGGACCGGACGCAGGATGTGGTTCCTGAATGATCCCATAGAGGATCTGCCCTCCTATACCTGGGAAAACTACGAGTACAATTACAGAAAGACGGCGGCTGCGTCCCTGCTGCATCCCCATATCTGGCATTACGAGATCTGCCCCTGGCCCCACCGGGTATTTGACGGCAGATATCCCCGGTTCCAGCCCCATATTGCACAGAAGGATGAGACCAGCTACGAAACGGATCAATCCAGGCCGATACCCGGCAGCTATTCCACGCTGCTTTCCGGTATGTTCCAGCTGTTCGGCGATATGGAGCAGAAGGAATTTTCGTTTGAAGGCGCCGGGGACTGCGTGGGAATTGCTATGTCGGACAGCGGCCTGTTCCAGCGTACGTTCCCGGACGGCATAGTGAACGGCAGAAGGCTGGGGGAGCGGTTTGCCATGGCAAAGCATAAGAATACGGGGAATCCGGTGGATGAAGAGGCGGCCGAAGCACTGATGAAGGAGATCTCCGGGGAGGAATCACTGCTGCTTGATTTCATCCAGAGCGATGCGTTTCCCCAGTTTTACGGCATGTCCCTGCCGCTGCTGAAATACGGCCTGCCGGTAAGGCCGGTACAGCTTGACAATGTACGGCGGTTTGCAGGTTACCTGGATGCCCTGAAGGTCCTGGTCCTCAGCTATGAGTATATGAAGCCGGAGGCCCCGGATGTAAATACCGCGGTGCTCTCCTGGGTGATGGACGGCGGAACGCTTTTGTATATCGGCGACGGAAGCGATCCCTTCCACCGAATCGATTCCTGGTGGAGAAGCTCCGGCTTTGCCGATCCCGCCCGGCATCTGTTCCGCCTGGCCGGTCTGGGGGAGACGCCGGCGGACGGCGTATACCAGGCAGGAAGGGGAAAAATCGTGGTATGGAATATGGTGCCTGCCAAACTCTGCCTTACCAGGGAGCTGGCGCAGGAATACCGGGATAAGGTGAAAACGGCGCTGGAAGGCCTGGGGCTGGCATGGGAATACCGCAGTGATCTGACCCTGCACAGAGGTCCGTATATCATATCCGCCGTCATGGATGAAAGCGTTACGGAGGAGAAAAAGTCATGGGAAGGCTTGTTTGCCGATCTGGGCGAGAATGACTATCCCGTTATCACTCATAAGGAAATCGGGCCGGATGAAACGGCGCTGCTGTTTGATTTCGATACCATCCGGGACGACACATTCCGGATAATCGGCAGCTCCGCCAGGGTGCTGGCGGCGCAGGCGGATGACGGCGGCTTCCGGCTGAAGCTGAAAACCGCGGACAAAATCAAGGCATTTACCCGGGTGCGTCTGCCCGGAAAAGCATCCGCCGTATGTGCGGCAATGGAGAACGGCGGGGAAATCCCCATGGAAGCGAAGTGGGATGACGCCTCCCGGACGCTGTTGCTGTGTTACGACAGCCATGGGGAAGAGGTGACGGTGACGGGCAAATGGAAGTGAGAAAGACAGGAGCAAAGGATGCAGACAGTACGTATTTTTAATATACAGCATTTTTCCGTGCACGATGGGCCGGGCGTGAGGACGGTGGTATTTTTCAAGGGCTGTAACCTGCACTGCCGGTGGTGCCACAACCCGGAGTCCATCCGCGGGGAAAAAGAAATCTTGTTGTATCCGGATCGGTGCATCGGCTGCGGGGCATGTGTACAACAGTGCCCCGCAGGGGCACACAGCTTTCCGGAGGGAAAACACAGGGTGGACCGCAAAAGGTGCATCCGTTGTTTCCGGTGCTGTGAGGAATGCTATGCCGATGCCCTGGTGTGCGTGGGGGAAGAAACGGACACGGAAACCGTGATGGATGAAATACGCCGCAATAAAGGGTACTTCGCCCATTCGGGAGGCGGTGTCACATTCTCCGGGGGAGAGTGCATGCTTCAGACAAAACCACTCACACAGCTTTTGGAGTGCTGCAGGAGAGAAGGGATCCATACGGCGGTGGATACCGCGGGAAATGTGCCCTGGGATTCCTTCGAAGAAGTGCTTCCCCTGACCGATTTGTTTTTATATGATATCAAGGCATTTGACCCGATCGTGCATCAAAGCTGTACCGGCGTCACCAATGAAAGGATTCTTGAGAATTTCCGGAGACTGGCGGACTGCGGTGCGGCGGTTACGGTGAGGATTCCCTATGTGCCCGAATTAAACGGGACTCAGCTGGAAGGGATTGCCTCATTTCTGTCCGCATATCCGCAGATAAGGGCTGAACTGCTGCCTTACCACAGCATGGGGAATTCCAAGTACCAGGCACTGGAGGAAACGTTTTATACCGGCACGGTACCGGATAAAACAACGGTGGAACGATTGAAAAAGAAATATCATTTTTATTGAGGAGATAAATGGTGAATACGGAAAAAGTAAAAATGTCCCCTTTATACCTGACCCTAATCAGGGAACTGCATCAGGATAAGGTGGAGATAAACGACAGGAAAATTGCACGGCACGGCCCGATTGACATCGATGACCACGGATTCATCGATTTCCCGGATTTTTCCTTTGAACCGGATCTGTGCGGGGACGGGCTGGTTCACGGCTGCACGGTAATAGGAAAGAATTTCCGCAGATTCCTGCAGGAAATGCCCCGATATGTGAACAGAAGCAGCGCTCTTGCCTGCTGCTGGGTGGGGACGCTGGACCGGTTCCTGCCTCTCAGGCTTGCGGAAGAGGACCGGCCGGCCTATCTTGCGGACACCATCCGTAAATACAGGATCACCCAGGCGGGCTTCGGCGGTATGAACCATTTGTGCCCCGACATGGAAATCGGCCTGCGGCTGGGCTGGACGGGGCTTCTGGAAAAAATAAGGTACTGCCGGAAGAGAAACCGGCCGGCGGATCCCGATTTTTATGAAGGGGAGGAACAGCTGGTGCTGGGAATCCTGGAATGGGTGAAGGCGCATCAGCGTCTGGCACAGCAGCTGGCGGAAAAGGAGACGGATCCCTTTCGGAAAGAAAATTACGAGGCTATCGCTGCCGTAAACGGGGCGCTGTGCTGCAGGGCGCCTGGTTCGTTCCGGGAGGCGGTCCAGTTCCTGGCCCATTTCCAGTCCGTGGACAGAACCTATTGCGGAGGCGGCGCCCTGGGTGCCCTGGATACGCTTCTGGAAGAATATTTTGAACGGGATATTGCCAAAGGGATCCTGACGGAGGAAGAGGCCGTGTGGATCCTTGCCAGCCTGTTTTTTAACGATACCCATTATGCCCAGATCGGCGGACTCACCCCGGCGGGGGACCGGGAAGTGACAAGCCGGCTGTCCTTTGTGATTCTGGATGCCATGCATCTGCTCGGCATCCCCACCAATCTGGCCGTCCGTGTCCATGCGCCGGTACCGGGACAGACGGAAGAAGCGGATATCCTTTTGAAACGCGCTGTGGAGTACACGCTGGAGGACGGCTGCGGGGTCTGCTATTCTCTGGAAAAAGGGATCAGCGAAGGCTTTGCCAGGAACGGTTTCCCACTGGAGCTGGGGCGGATGCGGGTGAAATGTGGCTGTAACTGGGTCGCCATTCCCGGCAGGGAATATCCGCTGCAGGATGTGACGAGAGTCAACATGGCTACGGCGCTGCACTATGCGCTGGAGGATCTGGAAGAGGCGGGGAATTATACGATGGCGCATCTGTGGGAGCTTTTCTGCACCCATCTGGGCATTATGGTGGACTGTATCAAAAAAGGCTACGACAGACATTATGAGGTGATGCAGAAGGGAATGCCGGAAATCGTGCTGAACCTGTTTATGCACGGCCCGCTGGAACGGGGGCTGAACTGCGCCAACGGCGGGGTGGATATCCTGGATTTGAATATCGACGGTATTGCCCTGGCCACCACCGCGGATTCCTTTGCGGCGATAGAACAGAGGGTGGTGCAGGAAGGGAAGCTGACGTGGGAAAGGCTTTTTGCACTGCTGCATACCAATTATGAAGGGGCCGAAAGAGAACGCCTGATGCTGAAAAATATCAGACGGTATGGTTCGCCGCAGTCTCCGGCGGAAGCCTGGGCGGTGCGGATCCGGGATCATTATGTGAAAATCTGCAGACAGACGCCGACGCCCAAGCACCATCTGCCGATTGTTCCCGGCATGTTTTCCCATGGAGATGTATATGCGTATGGAGCGGTGCTGGAAGCCACACCTAACGGCAGGTTTGCAGGGGATCCCATCTCCCATTCCTCCGAACCGGATCCGGGTTTTGCTAGAGGGCTGGATACTTTTTCGCCCGCATTGAAGGCCAACGCGGTGGCGGTAACACAGCCCGGGTACGGAAATTCCGCGCCGCTGCATCTGGACATTGATACCGGGCTTGTGGAAAGCGAAGGAGGGGCGGAAGCGCTTGTGGCCCTGATTCATGCCCATGAGCAGGCGGGGGGAACTTTAATCAACATGAACTGTATTTCCAGAGAGAAGCTGCTAAAGGCCCACGAGGATCCCGGGGCTTATCCGGATTTGGTGGTACGGGTGACGGGATATTCCGCGTTTTTCGCGTCGCTGTCTAAGGAATACAGACAGCAGATTGTGGATCGTTTCCTGGCACAGTAAAATACCCCGCAGGAATAAACGTGCGGAAACGATCAAACATCGTAACCGTTCAGACTTGTCTGAACGGTTACCAAAAATCAGGTAGCACAAACAGTATACCGGCCTTATAATGAAGGAGATCCCTTTCCGTTTCCTGTGGAGAGGGTAAGAACGGTTACATAGGGAAGGCAATAGATAACCTCAGGGAGGGAAACGAAATGAGCCAACTGGTCTCAAAATTTATCAGACTGAAAACGTTGATTGGCGGCAACCGGGAAAAATACGGCTATGAAGACACCTTCGGCATGCCGAAGGAGGAGCAGGCGCATATCACGCGTCCGAGCAGGGCCAATACACGCATTCTCAGCGAGCTGGAATTTGCCCTGCATCTGTCGGAAGGGGAAAACGGCCGCTATGACGGCGTGCTGGAAGAGGCGCTGGATTATCTGCTGGCGTGTATGCAGGAGCAGGGGGTGCTGACGGACCAGGCCTGTGAAAAGGCGGAGGAAATCCTTTCGCCCATGGAAGCCGCGGCAAAAGAATATAAGCTGATTCTGGCGTCCCATGCCCATATTGACATGAACTGGATGTGGAGCTTCGATGAAACCGTAGCGGTGACACTGGCTACCTTCCGTTCAATCCTGCATATTATGGACCAGTACCCGGACTTCTGTTTTTCCCAGTCACAAGCTGCGGTATATAAAATTGTGGAAGAATACGATCCGGATCTGATGGAGGAAATTAAGAAAAGAATAGCCCAGGGGCGGTGGGAAGTGACCGCAGCAGCCTGGGTGGAAACCGATAAGAACATGCCGGACGGGGAATCCCTGCTCCGCCATATCCGGTATACAAAAGAATATCTGTCCCAGGTCTGGGGCGTAAAGGATTTTGACATTGATTTCTCTCCCGACACCTTCGGGCACAGCGCCAATGTGCCGGAAATCGATCATTTCGGCGGGGTGAAATACTATTACCACTGCCGCGGGAATCAAAGAAAGGATATTCTGTACCGCTACCAGGCCCCGTCCGGAAACGAAGTGCTCGCATACCGGGAACCGAACTGGTACAACGGGGCCGTCACACCCCATATAGCCGCCGGGCTGCCTGAGATTTCCCGCCGGTCGGCCGGACTGAAAACCGGCCTTGTCATCTATGGAGTGGGCGACCATGGCGGCGGCCCCACAAGGCGGGATGTGGAACGCGCCATAGACATGATGGACTGGAAAATATATCCCGTAATCCGGTTCGGGACATTGCGGGACTATTTCCGGGAAGCGGAGGCCGTACGTGACAAGGTGCCGGTGGTCAGAGAAGAACTGAATTACTTTGCGCCGGGCTGCTATACCACCCAGAGCCGTATCAAGAGAGGGAACAGACGCCTGGAGGCGGCCCTGCTGGATGCGGAATCCATGGCGGCCCTTGCGGGAAAAACAGCCGGCTTCCGGTTCGAAAAAAAGCGCATGGAAAAGGCGTGGCAGGACGTTTTGTTCACCCATTTTCACGACATTCTCACCGGTTCCTGCGTGCAGGAGTCCAGAGAACATGCCATGGGACTGTTCCAGACGTCCATGGCGTGTGCAGACACCCAGCGGCAGAATGCCATGCGGGTAATCGGGGAGCAGATTGACACCTCCGCAATCCTTGTGGATATCGATGCGTTCAACAGCCAGTCCGAAGGGGCAGGGGCCGGATATGGCATTGAGAATTTCACAGGGGTTCCCAGTACGGAACGGGGGAGCGGCCGCACAAGGATCTTCCATATCTTTAATACCCGTACAAGGAAACGCAGCGAGGTGGTGGAGCTGACCGTATGGGACTGGACCGGGGATTTGCGCCGTCTGCAGCTGAAGGATTATACGGGAAAAGAAATCACCTTCCAGCTGCTGGATAAGGAGCTTCAGACTTATTGGGATCATAAATATATCCGGGTGCTGGCGGATGTGACGGTGCCCGCCCTGGGTTATACCACGGTGGTGCTGTCCCAAAAGGAAGCGGATACTTATCCCGTATACCTGCAGGAAAGAGAACAGGTCTCTTCGGTTTTTGATAATTACGTGCTCTCCAACGATCAGATCACCGTTGAAATCGAAGCGGGATCCGGAAGAATCCGTTCGCTGAAAAGCAACGGAACGAAGGAAGAGCTGATTGCGGAGGGAAAAACGGCGGGACTGCATTTCATCGAGACGGAAACCGTCACCTCCAGCGCCTGGAACATAGGCCGCCCCCTGAAGACGACGCCTGTGGATCGCTGTGTGAAGCTGGAACGCGCCGCACAAGGCCCCTTACGGGAAAGCATCCGGGCGGTATACCGGGTAGCGGATTCTACAGCGGAGGTGCTCTACATCCTGGATAAGCACCAGCCGGCGGTACGGATGGAACTGAACATCGACTGGCATGAAAGCGGATCGGAAATCATTCCGGTATTGGATTATAAAATCCCGGTTGCATACCGTACTTCGGAATACCGGTATGATATACCTGCCGGTACGGTAGTCAGAAAAGAACGAAACAATGATGTGCCGGCGCTCCGGTATGGGATGGCGCTCCGGGAGGACGGGGACTGTGCGGTCCTGATAAGTGACTGTAAATACGGATACAGAGGTACGGACAATACACTGGCACTGACCCTGATCAACAGCTCCACCAGCCCGGATCCTTATCCGGAAAGAGGGATACATACGATCAACCTGTGGCTTGGAATCAGCTGCGGGGATCCCAGGATAACCGAAGAACTGGCGGATTCCTGTAATCACGGTATGTTTTACCAGCCGTCCAATTCCCATCACGGAACACTCCCCATGGAAGAGAGCCTGCTGGAAACGGCTTCGGACAGTGTTGTGATTTCGGCCGTCCAGCCTTCGGCGGACGGGGCGCTGCTGCTGCGCGGGTATGAGACAGCGGGCAGCAGGTCGGTACTTGCTGTTACCTGTAAGGAAGAGCCGTCTTCGGCAGTCCTGACAGATTTGTTTGAGCAGGAAATATCCGGAGAGGCGGTAACGGACGGCTGTACGGTTCAGGTTTCCGTGGAACCTTATTCCCTGTTCCAGCTTAAGATACGGTAGTATTCCTGTTTGCACTCTTGAATCATTTTCTCAGTACTGTGCAGTATATGCACAGTACTGAGTGAATAGTAAGGTTTGCTTTTTCTGCCTCTCCGATTGGCGCAGACAGGGTTCTGTGCTATACTGTCAGAAGAAACCGAAGAGCTCCGGATACGGAAGACGGTCCGCGGGCGGCTTCCCTTTTCAGAAACGGCGGAACGGAGGCAGATATGCTGCGTAATACGAAAAAAGACATGACCCCTTTTGCTATGGAGAAAAAACCCGTGAAGCAGTATCCTTTTCTGCTTCCCCTCATCTGGGGAGGCGCCTGGCTGATGACCAGACGTTACGGACTCAAAATTAAAAAGGTAAACATGGAGCACCTCAGGCCACCCTACCTGGTGCTGTCCACCCATCAGGGTTTTTCCGACTATTATATCGCCCCTCTGGCCCTGTTTCCCCACAGGGCCAATTATGTATCCGATATGGAAGGCTTTGCCGCTTTTGGGGAATGGCTGTACAGAGGGATTGGCTGTATCGGAAAAAGAAGATATGTCTCCGATATCAAGGTGGTAAAAAACATCTCCTATGCCCTGCATAAAAACAGGCAGATCGTGGCGGTATTCCCCGAATCCAGGCATTCCAACGCGGGTACTACCGCATATATCCCCAAAAATATGGGTAAGCTGGCAAAACTCATGGATGTGCCGGTGGTGATGCTCACCGTTCACGGGAGCTATCTCGCCGGCCCGTTTTGGGACGAAGAGCATCCCAGGACGGTTCCCATGCAGGCGAAGCTGGAGTGCATTTACACAAAGGAAGAACTGGACGGAGCGGAGGAAGAAGAGATTCAGCGGAAAATAGAAGTCTGCCTGCAGTACGATGAGTACCGGTGGCAGCGGGAGGAGAAGATAGCTGTCCGCTATCCCGGGCGGGCGGAAGGCCTGCATATGGCCTTGTATCAATGCCGGGCCTGCCATACGCCCTTCCGCATGAACAGCAAAGGCTGCCGCCTGTTCTGTGAATCCTGCGGCGCGGAGTGGGAAATGGATGAATACGGCCGGCTGCTGGGAGAAAAGAACGCGCCCGCCGACATACCGGACTGGTATGAGTGGGAGCGCGGCCAGGTGGAAAAAGAAATCACAAGAGGAACCTACCGCTGTGAACTGCCTGTGCGGGTGGAAGCCCTTCCCAATGCCAAAGGCTTCTTTAGCCTGGGAGAAGGGCGGCTCATACAGGAAGAGAAGGGATTTACCCTTTCGGTACAGGACAGGGAGTTGTTCTTTGATCATCGTTCCAGGGAATCCGTCCAGACGGAGTATAATTACCGGGGCAGAGGCCCCTGCATTGTCCTGTCGGATAAAGACTGCTGTCACTACATATACTCCGACAGCCCGGAATTTAATCCCACTAGGATACAGTTTGCAGGGGAATATTATTACCGGGGCGGGAATGGGGTATCGGTATAATCAGAAGGGTCAATTACTTATTCTATAGATTACACGCAAGTAAAAGCTTTCTGTTTTCTTTACGCATGGCCTCACACCTCATTCCCACGAGAAATAAGTCCTTCAAAAATAGGAGTGAAATCAATGTCTTTTATTGCGCCTATTTGCAGAATACTCTTTGTCTCTAAGTTGCGGCAATTGCTACGGAATGTTTTTAGTCCACGCTTTCGGTGTCATGCCGGTAGCGTTTTTAAAGAGCTGGATGAAGTATTGAGGATTGTTGGAAAAGCCAACCTGGTCCGCTATGGTATACACTTTCTCATTTTGAGCGCTTTTTAGCAGAACCTTCGCTTTGGCAATCCGCAGGTTGGTAAGGTAATCCGTAAATTTCTGACCGGTTTGACGCAGGAATTCTCTGCTTAAATAATCCACGTTCATGTAAAGGACATTTCCGGCAATCCATTTCAGGGAGAGATCGGGATCGGCGAAATGAACGTCCACATAATCCAAAATTTGATTGATATACTCTTTGTATTGGTGACGCGCTCCATTTTCGCATATAACGGCATCGGGTACCAGTTCCTTTATTTTTTTCCGCCTCCGGATTTCTCCGGAGGCTTTTTTCATGGCTTCCATAATCTGGTTTTCATTGCAGGGTTTTAAAAGATAGTTGGATACTTTATACGCAATGGCCTGTTTGGCATATTCGAAATCGGCATACCCGGAAAGCAGGATAAATTCCACGGTTAGATCCGTGCCGGTACAGATTCTTCCGATCAAATCCAGGCCTGACATACCGGGCATTTTTATGTCTGTCATGACGATATCCGGTTTTATGTCCAGTATTGCCTGTAGGGTCTCCGGGCCGTTTTCACAGGTGGCAGCCAGTTCCAAACCAAGGGAATTCCAGTCTATGAGGGAGCTGATCGTCTCCCGGATCACTTTTTCATCATCGGCAAGTATCAGTTTCAGCATGCCATAAAACCTCCTTTTATCTGGTATCTTCACAGAGGCTCCCGCAGGGAAGGTGTATCCGGGCGGTCGCCATGTCATTTTCATTCTGTAATATAAGGCCGTAATCGGAACCGAACATCAGTTTTATCCTTTTGTCAATATTAAGAAGGCCGATTCCAAAACCTTTGGGCGTGACTGCTCCGTTACGCAGCTTTTCCAGGAGATCGTCTTCGAACCGGGAACCGCTGTTTAGGACGAGAATTTCCAAAAACTCCTGTTGACGCCGGACGTAAATGGCAATCCGGCATTCCCCGCTCAAACCTTCCATGGCGTGGGAGACCGCGTTTTCCACCAGCGGCTGAATAATCATTTTCGGAACCTGTGCGCCGGAAAGTGCAGGGTCTGTGTAGATGGAATAAACAAGCCGGGTATCAAAGCGGCATTTCTGGATGGTCAGATAATTTTCTACAAGGGAAATTTCTTCTGAGATGGTAACGCTCTCGCCCGATCTGCTTAAAATAGCCCGGAACAGATTTCCCAGGGATTCCACCATTAAGGAGATGGTGGAGGCGCCGAGTGCTTTTGCACGCCAGTTGATGGATTCCAGGGTGTTGTAAAGAAAGTGGGGATTAATCTGCATTTCCAGGGCTTTCAGCTGCGCTTCCTTGACGAGCAGTTCTTTGGTGTAGTTGGATTCCACCAGATCGGATATCTGTTCGGCCATCTGGTCAAATTGGCGGTGAAGCATGCCGATTTCGTCTTTGCGATCTTTGTAATTATAGCGGGCGTCCGGCTCGAAGCTTGTAAGGGCATCGCTGGAACTGGCGAAACGCTGCATTTTCTGCAGCAGGATGCCAAAGTGTCTGGTGAAGGAGCGGATGATATAGCGGGAGGCCAGTACGATCAGGACACAGCAGGACAGAAGAAGCAAAAGGGACAGGAGGCGTGAATTGTCCAGGGTATTTTTGATTTTATCATAGGAAACCAGGCAGGTGTAGTGCCAGCCTTTGGGATAGAGCTCTCCTGCGAGGGATAAATACCAGTGATTGCCCCGTTTGATCAGCTGATGTCCGTTATAGGCCCGGTTGTCCGGGGATAAATCCTGGCTGCCCGTTTCCTGACCGGGTGGGGTGGAGTCATAAATGAGCCGGCTGTATTCGTCGGTAATCTGATAGTAGAAGGAGTCGTATTCCGAAAACATCGGACAACTGTTGATCATTTTGTCCAGATCAATACAGAGGATAACCGTTCCCAGAGGTGTCAGGGAAAGGTTATCATATTGACGGATTTCGCGCGCCAGCAGCAGACCGTGGCCGATCGTGTCATCTGTGATCCAGACTGCTTTCCCGTCGGCGTTCCGGGCAGTCTGCATGATTTCCCCGATGCGTCCGGGAGACAGTGCGGCAGCTTTTCGTGAATCTGTATGGCAGTCGAAGCTGTCCGTATAAAGGCTGATATAGGAAATATATTCTTTCTGGTGTTCCAGATAATAGGCATGAAGACGGCTGTTTATCTTTGTATAAAGACCGGCTGTTTCTGTGGATCCGGGTTTTGCCTTCAGTTCCGTCAGCATCTGCTGCAGACTGGAGTCAGCCAGAAGGGTGTAGGAAAGCTCATAAGAACTGTCAAGTTTCTGGGTGATATCGTCATTTGCATAGGAAAGGGACGCACTGACGGAATCCAGAAGAAGATTATTATAGTTTCTCAAAAGTACGTTTGTAATCAGGACAGAAGCGCCTGTCAGGGAGAAAAGACAGGCTATGGAAATCAGCTGGATTTTAGATTGGAGGGAAAGGTTCGCAAACCATTTCCGGATATACATATACAGTGTATTGCCATATTGTCTCATAAAGCGTACTCCTATTCTGTAGATATTTTAAAAGTACTATTGATAGTGATAAAAATCAAGCGGTAAAGGGAAGAAAACTATATAAAACGATGCAAAAACTACATTTTTAATTTTTATAAGACAGGAATTCTGCATAAAAACTCGGATTTTTATATATTTTCCTTCTGTTTTTTTTACTATACTGACATCACAAAGTAAAGAAGCTTTGAGAGAGGGGGATAAGATTTGAAAAAGGGTGCATACAGGAGGCGGCTGCTTTATAAAAACAGATACCTGTACGCTATGATGCTGCTGCCGGTTATCTATTTTATTCTATTTAAGTATAAGCCTATGTATGGGATTCTGATTGCCTTTAAGGACTTTAAGGTGAGGGAAGGGATTTTGGGGAGTGCCTTTGCGGGTCTTAAATATTTCAGGCAGTTCTGGGAGGATCCGGATTTTTGGAATGCATTTAAGAATACGGTTTTCTTAAGCCTCTGGCAGATATTGATCTGCTTTCCGGTTCCGGTTCTGTTCGCCCTTCTCGTCAATGAAATCAGATGGGGCAAGCTGAAGGGGCTGGTACAGAGGGTGTGCTGCTTTCCGCATTTTGTGTCCGTGGTGGTGACGGTTTCCCTTATGATCACACTGGTATCGAGGGACGGGCTGGTAAATCAGATAGTTATGGCTTTCGGCGGAACTGCAAAATCCTATATGCTTGATTCCTCGTGGTTTCGGCCGCTATATGTTATTTCAGACATATGGCAGGAAATGGGATGGAGTGCCATCATATATCTGGCCGCGATTTCCGGAGTTGATACACAGTTGTATGAGGCTTGTGAAATTGACGGAGGGGGCAGGCTTATGAAACTGTTACATATTACGCTGCCCTGTATTGCCGGGACGATTACAATCATGTTCATTTTGAGAATGGGGAGCATTATGACGGTATCCTTCGATAAAGTGCTGCTGATGCAGAATTCCAATACTTATAATACTTCAGATGTAATATCCACCTTTGTTTACCGGCGGGGCCTGCAGGGAATGCAGTACAGCTATGCCACAGCAGTGGGGCTTGTGGAATCCGTCATCTCCTTGTTCTTCTTAGGGGCAACGAACGTAGTATCCTCCAAAGTGAGCGATACAAGTCTGTTTTAGGAGGAACTGCGAATGAAAAAGAAAGTAACTGTTTTTGATATTGTTATGGGAGCAGTGATGATTATCATCAGTATGGCTGCTATATATCCGCTGTATTACATTTATATTAATTCAGTCAGCGGCGGGGCCTATGTAGGGGCAAATGAAGTGATTTTTTATCCGAAAGGCTTTACTGCTTATGCGTATTCCATCGTGTTTCAAAATGCCGCAATTGTCAGGGCGTTTGTGAACAGTGTGTTCTATACGGTGACGGGAACTCTGCTCTCGGTTATGCTGTCGTCGCTTTGCGCCTATCCGCTGTCACGGAAAGACTTTTACGGAAGGAAAATATTTACAGCGGCAATACTGTTTACGATGTTTTTTAGCGGTGGTATTATTCCTTTGTTTCTTACGGTGACGGATCTGCATATTTATAATACGATTTGGGCTATTTTACTGCCTTCCTGTATCAGCGTTTATAATGTGATTGTCATGAGAACCTTTTTTCAATCCATTTCCTATGAAATAACGGAATCGGCATATATCGACGGAGCCAATGACTGGATTATTTTCCGTAAGATTATTATTCCGCTCTCCAAACCCATTATCGCCACTATGATTCTTTTTTACGGAGTGGCAAACTGGAATTCATTTTATAATGCGCTGATGTTTTTGAATGATAAATTGCTTTATCCGCTGCAGCTGGTGCTGCGCAGTATCGTAATAGAAGGATCCACCACGGAGATGGCTTATATGGCATCTTCAGAGGGCAGCCTGTCGGTACCCATCGATACAAAATCGATCAAATATGCGGTAACTGCGGTGACGACTTTACCGCTGATCCTGGTTTATCCGTTTGTATTCAAATATTTTGAAAAAGGGGTGATGGTGGGATCCGTGAAGGGATAGATCTGTTTTTTCTGAGAGGTATTGCTTTGGGCGGACCGGTAAACAGAAAGAACTTAACTATAAAGAAACAGAAAGACCTGTTGGCATGTCTGTATAATTGGCATAGGACAAGTCTTTCCCAGTAAAAGGAGGAGGTAACAGGAATGAAAGGAAGGAAAATTCGGAGACAGGTATCCATATGCGTTTGTGCGCTGATTATGGCACTGGGGATAGCGGCATGCGGTAATACCGCGGGAACAGCAGATTCCGCTACTGCAGGGGGACAGGGAAACACTGCGAATAACGGAGGAACAGCGGACGGCGGAAAAAAGGATACCTGGCTTGCAGAAGAAATAGTAACAATCACATACGCCAGGCCGGAAAGCAGTCTGCAGCCTTATAATCCGGACTGTGCAACGGTGGAGTGGATCCGGGAAAACCTTGGGGTTGATCTGCAGGTATCCACCTATTCAGACTATGAAACGAAAATGAATACGTTGCTGGCGGCAAACCAGCTGCCGGATCTGTTTACAATCTGGGGAAATGTCAGTGACGTGGTCGGCACCGGATGCTTGATGGAGCTTTCCGGGTTAATCGATCAGTATGCGCCGAATATTCAAAAAGACTATGAAAATATTCCGGAACTTTCCCGGTATAAGATGGATGGAGGAATTTATACGCTGGCACAGATCAGACGGGATGATAACTGGGAACAGGGATCCGTCCCCTGTATCCGTACCGATTTGCTGGAGGAACAGGGTCTTTCCATACCAAAGACCTGGGAGGAACTGTATGATGTGCTGGAAGTGCTGGCCAAAGCATACCCGGATTCCATTGCATATGGTACCCGGGGTGATGACAGGCTGCTATTTAACTATATGAGTCCGGTAAAAGGTTTGGGAGGCGATTATGGTCTGTATCAGGATGAAGACGGTTTGTGGCACATGGGTTTATTGGAGGAATCTTACAAAGAAGCGCTTCAGTATATTCACAGAATGTATCAGTCGGGCATTCTGGACAATGAGTATCTCATTGTTTCGGCGGATGACTGGAAATCAGGGCTGGGTACCGGAAAGTATCTGTTTTATTATGATAATCCCGTCTTTTTAGATACACTGAATAAGACACTGCGGGAAACCAATCCCGATGCAAAACTGGAACCTATTATGTTCCTGGCAGACGGGGAAGGGAAGACTGTAAATTACGGGCATCCCAATAACTACTATAATGTGTGGGGAATCAGTGCGGATACGGAGAAAAAGGAAGTTTTGATGAAATTTGTGGACTGGCTTTACAGCGAAGAAGGCGGCTGGCTGATGAATTATGGTATCGAAGGTACGCATTGGGAAATGACAGATCAGAAACCCCGGTTTTTGGACAGTGTTGTGGAAGAATATAAATCCAGAACGGGAGATCCTACCTATGAAGCCGGTTCTGAAATCGGTATAGGCGACCTGTTTTTGGATATGTCATGGTACTCCAATTATGATGCGGCTTTCAAATCCACCAGTGAAGAGTCCTGGACAAGGGAAAATATCCATAAGGTTTACGCAGATCATATGGACTGTGTGATCCAGCAGCCGATTGAACCACCTTATACGGCGGAAGAATCTGCCAGGATTACGGAAATCAATCAAAGCTATATGGATTACAGCAAGACGGAAATCAATAAATTTATAAGCGGGGAACGTTCCTTTGAAGATTGGGATGCTTTCGTGCAGGAGTTGATTTCAAAGGGCGCCGGGGAAAGAGTGGACATTGCCAACCAGGCGGAGCAGCGTTTCACGAAGGGAGAATAAATGAGCGGGGAATATCACTGGCGGGTTGACCGGGATGTAAAGATTTTGAAAAAGACGGATGTGCTTGTGGTCGGCGCAGGACTTGGCGGCATATGCGCCGCCCTGTCCGCAGCGAGGGCCGGCTGCAGTGTGGTTCTGGCAGAGAAGAATGCGGTGTTGGGCGGACAGGCGGCAGAGATTGATACCTGGGGGCTGGATGGATTTATGAGCCGTGACGGGCATCAGGTGGTGGGCGGTTATCCCTGGGAAATTCTATGGAAAACCGTGAAAGAAGGCGGCAGTGATCCGATGTTTGACCGGATTTCCATCCGGACTATGGAACAAGAGGGAATGAAGGCCGCGCTGGAGGAAATCGGCCTGGCCTCCTATGTGCCTTATATGGATACGGGGACGTTTATGAATCCGTTTAATGATCAATATGTCAATCCTAACGCATACCGATATGTGGCGCAGCAGGAGCTGGATGTGGCGGGAGTACATACGTTCCTTGGAATGCCTGTAGCGGAGGTCCTGCAGGAGGAGGGCAGAATTACCGGCGTGATACTGCAGGGAGAATTTGAACACTTTGCCGTGCTGGCGAAAAGGGTTGTGGACACGACCCAAGGGGCATCGGTCTGTGCCATGGCTGGGAAAAGATTCGCGCATCCCAAAGCCTATCTCGGGACGCTGCCGCGGGTTTCAGGAGTTGATATTCATTTAGTAATCGAATATATCCGGAATACACCGGATCGATGGTTCCTTCGCCCTATGGTTGGAAAAACGCCGGATCCCGATGAAATGGAGAGGTTGGTAAAAGAAGGAAATCCGCTGGCTATTCATGGCTTTACGAAAGCGCTGGAACTTGCTGTTTCCGATCATCCTGAGTATGAGTTGATCGCGCGTATGTGTGATGTCCTTATGTTTTTTTATGAAAAGGACGGGGTGGGCGCATACTGGGCAATTGACGATACGCTGCACAATACGGATATTTCCGATCCGTCAGTATATGCAAATGCAGTATGCACCGTTAGAAAACAACAATGGCTGGTTCATAAGTTTTTTAAAAAGTACATACCCGGATTTGAACACGCGCAGCTGCTGGATACCTATGCCAATATTTCAAAAGCCTATCACCAGACCTGGGAGCCGTCAGAGTTTACAGAATATACGATTACACAAAAGGAAATACAGACGGGAATTTGTGAACGCAGTGACTGCATCGTAAAGATACTGGGGCATCCCATGAGCGGACAAAATGCGGATGGCTGGTATGTACCGCTCGCGGCACTTCTTCCCAAAGGGCTGGACGGCATTTTGGTGACCGGAAAGCCGGCCTGCCGCAAAATCCATTATATCGCTTCCTGCGGACTGGTGGGACAGGCGGCAGGAGCAGCAGCAGCCGTGTCTGTACAGCAAGAATGTGCGCTGCGGGATACCGATCCGGAAAAAATAAGAGAACTCCTGCGGGCACAAAATGAGGATATGAGGTAGGATATGAAAAAATTATATGGTGTTACGGCGGCAATGATCACCCCGTTTACGGAAAACGGAAGGGTGGATACGGAAAGCCTGGCAGTGCTGACGGATAAACTGGTGAAAAAAGGAGTCCATTGTCTGTATCCCTGCGGGACTACCGGGGAAATGGTGCATCTGACAGAAAACGAACGCAAGGAGATTGCGGAAACTGTGGTCAGGGCGGCTGACGGGCGGGCAAGGGTATTCATACATTGCGGCGCCATGCGGCAGGAAGAGACAGAATCGCTTCTTGCCCATGCATTTGCCGCCGGAGCTGACGGCGCCGGGATTGTAACCCCCATGTTTCTGGGGGTGGATGACAGAGAAATGACGGCGTATTACAAACGGCTGTCCTCTCTTGTTCCGGCGGATTTCCCGCTGTATCTTTACAATATCCCGCAATGTTCCGGCAATGATTTGAACGCATCAACAGTCGGGCGGCTTGCCGGTGAATGCGCCAATATAATCGGAATCAAGTACAGCTTTCCGGATATGCTGCGGACTCTGGATTACCTTCATATCCCTGCCCTTTCGGTTCTGCATGGATGTGATAAAATGTTTGCAGAGCTGTTGATGATGGGATGTGACGGCACGGTATCCGGTGTTGCAGGCGTTTTTCCGGAGCCTTTTCTGGAAGTATATAACGCTTTCCTGGACAGGGATATGGATGGAATGAGAAAATGGCAGGATATTTGTGTGTGTTTTTGCGAGCTGCTGCGCTGCGGCAGCAATATGTCCTGGTTTAAGGAAGCACTCCGGCTGAGGGGCCTTCCGGCAGGCGGGATGCGCGCGCCGCAGTTGGATCTGCCTGAGGAAGAAAAGGCAGTGCTTATACAAAAACTGGAGGCGCTTTGCGGAATAGCCGGCATTCCGCTGGAAATATGAGAATGCTGCCTGTACGGATACCCTGGCTTTGTTACCGCGCATATGGGACCGGCAGGTTTTTGGATACCGAAATAAATAGTATGTAATTAAAATCGGCTATTTTGAATAAAAAGAAAACATATAATCCGGAAAACTGTCCCTTTGTATAATTCCATTCTTATCTCCATATACTGACAAAGATTCTTTCATCTTGCGTAAACAACACGTACCGGACCGGTGAACCGCGAAAGCGGGGATGCACATGGTATTGGACGCCGATCCCCGGGCTGAGGCTGCCTTGCGCGGATGACAACAGAAAGGAATGTCGGCTATGGATGAGAAACAGAAAAAAGAATACCAGGAGTACGTAAAACAGGTGACTCCTACCCATAATTTATGGCTGCAGATGCTCAAGGCCTTCCTGGTAGGCGGAATTATCTGCGTGATAGGGCAGGCGATTTTAAATACCTGCGCGGGAATGGGGCTGGATAAGGATGCTTCGGGCGGCTGGTCCGCACTTTTGCTTGTTTTAATCAGCGTGGTGCTCACCGGATTTAATATTTACCCCGCCATTGTAAAATGGGGCGGTGCGGGAGCGCTCGTGCCGATTACCGGATTTGCCAACTCTGTGGCGGCACCGGCAATTGAATTCAAAAAAGAAGGACAGGTGTTCGGCGTGGGATGTAAGATATTTACCATAGCCGGGCCGGTTATCCTCTATGGGATATTTACCAGCTGGGTGCTGGGGATTATTTATTGGCTGGGCGGACTGATGGGTTGGTTTTAATTAAGAAAGCTGTCTCTTCTTGCAGAATAATGAAATGGCTGCTGCCTTTTATTATTCTGCTTTTTTCTGTTTTTATTTCACGAAAAGGAATTACAGGAAGAAGTGGCATATGGCGGAAAGGCATGGTAGAATAACGGTAAACCACGAAGACAGGAAAAGGATAAAATGGAACCCTATTATTACACCCGGATGAACAAGTTACAGCAGAGCGCATACTATGACATGAAAGCGGGACTCCGGTCAATGGCCCCGCTTTTTACGGTTCCCAAACTGGAAAACCGGGAACTGGGCGACCTGTTTTTCCGGCTTCGCCTGGACTGCCCGGACATTTTTTATGCCTCCGGCTTTCATTATCGTTTTTATCCGGAATCCAATAAGGTGGAAATGATTCCGGAATATCTGTTTGATAAAGCAAAGATTACAGAGCATCAAAAGGCGCTGGAATCCCGGATAGCAAAGCTGGTGCGGCCCGCTCTGAATATGACGGAATGGGAGAAGGAGCTTTATATCCACGATTTTATCTGTTCGTCAGTCCGTTATGATAAGCTGAAAAAAGCCTATTCCCATGAAATCATCGGTCCGCTGGGGCAGGGTGTGGGCGTATGTGAAGGGATAGCCAAGACCGTAAAGGTGCTGTGCGATGCCCTCGGGATCTGGTGTATGATCGCCGTTTCCGAAGCAAATCCGGAGAAAAGTATCAAGTACCGCCATGCCTGGAATGTTGTCAGAATCGGAGGAACCTATTATCATCTGGACGCCACCTTCGACAATACGCTGGGTGACAGGGACGCTGTACGGTATGATTATTTTAATCTGGATGATACCCGGCTTTTCCGGGATCACGAACCTGTCATGTATAAGACACCGTCCTGTACAGACAATGGTTCTTCTTACTACATAACCAAAAAGCTTTCCTTTACGAAAATAGAAGATGTGGAAAAACGGGCCATACAAGCCGCCAAAAAGAATAAAATGCTTACCTTTCATTGGCGGGGCGGGTACCTTACCCGGGAGAAGCTTTCCGGGCTTCTGCAGATGCTGGAACACACGGCGCAGGAAAAAGGGAAGTATGCCAGGATCCATGTGAACATGGCCCAGGCCGTCCTGTCCGTCCGGTTTGCAGAGGAGGTGACGGACGAAGAGCTGGTGATGGAAGATGCCAATGAAGGGGAGCGGCAATAAAAAAACGCATGGCCCGAGAAAGAACCTCTGCGGGCCATACGCTCTGTTACTGGCAGTCCTGAACCGTATTTTCAGAAAACAGGTTATCCCTTGTAATATTATTCAGCCATTTCCCGCTCTTGTAATGCCTGAACACCCACGGCCATTTCACGAATTCGTCCGTACACAGCAGGAAATAGACCCACATGACGGGAAGCTTGAACACAAAGGCCGCAATAAAGCCAAGGGGAACGGCATAACACCACATATCGATGGTATCGCAGAAAAAGCCGAACCGGCTGTCCCCTCCCGCCCGGAAAACGCCGGCTATCAGGGTGGTGTTGACGGCGGCGCCCATGACATAATAGGTATTGATGAGCAGCATATATTTCAGATAATGCATGGCTGTTTCGGAAAGAGAAGCATATTTCAGCACAAAGGGAGTGATGGCAAGAATCAGAAAGCCGCCCAGCGCGCCGCTTATGACAGTAAGCTTCATGAGTTTTTTTGCGTCCTCTTTGGCATCCTCCAGCCGGTTTTCCCCGATTACCTTTCCCAGAAGAATCCCGCCCGCGCTGGCTATGCCGAAGCAGAGGATGGTACCGAAGTTACGGACCACGATGACAAAGGAGTTGGCTGCCACCGCATCGGTGCCCAGATGGCCGATGATGATGGAATAGGTGGAAAACGCCACGCCCCAGATAACATCATTGCCCAGGGCCGGCAGGGAAAGCCGGACAAAATCCTGGAACAGCAGTTTGTTCCTCAGAAACATATAACGGAAATTAAGCTTGATATCTTTGCTGAAAAAGGAAACAAAGAAACAGCAGATCAATTCGATGACACGGGAGGCGGCGGTTGCAAGGGCCACCCCTGTGACTCCCAGCTTCGGCGCGCCGAACAGGCCGAAGATAAAAACGGCGTTTAAGATAATATTCAGGGAAAAGGCAAGCACATTGAGCGCCATACTGACCGTAACCCTTCCGATGCTCCGCAGCACAGCCAGGTACACCTCGGTGACGCCCCAGCACAGATAGGTCACACTCATGAAACGCAGATAAGAAGCCCCCAGCGTAATGAGTTCCGTATCATTGGTGAAAATCTTCATCATAAGCTCCGGAATCAGCAGGGCGGCGGAAGAAAAGGCCAGTGAAATTACGAGGGAAAAACGCAGGGCAATCCCTTCCACCACCTGGATGGCGCGCATATCCCCTTTCCCGAAATACTGGGCGCACAGCATGGTGGCGCCTGTGCCGAGGCCGTAATAAACCATGAACAGGATATTGGCGTACTGGGACGCCAGGGAAACTGCGGATATGGATGACTGTCCCACATAGTTGAGCATGACAATATCAGCGGAACTGACGGCGGCGCTCAGCAGGTTCTGGATGACAATAGGAAGAACCAGTTTGAAAATCTGCCTGTAGAAGCCGGTACTGTCCGCAAAAATTTTCTTATGCATATGTAAAATCCCCCTTCGTATAAGAAGCACCCTGCCTGCGGCAGAATGCTTCTTTCATTATACAACGAAAGGGATGGATATGCTATATCATTCACAAAGGAATCTCTGTCACTTTATCATATAATTCAAAGGGACCGCTTACCGGTGTGGGACGTCTGTGTTTTCCGGAATAATCGGTGTCGAATATAATCGGGGAACCGTCAGGATTCTCGAATAGTTCCTCAGGCTCAAACGCTTCCCCCAGTAAGGCGGTAGAAATCATTTCCTTTCCTGCCGCAGGCATATAATGGTACAGATTGGTGTGAAGAAGGAGCGTATCCTCTTTTTCCGCAAGCTCCAAATCGATATGGTTTACGGTATCTTCGTAGTAATTGCTTTCACCGTTATAAGGTTTGGCTCCGTTGAAATAAAGGTTGCCGCCCGAATACACAGGTAAATGGTCATAATATTTATCTCTTTCTTCCCGGATTTTGTAATTATCCTCCCGGAATTTAGCAAAGTATTCTTCCGCGTCCGGATATCCGTCATACGGTTTTGTACCTACGAGATAGTTCATCAAATCCAGCCGATCGGTTTTCTTGTCTTTCGCGTAATCCGTTAACAGCTTTCGGACAGGCTGCTGAACAAAAATATTGTTGTAAAACCTGGCGTCGCCATGAAGAATGGTCATAAAACCGTTGATTTCCGTTCTGTGGGGAACATGATAGGGGGTGTAGCGCGGAGAGGGAAATACCTTGCTGCCGTTATCCGTACCATTTCCCACGTATACGAAGGAACCTGCGATCAGGTTATGGACAAAAGCGATTCCCTGCGTACAGAGGCGGCCCGCAACCTCTGATAAGAAAAGGTTATTATCGATCAGGGTTGGCCCATGGGATACTTCCACAAAGAGGTCTTCGGCAACGGATAAATGCTCTGTGAGTTCGGTGCCGTCCGGCGGTGTATTCTTATAAAAAACATTTTGCGTTACGCGCGTTCCCTGTGCCTGCCAGTCGAGCCATAAGCCTCTGGTGCAATGATGGAATTTATTTCTTCGGATGATGACATCGATAGCGGCGTGCATTTTAATCCCGCCGATTTCCGCACCGGCAAGATCCTGCTTGTTATTGACATGGTGGATATCATTATCTTCAATAATAGAAAACACGCCGCCCAGGTGTCCCACAATACCTGTCTGTCCGCAGTCATGGATATTGCAGCGCCTTATTATATGGGAACCAATGGCTTCTTTTGTCCAGCCCTCGCGCTGCGCCTGGCAAACGGCATCGCGTTCTGTCTGTGTTCCGGTCTTGGTATGCCTGATGGCCCATTTGTTGTCATTTTCAGGCTGCAGATATTTGCCCAGAGAGATGCCGCTGCATCGGGAATGGGAGATATCGCAGTCCTCAATAATCCATCCTTTGGACCAGTGGGGGCCTACCATGCCTTCCTGATAAGCTGTCGGCGGGGCCCACTGCGTTGCAGCTTTGGTAATGGTGAAGCCGGATAGCGTAAGGTAGCCGATCCCTTCCCTGGAAGGATAAAAGCAATTCCTTCTGACATTAATTTCCACGTTCTCCCTGTTCGGATCCCACTCCCGGAAATTTGCGTAAATCACAGTCTCGTTGTTCTCCTGTGCCGCATACCATTTATACAGGGAACCGCCGGGTTCCCATGATCCCTTGTATGCGGCCGGATTTAAGACATCCTCCAGCGTATCGGTCTCATATAAGGCTTTATCATTTAGATAAACCTCTCCGGTATGCATCGGCTTCACCGCATCATACCAGTCTCCGAAGATTTTGACGGTGTAAGGGTTGTATGTACCAAATATGCCGTTCGGGATTCTTGCCGTCCATACGCTGCCTTTATACCTTTCCCAGTTTTTTACTTCCTCCGCCCCGGTAATAACCGCGCCGTATTTGACTTCAGAACGATAAGTGATTCGGTTTTCAGGTGTGCCGGCACAGGCGGGATTCACATATTCTCTGTATATTCCCGGTGCAACAATCACTTCGTCTCCCGGTCCGGCAATCGCTGCGGCCCGGGCCAGTGAGGCCAGCGGGTACTCTTTTGTCCCATCCCCGCCCCGGGACTCTTTTGATACATATAGTTTCATAACCTTCCTCCACATAAAATGATCCGTAACCGTCCGGATTTGCCCGGTGTGTTACAAGGATTGCTGTCCGGGCATATTCCAGTGATACCCGTCTGCAGATGACAGGATGCCAAATGTTGTATGGCCGTTTTCCGCTTCTCCCATCAGTATCATCATCCAGTTTTCATCCTCTTTCCAGACAAACGGCGCCCCATATCTGACTGCCAGCCAGCTTTGTCCGGGAATGTCTATTTTTCTCCGGTTTCCCCAGTGGATTAAGTCGGAAGAAACGATAGATGCCAGATGCTGGTTGATCAATCCTTCGCTGTATATCATGATCCATTCTTTTCCGTTATGAAAGACTGTAACATTTTCTGCACCGTCAGGGGCCTCTTCGCAGGCACCGATCAGCGGGCTGTCAACGGTGGTAATGATCCATTTTTGCAGCTGCGGATCGTCCGTATATGCATGGCCTACCAGATTTATGGGGCTTTGGTAATGGATTCTGTCGGTACCTACAAAGAAGCAATGAAGCCTTTCTCCGTCAGCGACAAAGGTGGGATCGATAACCCGGTTGGCCTGGTTCCAGGGAAGCGATGCGGCCTCCTGCAGAAAGAAAACGGGTTCCGTCCAGTTTTTCAAATCCGCAGAAATGCTGTAGCACAGAAGCGTTGGGGAATCAGGATAGGACTGATAGGGTAAAAGGTACTTTCCGTTCCAGGGGATCACATCTCCCGGGGAGGCAAAGCCTTTGGCCGATATGTCCCGATCCTTTTCAAAATGGATAAAATCTTTGGTAAAGGCACAGGCAACAGACCAGTTTTCCGGTTTGGTCCAGTCGTTGTTGGAATAGCGGGAGTAGAACAGATAGAAGCCATCGGGAGTTTTAAAAACGGAAGGATCCCGTAAATTGTCCGAACGACTCCAAATGGGGTTGTGCAGCTGTTGGTAATCCATAAGATTCTCCTTTCGGCATTATTTCATATAACGATCATAGGCCGCCTGTTCCACCGCAAGGACATCATCTATTCCCATATCCTTCAGGGTCTGGACAAACTTATCAAAATTATCCAGAGGCTCCTTTCCCATTATGAATTTGTTAATCATCTCATCCTTGTAAGTCTGGATTTCCGTATAAGTACTGTTGATTACTTCCCTTTCTTCTTCCGTCAGGGAAAGGGCGGGAATGGTGGGACGGATATACTGCTCCATTTCATTTCTGTAACTAACATAAGTTTCATCAAGCATGGCATCTTCATAACCGATATCCTGCCTGTATGCCCATTCTCTGTGTCCGTAAATGTTCAGCATGGAAAGAATGGATCTGCCCTGGGGATCCTTTGCAATAACATCCATGTAGACAGGTTTTCCGTTTTCCATCGTGTAGGTTTCACCTTCTATCCCGAAATTCATCAAAAGGTTTCCTTCTTCGCTGTAGAAATAATCAAATAACTGAACAATCTCTTTAATATAAGGGGAATCCGCACTGATTGCCGTAAAACCTCTGATAGGCTGCATCTGGCTGGTGGTCATCCGGGTGCCGTCCGGTCCCTGGGGAGGGGCGACTACAGTGAAATAAGCGTCGGAACCTTCATTTGCCGCCTGTACCTGCGTTCCCAGAGCATAAGCACGGGCTGTGGTATCCTGGCATGCGCCTGAGACTTCATTGGTCAGTCTGGAAAGCCAGACATTGGTATCATTGGTTGCATATTCGGGGTCAATTAATCCTTCGCTGTAAAGCTTATTGATAAACTCCAGAGCCTGTTTGCAGCGCGGATCGGTGTAGGCATACTTCACCTTGCCGTCTTCAATAAAAAACTGTTCATTAGCTTCAAAACCGCTGATTCCGAAAGCTTCCATAAATGCGAGTACACCGGCCTGCGTATTTCTTGTGGTATATGGTATTTCATCGGCTTCCCCGTTGCCGTTAGGATCCTGTTCCTTGAAGGCTTTTAATACGGTATACCAGTCATCCAGGGTTACGGGCACATCCAGCCCCAGCTTTTCCAGCCAGTCCCCGCGCAGCATCCATACCTTAAAGGTTCTTACGGCCCCGATAAAAGGCATAAAATAAATATTACCGTCGCTTGCACGTATGTCACGGATATAGTCCGGATTTTCATCCAGGATTTTCTTTAAATTAGGCGCATATTCATCGATATAATCATTTAATACGGCAAATGCCCCCTGTTCGGCAACCTTCATCATATCATCACGATAGGTGCTTACCATAATATCCGGGATGTCGCCGGATGCAACCGTGACATTGAATTTTTCCCGGAACTGATCTTCGGTATTGGGAGCGGGTACGAATTCAAAGCGGATGCCGGTCCGCTTTGTGATCTCCTTAATAAAAGGCAAATCGGTGCTGATTGCCTGATCCGCCGAATCCTGAAGGAACATGCTTACCGTGATGTTTTCCTTACTTTCTTCCCCGGCCTCCCCGGATGCTGCCGGAGCCTGCGTAGTTTCTGCAGCCTGCGGCGTGCTGCCGGATGCGGAATTTCCGCAGCCTGCCAATGCTGAGACAGAAACAGCAGCTGTTAATACGAGTGCGATTACTTTTTTTCTTACCATAACTTCCTCCTACTTGTTATAAATTGATTTTTTGTTATCTGTATAGAAAAAAGGCTGCCGTCAGCCTTTTACAGAACCGACCATGATACCTTTAACGAAATATTTTTGGATAAATGGGTAAACCATCATAATAGGGATGGTGGCTACCATAATGGTGGCATATTTTACGGACTCACTAATCTGGTCGGAACCGTTTACCAGATCGATGGACAGTTCATTTGTCTGATTCTGGATAACGATATCGCGGAGAATGATCTGCATTGGAACAAGCTCCCGATCCCGTAAATACAGCATGGCCGGGAAATAGCTGTTCCACTGGGCCACAGCATAGAATAAACCTACGGTTACCATACCCGGCAGGGAAAGGGGAAAGATAATTTTAAATAATATTTTTAACTGGCTGCATCCGTCCAGGGCGGCGGATTCCTCTAGTTCATAAGGAATCTGCTGAAAGAAATTCTTAAGAAGGATTACATTAAACGAAGAAACGGATGTAGGCAGCAGGATGGACCATACCGTATTGTACATATTTAGTTTGGTGACGATCAAAAAGGTGGGAATCATTCCCGCACTGAAGAGCATGGCGACGACAACGACGCCGGACATAAATTTCTGTCCCGGAAAAGGACGCCTTGACAAAGGATACGCAGCAAGAGAGGATAACAGCAGGCTGATGGCTGTCCCCGCCACCGTATAAAAAATGGTATTCAGATAGGCCCTCCCGATCATGGGGTAGGATAATATCCTCTTGTAGGCATCGGTGGTAAATCCCATGGGAAGGATTCCCACCTTTCCCTGGGCAAGGAATTCAAAACTGCTTAAGGAAGCTGCCAAAACATAGAGCACCGGGTATAACGCAGCGGCCATCAGCAGGAACAGGACAGTATAGTTAATGCATTGAAATATAATGCGGCCTTTACTTACTTTCATTTTAATCTCCCTTACCAAAGACTTGTTTCCGAAGTTTTTTTAGCTGCCAGATTAGCGAATAATACAAGAATCAGCCCGATAACCGACTGGAAAAATCCCACTGCGGAAGCAAAACTGTATTCCCCGTTCAGGATTCCCCTGCGGTATACATAAGTACCGATTACATCTGCCGTGGAATATATACTTGGATTATACATAAGCACAATCGTTTCATAACCTACGTCAAGAACCCTGCCGATTTTCATCAGGAATAAAAGAACGATGGTGGGGGTTAAACCGGGCAGGGTTATATGAAATAACTGGGCCCACCTCCCTGCACCGTCAATTCTTGCCGCTTCATATAATTCAGAGCTTATGCCTGTTAAGGAGGCTAAATAAATAATTGCGCTGTAACCGGCGGTCTGCCATATGGTCATAATGGTGTATATGCCCCAAAAATACGAAGGCTCCGTGAGAAAATTAACCCGTTCCAGCCCTAAATGGGCAAGAACGTTATTGATCAGGCCCGTGCTTGGAGACAGGAACGTAACCACCATACCCACCACCACAACACTGGAGATGAAATTGGGAAGATAGGTGACGGTCTGTACCAGTTTTTTATAACGCATCCTGCCCACTTCATTTAATAGGAGAGCTAATATGACAGGAGCCGCAAAGCCGATTGTTAACTGCAGAAAATTAATTCCCAGGGTATTCCGCAGTAACCGCCAGAAAAAAACAGAATCAATAAACTGTCTGTAATAATCCAGCCCAACCCATTTGCTGTTAAAAATACCCTTGGCCGGCTGGTATTTTTGAATGGATATAATAAGGGATAATAGCAAAGGGACATATCTGAAAACCACAAAATAAATGAATACGGGAATGAACATAATGTAAAAAGGCATATTTTTTTTGATGCTGTTTGAAGAATTTTTAACCATTGACTGCACCTCTTTCTTTGTCCGGCTGCGTTTTTGCTTGCTGTTTTTTGTGCGTGCATTAAGAGTAGCATTGATGCCGGTGGGTGTAAATCTTCCGATTTTTAGTATTTATGGAAAAATTATAGAATATAAGGGTTAATTCTTTTGATTTTGTGCACCGTGTTTTTGGCACATAAAAAAGCCCTTTTCTCATAACCGGAGAAAAGGGCTTTGGACAGGGAATCAGAGCTTTCTGTACTGACCTGGCGAAATGCCGTTATATTTTTTGAATACCTTACTGAAACTGTTGGCGCTGCTGTAACCGGACAATTCGGCAATTTGTGAAATGTTATAGGAACTGTTTTCCAATAGCTCCTTAGCCTTTTTCAGCCGGAACTGGTTCACATAATCCACAAAATTCAGACCGGAATTCTCTTTGAAAATAAAGCTTAAATAAGAGGTGGACAGATTTACAACCTCCGCTACCGTATCAAGCGATATCTCGTTCCGGTAGTTTTCTTCCAGGTACTGATTTATTTTATCCAGAATATGGTTTTGATGTCCGTGATTCTTTTCGGAAGCGAACAGGGCAATTGCTGTAAATACCTGGATTATGTATTCTTTCTTTTCCTCGATACTTTTTCTATGCTCCATTTCTTTATAGACATTTTGATTATCGGGCAAAACCTGTTCATTCGTCAGTCTCATTTCAAAAATGGTTCTTATCGCCGTGCTTGCCAGTGCATGGAATAAATTGTCAACCATTTCAGGGGAAAGTTCTTTTTCACTCAGGTTTTCCTCCCATATACTCTCTAATATTTCCATTACCGATTTACAGTTACCTGATTTGGTTATCGTAATGAGGCGCGTTTCCTGCTCTATCGGATAGGTAATTACGGCGCCGGTACTGTTCCTTACCTCATCAATGTAGATTACAGAGTTCTGGCCTTTGACAATTTGGTATTTTATCGTTTCAAGCGCATCGATATACGATTGATAACAGTTCCTGATACCCTGATAGCTTTGGCCTATACCGATAACATAAGGCAAATCGCTTTTTTCCATAAAGTATTTCTGTATTTTTTCAAGATAGTCATTGATCCCGCTGCGTTCATAGAAGGATTTTGGGGCATTGAGTAAGGAGACGATCGTCTGGTCGTCTTTATCAAGAAAATAATAGCAGCATTGTCCGTATAAAGTCTGTCTTGCGATTTCCATCATGTTCCTGGTATCCTCTTTAAACAAACGCTTATACTTTTTCAGGCTGTGGGGAGTTTCTTCCCCGATATCATAGACAATAACCTGATAATAAGGGTGGGGGAGATCGATTCCTATCTCCAGCCCGACCTTTTCATAATCGCTGCTGACTTTTCCGTTAATGATATCGTATATATATTTGTCCTGCAGCATAGGCTTGTTTTTTTCAAAATTATCCTGCAGCACCTGGTTTTCTTTATATACATAATCGATAATACTGTTGATCAGAGTAAATTCATTGCTGTTTCCGCTCCGGGTTATGGCCGTTTTTTTATCCCCGATGATATTTATATAGCTCAATATTTTGTTCATGGGTTTATATAAACCATTGATTATATATAGTGTTAATACGATGGAAAGGACAATGCTTATTGAAGCAACCAGAATCGTAACATTACGGATCTGATTGACGCTTTCCTTAATATAACCGGTAGGTATAACCGATATATATTTCCAATGAAGAGAGTCGGACTGTATGTATTGAATCGTAAACGGACTGCCCTCCACCACCAGCTCCGCCGTATTTTGCACATCGGTCATAGTTGCCAGCTGTGAGCGGACGGCGGTTTGGATGAACGGCAGATCTTCAAATTCAGCATAGTAGTCTTCATTTGTATAAACGATATTACCCAGGCTATCCACAACATAGTTAAAAACAATGGTTTCATTGTTATAGTTGGACATTTCTTTGTCAAACAGGGATTTACTCATATTAACGACAAGCATTCCCTTTGGGGAACGGTCGATGAAAGGCAGCGATTCTGTAAAAACAGCTACCGGAATTTCATAGGTGCCCCGATACAGTTTTTTTCTGCCGATATAATGAAAGCCGCTGGTGGCGAACAGCCGGTTCCAGTCGATATCCTCTTTATATTTGCAGACATCCGAAAAGAAAAGGGAACGCTGATATTTTCCTTCGGTTCCCAATACAATATCCGTTTTCTTTATATAAAGCCATATATCCGAAATGTTGTTATTGTTTGCCTTAAGTGCGCTTAAATAAGCCATAGAATCCTGAATCAGTTCAAAATTATCATAGGTATTCTGGCCGGACATATACAGGACTTCATTCAGGCTTCGGTTCAGGGCGGCCTGCATAATATTAGCCTGCAAAGAGTTAATTTCCTGATCAATACTTTTTTGTGCCTGCTTCAGGATGAGCATATTGCTGTTCTGCACTTCATGGATCATCATGCCGGAAGATTTCCGGTACGAAAAAAAAGACACCAATACGATGGAAATAAGGACCAGTGCCATTATATACAGGAATATTCTTACAAATATACTGTTTAATCTGAATTCTTTGATGCTTCTTGAAAAAATGCCCATAATAATCCCCTTATAACTGTTCAGTCCCTTCAAGTTATTAATAAACATATATTATTTTTGCGCTTTTGTAAAGCAAACCTCCATACCCGGTATACCGGACGGCACCATGCATGAGGTAACAGTTCATTGAACTGTTACGAGCTATATGGTTAGGGAATATAAAGATATAAAATAATGACATAAAATATTATTGTTTTCCAGACGGTATTATGTTAGTATAAAAATAAGCATAAATTTCTATGAATCTGGGCGTTACGCCATCTTACTTCTATCTTTATTCAGAGACTCTATGCTTACAATCCATTTAAACAGGCAGGGAGTCAGATGGAAGAAAAGGTGCGGAACATTTTCTTTAAACTGCTTCCTGCGTACAATTGCAGAAAGAAAGGAGCAGTTTATGGGAGAAACGGAAAAAGAACTGCATGTGGTTAGAAACCACAAAGACACTGTGTTCCGATTGCTTTATAAGGACAAGGGGAATCTTCTTGAGCTTTACAATGCTTTAAACGGGACGGATTACAGGCAAGCGGAGGAACTGGAAATCTGTACGCTGGAAAATGCCATCTATATGGGGATCAAAAACGATGTTTCGTTTTTGTTTGATTCAGAAATGAACCTTTATGAACATCAGGCGTCATTTAATCCGAATATGCCGCTGCGGGATCTCATTTATGTGGCAAAACAGCTGGAAAAGTATATGGCTATGGACACTTTGTATTCCAGTAAATTGCTGAAAATACCGGTTCCTCGTTTTGTAGTGTTTTATAACGGGACGGATAAACACCCGGAGCGCAAGCTGTTAAAGCTGTCAGATGCCTATGAAAAAGAAGTGACGGTTCCGGAGCTGGAGTTAAAGGTGCTGATGCTTAACATCAACCTGGGGAATAACCGGGAGTTGATGCAGAAATGCAAAACGCTGAAGGAATACTGTATGTTTGTGGAAACCATACGGAAATATGCTGCCAGCATGAAAATTGAGGATGCGGTGGAAACGGCGGTCAGGGAATGTATTCAGAAAGATATTCTGGCGGAATTTTTAACCGTACAGAAGGCGGAGGTTATAGCTATGTCTATTTTTGAATATAACGAAGCAGAGGAAATGAAAAAAATACGTGCTGCTGAATTCGATGTCGGATGGGATGCGGGGATGGCAAAAGGAAAAGAAGCGGGATTAGAAGCGGGATTAGCAGCAGGAAAAGCAGCAGGAAAAGCAGAGGATGTTCTGGTATTGTTGGAAGAACTGGGCGAAGTCCCGGAGAATCTGCGTGCCGTAATCCTTAAGGAATCTGATTTGGAGCTTCTGAAAAAATGGCTCAGGGAGGCTGCAAAAGCGGATACAATACAGCGTTTTCTGGATGAGACAGGTCTGTAATGACTTCCGGGGACCGGGGCATCCTGCGGGTTTGGGCGGATATGTGCAGGCTAATTGGGCCTGTTCTTAATTATCAGCTCCAACAGATGAAGATCCTCTGCGCTGGTAATGATCTCGGATATGGATTTCTTTTTAAACTTATGCAGGATACTGTGTATCTGTGATTTGACGGTTGACATTTCCACATGTCGTATCGCGCAGATATCTGCCCGGGTATTTCCGGAGGAGAGCAGATACAGGGTATCCAGTTCCGTTACGGTGAGAGAGGAAAGCAGATTCAGCATATAAAGAAAGCTGGTTTCGTAGGTCTTTACCCGTTTGAATTCACTGCGGATTTTACCTGCAATTTCGGGACGGATGGGGGATCGGCCTTCATAGGCGGCTTTCACGCCGGCGATGATTTCCTCGTTGGAGGAATTTTTGAGCATATAGTCACATACACCCAGCTGAAATGCGGAAAAAATCAGTTCATCGTCTTCATAAACCGTAAGGATTATGATTCTGATATCAGGCAGGGTGGCGAGGATTTCCCGGGAGGCGCGGATTCCTGCATCTTTTGTTTCCATTTCAATATCCATGAGTATGATATCCGGAGGGGAAGCCAGGGCGGCGGCGACAGCCTGTGTCCCGCTGCTTACGCTGCCAACGAGTGCAATCTCAGGGCACCGGCCCAGATAATACGCATATTTTTCCCGGATTGGCTGCAAGTCCTCTGCAATGAGGACTTTTATTTTATTTTCCATTTATTTTCCTCTTTTCGGTGAAAATCTGTGTGATTTTAGGAAGGAGTATCTGGAAAGCGGTTCCTTTTCCCAGCGTGCTGCGCACTTCGATTTTTCCTTCATGTGCCTGGATAATACGGTAGGTCAGTGACAGGCCGATGCCCCAGTGCCTGGCGGTGGGTTTGGAGGAAAAGAAGGGGGTGAATATCTTTTTTATGTTATTTTCCGATATCCCGGTCCCCGTATCCTGTATTTCCAGAAGAATCCAGTCATCCGTATAGCGCAGATTGACGGTGAGGGTACGTTCCGCCGGGATTCCGGCGCTTTCCTCTTTTGCTGCCATGGCATCCATGGCGTTTCCTATGATGTTTGTGAGTGCCTGCTCCAGATAGACCGGATCGGCCAGCGCAAGCACAGGGTATTCGGCGAAATTCTTCCTGATTTCAATCCCGGCGGTTTCCGCGCAGAAAGGCGAGAGGACCTTCTCCAGCAAATCCTTCAAATCAATATCAATCAAATGCAGTTCGCTTGTTTTCGTGTTTTTATGGATTTCATCGATGCGGGAATACAGTTTTTCACAACGGTCCTTTGCTTCCTGTAATGCTTTCTCCGGATTTACAGCGGCAGGAAGAAGTTCCAGTCCGGACTGAATGGCAAGCAGTTCGTTTTTTATGTAATGACAGAATACTTTGGAGGTAGTTTCCGTTGCATCAATCTGCTTTGAAATTTCAAAGGCTTCCGCGTTGATTTGATGGCTGATATGGGTGAGCCGGTACAGGCTATAGCATATCAGCAGCAAAAAAACGATAAAAATAAAAGGAAATATGTTGTAAAAAACAATGCTATTTCCCAGATTAATATACCAGAAATAATAGGACTGCGCAATTTTGGAGATACGCAGCAGAAAAGAGGGAGTCCGGGAAATAAAGGTGAAATACAGGGTGCTCAGGGTGAAAAAGCAGACGGTCATAAGAAGGAAATTATACCGGATCAGCTGGATGCGCGGGGAATGGTAAAAAGAAACCAACAGCATAAGCACACTGAGCAGTACCAGCAGGTTGTTGCCGGAACGGGTGAGGATATAGATGATATTTTCAGCATCATAAAACTGTTTGGAACCTAGAAAGGCGGGATACAAAAAATAATAGCAGCGTATATTGAGGGCAGGATCGTAGATAAGAAGCTGAAACAGGAGGTAAATCCAGATGGCGGTTTTGGCGCGCCGTATGGTTTTTACCGTAAAAGGGGTATGGAAGTTCAGGGCGAAACAGACGCTGGCAAGCACGATGCTGAGGCTGGCAACGTTAATGAGCCTGATTACATTAAAGCGGGAGATGGGGAGGAAAAACAGATAACGCCATAACGGATCCGGCAGATAAAAGTAATTTTTTATCACATTATAGTAATACGCATCCCTGGAATAATAAATCATCATACTGAAAATGGCAAAAAAGTAGGCTACCAGGACAAGGGTGAACGGAATGGTATGCCTTTCCCTGTGATGCTGGTACAGCATGAAAATAATAATAAAAAGCAGAATGAAAAGTACGTAAAACATAGTGCCTTCCCCCCTATAAAGGCCGGTGAGATACCGGCTGTCTGCAGCGGCGTATCCGGATATTTCCGCATACCGGCCCTCCTGCCTGTTGGATGACAACATCCGGGTTCACCGGGTTTTGGCCCGCAGGCGCCTGCGGTAGGCAGTGGGCGTTTCGCCCGTCTGCTCCCGGAACAGACGGGTGAAATAGTTATAATCAGGGATCCCGACTTGGCCGGCCAGCGTACCGACCGGTAAATCGGTGCGTTCCAGAAGCTGCCGGGCTTTCTCCATGCGGGCTTCCCGGATCAGATCGCCTGCCGTACAGCCATATTGCTTTTTAACCTGGGAACAGAGCGTGGTTCTCCCCACACCCAGAGCGTCGCACATCCGTTCCAGGGAAAGCGGCTCCTCCAGGTGTGCCGCAATATACTGCCTGGCCCGGCGGGGAAGGCTTTCGCATTGCAGCCGGATACTGTCCTCCAGCCAGACGGAAACGGCGCAGGCCTGCAGCACCCGGGCGCAGGCCAGAATATGCGCTTCCTCCGCCAGAGGAAGGCAGTCATAAGCCGACTGAAGAATTTCCGGGCGGATTCCCTTCTCTGTGAGTGCGTGGATTACCTTGCGGCATGGCCCCTGGGGGACTGCCGTTCGGCGCATCTGCCCGAACATCAGGAAACCAAGGATTTCCCCGCCGTTGCAGATGGGGGCGGCGGCCTCCGTAAGGCCTGCGTGGCATGGATAGATATGGATTTCACCGGGATTCTTTTCCCTGGATTGTTCCAGTGCGGTGCGGTCACAGGCCAGGCAGCGTTCCAGTCCTTCCGGAAGGGAACGGATAAGCTTGCAGAAACCGCTGAGGTTAACCGGGTATGCGGCCACTTCTCTGCAGGCCAGATCAAACACTCCCACCCGCAGGCCGGTAATGGTGTGGAAATCCCGGAGAAGCGGGAGCAGGCGCTTTTTATCAAAGACAATTTCCATGATGCCCTCCCCATATATGGCGGTAAAATAGTCCGCTGTTGAACGATTATGCTAATAATAGCACAATTGCCTCTATTATGCAAAAAATGGCTCTGGTAGAATAAAAAAACACAGGCAAAAACACGGCATACAGAAGGGAGCAGCTATAACATGACACAAAGAGAATTAGTTATCGCAGCATTGAACCATGAAGAAACCACACCGGTTCCCTATCATATTGATTTTACAGGGCAGTCGCTGGAGCAGCTGATTGCTTATACGGGGAACCCGGATATTGAAGCGCAGCTGGGCGTGTGTATGAATTATATCCAGTATTGGGGCTGGCCTGCGGAGATCGACGGGCGTCCCGGCTATTTCCGGGATGAATTCGGCGTTGTGTGGAACCGGAACGGGGCCGATAAGGATATCGGCGTGGTGGAGAAGCCGCAGATAGAGGATCTGGAGGAATGTGATTATACCTTCCCTGTATGTGATGAGGCGAGGCTGCGGCGGGAATATGAGGAGCTTGTGGCGGGCAGGGGAGAGCGGTTTACGATGGCCGGCTTCGGGTTTTCCATGTTTGAGAGATCCTGGTCTCTGATGGGGATGGAAAATGTGCTTATGAGCATGATTACCTGCCCCAAGGAACTGGAAACGCTGTATGATCAAATCTGTGATTATTTTTGCCGCCTTGTGGATATTGCGCTGGAATACGATATCGACGGTGTATATTTCGGAGATGACTGGGGCCAGCAGAAGGGGCTTATCATGGGGCCGGCTCACTGGCGCCGTTTCATCAAGCCCAGAATGGCCCGTCTGTATGATCGTGTCAAAAAGAAGGGCAAGTATATTGTGCAGCATTCCTGCGGGGATTGTCATGAAATTTTTCCGGATTTAATCGAGATCGGACTGGACTGTTATCAGACGTTCCAGCCGGAAATTTATGATATTGGGAAAATGAAGGCCCTGTACGGCGGAAAGCTGGCCTTCTGGGGCGGTGTGTCCACCCAGCAGTGCCTTCCCTATGCGTCGCCGGAGGGTGTCAGGGCGGAGGCCGTGCGCATTATTAAGACGCTGCGAAGCAACGGCGGCCTGATTATTGCACCCACCCATGCGCTGCCTTTTGACGTACCTCCGGAAAATATTCTGGCTCTGCTGGATGTATTCCGGAATCAGGAACAGTATTTATAAAAAATGCAAACCTCGCATCCCAAAGCAGAAAAGGTCCCGGAAATTACATCCGGTACCTTTTTTTATTGTGCAATCCTCCTAAAAGTTTATGAAATTTCAACCTTTGCACTGGTTGAGTATACCTATATACTAAGACATGTCAGCGAAATCTACGACAAATAAATAGTAATAAGGGAGGAAAAAGTATGAAAAGCAAACGTGTATTGGCGATGGCTGTAACGGCGGTGATGACCTGCAGCCTTCTGGCAGGATGCGGCAGCAGCACAGCGGGGGCCGGAGGATCCGAACCTGCCGGGAATACCGGAGACGGCACCAAGCAGAGCGCGGCGGCAGATACCGGCAGCGGGGAAAAGATAAATCTGAAATTCTATATCTGGAGCGATGAGGAAAATTATATTTCCAAGGTGGTGGAGCAGTATAATGCGCAGAGTGACAGCGTACATGTGGAAATGCTCAGCATTGCTAACGACAGCTATGACGATAAGCTTAAGGTTATGATGGCGGCAGGGGATGAAGCGGATATCGTGGATATCAGGGGGCTTGCCCAGGTAACCCAGTACCGTGAAACCGGTTCGCTGCTCGATTTAACAGATTTGGTGAAAAACAGTGAGCTGGATATCAGCAAATACGGTGCTATGTGGGATTCCAGCTATCCGGACGGACAGATCTTCGCGCTGCCCACAAGAACCACCTGCTGGATGCTGTTCTATAATCCGGATCTGCTGGAAGAGGCAGGCGTTAAGATGCCGGAGCAGCTCACCTGGACCGAATATGCCCAAATGGCAAAGAAACTGACTAAAGGCGACGGCCCGGACAAGCAGTGGGGCGGCTATTGGGTGGACTGGCATACCCAGTTCATTGCCACACAGCAGGGAGTATATGTAAACGCGGATGATGTTTCCGCCGTACAGGAATCCCTGGAGATGCTGAACCAGCTGTATAATGTGGATAAAACCCACATGAGCCTTGGGGAGATGAAGGCCACCGATACCCAGTATCTGGCGGATTTTGAAAATAAAAGAGCGGCGCTGATGCCTCAGGGCGAATGGATGATCAATATGCTTTTAAACGATACCAGCGCAGGTAAAACAGATGTGAACTGGGAAATTGCGCCTATGCCTATTCCGGACGGCGTGGAACCCGGCACCACCTGGGGACAGTTCCAGTTTGCGGGCATCACTTCCACCACAAAGCATCCCGGGGAATCCTTCGACTTCCTGAAATATCTGTGCGGACCGGAAGGCGCGGCAATTTATGCGAGCACCGGCATGGTACATGCGTATACGGATGAAGGCGCGGAAGCGGCATATAAGGAAGCGGTGGGCAAAGATTCCGTATCCGTTATTTTTAATGCGAAGAAAGTGCAGGAATCCCCTGCATCCAGCAATTTTGACCAGATTCTGAACATCTACAAGGAAAATTCCGAGCTTTACCTGCTGGGGGAAAAGACCATCGAAGAGACCATGGACAATTTCCTGAAGCAAAGGGAAGAATTGATGAGGTAATAGTGTGACTGTTCAGCAGGTCTGTGCATTTACTGTACAGACCGTAAGGGAACCGGGAAGGAACATAACGGGTATCAATAAAGACGGATTAGGGAAAGGGAGCGGGAAACCGTATAGGCGGGAGACGCTCCCTTTTTCTGGAAAGGGTGAAAATATGGCAAAAAATGCGGCTTTGCCGAAACGTAAATTTAAAAAAGAATGGCTGAAGGGTTATCTTTTCATTCTGCCCAACTTTGCGGGTTTCCTCATTTTTATGGGGATCCCTATTATTATGGGGCTTGTCATTTCCTTTACCAATTATGACGGCTTCAAAACCTTTGATTTCGTGGGCTTGAGCAACTATATCAAGATGTTTAAGGATGAATATTTCCGGGTTTCCCTGGTTAATAACCTGATATATACCGGTGTTACGGTGCCGTGCACCATCGTGATCGCCCTGCTTCTGGCGGTGGCGCTGAATGTGGGGATCAAGGGAACGGGACTGTTTCGGACTTTTATTTTTTTCCCCAATATCAGCTCCATGGTTGCGGTGGGAATCGTATGGTCCATGATTTTCCATCCCACAAGGGGGCCTCTGAATCTGTTCCTTTCCCATATCGGCATGAGCAATCCTCCCCAGTGGCTGGTGTCCTCTAGCACAGCTCTTTTGTCGGTCATGATCGTCGCTGTCTGGAAGCAGGCGGGCTATTACATGGTAATCATTCTTGCCGGGCTGCAGTCCATTCCGAAGCAGCTGTATGAAGCGGCGGAAATCGACGGGGCGAACGGGCTGAAGCGGTTTTTCCATATAACCCTTCCCATGCTTTCCCCCACGATGTTTATGGTGACGATACTTTCCCTGATCAGTTCCTTCCAGGTGTTTGACCTGATATCCATCATGACGGAGGGCGGGCCGGGGCGCGCCACGAACGTGTTGGTTTACCGGATTTATCAGGAGGGCTTTAAATATCTGAACTTCGGGTACGCGTCGGCGATGGCTTATTTCCTGTTCCTTATCATCTTGATCATTACGCTGATCCAGTTCCGGGGGCAGAAGAAATGGGTTACCTATATGCAGTAAATGGGAGGAGCAAACAATGCTAACGAAATCATATAAAACAAAATTACGCATCCAGCATTCCGTTTTATTTGCGGTACTGCTGGTGATCGGCCTGACGATGCTGGTGCCGTTCTTCTGGACCCTGTCCTCATCCCTGAAATATGACAGGGAAATCTTTGAGTATCCCATCAAATGGATACCCGAGGTGCTCCGCTGGTCCAATTACGAGGAGGTATGGACCAGAGTGAATTTCCTCACCTATTATCTGAATACCATCAAGCTGTCGCTGATAGTTACCACAGGGCAGGTGGTTACCTGCTCCCTGGCCGCCTATTCCTTTGCCAAAATGGACTATCCGGGGAGGGATAAAATTTTCCTCTGTTATCTGGCTACCATGATGGTACCCTGGCATGCCATCATGATCCCCCAGTTTATCATCATTAAAAATCTGGGTTTCTATGACAGCCATTGGTCCATTATTTTAATGAACCTGTTCAGCGCCTTCGGCGTGTTCCTGCTGCGGCAGTTCATGCTGGGAATCCCCATGGAGCTGTCCGAAGCGGCGCGTATCGACGGCTGCGGGGAACTGAAAATTTATTCCCAAATCATACTCCCCATGTGCAAGCCCGGCCTGGCTACGCTGGTGGTATTTACCTTTAATTTCATGTGGAATGATTACATGGGGCCTATGATCTACCTGAATACGGATAAATTAAAAACAATCCAAATCGGGCTGGCCGCCTTCCGGACGGAATACGGAGCGGAATACGGGCTGATTATGGCTGGCACGGTCTGTTCGCTGCTGCCTATGGTACTGATTTACTGTGTGGCACAGAAATATCTGATAGAAGGAATTGCATTCTCCGGTTTGAAGGGGTAAATTTTCTCAAGGTGTCAATCTGCCCGAGATACCTTTGACCAGACTCACTTTGTTTCTTTGCCTGAAAAGTGATCGTATTTGCAGACTTATAATCTTTCTCAAAGAAGAATGTACTTTTGATAAAATGCTTTACAATATCAAAACCTTTCTCAAGAGGCCTGAACAATCGATCAACAATGTGTATCTTTTTGAAAATTGTTCATTACAAGGCTGATAAATTTAGAGTACTGTGGATAAAACTGCGGAAATTCAAGAAAACAGGTATGGATTGAATAAAAGTAAAAAATACGGTACAATATCCATATAAATGATAAGACAGGAGGAAAACAGCGTGGAGGATAACCGGGAAATGTTTGATAAGCTGGTGAAGGGCCTGCGGGATATTTATGGGGATATGCTGGTAAGCGTTCTGCTATATGGTTCATTTGCCCGTGGAACTAATACGCGGGAATCAGATATTGATATAGCAATCCTGGTGGACGGCAGGGAAACAGAGGAAATGCGTAATCAAATGGTTGAACTGGCGGTCGATATGGATTTGGAGTATGACCAAGTGTTTTCCGTGTTGAATATTGATTATAAAAATTTTCTGGAGTGGGCAGATATTCTGCCATTTTACAAAAACGTGAGAGAGGAAGGGGTGGTGCTATGGGCAGCGTAGAGACATTAGCAAAATACCGCTTCCATCATGCGGGAACAGTCGGATTATTCGGACTTCTTCATCGCCTCAAAGCAGGACGCAGAGGAACAGATCGAGAGGGCTAAGGAGTTTATTGAAGTGGTCGAGAAGTATTTGAAAGATAAAAAGGTTCTTTAAAAATCTTAAATATATAACAGGGGAAAAGCAGTTACCGGAAGTAACTGCTTTTCTCGTAGAATAAAGAGGGCATTTTCCTTTGGCCAGCGAGACGAAGGGATTGATTAATCAGGATACGATCGCAAAAGATATTCAAAAGCGGAAAGATAGCAGGGGCGGCCTCTGATGTATTTGAAACAGAACCGTCTTTGAAGCGGGAGCACCCGCTTTTAAACTGTCCGAACATGATCGTACTCCCCATATGGGTCAAACACCCGCGAACTTAAGTTCGTTGCGCTCGCTACGGGGTATTTGCCTCAGCCTCCCACCGGAAAAATTTGACCGCGATCACGCTGCAGCAAAGCAGCAGGATTCCGAGAATGCACACCGGCAGGAGGACATTTTCCAGGGGCAGCCCTAAAGATGCGGCCTTCAGCAGCTTAATCCCCTGGGTCAGCGGCATAATATCCGCTATACGACGCAGGGCATCCGGCAGGATCTCGTAGGGCAGCGTGGCCCCGGACAAAAGCAGCATGGGAAAATATAAAAGGCTTGCCGCAATGCCGGCCGTTTTCGTATCCCGTGCGATTCCGCCCACCATCATTCCTATGCTGAACATGGAAAGCATCACCAGAAAATAGCAGGGGAGAAAGACAGCCGGGCTGCCGGGCATGCGGCAGCCGAATACAAGGGTGGCACATGCATAGACCAGAATCAGGGAAACCAGGGCGTAAGCGGCGTAAATAGCTACATGCACGGCAAGGAGCATGACAGGGCTTACAGGCGTTACCTGGAAACGTTTCAGCACCTTTTTCTGCCGGTAGTCGGAGACTAGCAGGGGGAGTCCCATAACGCCGCCGGCACAGATGGCAATGGTGGTCAAAGCCCCAAAGGATTGCTCCAGAAAGGAATAGGAGGAACCGGGAAAAGCAGGTTCCCCTCCATAAATCATGCCAAGGATACATACCATGACCACCGGAAGGCAGACGGCAAAAATAAACATGTCCATTCCCCGCAGGGAAAGCTTTGCTTCTATTTTAAAAAGAGTTCCGAATGTTTTCATAATTATACTCCTTGTCCGCTTCAGCGGACTTTAATTCAATATTTGAAACGTACTTTGTTTCAAACTTCCTCCTGTTCCATAAACCAAAGATAAGCGTCCTCCAATGTATTGTGGGGACTGCGTTTTACAGCGCCTTCCACTGTGCCTTCAAAAATAATCCGGCCGTTTTTTAACATGGCGATTCTGTCGCAGAGAACCGAAACCTCATCCATAAAATGAGAGGTCAGCAGAATGGTGAGTCCCTTTTCCCTGAGATCCGACAGATGCTTCCAGACTGCCCTTCTTGCTTTGGCATCCAGCCCTGTGGTAAGTTCATCCAGAAAAACCACCTGAGGGCCGGGGATCAGGGCAAGCACAATAAAAAGGCGCTGTTTCTGCCCTCCGGACAGGGCGCTGACCATACTGTCTGCTTTATCCGCCAGTCCGAACTGTTCCAGAAGCTTTTCATAATTTTCCGCCTTTTGATACAAAGAAGCGGTTTCTTCACATAATTCGTTTACCCGTATCCGATCCGGATAATAGGGTTCCTGAAACTGTACGCCTGTTTTCTGAAAGAGTCTTTTGCGTTCCCGCAGCGGATTCATGCCGAGGATTTCCGCGCTGCCGGCATCCGGCCTGCGGGTTCCCAACAGACATTCAAGGATGGTGCTCTTTCCCGCGCCGTTTTCTCCCAACAGCCCATAAATCTCTCCGGACTTTACGGAAAACGAAATATCCCGGACGGCGGGTACTCCGTGGTAGGCCTTGCACAGCCCGTTTACGTTGATTGTTTTTTCCATTGTTCTCCTCCTGGTATGTTTTGAAACGTAACTTTGAAGATACGAAACGGTTACGTCAGAACAAAGAATAACACCAGCGCAAAGTCTGGTGTTAAAGTGGAGGGTAGGTTTTCTGTTCTTTTTCCAATTCTTTTAATTCCGCAAGAATCCGGCGGAAATTGGCAGCGGCATGGGACAGGGAGGAGAGCAGGCTGTCACAGGCGCTGAAAATATCTTCCTGTTCTTCCGGTGTATTGATGACGGCGCGGATATCTGCGGCAGGGTTGACGGTCAGGGCCTGGAGCATGCGCAGGATCGCGGCCAGGGAATAGTTTGCACAGCGCAGGGAGCGGATGATTTTCAGACGCCGGATATCATTTTCCGTATAGACGCGGTAACCGTTGCATTTCCTTTTTACCTGGAGAAGGCCGTTAAGCTCCCAATTGCGCAGGGTATCAATCGTTACCCCCAGACATTCCGCGGTTTCCTTTCGGGTGAGCGGACAGAAGCCGGAGGAAGGGGGAATCTCCTCCAGCAGATTCCGGGCGATGCGGACGGCCTCTTCCGCATGCTCCGTTTCCACGGCAGTCTGGCGCAGGTAGCTTTCCGTCAGCCGGACGGCTTCTGTAAAATCGCACTTCGCGGCTGTTTTGATGATATCCACCGCCTGCTTTCGCAAGCCGTTCTGAAGGACTTCAACCCGGAGGGCCAGCCGGGCGATACGGAACTGGCGGATATGGAGATCCGTAAAGATACGGTAACCGTTGGCTTTGCGTTCCGGCGGGGTGATGAGCTGCAGTTCTTCATATAACCGCACGGTATTGGGATGGATCCCGATTATTTGGGCAACCTGTGAGGTTGAGAAAGTTTGTTTCATTTTTTTATGTTACCTCCGTAAAATCAGATTATAGCATGGTTTTAAAGCCTGGTATATATTTCATTATTGACAAGCTTTCCATATAAGTATATATTGTGTATATGATGATATATACAATATATACTCCGGAGGTACCGTATTGAATATCACAATCAGCAATTCCAGCGGGAAGCCTATTTATGAACAGATAACTTCCCAGATAAAAAACGATATTATAACCGGTGAACTAAAGCCAGGGGACGCCCTGCCCAGTATGCGGCTGCTTGCAAAAGAACTGCGGATCAGCGTTATTACTACCAAACGTTCTTATAATGATTTGGAGCAGGAAGGCTTTATTGAGACTATCACAGGCAAAGGGAGCTTCGTGGCAGACCGGGATATCTCTATAATTAGAGAAGGGAGTTTGCGGATGGCGGAGGAATATCTTTCCAAAGCCGTGGAAATTGCCAGGGAAAATGGAATATCCCTGGAAGAATTGACGGAAGTTTTGAAGGTCCTGTATGAATAATGCCGCAGGCGCATTCCGTTTTTTCAGATTGCCCGCTTTGCCGGCAGAAAGGTATCAGATATGGAAATGGACAATGCACTGGTAATTGAGAATGTGACAAAAACCTATCCGGGTTTTGCTCTCAAGGATGTGTCTGTGACACTGCCCCGCGGGAGCATTATGGGATTTATCGGAGAGAACGGCGCCGGAAAGACGACTACAATCAAGCTGATCCTGAATATGCTTCACAGGGACAGCGGGCGTATCCTGGTCCTGGGAAAGGATAACCTGGAGGAAGAAAAAGCCGTTAAGGAACGTCTTGGGGTAGTGCTGGGAGACCTGAACCTGCCGGAAACCATGAACGGGCTTAAAATAAACTATATGATGTCAGGTATTTATCCCGGTTGGGACAAAGCGGCATATTTTAGCAATCTGGAACGGTTCGGTCTGCCAAAGGATCGGAAAATCAAGGAATATTCCCGTGGAATGAAAATGAAGCTATCTATTGCAATCGCCCTTTCCCATGGCGCCGAGCTTCTGATTTTGGATGAACCCACCAGCGGTTTGGATCCGATTATAAGGGATGAAATTCTGGATATTTTTATGGACTTTATCCAGGAGGAAACACGCAGCATTTTTGTTTCTACGCATATTGTGGAGGATTTGGAAAAAATTGCGGATTATATTACCTTCATCCATAAGGGAAGGATTCTTATTTCGGAGGAGAAGGATCATCTGCTGGAGCGTTTTGTGATTCTGAAAGGCCCCAGGGAGAGATTTGCGTTGTTTGCACCCTCGGAGCTCATCGGCTATAAGGAAAACCGTTTCGGGGCGGAGGCCATGACGGAAGCGGATACCTGGAGAAAAAAGAGGAAAAATGCGGAAGGCTTAACTGTCGAGCCGGTGCGGATTCAGGATATCATGCTTTATTATGTGAAGGGAGAACGGTTATGATTGGGTTGCTGAGAAAAGAATATTATCTTCTGGAAAACCAGATGAAGAGCTGGCTCATTGTCGCGGCCTTTCTGTTCATTTATGCCTGTATCATGAACGGCAACAGTTTTCTCTATATGCTTACCGCGCTGATTGGAATCATGAGTAGCATGACCGTATTCAGCCTGGATAATGCCTGCGGCTGGGATACCTATGCTAACAGCCTCCCTCTGACAAGAAAAGATATTGTAAAAGCCAGATATTTGTCTGTGTTCCTTATTGATGCGGGCGTTACTATTGGCTGCGGTGCACTCGTATTCCTGCGCTACCTGTTCATACAGGAGGGCAGCTTGGCGGATAGCATGCATTCCCTCTTTCAGATATTGTTGGTGACCGTCCTGATGCAGCTGTTGCTTCTTCCCGTAATCTATAAAGTGGGTGTGGAAAAAGCAAGAGTTGTCTATATGGCGGTGTTCCTGTGTCTGAGCATAGCTCTGATCGGTTTCAGCAGGTTGGAGGACAAAGGGGCCGTTCTGGACGGACTCCGGCTTACTTTGGAAAATATCGTTTCCATTGGAGAATGGGGCGTTCTCCTTTTAGATGCGGCGGGATGGTTTCTTTCCCTGAAGCTGTCCGTTCGGATTTACGAAAAGCACGAATTCTGATTCCCTAATCATCAGCCTTCCTGTCTGCTGCAGGTAAGTAAACCATCCTGGTTTTCGACGGTCAGGGTATAAATGCGCACGTTTGCGTCCCGTTTCAGGGTAAGGGAACCGGTGTCTGCGTCGATACGCCCTATGCGGGAGAGGAACACATGGCGTGTATTTGCCGCCTTCCAGCTGAGTGTGATTTCCTGGCCGGAAGCAGACGGCGTGAGGGAAAAGGACTCTATGGAAGCCGTGAGAGGTTCCAGAAAAATACTTTGGGATACCTGCCTGTTTCCACAGTATGCCGTCAGGGTATAAGCCGCCCTGGCGGTTATTGTTATCTGACAGCTCCCCGCTTTGTCCAGAGCAAGTCCGCCGGGCTGTAAAATCACTTTGTCTGCGCCGGTAACACACCATTCCAGGCGTACGGTGTCCCGAAAGCCGGTAACCACATCTTCTGCAGCCGGGGCAAAATGCCGGATGTTTAAAGGAACTCTTTTTTTGTAAAGGGTAAAGGTTCCTTCCTGAATTGACCCTTCCGCAACATTTACATATTTTATGCAGCAGGAGGTGGAAGTATCTTTCGGCAGAGAGGTACAGAGCCGATCCAAAAGGAATTCAATGCAGGAAGAAGGTTCCAGGGAAATGGTCCGGGAGGGATACAGGATTATGGTATTTAAGTCTTTTTTGCAGAAATACCAGTCATCCGGGCATGCAAAAAGTGTATTGGCAAAGGATTCTTCATCCGTCAGACAGCCGGGTGAGGTGCCCAGGTCAAAACGCAGATAAATGCAGGTCAGCCCTTCCATGACGCTTGCATTGTCATAGGAAGGCAGGTCGGTGTATTCTGTTTGTGCGTCATTTTTCAGAGTGACGGATTCCTCAAGAAAGGGATTGTGCAGTGCAATAACCATTTTATTCCGTATGGGGATATTTGCAGGCTCTCCGTTTTGGGTAAAGAGATAAGCGGGGGTCAGTTCCAGATACAAACCGGACATTTTCATTCTCCTATAGTCTGAAATCCAGGGCTTGCGGGGTTCCCGGATCAACAATAAGTTCCGCGGTGACATTTATTCCGGGGGCATATGGGTATTCCCATATGCCGTCCGGGAGACAGGATACGGTATAACAGGAGGTATCCCAGATTTTAACCACAGCCGTCCGGCCTTTAGGAAGCTTCCATCTGACGGCTATCACCTTGTGCGCTAAATAGCTGTGGATATACTTTATGAAAAGGATATTGGATCCCGGAAGCACGAGGCGTTTTTCTTCCTCTGATACCGGATCACCCGTACACCGGATCGCTATGGTCAGGGTATCCTCCTGCAGCGTGCGGCTGTCCGCTGCCTTTTCCTGCGTGTAGACTCCGTTTTCTGCCAGTTCATATCGGGCGGCATAATGGCATTCCCAGGACGCCCTGCGTCCTTCCAGTAAAAGGCTGATGACGGGGACCGGGGTGAAAACCTGTACTTCACGGTAAACGCTCTGTTGGCTGCCCGACGCATACAAAAAGAAACTGGTGCTTCCGGAGGGCATGGGAACCTGACAGGAGGAGGAGCTTTGAGTGCCTTCTGCAAAAATATCGTAGCCTCCGGGAAGAATATAACCGGCATTCACATTATTTACCTTCCATTCCAGGGTGATCGTCTCACCCGGACAGGCGCTTGCTGGGGATGCCCTGAAATAGCAGATTTCTGTGGAAGCCAGGCTTTTGTAAAAATAATAGGTGAATTTCCCGTCCATTCCTTTCCCGAAACCGCTTACTTCCACGATGACGGTGCAAATCCCTTCCGACGCGGTGGTGACGATACCGCTCCATTCTAAAGTAAGGGCCGTGAGATCCCGCAGCGCCGCGGCCTCATCGGTATAGGTCAGGGTGTGGGAAAGCAGGTTTCCATTCCGGCTGATGCCCCGGTAATCAAAGCAGGGGCAGGACATCTTTCCGTATTCCGTATCGGCGGATGCAAACATATGGCTGGAGGCTTCGCCTGCGGAAGCGGTAATTTTGAGTTTGGGCCTGGCATCCTCTGCCGGTTCGGGGGCCTGAAAGGAATAATATAAGGTGTTGTCTGTATAGAGAGAAACTTTCCCTTCCGGATCATTTACCGTAAGGTGCGTATCAAAAAAGGCGCCGCCGAAATCTTGGTTAGGTACGATCATTCCTTTTCCTCCTTATTTTTTTGTATCTGCATATACCCCTCCAAAGCCTTCACCGGGTAGGGGACAGAGAAGGCCTGCCCGTCCGTCTGCCCAAGTTCGGTGATTTTCCAGGCGGGGGCGGGGGAAGCATCGGCAAAGATTCCGCCCGGGAATTCTTTCCCGGCCTGTAAGAAGAAGTATTTTCTGTCGTTCTGATAGGCAGCAGGGATGGAAAGCGGAGCTTCGCTGCTCAATAGGGGGCCTGCATAATATGTGGTGCGTATCGTGTCGAGTGCGGTATCCACCAGATCCGGAGGTAAAGAGAAAGAACTGACCGGTAAAATGGCGGGTTTTATGGTCAGACGGCTATATGGTTCCATAAGAACGCACAGCTCATCTGCGGGAAGGCTGGGGTCAAGGGCCGAGGGAACCCGGTTATCCTCCCGTAAATAGGAGGTCTGTGTCCCGCTGCCCGGATAAATATACAGGTGGTCAAAGTCCCCGTTCAGATAGAATCCGGCCAGCCCATCACGGTAGTCCTGTGGTTCCCCGATTTGCAGGGGAAATACAGCATTTGTGACATTGACGGACTGGGTCGGGTCGGGAACGGAACCGGGCAGGTGACGGTAGGTTTCAGGTTCTCCTGCCTGTTCCAGTTTCAGGCGCAGCCTGCACAGCACCAGCGGATGGCCGATGAACTCAACATCTGCGGGTCCATGAGGGACAGGGATGTTCTGACTGCCCAGTTGGTTAATATAGGATAGAAGGGCAATGAGATTTTCCTTTGGCCCGAATTGCAGGGAATGTAACAGGCTGTACATCTGGGAGTTAATATCCTCCGGGATACTGTGGGATATCTCAGCTCCGGGCGGGCTTTTGAAGGCTATGCCGGTGCCGGTCCGGGTGAGAACAAGGCTTCCTATGGGCAGACCTCCTGCAGTATAGGCCATAAGGCTGTTATCCAGCCCGTTCGGCAGCAGAAAGCCGCACAAAGGAGAGGCCGTGGGTACGAAGGAGGCTTCCGCCCCGTCGATAGAGCCCCCGGCTGTTGCACAAATCCACGCGGCATCCAGCCTTGTGTATTGCCCCAGCCGGGGCTGGAGCATGGCTTCATGCGGTTTTGCCGGAGCACTTGACGAACGCATTTCTTCACTGCAATAAAGATCCGGTGACATAATATCCTGGAATCTGCCCAGCCTGTCCAGGATCCGTATTTGGCTGAAAGCCAGGAAACCCGCCCGTATGGGGGAAAAGAGCTGGTCATATACGGCAGCGGTTCCAAATACATCGCAGGACAGTTGTCCGAGAAGCTCCAGGGAAGCCTTTACCAGTTTGTCGGTGGAAAACTGGGGCAGCAGCTTTTTTTGATCCCGCATGAGCAGCGTATCATTGAAACCGCTCAGAGATTGGGATAACAGGGTTCTGGTGCGGGGATCGTTCGGGAAAAGGACACGATCCTTCAGGTAGCCCTGTATGCTGTTTTCCAGCTGTCTTGCCGCGTTGTCGGAGAGCAGCAGCCTGCCGGAAACCGCATGCCGGTTTTTGGGATCCAGAATCGAACGTTCCCCGCAGTAGTCATACCGCCCATCCTCCAGGCTCCAGTTTTTCAGATCAGGATGCGCCTGCAAAAGCGCCGTATCGGGATAGTAGAAGCACTGCCATTCCAGATACAGAGGGTACCATTGGGGTTTGTAAACCGTGACCGCCCTGTTCTCAGGCAGTTTTCTGTCAAAGGTGATGGAAGGCAGCTGAAGGAACTGCTGCTGCACCTGCTTAAGCCGGGCGGCGAGTTCTTCTGTCCGGGTGGGATCCGGCGGAAAAAAGCCTGCCTTTCCCAGGGCTTTTTCGGCTATCAGGGAGGCAAAACCGGTGGATAATAAGGCGGCTTCCCCAATCAGCGGGGAAAGTTCTGCCGGCAGGCCGCGGGGGGCCTCTGTGTTTTCCAACAATTCCTCCGCATACACGGTTACTTCCGAAGCGCATAACCCGGTGAAACGGACGGCGCCGTTTGTTTCGCCACTACGGCGGCAGGCTGTGAGATTACCGGTCACTTTTCCCTCCGTGTCGGCCAGCTGTCTGATTAAAAGCACCGGATCGGCGGGCTGGTAAAAGGGAGGGGCAGGTTCTGTTTTCAGCTCGTACCCCGGACCGGGATCCAAACTCTTTATATCCATATCGATTTGCGCGGCTGTGTCCGATAAGGCTTTTTGTTCTTTTTGTATTTCCCGGACGGATTCCTGCAGGGAGGCATACAGGATATCCGGATCCCCCTGACCGGTAAACAGAAGCTGCCAGGTCTCATAAGCGGCGCGGTGCCTTTGTTTATGCCGCATTTGGTCCGCATAAAGCTGTCTTTGCCTGGAACGAAGATCGGCGATTTTTTTCATCACCGCTTCGGAAGGCGGTTGTTTATGATCGGCTCCCTGTACGGGAGAGAGACATAGGAGATCGGGGGGCTGGAGGGTGGAGAAGCCGGAGGCGTGCAGTTCCTTTTCCACTTCCGCCGTTCCCTGCTGACCCAGAAGATCCGGGCAGAGGTTTCTCAGAAAACATTGGAACAGGCGGGGGGATATGCCGCTGTCCGCCCCCGCCAGGGCGGCTGCCGCCTCATCGGAAGTATTCCCTATAGCCAGATCCGGGATATCCTCCACTTCGCCGGGCTGCGGATTGTCCGGAACACCGGTGGGGTAAGGAAAGCCGGCCCCCTTCCATTCGATGCCGCATAACAGGCCGTGGCAGAGGCTCGTGCGGGGCAGTCCGGTCCCTTTTACATCCATGAGAAGCTGTTCTTTCAGCTGCTCTGTGTCTGTAAGAAGGGAAAGCGGCTCAGGGCCTGCCGCATCCTGATACCAGCCGCACACCAGGTAACTCACACAGGCCTGCTTGATTCCATCCCCCGCGAGATCGTCATAAAAACCGAATACATTACGGCAATGGGGATAATAGGCGGAAAAAAAAGGATTGACTGGGGAAACGGCAGTGAGGGCGATGCGTTCCACATCCTGCGGGACGGACGGCGCCCGGGAAAGGGCATAGCTTCTGCCCAGATACCGGTAAGGCCTTTCCGGTGTCCGGGGCCAAGGCCAGGAACTGCTTCCCGAATTATAATAGCCTGCCCCGCGTTTCTTTTGCAGAGCGTCGCTTTCCAGGAGAAAAAGCTTCTGCTTCAGCCTGCTATCCCCTTCCTCCAGCCACATCCGGACCACAGCCCAGCGGTTGGGGACTAAAGGATAGGATAGCGAAGCCGGCGCGCCGTCCTTCCCTTCTTCCTGTATCCCGCGGGTAAAGCCCTCCGGAAGGCTGAAGGAGAGGTGCACTCCCGGCTCCGGCGTATTTCCGGGAACGAACAGGCCGTTGTCGATGGGAATATCGGGATCGTCCAGATCCGTGAAAGATAACTGAAAGCCCGCATATATTTTTTTGGCGGGGGCACGCCCGCAAAGACATGCCCGCACGGTAATGGGGATGAGTAAGGTTTGTTCCTCCTGCATATTAACAACTCCTGCTGTCAAAGCTGAAAGACAGAGCCAGCATCAAGCCGGTACGGTGATGGTAAACGATCCCTGTCCCCTTCCACATGACAGCTGAAAAACCGGAGGCCATACTGCCGGTCAGCGCATCCATGTGGAATTCCATCCGGTTAGCGCTCATAAGCATTTGATAATCCGGCGATTTTGGCCCATCCTTCGTAAGACAGGTAAGATCGACGGAATCCTCATAAAAGCGCAGCAGAGTGAATTCTTCCTTCAGCTTTACCTGTACCAGAATCCTGGCCTGCGGTGCCGGGCTTTTGGCGGATTCCAGACGGCAGCAGGACTGCGTATGTTCCAGCCGTATGCTTTCCAGACATTCCGTGAGGCCAAACAGGTGAAGTTCTTCGGTCCGGTTGTCCACAATAATGGGAGCGGGGGACTTAAGGACGTCATCCTGCCCTTTTCCGGCAGATGCCGGTTCGGGAGGATCTGGCAATATACATACGTGTGCATTTACGGTGAGAGTTACCCCTTTTAGGTTGTACAGCCTGTAATCGAAGCTTACTTCTGTTTCCCCTCTGCCGTTTTCCAGGATAACATCCTTCATGAGGATGGGATTTTTCTCTCTTTGTTTTGACAGGGTCAGGTTCAGACGATATGTTTTATCCGTTTCACAGGCGATAATTGTTTCAGCCCGGACAACCAGGTTTTGCTTGTCATCCAACCGGTATTGCAGAGTAATTGCCATGTTTATTCCTCCTTCCAAAGGTGCTGCAGATTATAAAGAATCTCTGTATAGGAAAAAAAGTTATGATACTGTTCTTCTGTGGTTACCTTTGCTGTATCAGCTCCGGTAATCTTCCTGAAAACATCCTCCGCGGTATAACGGAAATCCATACACGACTGTCCGCTTTGCCATATTTTACAAAGAGATTCAAATTCATTGGCAGGAGATAAGAAATTCTTGTGGATCCGTGTAAACTGCGGACTTGTCTGCCAGGATGGATCGGCGGGCAGCCCCCGGCAGTTTCTTAAAAAATCGTTAACCAGGGAAAGATCACAGGCATAGGCCCAGGCGTTGGGCTGGGCGTAATTATCCCACAGATCATAGAGCGACTGGTTCCCGAGGGCATCTGTAATGATGGGATACTGATAGGACAGGTTCAAAAAGGGTTCGTTTACCGTCCACCCTATTTTTTCCAGGCCCGCAGGATAGACGGCTGACTCGTCATAAGCCGCGTCATCATCGAATATGTCCTGATAGGGCGGATAATCCTTATCCGCATTTTTGCCTTCCGGTGTAAAAACACCTTCCCGGTAAGCCATATTGATCCATGAACGGCGGGCACCGAAATTCTGATGCAGGATGGTATCGGTGAGGATATGCAGATAGATACCCAATTTCATCAGGAGTTCTTCCGGCAGCCCGGACAGATCCTTCTTATAAAGAGCGACGTCCTCCGAAAGATTTTTGAGAAGCCCTTCTAACCGGGCAGGACAGGGGATTACCCGATCCGCCAGTTCCTTTTCCGCTCCTTCCGCTTTTTCGGGGATTTCTTCTCCCGGAAAGAAGTGGAAAGGACGCAGGAGTTCTTCACAGACATGGAAAACGCTGCTGCCGCTTTCTGCGGGATACCATGGCTTTGGTTTGTCCAGTTCCTCCGTGTCATACCATTTGGCCATAGCGGTGGGAATGACGGGTACCTCAAACTGGTTTTCTGCCAGGCGGAAAAAGGATGAGGTATTCACCCATTCCGGGATCCAGTCCAGCAGCAGGCTTGCCGTTGTGGCATTGTCCGCCATAAACTGGCAGTATTCGGCAATGGACTGAGCTTGTTCCATGGGGAAGTTATTATAAAGCAGCAAATACTTGATCGCAAAATAATGCATGGCATAGCTCTCCGGCTTGTCCGAGGGCCGGAAGACGGGTTCTGCAACCTTTTTGGGAGGAAAGCAGGCTCCCAATACCGAAAGCTGCTCCAGCATGGCTGTGGCTTCCGGTGAAAGGCGTCGCATTTCCATGGAAGCCCTGCCCGGGAAGTAATGGCCCTGCATGGCCTGATCCCCGATGAGCAGCCCGTTTCCGATGAGCCACGTCTCTTCGTCAAACCAGAAATTATAAACCATATCCTCATAGGGAACGGCGGTGATGCTGAGGATCTCTTCCGGAACCGGACGGCCTTCCCCGGTACTCCATGCATAAATCCGCTCTCCGCTCCGCGCGTCACAGGCCGGAACCGGACGGAAGGAACCGTTATCCCCTTCCAGGCACAGGGTATGGGTGTCGGAGACCCACAGGGTATTTTGATATGTTTTTATGCAGAGAAGTGTGTTTTCCATACCGGTGATGATATCCCGCACCGGCATGGACCTGCCGTCAGGAGTGAGAAGCACGTCGCCGATTTTCACATCCTGTGCCGCAAGCAGGCCCATAGGTGTAAGGAGGAGGGTATCCCGGGCAACACATCCCCACTGGTAAAACAGCCGCTCCACCTTCACCTGCGCAGGATCCGTACTCTGGTACTCATATTGGGCTATGATACTGACATAACCGTCTTTGTATGTGCTCCCTGATGGATGCTTTATGTTCAGGAGAAAATTGCCGTACAGTTCGGCTTCTGTGGTACGGTCCATCACGGAAGCGGAAGTCAGGTCGGAATTCCAGTCTTCGGGGAAGGTAATCTTCAGCTTGTTCGGCTGCTCTGTTATAATGTCGTCGGACTCTGTTTTGTTGTATTCCAATATCTCCACATTTTTGTCGGAGATCTGTGACCAGGGCTGGATCATGCGGGCACAGCCGGGCATTTCTTTTTCATCGTTCAGGATACGGTAAAGACTGATTCTGGGCTGGTATTTTTCATAAAAATAACCGGTCTTTGCCATCTTATAAAAATAAGCCTGGTTTTTCAGGGATATGGTTATGGTAAATGGCAGATAAACCGGCATCTCCTGAATCTCGGGGTCCAGCTGCGTTTCCTTATGATAATCCGGATCCGACATCTGGGATTTCCGGTCATAGCTGATGCAGACCATATCGGGGTGATAGGTCCGATTCGGATGCTTGATTACCGGATCGCTCAGCTCCACCGTGCACACATCCTCCTGGAAGGACTGGATGATCGCTGTGGAAGAGCAGACCTTCCCGCGCAGATAGGGTTTACCGTCACCGGATTGATCCACCGTGGAGTATATGCTGTCAATACGGATAAGACGTTCGGTCAGGCCTGCGGTAAGGCTCTCACAGGATACCGGGGAAACAAAGCGGTTGGTTTCCCCGGATACGGTCTGGTCGATTTGCTTTATAATGTCTTTTGTCCTGGCATCCCGGAAGTAATGGCACACATTGAGCTGCGGAATCAGGCTGGCGCTGCATAAGGATAATTCTGTTTTCGCCGAAAGCCGGAAGGTCAGTCCATTGGTTTCGCCCCGCAGGTTAGGGGCTACCTTTAGATCATGGACCAGATAACCGTCCGTAAGATTCAAATCGTTCCTTGGTTCGGCACGCAGGACACCGTTTCTTTGCGTACGAAGGCTGGAAAGCATTTCCGGCGCGGTACGTTTCAGACGTTCTTCACCGCCCAGGTGCTCCAGGAAAAAGGCGTAGTGTGCTTCCCGGGTAAAATCAAGCTCCAGGATTCCCCCCGCTTCCCTGGCTTCTTCGATCACATTGTCCAGTAAAGTATATGATTTCATAGATACCTCCTCTCTGAGATACTTAATGTAAACGTATCACAAAAGAAATTGTCAGACAATATAAAATATATACAAAATATATTCTGTAAATTTGTATGTTAATTTACTAATTATTGGTTGACTTATAGATCGGGAAAACGGTATGATTAACATATATGGGCGCACTAGTTATCTGTTTTTTGCAAGAAAATTATAGAAACCGTTACACATTTTGAAAAGGAGGATGAATATGGAGAATGAACTGGCAACAAAGGTTGGAGGGGAAAATGATCTGACTTTCAACGTGCAGGCATCCCTGGATTTCACACTGATCGGCACCAAACTGAAAATGGCATTTTCCAAAATCGGGAAAGAAAATGCCTTTGTGATTCTTCCGGGCGAACTGCAGTCCGCAGAGGGAATGACTATAAAAGAGATGGTAGAAGCGATTAACCAGTTCGGCAAAGATTATGACCCTTCCATGACCTCAGATCTGACACAGGATAAGGTAGAAGGGGCGGTGACAGATGTAAGCAGCGCGGCCGCCAAAAAGACGGGGAACGAAGCGGATATCCGGGCAGTGGAAAACGGCCTGGATTTCAATAAAATCAAAATCCGGCTGAATCAGGCGTTTTTACTGCTCATGACAGGGCACCAGCTGGAGTATGCGCTGGAAATCGATGTTATGCTGGACGGTGTATTTCCCAGCCAGGCTTTTATCGATGTGGAAAGGCTTTCCCTCATGGTGTGGAATACCAGGCGTGCCAAAATACTGAGTACAATGAATATCGTGGATGTGGAAAAGATGCTGGAGGATACTGAGTGAGAGAACTGCCCGACGGCCGGCCTTCCAATGGAGGGTCCAGCCCTCTTACCAACCACATACGGCTGGAAGCGGATGCATCGATAGGAAAACTGCATTTCCTGGTTTCTTATACTGCCGGGAAAGAATGCAAGGAGCTTGCCGGGGCCTGGATCCGAAAAAGCGGGGAGGACTGCGGCCTGGCTCTGCTTTCGGAGGAGCTTGCCGGCACGCCCCTTTCCTTTCAGGTACCGGAAATCATCACGGAGTATGGCCTTTTCCTGAAAGAACTGCGATTTGCTTACGCCTTTGAGGCGGAGGAATTTTCCCTGCGTCTGGCGACCACGGAATATGGCGCTCTTTCCATCCGCACGGGAAAAGCCGGCGGCCTTCGGGAATTTGTTTTTACGCTGGAGCTTGGGATGAAGCTGTCCCTTTCCGCCATGCCTCTGCTAGGGGATTGCATCGGCGACGAGTGGACGGTTGAACTGGATTGGCTGTCCCTTAAGCTGGGCGGCAGCCAAAGGGCGGCTCTTTCCGCCTGCCTTGCCGTGGCCTTCGGAAACACCCGGCTGCCCCTTACCCTGGGAGAAGAGAATGGCGGAGTGGAAGAGACTCGCGTGGGCACAGGGGTGACGGAGCATGGGGAGCAGACGGAGGCCGGTGATATAAAATGGGTGGATATAAAAAAGAATCTGGGGCCGGTCCGGCTGTCCCGCCTGGGTTTTGTACTGGGAGAAGGCAGTATCACAGTCTATGTGGACGCGGGACTCTCTTTGTCTGTCCTGCTGTTTGAAGTGCTGGGGCTTTATGTCACGGTTCCCATGAAAAAGGGGAAAGCGGCGGCATTCGGAATGCAGGGACTGACGGTGAGCATACGCAAGGATCCCCTGATCCTTTCCGGGGGCCTGTACATTACCAGGGAACAGGGGGTGGAGCTTTATACAGGGGAACTGTCCGTGCGTGTAAAGAATTTTCAGCTCATGGTTTTGGGATCTTACGGGAAGCTGCCCGGCGGAGAGGCTTCTTTTTTTGCCTGGCTGATGCTGTGTTACCCCCTGGGAGGGCCTCCGGTTTTCTATATAACGGGGATAGCAGGAGGCTTTGGTTATAACCGGACGCTGCTGCTGCCATCCGGGGCGGAAGCGGTCAAAAGCTTTCCTTTTGTGGAGGCGGTCATGGGAGGAGGGCAGCTGACGGAAGAGATGACGCCTGCACAGGTGCTGAAAGCAATGAATACCTATATAGTACCCTGTAAAGGCCAGTTTTTCGCCGCTGCAGGCATCCGTTTTACCTCCTTCGGGCTGCTGGACAGTTTTCTGCTTTTAAACGTGGTATGGGGGAACCGGCTGAAGCTTGCGCTTATGGGGGTATCCACCCTGTCCCTTCCCCCGGGAAACCCGAAGCCCTTTGTTTACGCGGAGCTTTCCCTGCTCGCAGTGGTATCTCCTTCGGAAGGCGTGGTTAGCATCCTGGGAGCTTTAAGCAGCCAGTCTTTTCTTTTGGATCGAAACTGCAGGCTGCAGGGAGGCTTTGCTTTTGCCGCCTGGTTTGGGGAGAACGAACACAGCGGTGATTTTGTCCTGACAATGGGCGGTTATAAAGAAGGGTTTGTCGTAGCCCATTACCCCAAAGTGGATCGGATTGGGATACATTGGAACATAGACAAGGATCTGGTGTTAAGCGCTTCTTTTTATTTTGCGCTGACACCCAGCTGTGTCATGCTCGGCGGCAATGCCTCCATTACCTACGAGCGGGGCCGGCTGCGGGCCTGGTTCCGGGCAGGTCTGGAATTTTACATGAAGTGGAAGCCCTTTGCCTATGAATTTTATGTGGGAATCAGCCTGGGAGCCAGCTTCCGCTGGGATTTCTTTCCTTTTTACAGGACCTTTACCCTGGAAGTGGGAGCGAGCCTTACTTGTTATGGGCCGCCTTTCGGAGGAAAGCTGCATATATCCTGGTTTATTATATCCTTCACCATTTCTTTCGGCTCAGAGAAGCCCGAAGAGAAAGCGCTTGCCTGGGGGGAGTTTGCGGAGGCCTTTCTGACAGGGCAGGACGCCAACGGCGGAAAGAAGATTCTATCGGTACAGGCCGCGGGAAGCAGTGCGGGAAAGGGAGAGGACGGGCTTTCCTGGTACAGCACGGACCGGCTTGTCCTGGAAGTAAAAAGCCTGCTGCCCTCCACCGCCATAAGCGTACAGGGAAAAGAAAAAGAGCTTGCCCCGGAGCCTGTAAACAGGGAACCTATAGGGGTGGTGCCCATGAAGCTGGAAACGTTTGCAAGTACCCTGAAGGCAGTCGTCACGGATAAGACCGGACAGGCACAGGATGTAAGGGCGGAGTGGATTTACGGAAATGTACCGAAAGCGCTGTGGGATACACACAAACCGGATCCCTACGGAACGGAAGGGCTGAAAAAAAACCAGCTTTTAGGGATCAGGCTGAAAGCCCCTGAACCGATACCTGAGAACAGGCTCCCCCAAAAGGGCTATTATTCCATGAAGGTACTGTGCGAAAATGAAAAGCTTGGCCCCCTCTGTTTTGTATGGCCCCAAACGGATCCCATACAACCGAAGGAATACCCGGGGGATGTTCTGGAACAGATTGAAAAATCAATTGTGGGGAATGTAAAAAGAAGCAGTGTTCTGAATTGTCTGGCGGAAAACTATAGCACCGCAGCAGCGGCCGATATGGTGGGCTGGGGCAGCAACCTGGAAGAAATCCTTCTGGGTGAGCCGGTCCTTTCGCCTATGGGAATGGGAGAGTAAGATGGAACAGGAAAGAATCGGTTTGGCATCCCAATTGAAACCCGGACTTACCGCAGGAGTCTATACCCTGGAGGCAAGACAGGAGAGCACGATACCTGGAAGCACGGTTGAACCGGCGTTTTTTTCCTTCCGCTGCGGAGCGGATCCCTTATGTATGCCGCAAAGTGATGTTTATTCCGTCTACCCTCCCAGGGATGCCTTCGGTAACTTTGAGAGAGTGCTTCCAAACCTTGTATTTACAAACAAGACGCTGCCCTGGGAACGGGACGTGGCAAAAGCGGAGAAATTGCCCTGGCTCGCTTTGCTTTTATTTGATGAAACAGAGGATGCTGCGGTGAGATCCCTTCCAGCAAAGGAAGCGTTTACGCCGGAGACAGGCAGGTACTGCCCTGTGGTATATGATTCCTCCATGGCGGCAGACTGCATGGTACTGGATGTGGCGGCAGGGCTGTTTGCGGGTGTCTGTCCGGACGCAGGGGATCTTTCTCTGTGTGCCCATGCCCGCTGTGTATGCAGGGATAATAAGGTGACGGAAGAAAATCCGCCTGAGGAATGGCTTTCCGTATTGCTGTCCACCAGATATCCGGCAGCGGTTCCAGGCGGAAAAGGGATTAAAAACAGCTGCTATGTGGTATCCGTGGAGCAGTTCGGGGAATTTTTGACGGACCCTTCCCTGCGGGCGGAAATCGCAGGGGAGCAGATGTATACAACCGTCAGGGTGCCGTTATTGTACAGCTGGAGTTTTTATTGTGCAACCGAAGAATTTGACTTTAAAACAGTCTTTGAAGGCCTGGATACAAGTGCATTCCAGCTGCCCGAGATAAGGAAGAACAGCCTGCCGGAGGAACTGCGTAATCTTTTGAAGATGGGCTATGCGCCTGTAGACCATCAGCTGCGGGATGCAAGCTCCACAGTCTCTTTTTACCGCGGCCCTTTTGCGGCGTACCGGGAAAGAGACAGCGGCATGAAGCCCAAGATGAACGGGGACGCCTGGCTGCATTACGATCCGGATATGGGGATGTTTGACATCAGCTATAGCGCCGCTTATTGTCTGGGCCGGCAGCTGGCCTTGCAGAATGGAAGCTACTCTGCGGCCCTTCATACCTGGCGCAGCACGGATAAGGCACTTGCAGCAGGAATCCGCCAGCGGTACAGGCTGGCCTGCGGTCTGGGGGCCGAACGGGATATCCGCAGCAGATGCCTTGCTCTCATGGAACAAGAGAGGGAAGGCGCCGGTGAAGGCAGGGATCCGGCCGGTATTGAGGGGACCGGACAGTTTGCCGCCGTGCTGGAGGCGTATATCAAAGAGATGCTGGCTCAGGCCGCAAATGGGCTGGTGTCGGCCTGTTTGCTGCCGGAAGAAAGGAAGTTATAAAGATGGAGCAAAGCTGGCTTGCAGGAGAGAAGGATCAAACTAATCTCTTCGATTATTTTAACTGGACAGGTGTGCCGGAGGTACCGGAGGAAATCCTCCGTTCCCTGGCACAGTGGGCACTGCTCTACGATGTACCCTTTCCCTATATGACGGTGAGAGAAGAGATGCTTCCGCCGGAAAGCCTCCGTTTTTTCTTTCTGGATAAAAGCTATATCGCAGCGCTGCTGGACGGAGCCATGAGTCCCGGACGCAGCTTTGCGATCGATTACCAGCATGACGCGAAGGTGATTGAAACGGTAATGGAAAGGGCATTCTGTGAAAGTACCCGTATCAGGCCAAGGCTGCAGAAAAAGGAAGCAAAAGCCCCTGAGGACGGAAGCAATGCCATGTCGGGAGTGGTGACCGGTTTCCTTCTGCGCTCCGTTATGGTGAGCGGCTGGCGGGGGCTGGAATTTCAGGCTTTTGCGGAAGGAAACGACAGGGATCCTCTGCGTGCGCTGCGGCTGGAAACCCTGGGCGCACAAGTGCTGCTTGGACTATATATGGGTGAAATAAAAAGACTGGTAATCGCGCAGCCTCCGGAGGGAATGCATTTCGGGTTTTCCTGTAAAAAAGGAAAGAGTGCGGACACGGATGGGCGGGGGGCCATATTTGAAAAACGTGTCCGCAGCTTAACGGATGGAAGGCTGCTGGAGGGGGAAGGCGCACTCGCCGATGTAGTTCTGAAGGACGGCGGATACCGGGTGGTAAACCTTTCCGCGACCATGGCTAATATTCAGGGTGCATTGGGAGAGGGAACGGTTAACTCGGCTCTCACAGCATTGGAAATGATACAAAACCCATATACAGGGGAAGTGGTAAGAAACCGGTAAGCTTCCCTGTATTCTGTATGGCTCCCGGTTTCCTGGTTAATAAAAATAATTGAAAAAAAAACAAAATTCCAGGTTCCTATCCTTTTTGCATACTTTCTGTAAAAATCCAGATAATAACAGCAGACCATACAGAAAGGAATGCACAAAAATGAATAAAAACCAAAGTACGGCACAGGAATCCCCGATCTTGGGAAAGCAGAGCGTAAACCTGAAAAAGCCGGTATACATCATAGACAGCGCCTCCATTGTGGGGAAAAAAGAAGGAGAAGGCCCGCTGGGAGAGCTGTTTGACCTGGTGGGAGAGGACGATATGTTCGGCAGCCAGTCCTGGGAGGAGGCGGAAAGCACCCTGCAGAAGGAGGCCCTGGGTACGGCGCTGAGAAAAGCCGGCTGGAAGCAGGAGGATGTGCGTTTCCTCTTTGCAGGCGATCTCCTGGGGCAGGAAATCGCCACCAGCTTCGGGCTGATGGACTTTGAACTTCCGCTGTTCGGCCTGTATGGAGCGTGTTCCACCTGCGGACTTTCCATCACCCTGGCCTCCCTTGTCATCAGCGGCGGTTTTGCCGAAAAAGCAGCCTGTGTTACCAGCAGCCATTTCGCCAGCGCCGAAAAAGAATTCCGTTTTCCCCTGGGCTACGGCAACCAGCGCCCCTTATCCGCCACCTGGACGGTGACCGGAAGCGGTGCCTTTGTACTTGCTGCGGACAAAGGCGGGAAAGCCAGGGCAAAAATTACCGGGCTGACCCCGGGAAAAATTGTGGATTACGGCCTGAAGGACAGCATGAACATGGGGGCCTGCATGGCTCCGGCAGCGGCATCCACGATTGAACAGCACCTGAAGGATTTCGGCAGAAAGCCGGATTATTATGATAAGATCATAACAGGGGATTTGGGAACGGTGGGACAGACCGTACTCATTGACCTGCTTACTAAAAAAGGAATTGACATCTCCGGCCAGCATATGGACTGCGGTATAGAAATTTTTGACGCCAAGGAGCAGGATACCCATGCAGGAGGTTCCGGCTGCGGCTGTTCCGCGGTAACCCTTTCCGCTTATATCCTTAAAATGCTGGAAGAAGGGGTATGGAAACATGTGCTCTTTGCTCCCACCGGAGCGCTCTTAAGCAAGACCAGCTTCAACGAAGGGCAGAATGTACCGGGCATAGCTCATGCGGTAGTGCTGGAAAGCCCGGAGTAAAGTAAATTTAATCCGCCAATCGTAACCGTACCGCCGCCCCGGGGAAAAGCAGGGGAGGGGCATGCCGCAGGGCACACAGGGCCGGCTGGATGCCGCTGCAAAAACGTATCATGTCAATAACGTATCATTGCCAAGCGCCGGCCGAAAAGGTATAATAACGGTTATGGAATCGTATCCTGGGAATACCAGGTGTGATAAAAATGCCGGCAGACAGAAGGTCCTGTCGGCACAAGACAGGAAAGCAGGCGGAAAAATGCGTACTATGGAATTCAAAATGGAGCGCCCGGGGCTTCTGAAGGAGGGCGATCATGTGACGGTCACGGAGGGTGTCCTTCCCAGCAACTATTATTACACCATCGATCCTTCCCTTGCCATGTCCGGCAACTATCCTTTCCGGGAAAAGCTGTCGGCCAGAGAAGGGGATGTGACGGCAGTCATTGAAAATGAAAGAGGTTTTTATGTGACGGTGGCTTTTGACGAATGAGTCCTCACAGGAAAGACAACGGGCTGCGGAGATTACGCCGGTAATTTCCCCAGCCCGTTTTGCGCATCCGGGGCGTTATAACCGGCATATTTCACCTTGCCCGCCGGGAAAAATAATGGTATTATGAAAACCGTGGCAACTGTGACGGGACTGTGCAGTTACGAGTTGTATAATTAGAAACAGAGGTAATGGAGGATTTATTATGTTCAAAAAAATAGCAACAGACAAGGCGCCTGCAGCAATCGGACCTTACTCCCAGGCTATTGCAGCCGGTGATTTTTTATTTGCTTCCGGGCAGATACCCATTAATCCGGAGAACGGGAACATTGAGGCGGAAGGGATTGAAGCCCAGGCGGAGCAGGTTATGAAAAATATCGGGGCAATTCTGGAAGCTGCCGGCACCGGCTATGCCAATGTGGTGAAAACAAGCTGTTTCCTTGCCGATATGGCGGATTTTGCGGCGTTCAATGCCGTTTATGAAAAATATTTTACCGAAAAACCCGCAAGAAGCTGTGTGGCGGTAAAGCAGCTGCCCAAAAGCGTTCTCTGTGAAGTCGAAGTGATCGCTTATCTGGGATAACCGTATGGGCACGAAAGATAATATTGTATTAATCGGTATGCCGGGCGCGGGAAAAAGCACGGTCGGCGTGGTTCTGGCGAAGGTTCTGGGCTGCCGGTTCCTGGATTCGGATCTGGTTATCCAGGAGGAGACGGGACGGCTTCTTCACGAAATCATTTCCGGCGACGGGCTTGCGGGCTTTTTGGAGATTGAAAACGATGTGAACAGCCGGATAGAAGCACAGAACAGTATCATTGCCACCGGAGGAAGCGTGGTTTACGGAGAACAGGCCATGCGTCATCTGAAGGAAATCGGAACAGTGGTTTATCTGGAGCTTTCCTGTGAAGAGATAGAAACCAGGCTGGGTGACCTGCGAAAAAGGGGCGTGGCCCTGAAGGACGGACAGACTCTGGAAGAGCTGTATGCGGAGAGAGTCCCTCTGTATGAAAAATATGCGGATGTCACTGTCCGCTGTACAGGAAAACGGATCCGCCGGATTATAGCGGAGCTGACCGACCTTTTTTTGCCCGATAAGGAATAGAAAGTTGGGATATTTATGAAACAGAACAGTCAGAACAACGCAGGCGGGCAATACCGCAGCAGCCTGCTTCTTTTTCTTGCCGCATCCATCTGGGGTGTGGCTTTTGTGGCCCAGAGCGTGGGAATGGATTATATGGGGCCTTTTACCTTTAATGGGGCCAGGAGCCTTATCGGCGGAATCGTCCTTCTTCCGTTAATTGCCGTCCGGGAAAGAAGCAGGAAAAAGAACGGCGGAGAAGCCGAAACGCCGGAAAAAAAGAAGGCCCGCCGTAAAGTAACCCTGCTGGGAGGCTGCTGCTGTGGTCTGGCCATCTGCACCGCCAGCATGTTCCAGCAGTATGGGATCCAATATACCACCGTTGGCAAGGCGGGGTTCATAACCACCCTTTATATTATTATCGTCCCTATTATGGGGCTGTTTTTCGGGAAAAAGGTGAGAAGGATTGTCTGGGCCGGAGCGGCCCTGGCGGCGGCAGGGATGTATCTGCTGTGCGTCAATGAGACGTTAAGCCTGAACAAGGGAGATCTGCTGGTATTTTTGTGCGCCGTGATCTTTTCCGTACATATCCTGGTAATTGATTATTTTTCCCCCAAAGCGGACGGCGTGAAGCTGTCCTGCATCCAGTTTTTTGTGGCGGGGATCCTCTGTACCATCGGGGCGTTCCTGCTGGAAACCCCTTCCTGGGATGCGCTGGTAAGCGGAGCCGTCCCGGTGCTTTATGCCGGTGTCATGTCCTGCGGCGTTGCGTATACCCTCCAGATAATCGGGCAGAGAAATCTGGATCCTACGGTAGCCTCCCTGATATTGAGCCTGGAATCGGTGGTTTCCGTCCTTGCGGGCTGGGTGATTCTGGATCAGACCATGAACGGCAAGGAAATTTTCGGCTGCGTACTCGTATTTGCCGCCGTAATCCTGGTGCAGCTTCCGGGCAAGAAACCGCAGCCTGTGGCGGAACCGGAAATCTGACTAGTGCCGGGCGGCACTAGGCGGATACGATTCCTTTATAAAACAACAAAATAAGCACAACAATAATGATGGGGCGGACTGTTTTCGCCCCATTTTTTACGACCATGCCGGAACCGATAAAGTTTCCGAGAATGGAGAAAAAAGCGGCGGCAAGCCCTAACAGTAGGTAAACCTGTCCGTTTACAAGAAAAGTAACCAGGGCCGCCGGATGGGAAGCCAGGTTAATGCATTTCGTATTCCCGGCAGAGTTTAGCCCCTGCATTTACGGCATTTCAGGACAGCTGCCCCGCGGCCGTCCCCTCCCGTTAACTTTCCTTTACCGAAATGTAAATAGATTGTGAATTCTTTCTAGCATTTCTGTGATTCTATTGTTTTGGCAGGAGGCGGCGGGTATAGTATAAATAGGGGATATTACAGTCTGTCCCGCCGTAATAAAAGCGGCGGAAAGGGCAGAGAGCGGGGGATGGTTTTTTTGAAAAAAAAGATTTGGTTTGCCTTATTTGCAGCGGCGGTAGTAACCAATATAGTGGCGTGGAACAGCACGGCATTTTGCGACTGGCACATCCGGTTTGTGTTTCCGGTTTCCGTTAATACTTACGGCAGGATGATGTCCGTCTTTCCTTTTTCCGTGGGGGAATGGATGATTGCCTTCGGCATCCTGCTGCTGGCGGAAGCGCTGCTTCTGGGGCTGGTGAGGGTTTTTGTCAGAAAAGACTGGGTAAAGAAACTATGCAGGGGGTTTTATAAGGGCTTCGCCTGGATTCTGCTGGCGGTGTTCTGGATCATGACCTGCAACTGTTTCCTTTTATATCATGCGTCTCCGATTGATGAGAAATATATGCCGGAGAAAACAGAACGCGGCTATACGGACAAGGAACTGGCGGCGGTGCGGGATTATATCGTCACACAGCTGAACGGGCTGACGGAGCAGATGGAACGGGATGAAAAGGGGTATCTGGTCTATGAGGATGAAATCAATGCAGGTGCGATAAAAGCCATGCAGAGCCTGGGAAACGAGTACGGGCAGCTTTCCGGTTATTATCCCAATGCCAAGACCATTCATTCCTCCGATTTCCTGAGCCAGGAACATATGATGGGATATTACTTCCCTTTTTCCATGGAAGCGAATTATAACAAAACCATGTATGTGGTGAACAAGCCCGCCACCATCTGCCACGAGCTGGCGCATCTGAAGGGGTTTATTTACGAGGATGAGGCTAATTTCATCGGCTTCCTGGCCTGTATCGGTTCGGATGACCTTTTCTTCCGGTACAGCGGTTATATGAGCGTGTTAAGCTATGTGGAAAAGGAATTCCGGGACTCCGTAAACCATAACGCATCCCAATATTTTGAACACCCGGAAATCGCCCGGAGTGTTTACGACGATGACCTGTTCCTGACGGCGGAGGCGTGGGAAAAGGTGGAAGAGAAAGCGGTGATCCAGACGGCGGCGGTCAAGAAAGCATCCAACCAGTTCACGGAAGCGACGCTGAAGCTGAACGGGGTGGAGGATGGCATGAAGAGCTACAGCAGGGTGGTGCAGCTGCTGCTGAAATATTATGATGGAATTTTGTACTGACCCTATGGCGGCGTCCAGGGAGGGCAGGGCAAATTGTTCAAAACGGTCTGAACGATTACGCCGGTGGAGTTTTGCAGCCGTTGTTAAGTAAAGCTATGGATAATTCGGCAAAATGTATGGAGAAAACAGTCCTTTTTACGGATGGACTGTTTTCTCCATATTTTTTTGCCCCAAATTGGGATTCTCTCCATGTCAAAATCAATGGGCGGTTGCTAATATAATCATAGAAATACCCGATACAGGAAACGGGTATTTAAAGCGGGAAGCAGCCGTCGGATGCGGGTACAGGCAATGGTGTCCGACAGCTGTCCTGCGGGAAAGGAATCCAGGAGGAAGAGATATGAGCCGTATGAAACGCAAATCCATCCGGGCGGAGCAGGAAAAGAAAAAGAGTATATGGAGGAACTGGCAGCTGTATGTGATGTGCCTGCCCGCCGTTGTTTATTTTCTTATCTTCGCTTATAAACCGATGTATGGAATCATCATCGCCTTTAAAAATTATAGTATGCGAAAAGGGATTATGGGAAGCCCATGGATCGGCCTGGATAATTTTGAACGGTTGTTTTCTTCCTACTGGTTTCCCATCATCTTAAAAAATACACTGACTCTGAGCGGGCTGACCCTGCTGCTGGGTTTCCCCGTTCCTATCATTCTTGCGCTGGTCCTCAACGAAGTGCAGAACAGCCGTTTCCGGAAAGGGTTCCAGACGATATCCTATGCCCCCCATTTCATATCGACGGTGGTTCTGTGCGGGATGCTCACGCTGTTTCTCAGCCCCTCCTCCGGCGTCATCAATAAGTTCATCGCCATGGTCGGCGGGGACAGCATTAATTTCCTCCAGGAACCGTCCATGTTCAAATGGGTTTACGTGTTGAGCGGCGTCTGGCAGGAAATGGGATGGGGAAGCATCATTTATTTTGCAACCTTATCGGGGGTGGACAAAGCGCTGATTGAGGCGGCTGAAATCGACGGCGCTTCCAGGCTGCAGAAAATCTGGTATATTAATCTGCCGGTCCTGGTGCCTACCATTCTCATTCTTCTGATATTAAACTGTGGTTCCCTGCTGAGCGTGGGGTACGAGAAGGTATTTTTATTGCAGAATCCCACGAACCTGAGCGCTTCGGAGGTGATTTCCACGTTTGTCTATAAATCCGGTCTGGAAAAGTCGGACTTTTCCTTTGGAGCCGCTGCGGATCTGTTTAATTCGGTGGTAAATACCATTGTCCTGGTGCTGGCGAATACGATTTCCAAACGCACCACGAAAACAAGTCTGTTCTGAGAAAGGAGTAAGAAGGGATGCCAATTAAAATGCCTGGTAAGACGAAGATTAACAACGGTATTTTCAATATCGTGATATATGTCCTGCTGCTGTTCCTTGCGGTTATCATGCTCTATCCGCTGCTGTTTGTCCTGAGCGCTTCCTTCAGCGATCCCAAGGCCGTTGCGGGCGGGGAGATGCTGCTGCTTCCGGTCAGGCCTTCGCTGGAGGGGTACCGGTACCTGCTGCAGTATAAAGAAATCTGGGCCGGCTATCTGAACACCGTTTTCTATATGTTCCTGGGAACCCTGCTGAATCTGGCGGCTACACTTCCCTGTGCCTATGCCATGTCCAGAAAGGATCTGAAAGGGCAGAAATATCTGATGATTTTCTTCATGATTACCATGTATTTCAGCGGAGGCATGATTCCGGGTTATCTAAATATTAAAAGCCTCGGACTGCTGGATACCCGCAGTATCATTCTGATAAACGGCCTGGTATCCACATTTAACCTGATCGTGGCACGCACCTATTTCCTGACGGCTATCCCGTGGGAAATCCAGGAAGCGGCTGTTATTGACGGCTGCAATGACTTCCAGATTTTCGGTAAAATCGTTTTCCCGTTATCCAAAGCGATCACGGTGGTAATGACACTCTATTATGGGGTGGGCCGCTGGAATTCTTATTTTACCGAAATGATCTATCTCAAGGACAGGGGAAAATTCCCTTTGCAGCTGTTTCTGAGGGAGATACTGACGAAAAGTACGTTTGCCAAAACCGCCATGGCGGATGGCATGAGCTTTTCGGCGGAACAGATGATGGCCCTTATCAAACAGGCGGACACCGCGAATATGATCAAATATGGCGTCATTGTGATTTCCGCGCTGCCTATGCTGATCATTTATCCGTTCCTCCAGAAGTATTTTGAGCAGGGCGTAATGATAGGATCCGTAAAGGGCTGACAGGAAAATTATATATCGTAATGATATGTAACTCAAACTTCGCGGGTGCCAAATGGCCCTCCGCCCGCTGTCTGCGGGGCGCTGCCGGGATGGAAAAGGAATTTTCTTCAGCGCCTTTCAGGCCTTGGAGATGAGACCGTTCAAGTGTGTCAGCCTCATCTGACACACTTGATGCCCTCGGGCTCATCGGAATGCCCGGCCTGATGGACTGAATAAAATCCTTTTCCATCCCGGCAGCGCCCCGCAGACAGCGGGCGGAGGGCCATTTGGCACCCGCGAAGTTTGATTATGTAAAATAAATAAGCAAGGAGAAAAGTTATGAAGAAGAAATTCCAAAAAGCAGCAGCTGTTGTCCTGGCGGTAAGTATGGCTGTCGGTCTTGCAGCCTGCGGGAAACAGACGGAACAGACCGGCGGGGCAGGAACAGCGGATACCGCCGCCCCTTCGGCAGCAGGGGAGAGCGGTGAGGTTGTGGTGAACGAAACCGGGTATCCCATTACCAGTGAGGAAATTACCGTAACGGCGGCCGGTCCCATGCCGTCAGGCTGTGAGGACTGGACGCAGCTGGCTGTAATTGATGAGTATGCCGGCCGGCTGGGAATCCGCCTGGACTGCGAATTCTATGAGACGGACTGGGAGACGCAGCTGACCTTAAAGGTAGCGGGGGATGAGCTTCCGGATATGCTGGTGGGATGCTCCATGAATGTCAGCGATGTCAATGAATGGGGAGGGGAAGGGTATTTCCTGGATCTGAGCGAATATCTGGATCAGATGCCTAACCTGAAGGCGTATTTTGAAAAATATCCGGAACTGGAAGCCTATTGTACCACATCGGATGGTCATATTTACGGCCTTCCCAAGCTGCGGGTTGATATGACGGACCGGCTTACCAGAAGTTTTATCAACAAGCAGTGGCTGGAAAACCTGGGACTTTCCGTACCCACATCCATCGATGAATACTATGACGTGCTGGTTGCCTTTAAGGAACAGGATGCCAATGGAAACGGGGATCCGGACGATGAGATCCCGCTGCTGTTTACCTCCGACGCAGGCGGCTACACGGCGTTGGAAAAGACGCTGCTGGATGCCTATGGGATCTTCACCTCCGATCCCAACTACGCCCTTCAGGCGGATGAAAACGGAAAGGTAGAGCTGGCAAACACCAATGACACTTATAAAGAATATCTGAAATTTATGCATAAACTGTATGCGGAAGGCCTGATGGAACAGGAAGCCTTCACAATAACCAGTGACGAAATTACCACAAAACAGCAGGGAGATGTATACGGTTCCTTCGGCTGCGGCTCCGCCCCTTTTGTCATGGCGAATAAAGATATCAGCTATGATGCCAACTGGGCGGCTTTGGCGGGTCTGTCTTCCGACGTTCATACGGAAAGGGAAGCCGGAATTGCCAGCCCTGTTGTGAACAATATTCTTATTGCTGTGAACGGGAATACCAAATATCCGGAAGCGCTGGCCCGCTTTGTGGATTATTTCTACACGGAGGAAGGTATGCTTTCCGCTACAAAGGGCTATGAGGGCGTTACCCTTGATATGGTGGATGATGAGCTGCTGGGGACCAAGGTCCCGGAAATGCGGATTCCGGAAGGGTATGCTTCCGGAGAGGAATACCGTTATAAAGGCGCTGTCCTGAATGAAGCGCTGAATCTGGTGGAAAAGAACATCGACCGCCAGGCCATGTTTGAAAGCAGCAGAGAGGTCCTGCAGAAGCCGGAGTTCGTTGAAAAATACGGATGGGCCGCCCGGGTTATCGATGCCTTTAAAGAAGAAGGGGTAACCGGTGTGGACGCCTATCCTGTGGTATCCTATACCGCGGAAGAGGTGGAAGAAAGAGGAGCCGTGTATAAAGATATTACCACATACCTGAAACAGGCGAGGGCGCAGTTTATTACCGGCGAACTGGATCTGGATAAGGACTGGGAAACATATACGAATACTCTGGACCAGATGAATCTGGGACGGCTGCTGGAAATCGAGCAGGCTGCCTATGATCGTTATGCGGCTGTCAAAGACTGACGGCTGAAACGGATGAAAAGTTCCTCTTGAATGATACCGTATTCATTCAAGGGGGGCTTTTTGCAGATTATACAAAGGGATACAGAAGAAGGAAGCGTAGGCGCAGGACAGGGAATAAGCGCCGCCGCAGGGGCATAGTATGATAGTATCATGGGATAAAATCCCCCCTTTCGGCGCCGGGCTTACAGAGGTACGGACAGGGATATGGCAGCTGTCGGAGGTGAAAATGAGAAGGAAAAAAGGGATCTTATGGATACTGCTGTCTGCAATGCTTCTGGGAGGCCTTGCAGGCTGCCGGAGGCCCGGAGGGGGATCGGAAATGACGGATGCCGTTTCGGTGAAGGAAAGCCCGGAGGAAAGCGGGGATGGGGAAGATAAAGAATTTTCGGGGATAACGCTTACCATGCTTAACTTTTCCTCTGCCACGCCCGCAGGTGTCTTGGCAAAGACCTGCGCTGCGGCGGAAGAAAAGTTCGGCTTCCGGATCGAAATAGAGCCGTGCTACGATGATAATGTGGTTCGGACAAGGCTGGCAACGGGAGAGTGCCCGGATCTGTTGATCTATAATACGGGAAGCCTGCTGTATTCCCTGAATCCATCGGAATTTTTTCTGGATCTCACCGATACCGGGATGGCCGAAACCCTTGACAAGGATTTTATCCGTGCGGCGAGCGTGGATGGTGTCCTGTACGGAATTCCCCAATGTGACGGCATGGGAGCCGGCGTGTTTTATAATAAGGAGCTTTATCAGGAATACGGTCTGGGGGTGCCGGAAACGTGGGAGGAATTCAAGGGGAATCTGGAGGTGCTGCAAAATGCCGGTGTGGATGCCATGGGAATCGCCCTGAACGAACTGGTGTCTTCCCAACTCCCCTTCCTGGCGGATAATTACCAGGTCATGTATGATAACCCGGATTTTGCACGGGAATTTACAGCAGGCAAAACAGGTTTTGCAGATTCCGAAGAAGGGCGGAGAACCTGGGAGCGGTATGAGGAACTGGTTCCGTATTTTAACAAAGATTGTGCTGCTGTGTCGATACCGGAACTGGAAAACCGTTTTTTTGGGAATGAGCTGGGCCATCTGATCTATTTTTCCAGCAAAATACCGGAGTGGATCCTGACCTATGGGGATAAAATCAATAAAATAGGGTTCTTTGCCATGCCCGGTGATACCGGAGAAGAAACGGGGCTGACCATCTGGCCGTCCAATGGGATTTACGGAAATAAGAAGAGCGAACATACGGAAGCGGTCACCGCCTTTCTGGAATGGTATATTTCGGAGGAAGGGCTGGACGTGCTGACTTCTTTTTATACGCCGGCGGGCATATTCCATACGGGGTACCGTCCGAAAGAGGAATCCATCGAACTGATTCAGGAGGTACAGAGGTATTATACGGAAGGGAAGGTCATACCGGCGCTGGAATATCTGACTCCCGTAAAAGGGATAAACTGCGCTTTTATCTGCAATAAACTGGGAAGCGGGCGGATCGGCGCCGGGGAAGCGGCGGAAGCATATGACGAGGAATGCAGAAAAGCGGCGCTGCAGATGGGGTTATGGGAGTAGTCTGCCGGGGAGGATGTGTATTGAAATTTCAGGCTAAAATGAGAATCGTATATATTGTCCTGGGGATATTGGCGGCGGTTGTTTCCGGCTGTATCTATTATTCCACCAGCGCGGATAAAATCTATGAGCGGGAGATGCACAATCTCTCCTTCAGCGCCTCCCAGCTGAACCAGCAATATGACGAAATGATTAAATCAATGGAAGATATCAGCTATTACCTGCTCAGCGATGCGGACATGCTGGCCGCCATTACTTCGATTTCCTCCATGGTGCGTTCGGAGAATACGGAAAATTATTTTCAGGATGCGGAAAAAGAGATTAGGACACGGCAGAATAATGATTATATCAGAAAACGGTTTTACCGGGTGATATTCTGCAACGATAATTGTGATCCCATTGGGAATAACGAGGATATCCGCAGAGGGGTAAACTATAAAGAGATGCCCTGGTATGAAAAGGCGGAGAAAAATACCGATACCTACACCACTATCGGCCTGCACTGGGATCCCTGGGGACTCGAGGATGTCCAGGTTTTTTCGGTCATTAAACAGATACAGGGAAAGAACATGGGATACATCGAGGTCCAGCAGAGCGTGGACAAGGTGCGTGAAAAGCTTCGCACCGCGGATGAAGATCTGAAGGTATGCCTGATGAACGGGGAGGGGGAGCTGCTTTACTGGAATACCCAGGTGGATATGGAGTTCTGCCGCAGCCTGTGCGGCCGGGGAGAGGCTGCGGCGGGCAGATTTCCCGGAAGGGACGGGACGGAATACCTGGCGGCCGGCGTATATAATGAAGAGGCGGAAACCATGGTCCTGGTTTATAAAAACAGCTCCATTATTCAGGATGACATGATGCATATTATGTCCATGACCCTGTTTTTGGTGGGGGCCATGCTGCTGTTTTCCATGCTGTATGTCGCCATATCCACCAGGCATTTAACCAAATCCATGCTCCAGCTGCAGAATGTCCTGGAAAATACGAGCCTGGAGACACTGAACCGATCCGAACCGCTGGAATTCGGCAATGAAAATGATGAATTCCAGCAGATAGGCCAGGTATATGAAGAGATGAGGAGCCGGCTGCGCAGAGCTATCGCCAGGGAAAGCCAGCTGCTTACGCTGCAGCTGCAGGCACAATTCGATATGCTCCAGGCGCAGGTCAACCCTCATTTTATCTATAACGCGTTGAATGTGATATCCAGCAGGGGGATCCTGGATGATGATGAGGTGCTCTGTGACATGTGTGACGACCTTGCCGGCCTGCTCCGGTATTCCACCGATACCAAAGAAAAATATGCCTCCATAAAGGCGGAGCTTATGTATCTGGAACTGTATTTTTCCCTGCTCAAATACCGGTATGAACATAAGCTGGAGTATACCATCGGGCTGGAGGAAAGCATTGCAGGGCAGAGGGTGCCGAAGCTGGTGATCCAGCAGCTGGCGGAAAACAGTATCAATCATGGATATGCCAACAGCAGCAGAGTGATGAAGCTTTCCGTGGCGGGATATCAGGAAGGGCGGTATTGGTACATCCGGATCCGGGACAACGGGGAAGGATTTTCCGGGGAGGTTCTGGAGCGGCTGACGGAAGAAATAGCGAAGCTGAAGCAGGATCTTCTGGATAACCGCCAGAATGTGGAAATGAAAATCGGAGGCATGGGGATTTTAAATACCTATGCCCGTCTGTATCTTTTATACGGAGAGGATCTGATCTTCCGGATAACCAACCGGGAGGAAGGCGGCGCTGAAATTCTAATCGGTTGTAACCGTTCTGCAATACAGGAAGAAAGGAATGTTTAACATAATATGTATCAGGTATTTATAGCGGAAGATGAACCGGCTGCCCTGCAGCATCTTTGTACAATCATAAAAATCAAATGCCCGGATTTCCAGGTGGCGGGGACGGCGGAAAACGGGAAAAGCGCCCTGGAACAGCTGGAAGAGCTGAACCCGGATATCCTGATCACGGATGTCAGAATGCCGGTCATGGACGGCATAGCCCTGGTGAAGCGGGTGAAGGAAAAATATCCGGATATTCTTTCCGTTATCGTCAGCGGCTATCAGGAATTCTCCTATGCCCAGTCGGCGCTGCGCTATGGGGTCTGTGACTATATCCTGAAGCCCGTAAAGCCGTCCGCCCTCCAGGAAAGCATGCGCATCCTTGAGGGGAAACTGGATGAATATTACTATGGGCTGCGCAATCAGGTTATCCGGGACATGTGTACCGGTACTTTTTCGGAATCACCGCGTTTTTACCGGATATTTTCAGAGGATGAATATTATATCGCCCTGCTGCGTAAAAACAGCCTGCCGAGAAGATTTGTCGAATCCAGGGGAATTGAAATTTTCTCCATCAAAGAAGAGCAGATGATGGTATATGGAAGAGATGAAGTGGAAGCCCTCTATATCTGTCCGGGGAAGCTGCTGTTCCATAACAGCTTTTACCAGCTTATGCTGCATCTGCTGGAAAAAGAAAAGCGCACGCTGGCCTTTTATACGCTGGTTCTCAAAGAAACCCCCGTCCGGGCCGGGGAGCTTTCCCATGTCATACGAAGCTTATATTATACGTTGGATCACAGGCTCATCATCGGTAAAAACCAAATCATTGATGTGGATCAGACTTTTCCCGGGACGGAACAGAAGGCGGAGGCGGACAGTGTCATGTGGAACCGGCTGAAATTTCTCATAAAGGAGCGGGATTACAGGCAGATGGAAGCGGAAATCCCGGCACTCTTTGCCTGTTGGGAGGAGAAGGGATACACCCAGTTGTATGTGGAGGAAAAGGTGCGGGAAATCTTCCGTATCTTCCGCAGTGAAAACATGTTGAATGAATCGGTGGAAAACAGTGAATATATTATAGACGACGCGTTTTATTATGCGGAAAATATGAATAAGCTGGCAGACAATATCTGCCAGCTTCTGTGCAGGAACCGGATGGAAGAGGTACAGCGGAGCAAAATCGACACCCCGGAATTTTTCGGCAGGATAGAAGCCTACATAAAAGAACACCTGTCGGAGCCGCTTTCCGCACAGAAAATATGCACGGTCTTCGGAATTTCCCAGACCTATCTGAGCCGCCTGTTCCGGAAATACAGCAATACAAGCTTCAGCAAACGGCTGGCGGTTTTCCGTGTGGAAAAGGCCAGGGAAATCATGGAAGGAAATAAGGATCTGTTTATCAAGGATGTGGCATCCATGGTAGGGTTTGCCGATCAGTTTTATTTCAGCCGGATATTCCGTTCGGTGACCGGGGTCAGCCCGGCGGAATATCTGAAGGAAAAAAAGACGAACCTTACGGAATTGTAAGCTGCTGTTCACCGGACAGTAAGACTGAGCTGCTATACTTTCTCCAGGGAAAGGATGGGAAGCATATGAAAAACTATCTGGGCTTAATTACCTTATCGGCCGGTATCCACAGAAAGCAGAGCCGGATGACACGTATCTGCATTATGCTTGCGGTATTTCTGGTAACGGTAATGTTCGGCCTTGCGGACGGGTATCTGCAGGGAGAAATCAGAAGAGCGGCATACATGAATGGAAACTGGCATTATGGGTTTTCTTTGACCGGGGAAACCATGGCGGAGTTTATAGCCGGCCTGCCGGAGGTAAACGTATCCGGCTGGCAGCTCTTTGCCTCTGGGGATGCCGGTTATACTTATGCCGGTCAGCCGTTGGCGCTCGTGGGACAGGAGGGGCAGGTATCCGCAAGGCTTTTTCCGGGCATGCTGACGGAAGGCACGTATCCCGACAGGGAGGATGAGATCGCCGTTTCATCTGTTTTCAAAGAAAGCCATGCTCTGAAGCCGGGTGATTCCTTTGTGCTGACACTCCCCGGCGGCGGCAGCGCTTCCTTTACCGTCAGCGGGTTCCTGGAAGGATCGGCTGCCGGCTGTCTTCTTTCCGGGGAAAGCAGGATAGCGTGCCTGACTGCAGCAGGTATGCAGGCGCTTGCAGGCAGTTCCGGCAATGCGCCGGCCGGATGCCGGTATGTGGTACAGTTTTCCCGGTTTGCCAATATACAGAAGGCGGCTTCGTATATCCAAAGCCAGCTTTCTTTATCTCCAGGGCAGGTGGTGGAAAATGAAATCCTTTTAAGCATGCTGGGGCAGAAGGATGGCAGCAATATATCCCGGATTTATGGGATTGCCCTTTTCCTTTCCGGCATTGTCATGCTCACCTGTGTCCTGATGATTGCGGGGAGTATGAACAGTAATGTGATACAGAGGACAGAATTCTTCGGGAGACTGCGCTGCCTGGGAGCGACAAGAAGGCAGATCATGCGCTTTGTACAGCGGGAAGGTCTGTATTGGTGTAAAAGTGCCATTCCTGCCGGCATTGCCGCTGCGGTTGCAGTGGTATGGGCGGTATCTGCCATGATGCGGGCAATCAGCCCGGAACGGCTTTCCTATATGCCGGTTTTCGGTATCAGCCCCATCAGCATTGCCGCCGGTGTGTCCCTTGGGCTTCTTACCGTACTTTTGGCAGGCCGTTCGCCGGCGGGAAAAGCGGCACGGGTATCCCCGCTGACGGCTGTTTCGGGGAATGCCGGATATGGAAAAGGCCTCCGGAAATGTACAGGTATCCGCTTTTTCAAAATAGAAACCTCTTTGGGGGTTCTTCATGCATGGGAAGCCGGAAAGATTTTTTTCCTGATGGCAGGCGCTTATGCGGTCTGCATTATCCTTTTTCTGGCATTCTCCACCATTACGGATTTCGTGAAAAATGCAATGCAGCCCCTGCCATGGACGCCGGAGCTTTCCGTTGTAAGTGCGGACAATACCTGCTCCATCGAAAAGAGCCTTTTTACGGCGGTCAAAGAAAACAGCAGGGTTAAACGCGCTTACAGCCGTATGTTTGCCTATGATATCCCTGGTATCATAGGCGGCAGCACCGGACTGATAAACCTGATTTCCTATGAAGAAAACCAGTTCGCATGGGCGCAAGGATCCCTCGCGGAGGGTGCGGTTGAACCGGTAATGCAAGAAGAAAACCAGGTATTACTGGTAGCCGGCACTTCCGCCGTCCATGCCGGGGATCGGATTTCGCTGACGGTAAACGGCCGGGAGCATACGGTTACCGTAGCCGGGATTTTATCGGATTCCCCACTGGCGCGCGGGGATGGACGCGAAACGGTTATCTGTTCCGAGCAGACCTTTACCGGGCTTACCGGGCAGGAAGATTACACAATTATTGACGTTCAGTTTCAGCGAAATGCCTCCGCCGGTGATGTGGCCGCGGTGAAGGCCCTGTTTACGGAAGGAGTGGTTTTTTCGGATAAATTCCTGCCGGTCCGGGAGCAGAAGGATTTCTATACGGCGTTTTCCCTGCTTGCCTATGGCTTCCTTTTTATCATTGCATCAATAACCGTGTTCCATATCAGGAATACCATTGCCATGAGCGCGGCAGCAAGGCAGAAGCAATATGGTGTGATGCGGGCAATCGGCATGAGCGACAGGCAGCTGGTAAAGATGATGCTGGCCGAGACGGTATCCTGCGCTGCCTGCGGATGTGTGGCAGGGTGCGTTCTGGGAATCCCTCTTCATTGGGTCCTTTTTGCCAGCCTGATCACAACCTTCTGGGGCATTCCCTTCGCCGCAGCAGGAACGATTACAGGTATCGTATTCATTACCGCTTTGCTTGCCGTTTATGGTCCCGCCAGGCACATTTGCCGTATGCCGGCAGTAGAAATTATCCGCGCACAATAACTTGCCTGTCCGGATGTCTCATGCCTTTTCCGTCCCGGGGACACCGCTCTGCGGACGGGCGGAAGGCCATTGGGCACCTGCGAAGTTTGCGTTGCGGAATTTAAAAAAAATGGAAAGCGGGTATAATTTTTGTGAATTGCTCCATAATACAGGATAGATGAAATGATTTTTGTACAGATTGGAGCGATAGAAATGGATTATATAAATGCTTTTTGGGTAGGCGGACTGATTTGCGCGCTTGTACAGATATTGATGGAAAAAACCAAGCTGATGCCCGGGCGGATTATGGTTCTGCTGGTATGTACCGGAGCTTTGCTGGGGGCCGTCGGCCTGTATGAACCATTTCAGGAATTCGCGGGGGCAGGCGCCAGCGTACCGCTGCTGGGCTTCGGAAATACGCTGATGAAGGGTGTGAAGGAAGCGGTGGATGAACAGGGCTTTCTCGGCTTGTTTGCCGGCGGCTTCAAGGCCGGGGCCGTAGGGACGGCGGCGGCGCTTATATTCGGATACCTGGCTTCGCTTATTTTCAGCCCTAAAATGAAAAAATAAAGAACCTGCGCCGTTACGGCACGGAAAGGAAAGGCACCGTTCTTGTGAGTCGGAACATATCCGGCGGCAGAATGGTGTTTTTTGCATGGGATAGCTGCCGTTACTGTTCACTCAGTACTGTGCATTTACTGCACAGTACGTGAGAAAGTGATTCAAGTGTGCATAAATCCTATCGCCGTAGGCGATTTTAATGGATTTATGCAGGTTACTGGTCACGGAGTGAACAGTAACCTGCTGCCAGAGAATGGTAACATATGTTTACATTTTGGTGCTTTTTTTACGTGCATTCTGTGTTACACTTGAAAGGGAAAAAGGCGGGAGTGAACATGAAAACAAAAATATTGGTAATAGAGGATGACACGGCGATTTCCGAGCTTATCTGCATGAATCTGGAGGCCGCCGGCTATGACCCTGTGCCTCTGTTCGATGGAGAAGAGGCGGAAGCGGCTGTGCTGCGGGAAAAGGAAAAAGAGGAAAGCCTTCCGGGGTATGCACTGGCCCTGCTGGATATCATGCTTCCCGGAAAAGACGGTTTCCAGCTTATGGATGCCATGCAGGCGGCCGGAATCCCTGTGATATATCTGACGGCAAAGGCGGATGTGGTATCCAAGGTGCATGGCCTGCGGGCGGGAGCGGAGGATTACATAGTCAAGCCCTTTGAGGTGCTGGAACTGTTGGTGCGCATCGAAAAGGTCCTGCAGCGTACCGGACGGGGCAGGGAAGTGATAGAAATACGGGATGTGCGCATCGACAGGAAGGAGCACAAGGTAAGCAAAGGGGGAAAGCCGGTGGCGTTAAAACCCATGGAATACGAACTGCTTGTGCTGCTTGCCGGAAATAAAAACGTGGCATTTTCCAGGGAGCAGCTTCTGAGCCAGGTGTGGGGAAGCGATTACATGGGCGAAACAAGGACGGTGGATGTACATATCGGGCGCCTGCGTAAAAAGCTGGACTTTTTTGAGGTGATCCGGACGATCCCCAAGACTGGCTACCGGCTGGAGGATTAGGAAATGAAGCTTTGGAAGAAATTATCCCTGGTAACCACGGCCACGCTGTTTCTGGCGACCGGGCTATCCGGTGCCGCGGTGATCGGACAGACATTACGCTATAACGTGGAGAAAACCACCGAAAGCTACGAGCAGCAGCTGCAGGCCGCCGCCTATGCGCTGGGCAGGGAAATCGGGGAAAGTGAGCTTTTGGGTTACAGTGAGGCTACCAGAAGCTCTTTTTTTAATTACCTCATAAAAAAATACGGGGCCTCCCGGTATATTCTCGTAAAGGAAGAGGAAGTGCTCTGCAACCTTACGGATTTTGAACTGGTCCATCCCGGGGACGAACGGTGGGGCCATGCAGAACCGGCTGTGGATACCAGGGAGGTGGGGGAAAGACGGATCCTGATAATGGGGAAAAAAATTCCCATGGATTCCCCCGCGGACTACCGGCTGGTACTGGTGGCGGATATTTCCGGGGTTTATGAGGATATGGAAAAGCAGGCCGCGCTGTTTCTGGAGATTTATCTGGCGGCGGCGGGCATATCGGTGCTGGTTATTTTCCTGCTTACCAGAAGGCTGCTGTCCCCTCTGCGTGAGCTGAAAAGGGCGGCCTCCGATATCAGTGAAGGCGTCCTGAACCGCCGCGCCGGAGTGAAATCCCGGGATGAGGTGGGAGAGATGGCGGCCTCCTTTAACCGGATGGCGGAGCGGATAGAAGAGCAGGTAACCCAGCTGGAACAGGTCTCCTTGCAGCGCAAGCAGCTTCTGGGCAGCCTTACCCATGAATTGAAAACACCTATGACATCCATTATCGGCTATTCTGACACCCTGCTCCATGTGAAAGTGGATCAGGAGCGCCGGGACAAGGCCCTGATCCATATCCATGAGGAATGCCGCAGGCTGGAACGTCTTTCCGGCAAGCTCATGAGCCTGATCGGACTGTATGACAATGACAGTATCCATATGGAGGAAGTGGATATCGGAGTGCTTTTTGCAAACGTCGCCCGGATGGAGCAGTATCAGCTCAGGGAGAAGGGAATGCGCCTGGAAACGAGAGCCGGAGGGCAGGTATACAAGCTGGATAAGGATCTTTTTGAAAGCCTCCTGCTCAATCTCATCGACAATGCCATAAAAGCCGGAAAGGAAGGGGACCGCATCCTGCTGGAAGCCCGGGAAGGGGAAATCCGTGTTTCCGATCAGGGGAAGGGGATTCCCGAAGAGGAGATATCCCGTGTTACCGAAGCTTTTTATATGGTGGATAAATCCCGGAGCAAAAAAGAGGGGGGCATCGGTCTGGGGCTTGCCCTGTGCAGCCAGATAGCCGCGCTGCATCATGCCAGATTGCATATAGAAAGCAAAGCGGGGCAGGGAACCCGGGTTTCCGTGCTTTTTGAACAGCAGTTTCTCTGCTGAATGGTGTACCGTTACGTTCGTACCTCCACAGTTACAAAATGTTTACATACTGCTGTATACTTTTTACGTTCCTGCGGGGTACAGTAAGGATGCCGGGACGCTGCGGAAGCGGTAACCGGCAGAGTAAGGAACGGAAAACGGTTCCAAAGATAAAGAGAGGGAAAAGAGATGGCAGGAAAAAGATGGGCTGCTGCGGCAGCGATTATGGGACTTGTATTAACCATTCCGGTAGGATGTGAGTCGGGAAAGGATGTTTCTGCGGGGCAGACGCAATCCGCACAGGAGGATTTGGTGGTGCCTAAATCCCAGGAAAGCACCGCCCCTGTGCAGACGGCAAAGGAAGGGGATATTGCATCGCAGGTACAGGCCCCCGATATTTTCGAACTGCAGTTTTCGGACGATACCGGACGGATGCAGGTAGAGGTAAAAGCGGATGTAATCATTCCGGCGGCGGACGGGTTCCGGCTGAAAACCGTTACCAGCCGGATTTTCACCCAGGAGGACTATGACACGGTCAACCGGGTGCTCCTGCAGGGCGGCAGTCTCTGGGACAGGGTGGTGGACGAAAACGATCCGGCCCATGGATTTACCAGGGCGGAGATTGAGGAACGGATTGCTATTCTGAAGGAAGAAAAGGAATCCGGGGAATCCTATGTGGATCAATACGGGGACGGAAAGGATTACGACAAGAAAATAGCGGAATTCGAAGCGATGCTGGAGGCGGCGCCGGAAACCGCACAGATTCGGGATATAGAGCCTATTGTTCGGTTTGAGGTGAATGCTGCGGAAAACGGGAATCCGGATGCAAATATGCTGTCAGGCTATGTGACCATGGACGGAAAGGATTATTTTACCGTATTGGATAATAACATTCATCCTAACTGGAGATGGATTTCTTTTTCCACGGAATATACCGGTAAGGGAAGCAACTATCTTCCAGGACTGACAGACGGGGAAACGCAAGGGAAACTGGATATACCCCCAGCGGAAATTGAGCAGAAAGCCGCAGAGGCTATGGAGCAGATGGGGCTTACGGAATTTAAGTCCTGCGGCGGGGAATATTTTACCTCGTTTACCGAAGAAAAAGGGAAAATGGTTCCCCTTGCATATGCCTATGGCGTACACTTTACCAGAGTGATTGACGGGATCCCCGTTACCTATACCAACAACGACGGTACGACGGTAGAAGGGAACAATGCTTCCTGGCCCTACGAGCATATAAGCCTGGCTTATGATGATGAGGGGCTTGTAAGCTTCCGTTGGACGGATCCCTATACGGTAACGGATATGTCGGATGAATATGTTTTTCTCATGCCTTTTGAAGAAATCCAGCAGATTTTCCGGGAAATGATTCAGAAAAAATACAGCGATTTTGCACAGGCAGGGATAGATATGAAGTTTCAGGTAGAGGAAATCCGGCTGGGCTACATGCGTGTTATGGAAAAAGGAAATCCTACGGAAGGGACTATGGTACCGGTCTGGGATTTCCTGGGGACAAGGACAATGAACCATACCAATTCCGATGAGCCGTATACCGAAACCTTCGGCGGCCCCTTTGAGAGCTTTCTTACCATTAATGCCATGGACGGCACCGTGATTGACAGGGATTTGGGATATTGAGCAGGAAACGATAAATGGCCGGCAGTAACTGTAAAGGTACATAACAGTTACTGCCGGTGAAATTTTATAGGTCAATATAGTACAATAATCGGTCAAGAAAAAAGAAGAAAAGGCCGGGCAGAAGTGATAATTTGGTAGTATACCAATTAAAGGCCGGTCCCCTTCCGTAACAGTTCAGACAGCCCTTTGGGCCCTGCGGCATGAGGAAGAGGGAAAGGGGAAGAACCGTGACAGGAAGAAGGAGGAACAGGATGCAAATTCAGAAGCTGAATGAGAACTGGCAGATGTGCATCAACGGAACGGGGGAATTTCTGCCCGCCGCCGTACCGGGAAGCGTATACCAGGATCTGCTGGATAACGGAAGGATGGAGGATCCCTATTACCGGGACAATGAGCTGAAAGCCCTGAAAATCATGGACAATGATTTTACCTATGTTACCCGTTTTGATGTGCCGGAGGCTATCCGCGGGCGGGAATCCGTCCTGCTGCATTTTGACGGAATCGATACCATCGGGGATGTGTTCCTGAACGGAACGCTTCTTGGAAGCGTGAAAAACATGTACCGGACCTGGGAATTCCCGGTAAAGGAGCTGCTGCTTGCTGCCGGTAACGAACTGAAGGTGGTGCTTCATTCGCCCACCCGTTTCATCCGGGAGGCATATGAAGAACGGCCTGTGGAAGGCAGCTCCGATGCTATGAAGGGTTTCCCTTATCTGCGTAAGGCCCACTGTATGTTCGGCTGGGACTGGGGCCCCCGCCTTCCCGATGCGGGGATTTGGAGGGATGTGGATCTGATCGGCTTTGATACGGCCCGGCTGGACGGGGTATACCTTTCACAGGAGCACGGGGACGGCAGGGTTTCCCTGAAAGCCCGGATCGATGTGGATGTGTTGAAGGAAAACCACTCCTGCCGTTTCGGCAGAGAAGAAAAAGAACTGCAGGGCCTGACCTGGCGCATGAAGGTGGCGGATCCGGAGGGGAATGTAGTTTTTGAGGGGCTTTGTCCGGAAGAAGCGGTTATTGAGAACCCCCGTCTGTGGTGGCCTAACGGCTATGGAAGCCAGCCTTTGTACCAGGTGGATATCCAGCTTCTTAAAGAGGATTGTGTGCTGGATACCTGGAGCAGACGGATCGGGCTTCGTACCATGACCGTCCACACGGGAAAGGATGAATACGGCGAGCAGTTTGCACACGAAGTGAACGGCGTCCGTATATTTGCCATGGGCGCGGATTACATACCGGAGGATAACATCCTGCCCCGGGTAAAGCCGGAAAGAACCTACGATCTTTTAAAGCAGGCCAGGGATGCCAACTTTAACTGCATCCGCGTATGGGGCGGCGGCAATTACCCGTATGACGGCTTCTGGGATGCCTGCGATGAGCTGGGGCTGGTGGTATGGGAGGATTTCATGTTTGCCTGCGCGGTCTATGACCTCACGGAAGAATTTGAACAGGATATCACGGCGGAATTTATCGATAATATCAAAAGGATCCGCCATCATGCCTGCCTTGGCCTGTGGTGCGGGAACAACGAAATGGAGATGTTTGTAAATCAGGGACAGTGGGTTACCAGGCCCAAAGAAAAGAGCGACTATGTGAAGATGTATGAATACATCCTTCCTAAAGTGCTCAGGGAATACGACCCCAATACCTTCTACTGGCCTGCAAGCCCTTCCTCAGGCGGTGCCTTTGATGAGCCGAATGATGAAAACCGGGGAGACGTGCATTATTGGGATGTATGGCATGGAAATAAGCCCATCACGGAATACAGGAAGTTTTTCTTCCGCTATGTGTCCGAATTCGGCTTCCAGTCCTTCCCTTCCCTGAAAACGGTGGAAACCTTTACCGAACCGGAGGACAGGAATATTTTCTCCTACGTTATGGAAAAGCACCAGAGGAACCAGAGCGCCAACGGGAAAATTATGAACTACATGGAACAGACCTTCCTCTATCCCAATGATTTTGACACCACCCTGTATGCTTCCCAGCTTTTGCAGGCGGAGGCCATACGATACGGTGTGGAGCATTTTCGGAGAAACCGGGGAAGATGTATGGGAACCGTCATCTGGCAGCTGAACGACTGCTGGCCGGTGGCGAGCTGGGCCTCCATAGATTACTGCGGAAGATGGAAGGCACTGCATTATTATGCAAAACGTTTTTTTGCCCCGGTTATGCTTTCCTGCGCCGAGGAAGGGATCCTCACCCAGGATACCAATCCCAATGCGGAGCCTTATGAGGTAAAAAAATCCATCCGTCTCTGTGTTGCCAATGAAACCATGGAGGAGCAGCGCCTGCTGGTGAAATGGGCTCTGCGCAACAGCAAATCGGAGATCCTCCGGGAAGGGGAGGATGAGGTTACGGCAGCCCCCCTGTCCAGCGTCTGGCTTACAGAGCAGGATTGTATGGATGCGGATACCTACGGGGACTATGTGAGCTATGACTGCTATCGGGACGGACAACTTATTTCCGGCGGCTGTGTTATTTTCTGCGCGCCCAAGCATTACCGCTTTACGGATCCAAAGCTTACCGTCACGGCCGAAGGGGATGTGCTGACCGTGAAGTCCGTCGCCTATGCAAGAGGGGTGGAAATTACCAATGAAGCGGATGATATGCTTTTAGACGATAATTATTTCGACATGAGCGCCGGTGAAAGGAAAATCCGTATCCTGAAAGGCTCACCGGATGGGCTGAAAATCAGAAGTGTGTACAATATCCGGTAACAACACCGCCTGTTGCGCAGGCCTGTCCTGCTGCAATCTGTAAAAGGAAGAAAGCGTGCGCTTTCTTCCTTTTACAGATCCTGGATATTCATTTTATCCAGCTGCTTCTTTTGTTTTATTTTGTCCCTGCGGATGAAATAAATGACAAGAAGCAGCAGCGTGGAAAGATTGCCGGCCGCCAGGGTGCCTGCGATAAGTCCGATAATACTCCAGCCCGACATGTTTTCCGTGATAATCAGATTAAAAACCAAAAACAGGGAATAAAGAAAGGAAAGAAGGGGAAACAGTAACCCCGGTATCCGGCTTTCTCTTCCGGACAAATAGACCTGCAATACAATAGCGCCTGCGGCGGCAAGCAGGATAACGATCAAGGAAATCCATATCATAAGGGTACCAACTGCCATTTATAATTCCTCCCTGTGCATTTTTTTATATTCGTTTATCAGTATTTTGGCGGTATCAAAATCCAGCCGTTCGTTTATGGCAAGACGTTTGATGAGAGCGATATAAGGATCCTTTTCTGCTCCTTCGCTGAGCATGATCTTCTGGATCAGCTTATCCAGCCTCAGCCTGACCGTGGGATAGGTCACTCCGTACTGCTTTGCGATTTCCTTAAGCGAGCCGGAGGCCAAAAGAAACCTTTTCATAAAGGCCACATCCTCATCATCCAGATTAAGCATCCATTCCGGTACTATTTCGATTGCCATGGGAACTCCTCACTTTCATTATGTTAAATATATACTTTAATATTATTAAAGTCAATAGTGAAAATAATATTTATTTTTAAAAAGAAGATATCATGTAAAACAGATAATACTATACGGGGGAACGTAGAATAATAACCAATGACATGACGGTACCGGAAAAGAGGAGTTGACTTTCTGCCAATACTACCTGTCTTTGGTATCAGACATTAAAAAATGGCGTTAATTGATTGAAAAATAAAAGCTGTTGCGGTGAATGTGAAACCCGCAACAGCTTTTTAAGTGTGAGCGATATTCAAATTTTCTGGTTTAATATTGTCTTTATCTGGCTTTCCGTCAGGAAGTAATTCATCA